>OQWM01002440.1_pt1 | contig 12614 bp, 8 predicted proteins | sample 1691531 | NCBI WGS metagenome assembly OQWM01 (sample SAMN03418257, study PRJEB22391) | human gut metagenome | biome: human-gut; feature: organic feature; material: feces | host: Homo sapiens | place: Tanzania | collected 2013-01 | reverse complement strand
GTGAGAGAATGAGCGATAAGCTTTACTGGGTGTGGGTGCAGAATGCTCTCGGAATATCGGCAAGCGTAAAATCGGATGAAATAGTTTCCTATTTCGGCAATGCGGAAAAGCTTTACTTTGCCGGTGAATATGAATGGAAGATTTCGGGTATATTTACAAACGGACAGATAAACAAGCTCAAGTCAACATCTCTTGACGGCGCAAAACGAATTGTTGCGGAATGCGAAAAATATAAAATCAAAATTGTAACCCCTGACGACGAAAATTATCCGTCTATGCTTTTCAAGCTGCCTAATTTACCGCTGGTGCTTTATGTACGCGGAGATTTAGACTGTTTGAAAAACAAAATCACGGTTGCAATGGTCGGCGCAAGAGAAGCAAGCGATATCGGCGTGAGAATTGCACGGTCGCTTTCGGCATCGCTGAGCCGATCGGGCGCTGTTGTAATAAGCGGCGCGGCAAAGGGTATTGACAGTGCGGCTCACACGGGAGCACTCAATGTCGGAGCAAAGACTGTGGCCGTTCTCGGCTGCGGATTCGGAACGGATTATCTTCCCGAAAACGAACCGCTCAGGCGAGAAATTGCACACCACGGTGCGCTTGTCACGGAATATCCGCCGAGGACTCCCGCCTTCGGCCACAATTTCCCGTTCAGAAACCGTATTATTTCGGGTATTTCCTACGGAACGATTGTTATCGAAGCGAATGAGAGAAGCGGATCGCTGAGAACCGTTAATCATGCTATCGAGCAGGGCAGAGATATTTTTGCCGTGCCGGGCGATATAACCTCGAGCATGAACATGGGTACTAACAAGCTTCTGCGTGACGGAGCAAAGCCCGTTTTCAATGCGATGGATGTTCTTGAGGAATACGCCGAGAGATATCCCGATATGCTTGATATCGACAAGATTGAAGTTGTTCTCACAACCGAGCCGGAGAGGGTCAAAACCGTAACGGCGAAAAAAGAGAAGGTCAAAAAGAAAGAGAATACGGAAACGGAGGAGACAAAGCCTTTTGTCAAGTCTGCCGTTCCGAACAACATAAGCGAAAAGGCACGACTTATTTTCGATGCCTTTTCGGAAGAAACCATGCAGGCAGAGGAGCTTATCCTCAGAACGAAGCTCAGTACGGTCGATTTTCTTTCGGCGATGACGGAGCTTGAAATTCTCGGATATATCGAGCCTCTTGCAGGCAAAAACTACAAACTTAAATAGGATGATGCATTTATGTCCAAACTGGTAATAGTGGAGTCACCCACAAAGGTTAAAACAGTAAAAAAATATCTCGGTCAAGGCTATAACGTAACCGCTTCAATGGGTCATGTTCGTGACCTGCCGGCGGCCAAGCTTAGCGTTGACATTAAGAATGACTTTGCCCCGAAATATGCTGTTATCAAGGGCAAGGAGAAGCTCGTTAAGGAGCTTAAAAGCATGGTTGCCGAGTCCGACGGCGTTTATCTCGCAACCGACCCCGACCGCGAAGGAGAGGCTATCTCGTGGCATCTTGCCACCTTGCTCGGTCTTGACATGAACGCGGCAAACAGAATTACGTTCAACGAAATCACAAAAACTGGCATCGAGAACGGAATGAAGCATCCCCGTTCGATCGACATGAATCTTGTAAATGCTCAGCAGGCAAGAAGAATTCTTGACCGTCTTGTAGGTTATAAGCTCAGCCCGTTTATTTCGCAGAAAATTCGCCGCGGTCTTTCGGCCGGCCGTGTTCAGTCCGTGGCCGTAAGGCTCATAGTTGACCGTGAGAACGAGATAAGAGCTTTCGTTCCCGAGGAATACTGGACGCTCGACGCAAAGTTCACCGCACCGAGCAGAAAGACTTTTTCCGCAAGCTTCTACGGCGACGAGACAGGTAAGGTCAAGATTACAAACAAGGAACAGGCGGACGCATATCTCGCAAGACTTGATAATGCAAAGTACAGCGTTACTTCCGTTAAGAAGGGCACAAGAAAGAAAAATCCCGCTCCGCCGTTCATCACCTCAACCCTCCAGCAGGAGGCGTCACGCCGTATGGGCTTCCAGGCTCAGCGTACAATGCGTGCCGCTCAGGAGCTTTATGAGGGTGTTGACATCGCAGGAATCGGAACAACCGGTCTTATCACATACATGAGAACCGATTCTCTGAGGATTTCCGAAGAGGCAAGAGCTGCCGCGAACAGCTTTATTCTTGAGACCTACGGCGAGAAATATCTCCCGGAAAAGCCGAGATATTTCAAGTCAAGAAGCAACGCTCAGGATGGTCACGAGGCTATCCGACCGACCAATCCGGCACTCACTCCCGACAGAGTAAGGGGCAGCCTCACATCCGATCAATACAAGCTCTATACGCTTATTTGGAAGCGCTTTGTTGCAAGTTTAATGGCGACCTGCATTCAGAATACAGTTAAGGCGGAAATTGACGCCGTAACGGAGGGCGTTGACGGTTATTGCCGCTTCACAGCCGCAGGCTACAGCATTAAATTCGACGGATTTACGGTTCTCTATGAGGAGAGCACGGACAATGAGGATGCCGAAGCCGAGGGCAAGCTCCCCGAGCTTAACACGGGCGATAAACTCAAGCTCAAGGATTTAAAGGGCAATCAGCATTTCACTCAGCCGCCGACGAGATACACCGAAGCTTCTCTTATCAAGGCTCTTGAAGAAAACGGAATCGGACGTCCGAGCACATACGCAACTATCATCACAACGATAGTTAAGCGTGAATATGTAAAACGTCAGCAGAAGCAGCTCTATCCTACGGAGCTGGGCGAAGCGATAACGAAGCTTCTTAAGGAGAAGTTTTCAAAGATAGTTAATACAAAGTTTACTGCAGGCATGGAGACTAAGCTTGACGAGGTCGGCGAGGGCAAGGAAGATTATATTGCCATGCTCCACGAATTCTATGATGAATTCGATAAGAACCTGCAAAAGGTTAAGACAGAGATGAAGGACGTCAAGATTCAGCTTGACGAGGACGTTACGGATATCCCGTGCGAAAAGTGCGGCAGAATGATGGTTATCAAGGTCGGCCGTTACGGCAAATTCCTTGCTTGTCCCGGATATCCCGAGTGCAAAAACGCAAAGCCGCTTGTCACAAAGACCGATGCAAAATGTCCCAAGTGCGGCGGTGAGGTGATTGAAAGAAAGTCAAAGAGGGGATTCCCGTTCTTCGGCTGCTCAAATTGGCCCGAGTGCGACTTTATGACATGGGATAAGCCGACCGGCGAAACCTGCCCGAAGTGCGGCAAGTCGCTCTTTAAGCGAAGAGGCGGACTGATAGTTTGCCTTGACGAGAACTGCGGCTATGAGCGCAAGGCAGAAAGAAAAAGCAAGAAAAAGGAAGATTAATAAATGAACAGAGTTCTTGTTATAGGCGGAGGTTTGGCAGGCGTTGAGGCTGCGTGGGCACTCGCAAACAGGGGCGTTCCTATCACAATAGCCGAAATGAAGCCGAAAAAGCATTCTCCGGCTCACAAAACCGATATGCTTGCGGAACTTGTCTGTTCCAATTCGCTCAAAGCCCGGCGTGTCGGCTCGGCGGCCGGTCTGCTCAAGGCCGAAATGGAAAGGCTCGGTTCAATCTGCGTTGAATGTGCTAAAAAGTGCAGCGTTCCGGCAGGCGGCGCGCTTGCCGTTGACCGTGATGAATTTTCCCGCATGATAACGGAAAAAATAAAGTCACATCCGCTCATTGAGCTTGAATGCCGTGAGGTTACGGAGATCCCGGAGGGCAATGTTATAATTGCCGCAGGTCCGCTCGCTTCCGATTCTCTTGCCGATAAAATCAAAGAGCTTTGCGGCGGCTCGCTCAGTTTCTTTGATGCGGCGGCTCCGATAGTTACGGACGAGAGCATTGACAAATCATGTGCTTTCGCTCAGTCAAGATATGACCGTGGCGGCGATGACGATTACCTCAACTGCCCGATGAATAAGGAAGAATACGAGAGCTTTTATAACGAGCTTGTCAATGCGGAGTCGGCGGAGCTTCATTCCTTTGACAAGAAAAAGGGCGTTTATGAGGGATGTATGCCGATTGAGGTTATGGCATCGAGAGGTGCGGACACAATGCGTTTCGGCCCGTTGAAGCCCGTAGGATTGAGAGACCCGAGAACAGGCCATCGTCCATGGGCGGTTTTACAGCTTCGCCGTGAGGATTCAAGCGGAACGATGTATAACCTTGTCGGATTTCAGACTAATCTCAAATTCGGCGAACAGAAGAGAGTATTCTCGATGATTCCTGCACTGAAAAATGCGGAATTTGTTCGCTATGGTGTGATGCACAGAAACACATTTATTGATTCCCCGAGACATCTGAACAGTGATTTTTCGTTCAGAGGACGAGACGGTCTGTACTTTGCAGGTCAGATTACGGGTGTTGAGGGCTATATGGAGTCTGCGTCGTCGGGAATTCTTGCCGGAATAAATATGGCAAACAGACTTGCGGGCAAAGCACCGCTTGAGCTTCCGGATTTCACGATGATGGGGGCACTTTCAAAATATATAAGCAACGAGAGCGTGACGGATTTCCAGCCGATGGGTGCAAATTTCGGAATTCTGCCGCCGCTCGATGAAAAGATAAGAGATAAAAAATTAAGATACGAAGCTCTTGCAAAGAGAAGTCTTGATTTTTTCAATGAAAGGTTCGGTGAAGATGAAACCTGATATAAAAGAGCTTCAGCAAAAGCTCGGATATGAATTTAAAGATGAATCGCTGTTGCTGCGTGCGCTTTCTCATTCATCATATTTTAATGAGAACCACAGCACATGCGAAGGATCGAACGAACGCCTTGAATTTCTCGGCGATTCGGTTCTTGGATTTATAACGGCGGAAAACTTTTTTAAGAATTATACTGATTTTCCGGAGGGAGATTTAACAAAGCTCCGTGCAGCAATGGTCTGCGAAAAGTCGCTTGCATCATTTGCCCGTGAAATTCAGCTCGGCAAATACCTCATGCTCGGCAAGGGCGAGGTTGTAACGGGCGGCAGAGAGCGTCCGTCAATTCAGGCGGATGCATTTGAAGCTGTTATTGCCGCAATATATCTTGACGGCGGTATGGACGAAGCGAGAAAATTTGTGCTCAAATATATTGATGAAGCTATCAGAAAGCATCGTTCGGTCAAGGACTACAAGACTATGCTTCAGGAGGTTGTTCAGCGCAACCCGGGCGAGATCGTTGAATACGTTCTTGCGGGCGAGAGCGGCCCCGACCACGATAAAAGATTTGAGGTTGAGGTTCATCTCAATTCAAATGTAATCGGCAGAGGCGTCGGCAAAAGTAAGAAACGAGCCGAGCAGGAGGCTGCAAGGGAAGCCTTGGAGCTTATGGGACTGTGAAGCATGTAAATGTGGGACTTTTTGTTCCGCACAATGGCTGTCCGCACCAATGTACGTTCTGTAATCAGCGTGCAATCTCGGGTCAAAGCAAGCAGGTGACGCCTGCCGATGTTGATGAAGCGGTCAAAATCGCAATGAACAATCCCGACAGCAAGGGCGGCGAAATTGCTTTTTTCGGCGGAAGCTTTACAGCAATCAACCGTGATATTATGGTCGGTCTTTTGAAAGCGGCTTACAAATACGTCGAAAACGGCAGCTTCAAAGGCATACGCTGTTCGACACGACCCGATGCGATTGATGATGAAATTTGTCGGATTTTGAAGTTCTACGGTGTCACGGCAGTTGAGCTTGGAGCACAGAGCATGAACGATGAAGTTCTGTTGCTCAATCACAGAGGCCACACCTCGCAGGACGTTATCAATGCGTCGAAAATGCTGAAAAGTTACGGCTTTGAGCTTGGTCTTCAAATGATGACGGGGCTTTACGGTTCAACGGATGAGGACAGTATTGACACGGCGAAGAAAATTATTGCACTGAAGCCGGAGACAGTTCGCATTTATCCGACCGTTGTGTTAGAAAACACCGAGCTTGCAACGCTTTATAAAAGCGGCAAATATCAGCCTGAAACGGTTGACTCGGCGGCTGAGCTTTGTGCAAAGCTGCTTTTGATGTTCGACGAAGCGGATATAACCGTTATCAGAACAGGACTTCATTCCGGCGGCGGTGTTGAAGGAGAATACATTGCCGGTGCATATCATCCGGCATTTAAGGAGCTTTGCGAGGGTAAAATCTACCTCAATAAGGCTATAGAATATATCAAAGAGAATCAAATTCCGCAGGGAAAAATCACTATTTATGTTGTTCCGGACGCAATTTCAAAAATGACGGGGCAGAAACGCTGCAATATCATTAAGCTCCGGGAAATGGGTTACGACGCTAAAATTGCGGCAGACAGCAAAACAGAAAAGTATCAACTTTACATAATAAGGAACGAAGAATTATGAGATTAAAAGCGCTCGAAATGCAGGGCTTCAAGTCCTTCCCCGACAAAACGGTCTTTAATTTCAATCACGGAATGACGGCTGTTGTCGGTCCTAACGGCTCGGGTAAAAGTAACATTGCCGACGCCGTGCGCTGGGTTCTCGGTGAGCAATCGACGAAGAACCTGCGAGGCTCAAAAATGGAAGATGTCATCTTTGGCGGCACGAAGGTCAGAAAGCCTCTCGGTTTCGCCGAGGTTACTCTGCGCCTTGATAACACAGACAGAACTCTCAATAACGATAAGGACGAGGTTTCCGTAACACGCCGCTATTATCGCTCAGGCGAGAGCGAATATATGCTCAACGGTCAGATTGTCCGTCTGCGTGACGTTCATGAGCTTTTCATGGATACGGGTCTCGGCCGTGACGGTTACTCAGTTGTCATGCCTTTTCCTAACGGAGTGAAGGCATCCGCCAATTTGCTGTATTTCTTGAACTCTTGACGCTCTTCCGGAGTCAATTTACGCTCTTTGGAAATGTCATCCAACGCTTTGTAAATATCTACAAAACGGCTTGTCTCGTACAACATTGAACGGGAAGCATCCGCTTTGGCACGCATCAATGTCAACATTTCATAAATAGCCGGGAACTTCTCAATAGCTTTGCCAAACTGTTTACGGTCTTGTGCATAGGCCAAAGCTTCACGGCAAGCAGCTTCGCTCAAACCTACAGCTTGTGCCATGATGCCCAAGCGGGCACCGTTCATCAAAGCCATTACATATTTAATCAATCCTAATTTGCGGTCGCCACACAATTCAGCCTTTGCGTTCTTGAATACCAACTCGCAAGTAGGAGATCCTTTGATACCCATCTTGTTTTCGATGCGGCGAACGTTCACGCCTCCGTTCTGTTTGTCATAGATGAACATGGAAAGTCCGCGTCCATCATGTGTCCCCTCTTCTGAACGAGCCAATACCAAATGAACATCAGCATCACCGTTCGTGATGAAACGTTTAACGCCGTTCAAGTACCAGCATCCGTCCGCTTCGCTGTAAGTAGCCTTCAACATGACAGACTGCAAGTCAGAACCAGCATCCGGCTCTGTCAAGTCCATAGACATGGTTTCGCCTGCACAGATACGAGGCAAGAAACGTTGACGCTGGTCTTCGCTACCAAACTCATACAATGTCTCGGCACAATCCTGCAATCCCCACAAGTTCTCAAATCCGGCATCTGCACGGGAAACGATGTCGGCAGCCATGATATAAGGCACAACCGGGAAATTCAAACCGTTGTATCGGCGAGGCATAGACATGCCCATCAACCCTGCATCGCGCACTGCTTTCAAGTTTACTTGTGTTCCGGAAGCGTAAGTTACACGTCCGTTTGCTACACTTGGACCTTCGTGGTCAACACCTTCTGCATTGGGTGCAATGGTTTCGCCAGCAATTTCTCCGACAATTTCCAAAACTTTCTCGTAATTGTCCATGGCATCCTCAAAATCTTGAGGAGCGTAATCGTAGTTCTCTTTATCGGCAAAGCCGCGCTCCTTCAGCTCGACAATACGCTTCATCAAAGGATGATGCAAATGATGTTTCAAGCTGGGATTATCTATATAGTAATTCATTATTTCGAATTCTTCTTGTAATACTTAATCATTTTAGGAATAACTTCTTCCACTGTACCATTGATTACATAATCAGCGATCGTGTTGATAGGAGCATTCTCATCGTTGTTGATAGAGATGATGATGCCTGCATCTTGCATGCCGGCGATATGTTGGATCTGTCCGGATATACCGCAAGCGATATAAAGCTTCGGACGCACAGTCAAGCCGGTTTGTCCGATTTGACGGTCGTGGTCACAGAATCCTGCATCCACTGCCGCACGGCTGGCACCTACTTCGGCATGAAGCTCTTTGGCGAGTTCGAACAACATATCAAAACCCTCTTTGGATCCCATACCATAACCTCCGGCTATGACGATTGGGGCTCCTTTCAGATTGTGTTTAGCCTTTTCAACATGGCGGTCGATTACTTTTACCACATAATCCGTTTCAGCTACATATTTAGCCACGTCGTGTTGGATGACTTCACCTGCGTAGTTGGCATCGATGATTTCTTTTTTCATCACACCTTCGCGGACAGTCGCCATCTGCGGACGGTTTTCCGGATTGACGATGGTCGCTACGATATTGCCTCCGAAAGCAGGACGGATTTGATACAAAAGATTCTCATACGTCTTGCCAGCCTTCTTGTCTTCGTGAGGACCGATTTCCAAAGAGGTACAGTCTGCTGTCAAACCGCTGGTCAATGCGGATGAAACACGTGGACCCAAGTCGCGTCCGATTACGGTTGCACCCATCAAGCAAATTTGCGGATTCTCTTCTTTGAAGAGCTTGATGAGGATGGAAGCATGAGGCAATGTGGTGTATGGAGACAATCCCGGAGCATCAAAAACATGCAATTTGTCCACTCCGTAAGGAAATACCTGTTTCTCTACACCTTTTAAGTCGTTGCCGGCAACAATCGCTTCCAACTGGCATCCTAATTGATTCGCCAGTTTCCGACCTTTGGTCAGTAGTTCCAAACTTACATCGGCTACTGTCGTGCCTTCAAGTTCACAATATACGAATACATTATTCATTGTCCTTGCATCCTATATTTATCCAATCGTATGATTGGTTAACAGTTCAACAATCAAATTTTCTACATCTGCATCCGAACCCGTGATAGTCTTGCTCTCTTTGGCTTGGAATACAATATTTTGTACAGTCTTAACTTTGGTTGGTGAACCGGACAGACCGCATTGTTTCAAATCGCCGTTGACATCGGCAACCGTCCATTCTTGGATATTCAGATAAGGGCGGGTCTCATACAAATCTGCATATTTCAACTCTCCGTTTTTCTCCTGTTTGCCCAATGCATATTTATACTTTTGTATCAATTTGGCATTGCGTGGGCGGCAAGGCGCAGCGGAACCGTTTACGGTAATGACGATAGGCAATGGACCTTCTACTGTTTCAACACCTCCGTCGATGTGGCGTTTGACAGTGATTCGTTTCGTTGTCTCATCGACATTCAGCACCTCTTCAGCATATGTGATTTGGCTTAGTCCTAATTTCTCAGCAACTTGTGGGCCAACTTGCGCGGTATCTCCATCAATGGCTTGTCTACCACCGATGATGATATCATAATCGCCTATTTTCTTGATAGCTGTTGCCAACGCATACGAAGTGGCTAATGTATCAGCACCGGCAAAAGCACGGTCAGAGAGCAAATAGCCATTGTCGGCTCCTCGGTACAATCCTTCGCGGATAATTTCTGCGGCACGTCCAGGACCCATTGTCAACAAGGTGACGGTTGATTCAGGATGCGCATCCTTTAGGCGTAAAGCCTGTTCTAAAGCATTCAGGTCTTCCGGATTAAAAATAGCAGGAAGAGCAGCTCTGTTCACTGTTCCGTCTTCCTTCATGGCGTCTTTTCCTACGTTTCGAGTATCAGGAACCTGTTTTGCTAATACAATTATTTTTAAACTCATCTTTAAAATTATAAGATTATTATATTCTTTATTCTTATATTCTTTGTTCTTATGCTGCAAATGTAGCTATTTAATTGTGATTAAGAAATAAATTATAGTTACTTTTGTGTGTTTCCCAAGCAAATACGGAGGGAAATTGATGAAAAAAATGTTTTTCATTTGGTTTATGGACTTGAAAATATAACTATATCTATGTATAAGACATTGTTATCATTGCCGCCTAATTTGGTGGACTGCTTTCATGAATTGGAAGGAGCGGAGCCAAAAGAGTGGTTTTGCTCTTCCGACCCGGTCGGTGAAAGATTGGGTTCTGGTGGAGGAACGACTTGGTTGTTGGAGGCTTGTTGGCAGAAGGAGGGGAGTAATCAACCGTTTGAAGATTGGTTGAAACAAGAAAAGCACATCCTGCTTCATGCGGGTGGGCAGAGCAGAAGGCTTCCTGCTTACGCACCATCGGGCAAGGTGTTGACTCCGGTTCCGGTGTTCAGGTGGGCACGTGGACAGCGTCTCTCCCAGAATCTGCTTTCATTACAACTGCCTTTATATCGGAAGATTATGGATAAAGCACCCGCTTCGCTGCACACGTTGATTGCCAGCGGGGATGTGTATATCCGTTCAATGGCTCCTTTGCAAAATATACCGGATGCCGATGTGGTTTGTTATGGCTTGTGGGTTGACCCCGGATTAGCTACCCATCATGGCGTGTTTGTATCTGACCGTAGGACTCCCGAAGTGTTGGACTTCATGTTGCAAAAGCCATCATTGGAAGAGTTGGGCAAGTGGTCGCAAACACATCTCTTCTTAATGGATATCGGCATTTGGCTGTTGAGTGACAAGGCGGTTGCTTTGTTGCAGAGACATTCCAAGAGTGTAGATGGCAAGGCATGGAATTTCTATGACCTCTATTCAGATTTTGGTCGTGCGTTGGGAACGCATCCGGCTGTTTCAGATGAGGATGTCAACCAGTTGTCTGTTGCCATCTTGCCATTGCCAGGTGGTGAGTTCTATCATTATGGGACAACGCCAGAGCTGATTTCTTCCACCTTGGCAGTTCAGAATTTAGTGGCTGACCAGCGTGTTATCATGCAGCGTAAGATAAAGCCCCATCCTGCCATGTTTGTCCAAAATACGATAATCCGTAAACCGCTTACGGCTGCCAATTCCAATGTCTGGATTGAGAATAGTATGATAGGCTCGAACTGGATCTTGAATGACCATCATGTGATTACGGGTGTGCCGGTGAATGATTGGCATATCGAGTTGCCTGCCGGAATCTGTTTGGATGTCGTTCCTTGGAAGGAACACGATTATGTGGCTCGTCCGTATGGCTATTATGACTTGTTCAAGGGTGCAAGGGATGAGGAAACGACCGTTTGGATGGGAATGCCGGTCGGAGAATGGATGAAGCAACGGGATGTCACATTGCCGGACTTTGCCGATTTGCAAAATGCACCGTTGTTCCCGGTCTGCCATTCCGTTGAAGAATTAGAGCTGGTATTCCGTTGGATGATAAAAGAGCCGGGATTGGAGCAGGGTAAAGCAATATGGGAAAAGGCATACAAAGTTTCCGCTAACCAGTTGTCGGACCAAGCGAACCTTCACCGGTTGATGGCGCAGCGGGAATCTTTCCGGAAGGAAGATTGGTCGTTGTTGGCAAAGAACCACTTAAAGAGCGTCTTTTATCAGCTGGACTTGAAAGATGCCGCTTCGGAGTTTGTGCGTTTAGGTTTGGAGGCACCAGCTCCTCTTCCCGAAGATGAACCTTTGATGAAACAGATACACAACCGGATGTTACGTTCCCGTATTTTCCATTTGGAAGGAAAAGAGGCGAAGGAGGAGCAACAAGCAGCCTTTGCTTTGTTGAGGGAAGGAATGACACGGATGGTTGAATTGGAGAAGATGTCTCCAAAGCTGAATGTCTATTCCGACCAAATAGTTTGGGGACGTAGCCCGGTGAGGATAGACTTGGCAGGTGGATGGACGGATACGCCTCCCTATTGTCTGTTTGCAGGTGGGAACGTGGTGAATGTGGCAATAGAATTAAACGGGCAACCGCCTTTGCAAGTTTATATCAAACCTTCCAAAGAACCGCTTATCATCCTTCGTTCAATAGATTTGGGAGCGATGGAGGTGGTGAGGACTTGGGAGGAGTTGGCTGATTTCCGTAAGGTCGGTTCTCCTTTCTCCATTCCGAAAGCAGCATTGTCGTTGGCTGGTTTCTTGCCTCGTTTCTCGGCGGATTGTTATGCCTCCTTGGAGGAACAGTTGAAAAAGGGATTGGGATGTGGCTTGGAAATAACCTTGTTGGCGGCAATCCCTGCAGGATCAGGTTTGGGTACAAGTTCTATTTTGGCTGCAACCGTGTTGGGCTCTATCTCTGATTTCTGCGGATTGGGTTGGGATAAAGCGATGATAGGAAACCGTACCTTGGTATTGGAGCAGCTCCTGACGACGGGCGGTGGTTGGCAAGACCAGTTCGGTGGAGTGTTACATGGATTGAAGTTGCTTCAAACCAGCGATGGATTCAATCAAAACCCACAAGTACGTTGGCTGCCGGAATACCTTTTTACAGATCCGGAATACCAATCTTGCCATATCCTTTATTATACAGGCATTACCCGTGTGGCAAAGAGTATCTTGGAAGAGATTGTCCAAGGGATGTTCTTGAATAGCCATAGCCATTTGAAGCTCCTTTCCGAAATGAAGGAGCATGCGTTGGAACTGTTCGACGTGATTCAAGAGGGCTGCTTTGAGAAGTACGGCAAA
>OQWM01002438.1_pt1 | contig 12624 bp, 9 predicted proteins | sample 1691531 | NCBI WGS metagenome assembly OQWM01 (sample SAMN03418257, study PRJEB22391) | human gut metagenome | biome: human-gut; feature: organic feature; material: feces | host: Homo sapiens | place: Tanzania | collected 2013-01 | reverse complement strand
CAATCGTTTATGCAAGCCATTAGTGCGCTGAAGCGCAAGGGCGTAGCCAGTATGTATCAATTTGTGCCTTGGCACAAATTGAGTAATATGTAAATAAGTATGTTAAACTGTATGTTATGTATGTTCTCGCGCTAAGCGACAAATTGCAATATACCCACACGAATCAATAATGTATTTGCTTGTCAAGGCATCGAGCCTTGTTAAGCAAATGCCGACGCGGGGACGCGTCGCCCCCAGGTGAGGATGCGCCCCCCAATTAGGCTATTTAATCATTCTCCACACATCGTCTTCTGTTTGGCAGAAAGGCCCAGTGTGTTCAAGTTTGAGGGTCGACATGGCAGAGGCGAATTGACCTGCCTCGTCGGGTGAAGCTCCACGCGAACGCATATAAAGGTAGCCCGTAGAGTAAGTGTCGCCACAACCTGTGGCATCGATTACGGCTGTAGGCTTATAAGGACGAATGTCGTAGAAGTGATTGTTCTCAAGTATGACCGAACCTAAGTCGCCTAAGGTGACACACACCTCGTTTACACCCCATTCTGCAAGCTGAAGGGCGGCATCATGTGGTTCGTTCTGCCCCGTGAGCACTTCCATTTCGTACTCGTTGACCTTCAGTACGTCGATGTACTTCAGTGCCTCCAACTTATTGGCCCAATCGACGGCATATACCTTTTCGCCACGCACCTCACGTAGGTAGCCCTGTGAGTCGACGCTCACTACACCACGGCCGTTGAGAGAACGAATCACGTCGGTAGAGAAGTCGTCGGCAAGGAGTGAACCGAGGTGGTAGATGCTGGCCTTTACGTGGCTGAGGCTTTCGACGGTGAAAGGATCAGCCTTGGCGAGTACGCGCTGGGTGCGATTGTTCTGATTTTCACCATATTTATTTTCAAAGTATACGGTGTTGCGCGAAGGAATTACCTCCACGTGAATACCCATTTGACGCAGTTCGTCGACGGCAGCCATGTCAGTGGGAGCGAGGGACGTAATGAGTTGAAAGTTCTTGCCCCCATTGAGGTGATACATTGCGTGGGCAAAGTAGTAGGATGTGCCGCCAGGCAAGTCGGCCTCGGTATGAGGTGTGATAATTTTATCGTGTGTAATATGTCCGATGCAACAAATGTTGTTCATAGGGTTGTCGTGTAATTTTGAATGTAGCGTGCAAAGTTACACTTTTTAAACCATACATTGTAAACTTTAAGGATGTAACGGCAAACTTTAGGGAGTTTTAGCACACGGCCTCACCCCCTACCCCCCTCTCCTTGAGGAGAGGGGGGACAAGTTACCTTTACTTGCTGGGTTTATAACTGAGAACCAGCAGAGAACTCAAAAAGTAAAAGTAACCTGTTCCCCCTCCCCGGTCGGGGAGGGGGGTAGGGGGAGAGGCTTCTTAATGTGCCTCCAACCAGTTTTGTCCTTCCCCGCAGTCGGCGAGGAGGGGAACACTGAGGGTGAAGGCATGTTCCATTTCGTCGATGACGATTTGTTTCACGCGGTCGAACTCCTCAGGAAGGACAGAAAAGTTAAGTTCATCGTGCACCTGAAGAATCATTTTCGACTGAATGCCTTCACGTTCAAAACGCTCATCGATGCGAATCATTGCCACCTTGATGATGTCCGCTGCCGTGCCCTGAATAGGAGCGTTGATAGCATTGCGCTCGGCATAACCCCGTACAACGGCATTGCGCGAATTGATGTCAGAGAGGTAACGACGGCGACCAAACTCCGTGACGATGTAGCCTCGTTGACGCGCCAGTTCTACGCTCTTCTCCATGTACTCCTTCACCTTCGGATAAGTAGCAAAGTAGTTGTCAATCAACTCTTTCGCCTCCGTACGCGACACCTCCATGCGTTCGGCTAAACCAAAGGCTGAGATGCCATAGATGATGCCGAAGTTAGCCGTTTTGGCCTTGCGACGCTCATCGCGTGATACCTCTTCCAACTCCTTATGGAAAACGCGTGCAGCTGTGGCAGCGTGAATGTCGCGTCCTTCGCGGAAGTCGTTGACCAAGTGTTCGTCTTGACTCAAGTGAGCCATGATGCGCAACTCTATCTGTGAGTAATCCGCTGAGAAGAAGATGCAACCAGGTTCGGGTACAAAAGCTTTGCGTATCTCGCGGCCGTCGTCCCCTCTCACGGGAATGTTTTGGAGGTTTGGATTGGACGAAGAGAGGCGTCCTGTAGCCGTAACGGCTTGATTGAATGACGTGTGAATGTGGCCCGTCGTGGGGTTAATCAACTTGGGGAGGGCGTCAATGTAGGTGCTGATGAGCTTCTTCAAGGCACGGTGCGCTAAGATTTTGCCTACAATAGGGTGTTTGTCGCGCAAGCCTTCGAGCACTTCTTCTCCCGTAGAGTATTGTCCACTTTTGGTCTTCTTCGCCTTCTCGTTGAGCTTGAGTTCTTCAAACAAGACTTCGCCCACCTGTCGGGGTGAGGTGAGCAAGAAGGGGTGTCCCGCGAGTTCGTACACCTCGCGTTCCAATTGCTCCATGCGTTGGCGGAAGTGGTTGCCCGTTTCGGCCAGCGCCTTTGTGTCGAGTACTACACCGTTGCGCTCCATTTTAGCCAACACGGGCATCAGCGGCATTTCGATGTCGTAGAACACGCGGGTGAGTTCATTCTTCTGCATCTCCTCTTCGAGAGGTTGCTTGAGGCGGAGCGTCACGTCGGCGTCTTCACAAGCGTAGTCGCGAATGTCGATAGGGGCGAGGTCGGCCATGTTCTTTTGGCTGCGTCCCTTCGGCCCAATGAGTTCGTCGATGTGAATCGTGCGATAGTTGAGGTAGACCTCGGCCATGTAGTCCATGTTGTGGCGCAACTCGGGTTGTACGAGGTAATGGGCTAACATCGTGTCAAACATTGGCGCGTGAAGCTTGATGCCATAGTTGCCCAACACGGTGAGGTCGTACTTAATGTTTTGTCCCACCTTCAGAATGGTGTCACTCTCGTAAAAAGGACGGAAGATGTCGACCATGCGTTGTGCAGCTTCCGTTTCACGTGGAACGGCAACGTACCAAGCCTTGCCGCCAGCTATTGCGAAGCTCAAACCGACCAGTCGAGCGCTGATAGCGTCGACGGAGGTCGTCTCTGTGTCAAAACTGACTTCTTGAAATGTCATGATTTCTTCACAAAGTTTAGCCGCATCTTTCTCATTATCAATAAGAACGTATTCGTGTTTGACGTCGGAAAGCGTTTTGTGAGGCGTTTGTACTTCGTTGCTAAACAGACCATTCGGCTCTGCGTCAAAGAGAGCGCCTAAAGAATTAGCTTTATTTTGCTTTTCGGCATTGTTGTCGTCCATTTTCTTCAAGAACGAACGGAACTCCAATTCTTCGTAGATTTTGCGCAATGCCTCTTGGTTGGGTGGGGTAGTGTGCAGTTGGTCGAGGTCGAGTTGGATAGGCACGTCCGTCTTGATCGTGACGAGGAACTTTGAGAAGCGGATTTGTTCTACATTCTCTTCTACCTTCTTCTTCATCGCCCCCTTGAGTTGGTCGGTGTGAGTGAGGAGGTTGTCAATCGAGCCGAATTGGTTGATGAGTTTGACAGCCGTCTTTTCACCCACGCCAGGGCAGCCCGGCACGTTGTCGGCCGTGTCGCCCATAAGGCCTAAGAGGTCGATCACTTGTTCCGTGCTCTCGATGCCATACTTCGCACATACTTCGGCTGGGCCCAACTTCTCCATGCCAGCAGCGCCATGACCTGGGCGGCGCATAAACACGCCGGGGCGCACTAACTGTGCGTAGTCCTTATCTGGCGTGACCATGTGCACTTCCAATCCTTCGCTCACGCCCTTGACGGCCAACGTGCCGATTACGTCGTCGGCCTCATAGTCGGCCACTTCAAGTAGGGGAATATTGTAGGCTTTGATGATGTCTTTAATAACGGGTACGGCCCACTTGATGTCCTCAGGCGTAGCCTCACGTTGTGCCTTGTATTCTGGATACTCGCGGTGGCGGAAGGTGCCGCCCGCGGGGTCGAAGGCGATGCCGATAAAATCGGGCTTTTCGGTGTTCAACACATCGTTGAGCGTATTGACAAAGCCGTAAACGGCTGAGGTATTTTGTCCCTTAGAGTTGATGCGCGGAGAGCGTATGAGGGCATAATAGGCACGATAGATGAGTGCGTATGCGTCGAGCAGATAGAGCGTTTTCATGCGTGTAGTTGTTTATTTTGTTCACAAAAATACATAAATACTCTCGTAAACACGGCCTTTTTCGTACTTTTGTACCCCAAAAGCCCCTTGGGGCTTACAAGTTAACGAGTTGACAGGTTAACGAGTTAACAGGTAAGTTACCTTTTTATCATGAGGTAAACAAAGACAAACTTAATCGTCAACTTGTCAACTCGTTAACTCGTCAACCCAAAAAACGATATGGACAAATTAACTGCTATACGCCGACCTGTAGAACAGGAATTAACCGCTTACAAAGAATTGTTTGATGCTGCTCTGGCTCATGAAGATGATTTTCTGGGTCAGGCGCTTGACTATGTGCGCCGTCGTCAAGGTAAGATGATGCGTCCCTTGTTGGTAGTGTTGATGGCTAAGGAGTTGGGCAAGGTGTCGGTCAATTCGTTGCGCTCGGCTGTTACGCTCGAACTCTTACACACGGCTTCGTTGGTACACGATGATGTGGTGGACGAGAGTGGTGAACGCCGTGGTCAGCGTTCGGTTAATGCCGTTTACGATAATAAAGTGGCTGTGTTGGTGGGCGATTATCTGCTCTCTACTTCCTTGCTTCAAGCGGCTCAGACGAGCAACATTCACGTGGTCGAAATCATTTCACGTTTGGGTGGTACACTGTCTGAGGGGGAGGTGTATCAGTTGGCAAATATTCGCAAGGAGCACATCTCTGAGGAGGCTTATTTCCATATTATTTATCATAAGACGGCGGCCCTCTTTGCGGCTTGCGCGGAGTTGGGGGCGATCTCAGCTGGAGGCAATGCGGATTACGTGGCACGTGCCAAACGTTTTGGTGAGTTGGTAGGGCTTTGTTTCCAAATCCGTGATGATATTTTTGACTATTACGAAGACAGTAAGATTGGTAAACCTACAGGCAACGATATGCTCGAAGGTAAACTCACGCTACCTGTCATTTATGCTATACAACACGCTGATAATGAACACGTTACGCAATTGGCTGCGCGTGTGAAGAGTGGGGAAGCATCGGCTGCAGAGATTGCAGAATTAGTAGATTACACTAAGTCACATGGTGGCATAGAATACGCTGAACGTCGTATGCGTGAGTTGCACAATGAGGCACTTCAATTGCTCGATGCGTGGCAGAACGCTGAGGTACGAGAATCATTGCGTGGCTACATTGACTTTGTGGTAGACCGCGATCTGTAATATTCGTCTACATGTCTACATATAATAAACGCGAAGCGCGAAACCAATGGGATGGTTTCGCGCTTCGTGTTTTACTTTGATGTTATGAGTTTGGCGCGCTTCGCGCGTTGGGGGAACGTTAATTATCATTAATTGAACATTAATTTCTTCGTTAATTTCTTCATTAATGGTCATTAATTTTTTCTTTTTGTTTTATTGTTGCGAGTAAAATTAACGAAATAATTAATGATCAATTAATGATAATTAATGTTCCCTCCAAGCGCGAAGCGCGCCAAGCTTAATGTTCGTAGGCGTTAGAAGGGTTTAACGTCCTCGCCGAGAATGTCACTCACCAAGAGGTTGGCCAAGCGGCTTGTGCCGATGCGGAAGAGGCCTTGCTTAATGTAGTCCTCGCCGAAGAGTTCGCGTACAACCGTGTAGAAGTCGATAGCTTCGGCAGTGGTCTTAATGCCACCCGCAGCTTTAAAGCCTATATATTGACCTGTAAGCGCGTGATATTCCTTAATGGCACTGCACATCACGTAAGCGGCTTCGAGCGTTGCAGCGACCTCTATTTTGCCCGTAGAGGTCTTAATAAAGTCGGCACCTGCATACATAGAAAGAATAGAGGCTTTCTTAATGGCTTCAGCCGTCTTGAGAGCACCTGTCTCGAGGATAACTTTGAGAGGCTTTTCGTTGCAGGCAGCCTTGATTTCTGCTATCTCGTCGGCACAAGTTTCGTAGTCTCCGCTCTGGAATGTACCTACGCTGAGTACCATGTCGCACTCGTCCGCACCGTCGTGTACGGCGAGGGCCGTCTCAGCGGTTTTGATTTCGATAAAGGTCTGTGAAGAGGGGAAACCGCCTACCACGCAGGCTACCTTCACACCGTCAGCTTCGAGGCTTTCGCTCACGATTTTGGCAAAGTTGGGGTAGACGCAGATAGTGGCGAGAGGGGGGAGTTCGGGGTGTTCGTCGGCAAAGCGGTTAACGTTCTCAGTAAAGCGGAGCACGCTCTCTTGTGAGTCGGTCACCTTGAGTGTGGTGAGTTCGACGGTAGAAAGGAGTTGTTTGAGCACCTCTGCGTTATCGTATTTGTCGCGGTTGTTGGCCACGAGTTGGCGCACGGCGGCACTTACTTGTTCGTCAGTTTGACTCAGATCGAACTTCTCAAAAGCTTGTTCGTATTTGCTCTCTTGAGGAGCATCGTTGCGGTTGATCTTTAATTCCATAAGGGATAATGTGCTAATATGCTAATGTGTTAATGTGCTAATGTGCTAATGTGTTAATATGCTAATGTGCTAATGTGTTAATATGCTAATGTGTTAATGTGCTAATGTGCAAATGTGAGAATGTGCAAATGTGCAAATGGTCGCCTTTTGTGCCTGCTATGCAAGTTCTTAGTCGTACAAAGGTAACAATTTGCACATTTGCACATTAGCATATTAACACATTAGCATATTAGCACATTAACACATTAATCCTTGAGCTTTTTATTATTCAGATGCCGTGTGGCATCGCGTTTTGTCTTTTTTTCAAAGCTGCGTCGTATGGCTTCGTCGAGGTTGACACCCGTTTGATTGGCTAAGCAAACGAGCACCCACAGAATGTCAGCTATTTCTTCAGAAGGATCGTCACTCTCGCCTTCCTTGAACGATTGTTCACCATATTTGCGGGCCATGACGCGTGCTAATTCGCCCACTTCTTCGGTAAGGCAAGCCATGTTGGTAAGCTCGTTGAAGTAACGTATGCCATATTGATGTATCCATTCGTCAACGCGTGCTTGCAGTTCGTTGAGCGTGAATGTTGAGTCTTTGCTTCCCATATAGGTATCACTCTTTGTTCTTTGTGTCCATACAGATTGTTACGGGGCCGTCGTTGAGGAGTTCCACCTTCATGTCGGCGCCAAAAGTGCCTGTTTGGACGTCCTTGCCAAGCGTTGTGCTGAGCGTTTGGCAGAAGTATTCGTAAAGTGGAATGGCGTGTTCGTGTCCTGCGGCACGTATATAAGAGGGGCGGTTGCCTTTCTTATACGAAGCCATGAGCGTGAATTGGCTCACTACAAGCGCTTCTCCGTTAATATCAGTAATGCTGCGGTTCATTACTCCGTCTGCATCGTCAAAGACGCGTAGACCAGTTATTTTACGACACAGCCAATCGGCATCATCGTGCGTGTCGGCCTCTTCGATGCCCAAAAGGATAAGGTATCCTTGTTGGATAGCTGACTTTAATTGTCCGTCAATGGTGACAGAAGCGTGTTTTACACGCTGAATTACTACTCTCATAGGGCAAATTTACGATTATTTATGGCAAGCCCGTTACTTAACGTGTAAGTTTTTTGATAAACGGCAATTTGAAAACTTAACATGAATGAACATTAACAAAAAAATTAATGAAATAATTAATGTTCAATTAATGATAATTAATGTTCAAAACAACGCGCGAAGCGCGCCTAAACTTAAACGTTAACTATTTATGTTATGCGCTTCGCGCTTTGTTTTGAACATTAATTATCATTAATTGAACATTAATTATTTCATTAATTTTTATTCTTGTTCTATTCGACAAATTGGAGTTTGAACGTTATTCTGTTTTATGCAGATTATTGTAAATCTTCTCGCCACGGGCGTTGCCGAGTAAGGTTTGGAGTGCAGGGAGAGAAGCTTCTTTAATGCGTTTAACGCTCTTGAATTGCTGTAAAAGCACCTTTTTAGTAGCTGGACCAATGCCTGTGATTGCATCGAGTTCGGAGGCAATTTGGCGTTTTGAACGCTTGTCGCGGTGGAAAGTGATCGCAAAGCGGTGAACCTCGTCTTGCATCATCGTGAGCGTGCGGAAAAGTTGACTTTCGGGTTTGATACCAATCACAGCGGGCGGAAAACCGTAAAGCATTTCGCGGGTGCGGTGACGGTCGTCTTTCGCCAAGCCTGCAATGGGAATGCTCAACCCCAATTCGTCCTCTACCACCTCACGAATCATCTCCATTTGTCCGCGTCCACCGTCGGCAATGATGAGGTCGGGCAGAGGCTTCCCTTCCTCTTTTAATCGACTGTAACGGCGACGTACCACCTCCTTCATCGAAGCGTAATCATCTGGGCCAATGACTGTCTTGATATTGTACTTACGATACTCCTTTTTGGCAGGTTTGAGTCGTTCGAACACAACGCAAGCCGCCACGGCATCATCGCCACTGATGTTAGAATTATCGAAAAGTTCAATGTGAAGGGGAAGTTTGGGCAGTCCGAGATCGGTCTGTATCTCCTTCATCAGGCGCGTCTGCTTTTGCTCAGGATTGAGCTTCTCGGCCTGTTTCAGTCGGTCGAACTTATATTGCTTCACGTTGAGCTTAGAGAGGTCGAGCAACTTCTTCTTATCCCCCTTCTGTGGAATCGTCTGTTCGACCATTTCATCGGGTAAGTCGACATGAAAGGGCACTACAATCTCTTTCGACTGACTGGCATAACGTTCGCGCATCTCGATGATGCCGAGTGTAAGCAATTCTTCGTCCGTTTCGTCCAACTTCTTCTTATATTCAAAGGTGAAAGCTTGATTGATGCAGCCATTGGCTACGTGTAGGTAATTAATGTAAGCCACTTTCTCTTCGCTTTCGATGTTGAAAACGTCGATGTTGTGCAATACATTCGATACGACTTCGCTTTTGGCACGATAATTTTCGATTATGTCGTACTGCTGCTTAATCACCTGCGCTTCCTCAAATCGTAATTCTGCGGCCAAGGAAATCATTTTCTCTCGCATCTGTCGTGCTACTTCAGAGGTGTTTCCTTTCAATATTTCCTTACATGCCTCAATATTGCGCATATAGTCCTCGTGACTTTGTTTGCCCACACAGGGGGCTTGACAACGATGAATATGATAGTCGAGACAGACGTCGTATTTACCGCTTTCAACGCCTTCGCGGGTCATAGCCGTATGGCACGGACGTGGCTGATAGAGTTCGCGACAAAGGTCAAGTAAAGCATACATTGTTGGCACGTGGCTATAAGGACCAAAATACGTGGCTCCTCGTTTGCCGCGTTGACGCGTCTTGAAGATACGTGGCAAGTATTCGTTCGAAATAGCGATGGAAGGGTACGTTTTATCATCTTTCAGCAGTACGTTATAATGCGGCTTGTAACGTTTGATAAGATTGTTCTCTAATAGGAGTGCGTCTTCTTCCGTTTTTACCACCACGTAACGTATGTCGCGAATGTGCTTAACGAGCATTTGCGTCTTGCGCGTTTGTTGGTCCTTATTAAAATAAGAGCTAACGCGACGTTTAAGGTTTTTGGCCTTTCCGACGTAAATAATCGTGCCCGAATCATCGAGGTACTGATAGCACCCCGGTGTTTCGGGCAGATTATTAACGATGCCTTTTAAGTAGGCTTGTAGATCGTTCATTCGTTAATGGTAAGAAGTGTCGTGATGTCTAAATCTTTGCCAAGGAACTTACGTCCTTCGAGTCCTTCCATTTGAAGCTCGATGAGGAAGTTGATGTACGTTTTCTTCGGTTTGAACGCTTGTACAAGGTCGTAAGCAGCTTGCATAGAACCACCTGTAGCGAGCAAGTCGTCGTGAATGAGTACGATGTCGTTAGCTTCGATAGCGTCAGCGTGGATTTCGATGGTGTCGTAGCCATACTCTTTTAAGTAGGTTGCCTTGCGTGTCTCAGCGGGAAGTTTTCCTGGTTTGCGTGCCATGATGAAGCCAGCGCCGAGCTTTTATGACGAAGATATCTGCAGCCTCTCCCAGTTCGTGCTGACTTCCGATAACTCCTCCCACCTGCAGATTGAGCAGGTGGCACCTGTAACCGCTGGTGATGCGGATAGCACCGAACTCCTTTCTGAGAGGTTCCAGAATCTTCTCGCAGAGCGTGGTGAGTCTCACTACCACGATGATGTCGTGGGGTGTATTGTCAACGCCATGTTTGATGGCTGTGCCCGATTTGGTGAATTCCCCGAGGGCGAAGTGGGGTGAGAGTAGCATCTTCTGCATCTTCTCATTTTCCTGTTCTGTGTATTCCATAACTATGTCAATTAAAATTGTTTATATTCTTGTGTTTTTCTTTCTTTTTATTTCTGATGCAAAGATACAACATTTTTCCGGTTTTTGCAATAGGTAGAGGGTTGCAACAAGGGTTGTTATCGGGGTTGTTTTGAAAAAGAAAACCGCCTATGGGCAAATCGGATGTCCACAGACGGTTTTTCTTTATGATATACTATACTTTTTTATTTCTCGCTCTTTACTCGCAAGAACTTATCTACCATCATCAGGTTGCTGAACTTGAATGATGGCTTGCACGCCTTCCTGGTCTTCAACTTGATGGTGAAGAGGTCGTGGGTGCCTTCTACCGCAGGCTGTTCGCCGATGTTGACGAAGGTAGGGTAGATCAGCTTGCTGCCGTCAGAGTGGAGGCGGTCCTTGGAGATGTTCTCCATCTTGCCCATATCCTTGACGTCGATGCCGATGAACTCGAAGTCGGTGGCATTGTATGGCAAGGCAAAGCTCAGGGCATTGAGAGATACGAGATCCTTGCCCTTCACGGTGAGGGTGATGGTTTCGCCTGCCTTGTACATCTTCTTGTCGGCTATGAGGCTGATGTTGCCCGATACCACTGGCACCTGCTTGCTGCTTACGCCGCTCTTCAGCTGGGTAGCTACCACGGAGATGTCGTAGGCATCGATGAGGCTGTTGCCATTAACGTCGCCCTTGCTTACATAGCCCTCGAAGTCCTTGTCGCCCTTGCGCAGACCGCAATAGTTGAGATAAGAAGTGAAGTCGTTCTCATCGATGCGGTTATCGTTGTTGATGTCGCCCGGCTTCTTCATCTTGCTGCCTGGGGTCTTGAATACATACAACTCAGTACCTGACGCCTGTCCGCCTTTGGTCTCCTCAACGGTCATCTTCACATACTGTGCCTCTGGCTCACCCTTGAACTTGTATTCCTTTACACCCCCATCCTTGTTCCACTCGAAGGTGCCGTTCTCAGTCCAGTTGCTGCCATCGAAACTTGTTGCGATGCGTCCCTTGTAAATCTGTCCGTGGCTGTCACGCTCTGAGCTTGGCAGATACTGAATCCTGTCGAGCTTGGCGATGCCATGCAGGTTCATCGTCATGTCGAATGGCAATACGCCTTCCTTCTTGTAGTAGTCGGTGTGCCAGTAGTTCTTCTCGTTGAAGTCGAACATCTTGGCTACCTCCAGTCCTTCCCAGTCTGGGGTGGAGTTGGTGGCTGTGATGTCACGGATTGCCTCGTCGAGAGGGTCCTTGATGGTTCGTCCCTTCAGGGTGGTCCACTCTGATGCCCCGTCCTTGTTCACCGCTCTCACCTGTATGTCATACTCGGTTTCTGGTTTCAGATTCTCGATGGTGAATTCAGTGCTGTGGATGGTGGAGTGGAGCATACCGTCAATCTTCACTTCATAATAGTCTGCGTTTGCCTGCTTGTCCCATGCAGCAGTGATGGTGAACGCCTTGTTGGCTCCCTCTGCGTCCTTCAGGCTAGCTTGAGGGGCGTTCAGTGCGCCTGCTGATTTGAGCAGGGCATCGCTGTTGTCGAACTGGTAGCCGTCCATGCGAAGCTCGATGGCATTGGCAGTCACGTCGGTTTTTGCCAGGTGGATGCATACCATCGGGTTCTTTGTGATGTCCACTTTCTCGAAGTCGCTGCCTTTGGTGGCAAAGCGGTTGAACTGTGGAGCCTTGTCGAAGAACCAGGCGTTCTCTGTGGAGCGGAGAGCCTCCATCGTGCTCACCTCTGTCAGTTTCACAGTCTTTCCACCCATCTTGGCAACCAGCTTCTTGGGAGCCTGGCTCACGTTGATGCGAATCTCTGTAGACTGGTTCTTCTCCTGTCCGGCAAAGTTGCCCTCGGTCTTGTCGATGTTGACGGTGAGGCGGTCTTTCACCAATGAGGAGTGGATATGGGTGGTGGCGTGTTCACCGATGCGGTAGAGCTCGGACTTGCCGTCATCATCATAGAGACTGTAGTCAGACTCTCCGTATGGATAAAGCTCGAAGATGCGGTTGGTGTTGTCTATCTGCGAAACGTTGTTGTTAGGGTTCACCATCGGAATGATGGCGCCTCTCTTCACGAACACAGGCAGTTTCCAGTAAGGCGCATCAAACTCGTTGATGATTCTTCCGCCCTGGTATACCTTTCCGTTGAAGTAATCCACCCATTCTCCCTCTGGCAGATAGATGCCGTTACGGATGTCGTTGCCCTGCTTGTCCATCCTGGTCTCCTTGTAGATAGGAGCCACGAGGAAGTAAGGACCGCACATAAACTGATATTC
>OQWM01002436.1_pt1 | contig 12628 bp, 13 predicted proteins | sample 1691531 | NCBI WGS metagenome assembly OQWM01 (sample SAMN03418257, study PRJEB22391) | human gut metagenome | biome: human-gut; feature: organic feature; material: feces | host: Homo sapiens | place: Tanzania | collected 2013-01 | reverse complement strand
CTATGCCGCCCGCCGCAGCAGTCCCGACAATGCAGTATAACGGGTAAACCGCACGGAACGGTCAAGACCGTTCCCTACAAACCTGCCGAAAATTTGCAATTTTCCCATTTAGACGAATGACAATCAAAAGGAGGTCTTGACTTGATACAGGTAACCTTGCCCGGCACCGGCGGCACCCAGCCCCTGCCCGACCGTGCGCTGGCGTGTATGGCGGTACATACCAACGGCGCTTCCCTGCTGATCGACTGCGGCGAAGGCACCCAGACCCGGCTGCGGCAATGCGGCATCAGCCTGTACAAGCTGGACGCCGTGCTGCTGACGCACTACCACGGAGATCATATTTTTGGGCTGCCGGGGCTTTTGCAGACGATGGGCAGCCAAAACCGCACCGCGCCGCTGCTGGTGGCGGGTCCCGTGGGCATCGGTTCGGTGTCGGCGGCGATGGAAGTGCTGGCGGGTCCTTTGCCGTTTGAAGTGCAATGGCGCGAGCTGCACCCGGACGAAGGCTTTGCCATCGGTCCGCTTTGCGTGCAGAGCATCCCGCTGCAGCACCGTGTGCGGTGCTTGGGGTATAAAATAGAACTCCCCCGCGCCGGAAAATTTGACGCAGCTAAGGCAAAAGAAGCAAACATTCCCCTTGCCTACTGGAGTTTATTGCAGTCCGGGCAGAGCGTGGCGGGCTTTACGCCCGACCAGGTTTTGGGCAGCGCGCGCCGCGGGCTGAAACTGGTGTACGCCACCGACACCGCCCCCTGCGAATCCCTGCTGAACGCCGCGCAGGACGCCGACCTTTTGTGTATGGACGCCACCTACGCCGACGACGCCGACCTGCCCAAGGCGCTTTTGTACGGACATTCGACCTGCCGGCAGGCGGGTGCGCTGGCAGCCGAAGCGAGGGCGCGGTGTCGGTCACGGCGGCGCTGTAAAGCGAACGTGCGGCGCCTGTGGCTGACGCATTACAGCGCCGCCGTGACCGACACCGCGCCCGGGCTTGCCGCCGCGCAGGAAAAATTTGCCGCCGCCCGCGCCGGTACGGACGGTATGCAGGAAGAACTGGAATTTGACAAGGTATGAAACATTTTTTTGGCAGCCACAAAAAGGAGCTGCTGTTTGTTGCCGTTATTCTTGCCGTTGCAGCGCTGATTTTTGCCTTTACCCACCAAAAAGGGCAGGGGAGTATGGCGCTTTTGCAGTACGGCGATGCCGCCGAAACGCAGTATATTGATTTAGATAAAGATGCCGTGTACGACATTGACACGGGCAGGTATACCATCCATTTGCAGGTGCAGGACGGCGGGATCCGGTTTATCGACAGCCCCTGCCCCGATCATTTGTGCGAAAATTTCGGCACCCTGCACGAAGTCGGCGACTGGGCGGCGTGTATGCCCGCCAAGGCGAGTGTGACGGTAGTAGAGAGTAAATAGAAAAAATTTAGAATTGCCGCCCTCGGCAAAAGCCTTCCCCCTATGGGGGAAGGTGGCGCAAGGCGCCGGATGAGGGGGCAATGACCGGAAATATCCCCCTCATCAGTCCGCTGCGCGGACAGCTTCCCCCCAAGGGGAAGCCTTAACAAAAAAGGAGTCACCCATGAATCCCACCTTTAAGCAGGTCACCAAATCCCGCTATGTTTCGCTGGTCAGCGAGCTGGCGCAGGAAATTTTTGTGCAGCACTACACCAAGCTGACCCCCAAGGTCGCGGCGGCGCTGGCAGAAAAATACCAAAGCGATATCCTGACCGATGACGAGATCCACAGCGGCGTCATCAACTATTTTCTGGTCTACCTCGGCAGCGAGCCGGTGGGCTATTTTGCGCTGGACTTAGGTCCCGCGGGCGCGATGTGCCTGAGCCGTATCTTTTTAAAAGAAAAGGCGCGCGGGCAGGGGATAGGCCGCAGCATCGCCGCCTACGCCCAAAAATTGGCGGAGGGCGACGGACGCAGCCGGTTGTACATCAAGTTCTGGGCAAAAGATTTAAAGGCCGAGGGCTTTTGCAAAAAGTGCCGCTTCCGCAAGGCGGAGGTCGTGCCTATGGAAGTTTTGGACGGCGTAACGTTGGATATTGCCACCTACGAAAAGCTGTGGCGGTAAAAAGACCAAAGAGGTACATCCTATGAAATTTTTGCATCTTGCGGATCTGCACTTGGGCAAGCGGGTCAACGGGTTCGATTTTCTGGAGGATCAGCGTTTTATTTTGGAGCAGGTGCTGGACATCTGCGACAAAAACAAGGTCGAGGCGGTCGTGCTGGCGGGCGATATCTCCTGGGGAATGTCGCTCGAGCAGTCGCTGCCGGATTTTCAGTTTATTGACGCGCTGCCGGGGAGGAAGATCCTCTTAAAGGGCAACCACGACTACTGGTGGGGCACGGCGTCGAAGATGAAAAAGTTTTTTGCCGAGCACGACATCACAACGCTCGATATCCTCTACAACAACGCCTTTTTCTACGGCGACCACGCCATCTGCGGCACGCGCGGCTGGTTTTATGAAGAGGACGCCGCGGGCACGCACACGGGCAAGATGCTCGCGCGCGAGGCGCTGCGGCTTGAAGCGTCGCTCAAGGCGGCGGAGGGGAAGCCCATCTACTGCTTTCTGCACTATCCGCCCATCTATCAGGGCTACAAGTGTCCCGAGATGCTCGAGCTTCTCGACAAATACGAGGTCGAGCGCTGCTATTACGGGCATCTGCACGGCTACACGCACCGCCGCGCGTTCGAGGGGATGCGCGAAAAAACCGAATATGCGCTGATCGCGGCGGATTATGTCGCCTTTCAGCCTGTAAAAATTTGCAATTAAGACATAAATTGATGCAAAAAAGGGTGGAAATTTTGAGGAAGCTATGGTATAATTCCACTTTGCAAAAGCATCATTATCTGATGTTAAACGGAGGAAAAAGAAATCATGACTGTCAAAAATGTTGAAAAGCTGGAAAAGAGCAGAGTCGCGGTGACCGTCGAGGTCGGCGCGGAGGAATTTGAAGCCGCCGTTGCCAAGGCCTACGCCAAGGCCCGCGGCAAGCTCAGCATTCCCGGCTTCCGCCCCGGCAAGGCCCCCCGCAAGATGATCGAAAAGCTCTACGGCGCGGGCGTTTTCTACAGCGATGCCGTTGACATCGCCCTGCCCGAGGCATATACGCAGGCCATCGGCCAGAGCGGCCTCGATGTTGTCGGCTATCCCGAGATCGAGATCGTGGACGACAAGATCGACGAGAACGGCTTCACCTTCAAGGCGACCGTTGCCGTGTATCCCGAGGTCAAGCTCGGCGAGTACAAGGGCCTGACGGCTGAGAAGGAAGAGATCAAGGTCAGCGCCGACGATGTCAAGGAGCGCCTCAATGAGATGGCCGAGCGCAACGCCCGCCTCGTCTCCGTCGACCGCAAGGCCAAGAAGGGCGACATCGCCGTCATCGACTTCGAGGGCTTCGACAACGGCGAAGCGTTCGAGGGCGGTAAGGGCGAGAATTACGAGCTCGAGCTCGGCTCCGGCAGCTTCGTCCCCGGCTTTGAGGATCAGGTCATCGGCATGAAGGCAGGCGAAGAGAAGGATCTCGACATCACCTTCCCCGAGGATTATCACAAGGACCTCGCCGGCAAGAAGGTCGTCTTCCACGTCAAGGCCAAGGAGATCAAGTGCAAGGAGCTTCCCAAGCTTGATGACGACTTCGCCAAGGACGTGTCCGAGTACGACACGCTCAAGGAGCTCAAGGACAGCATCAAGCGCGAGATCACCGAGCAGCGCGAGCAGTCCGCCAAGTATGCCGTCGAGAACGAGCTGATGGAGAAGGTCGCCGCGAACATCGAGTGCGACATCCCCGATGCGCTCATCGATGAGCAGTGCGCCCGCTTCCTCGAGGAGTTCAAGCAGCGCTTACAGTCTCAGGGCATCCCCTATGACCAGTACTGCAAGATGACCAACATGGATGAAGCCAAGTTCCTGGAGGAGGGCAAGGAGCCCGCGACCCGTCAGGTGCGCATGGACCTCGCCGTGAACGCCATCATCAAGGAAGAGAAGCTCGAGGCCACCGACGAGGAGGTCGAAAAGCAGTACAACGACCTTGCTGAGAAGTACAGCATGGACGTCAACGAGCTCAAGAAGTATCTTGACGCCATGTCCGTCCGCACGCAGATCATCCGCGACAAGGCCATCAGCGTCGTCGTGGACAGCGCGAAGATCGAAAAGAAGAAGGCTCCCAAGAAGGAAGCCGAGGGCGAAGCCGCTGAAGGCGAGGAAAAGCCCGCCAAGAAGACCGCTGCCAAAAAGTCCGCCAAGAAGGAAGAAGAAAAGGCTGAATAATCGGCAAAGCGGCCATAATAGATAGAAACGACGATCAACCACAAATGCCTGCCATTTGTGGTTGATTGTGTACATACCAATTTTTTGAACAGGGTATGAACAAGGAGGTTACCAAGATGAGTTTAGTCCCTTACGTCATTGAACAGACCAACCGCGGCGAGCGCTCTTACGATATTTTCTCCCGCCTTCTGGAAGACCGCATCATTTTCCTCGGCGAAGAGGTCAACGATGCGACCGCGAGCCTGATCGTTTCGCAGCTTTTATTCCTCGAGGCCAAGGACCCCGACAAGGACATCCAGCTCTATATCAACTCCCCCGGCGGCAGTGTGACGGCCGGCATGGCGATCTACGACACGATGCAGTATATCAAGTGCGACGTGTCCACCATCTGCGTCGGCCTCGCCGCCAGCATGGGCGCGTTCCTGCTCTCGTCCGGCGCCAAGGGCAAGCGCATTGCGCTGCCGAACGCGGAGATTATGATCCACCAGCCCTCCGCCGGTACGCAGGGCAAGGTCACGGATATGGAGAGCGACGTGGAGCACTTCCTGCGCATCAAGCAGCGCTTGAATAAGATCCTGGCCGAGAACACCGGCAAGACGCCCGAGCAGGTCAAGCTCGACTCCGAGCGCGACCACTGGATGACGGCGGATGAGGCGCAGGCCTACGGCCTTGTGGACAAGGTCATTTACAAGAGATAAGGACAGTTTGACTTATGAGTGAAGATAGGAAAAAAGAGCTTCGCTGCTCGTTCTGCGGCAAGAGCGAGCACGAAGTGCACCGCATGATCCAGGGGCCGGGCGTGCGCATCTGCGATGAGTGCGTCCGCCTGTGCATGGACGTGCTGGAGGACGGCTATGAGCCGCACGACGAGCTGGAAGCGCCCGACTCCATCCCCACGCCGCGCGAAATTCGCGAGGTGCTCGACCAGTATATCATCGGGCAGGAGGCGGCCAAGGTCGCGCTGTCCGTGTCCGTCTACAACCACTATAAACGCATCTTCTTCGGCGGCGACGACGAGGTGGAGCTGCAAAAGAGCAACATCCTGCTCCTCGGCCCCACCGGCAGCGGCAAGACGCTCTTTGCCCAGACGCTCGCCCGCATTCTGAAGGTGCCGTTCGCCATCGCGGACGCGACGACCCTCACCGAGGCGGGCTACGTCGGCGACGATGTGGAAAACATTCTGCTCCGCTTGCTTCAGGCGGCGGATTACGACGTGGAGCTCGCCGAGCGCGGAATCATCTATGTCGACGAGATCGACAAGATCGCCCGCAAGAGCGAGAACACCTCCATCACGCGCGACGTCTCCGGCGAGGGCGTGCAGCAGGCATTGCTGAAAATCGTCGAGGGCACGGTTGCCAACGTCCCGCCGCAGGGCGGCCGCAAGCACCCGCATCAGGAGTTCATCCAGATCGACACGCACAACATCCTCTTCATCTGCGGCGGTGCGTTCGAGGGCATCGAGAAGATCATCGAGAGCCGTCTCGACCGCAAGTCGATGGGCTTCGGCGCGGAGCTCAAGAGCAAAAACGACGTGGATGAAAGCAAGATTTTACGCGAGGTGCAGCCGCACGATATCTTGAAGTTTGGCATCATCCCCGAGCTGGTCGGCAGACTGCCGGTCATCACGGCGCTCGACGCGCTGACGCGCGATGATCTTGTCAAGATCCTGACCCAGCCGAAAAACGCGCTCGTCAAGCAGTATCAAAAGCTGTTTTCTTACGACGACGCTGAGCTCACGTTCGAGCCCAAGGCGCTCGAAGCGATTGCCGACAAGGCCATCGAGCGCAAGATCGGCGCGCGCGGCCTGCGCGCGGTAATGGAGGGTCTGCTGATGAACGTGATGTACGACATCCCGTCCGACCGCACGATCGACCGCGTGACCATCACGCCGGGCTGCGTGGAGGGGACGGAACAGCCGAAAATTTCCCACCGCACAGAGAAAGAAGGGGAGGAGCCGCAGCCGTCGCTGCCGGCAGACTCCGCTTCATAAGGAGAAACCCCATGGAACCTGTAACAAAAAATCTTCCGGTCATTGCCATGCGCGGGCTCAATGTGTTCCCGCGCATGAACACGAGCTTTGACCTCGAGCGTCCGATCTCCGTGCACGCGCTTGAGCGCGCCATGGAAAACGGGGAGGAGATCTTTCTCGTCACCCAGCGCGAGATCGGCGTGGAGCAGCCGGAGGAAAAAGACCTGTACGAGATCGGCACGGTCGCGCGCGTGACGCAGATCTTGCGCGTGTCCGACCGCGTGCTGCGCGTGATGATGGAGGGCGCATGCCGCGCCCGGCTCAAAAGACTCTGGCAGCGCGAGCCGTTTTTGCAGGCGCAGGTCGAGCTCATCGACGAGCCGGCCACCTCGTGCCATAGCAAGCGGACGGAAGCGATGCTGCGCCAGACCTACGCCAGCGTGACGGAATATGCCGAGCTCGCGCAGAAATTGCCGGACGATGTCTACGCCGCCATTTTATCGACGAACGATCCCGGCTATCTCGCTGACTTTATCGCCCAGCAGCTCAACCTGCGCTATCAGGACAAACAGGATATCCTCGACGAGCTGCGCCCGCTGCCGAGATTGCAGCGCATGAACGAGATTCTGCGCCGCGAGATCGAAGTTACCGCCATGGAGCAGGACATTGAAAGCAAGGTCCGCTCCCGCGTCGGAAAAATTCAGAAGGATTTTGTCCTGCGCGAGCAGATCAAGGTCTTACAGAACGAGATCGGTGAGGGCGGGGAGGACGAAGAACTCGACGAGTACCGCGAGAAGATCAGCAAGGCGCACCTGAGCGAAGAAGTGGAGCGCAAGCTGCTGAAAGATGTGGACAAGCTCGCCAAGCAGCCGTTCGGCAGCGCCGAGGCGAGTGTGCTGCGCAACTATCTCGACACCTGCATGGAAATGCCCTGGGGCGAGGAGACGAAGGAGCGCGCCAGCGTAGACGCCGCGCGCAAGATTCTTGACCGCGACCACTACGGCTTGCAGAAGGTCAAGGAGCGCATTTTAGAGTTCATCGCCGTGCGCCAGCTCAACCCCGAGGCGAAGGGGCAGATTTTATGTCTCGTCGGTCCTCCGGGCGTCGGCAAGACGTCGATCGCGCTGTCGGTCGCCAAGGCGATGAACCGCAAGGTCGCGCGGCTGTCGCTCGGCGGCGTGCGTGACGAGGCGGATATCCGCGGCCACCGCAAGACCTACATCGGCGCGATGCCCGGCCGCATCATCGAGGCCATCTCCCGCAGCGGCTCGATGAATCCGCTGCTCGTGCTCGACGAGGTCGACAAGATGGGCAGCGACGGGCGCGGCGACCCCGCGAGCGCACTTCTCGAAGTGCTCGACAGCGAGCAGAACTACGCCTTCCGCGACCACTATCTTGAAATTCCCGTCGATCTGAGCCGCGTGATGTTCATCATGACGGCCAACACGCTCGACACCATTCCGCGCCCGCTGCTCGACCGCATGGAGATCATTGAAATCCCCAGCTACACGGACGAGGAGAAGGTGCAGATCGCGCAGCGGCACCTGCTGCCCAAGGAGCGTCAGGCCCACGGGCTGACGGCCTCGAGCCTGCGCGTGGACGAGAGCGCCATCCGCGCGGCCATCGCACTCTACACGCGCGAGAGCGGCGTGCGCTCGCTTGAGCGTCAGCTCGGCAAGATCTGCCGCAAGGCGGCAATGCAGCTTGCCACAAGCGATGTAAAGCGAGTCACCGTGACAGAGAAGAACATCAAGGACTTCCTCGGTGCGCCGCGTGCTGCACAGGAGAAGATTCCCGAAAAGGACCTTGTCGGCGTGGTGAACGGCCTTGCGTGGACCGAGGTGGGCGGCGAAATTCTGCCCGTCGAGGTCGGCGTGATGGATGGCAGCGGCAAGGTCGAGCTCACGGGCAACCTGGGCGACGTGATGCAGGAGAGCTGCCGCGCGGCACTCTCGTGCCTGCGCCAGCGGGCGCAGGAGCTCGGCATCGCGCCGGACTTCTACAAGACGAAGGACATCCATATCCACTTCCCTGAGGGGGCCATCCCCAAGGACGGACCCAGCGCCGGTATCGCCATCGCGACAGCGGTGCTCTCCGCGCTGACGGGGCAGGCGGTACACCGCGATGTCGCCATGACGGGCGAGATCACGCTGCGCGGCCGTGTGCTCGCCATCGGGGGCTTGCGCGAAAAGACAATGGGCGCGCTGCGCGCGGGCGTACATACGGTCATTCTCCCGAAGGAGAATGAAAAGGAGCTCGACGAGATCGACCCGCTGGTGCGCGAAAAGCTGCGTTTTGTGCCGGTCGAGACGGTGGACGCCGTCTTTGCCGAAGCGCTGGTGCTGCCCGAAAAATGCACCGCTGCCGCGCACGAGAGCTATCTTCCTCCCGTGCAGGAGAGCGCGCACAGCGCGCTGCGTGCGGGCGAAATGAGCTGAAAGGAAACGAAAACCATGGCGATCAACTTCAACAAGGTCGAATTCATCCTCTCGGCGGCGTCGGAAAAGCAGTTCGTGCGCGACGGGATGCCGCAGCTCGCGTTTGCGGGGCGGTCGAACGTCGGCAAATCGTCCGTCATCAACCGGCTCGTCAACCGCAAGAACTTTGCCCGCGTGGGTGCGTCCCCGGGCAAGACCTCGCAGATCAACTACTTTAAGATCGACGGCAAGCTCTACCTCGTCGACCTGCCGGGCTACGGCTACGCCAAGGTCTCCAAGACCGAGCGCGACCGCTGGGGCAAGCTGATGGAAAACTATTTCCAGTCTGCGGGGCTCATTCACCTCGGCGTGCAGATCGTCGACGCGCGGCACAAGCCGACGGCGGACGACGTGACGATGCACGACTACTTCGTGCAGACGGGCTGTCCCGTCGTGATCGTGGCAAACAAGCTCGACAAGCTCAAAGCGCGCGAGATCGAGCCGAATCTTGCCCAAATTCGCGAGACGCTGAGTTTGCGCGACGATGAGCTCGTCATTCCGTTCTCTGCCGAAAAGGGCACGGGCAAGGAGCAGCTGATCGCGGCGATCCTCGACCATTTGAACGACTGAAAAGGAATAATGCTTCACAGAAAAGCCTCTGTATGGGTTGACCATACAGAGGCTTTTTATCGTATTTCCCGGGGAATCAGCGGCGCAGCGTCAAAAGCGCGGTGCAGTGGGAGAAGGATTCAAACGTCAGCGCGGGGAAGTGGGGGCGGAGCTCGTCATAGACGAAGTAAATTTCATCTGAGTCCCAATCCTCGCCTGCCGCAGTTCGACACGCTTCGAGCTCTTCGCGCGTGCGGAAGGCGACGTCGCCGATGAAAAGACAGCCGTCCTGCTTCAAAAGCGGCAGGAGTGTGCGCAGAAAGCCGATTTTCTGCGTGTCCGTCAGGTGGTGGAGCGAGTAGGTCGCGACGATGGCGTCGTACTGCTGTGCGCAAAGCTCGGGCACAAGGCCTTTGGAAAAATCGCCCTGATAGAGCCGCGCGTCCGGCATTTTTGCCTGCGCCAGTTCGATCATGCGCGCGGAAAAGTCCTGCCCATAGATGCGGCAGCCCTGCTCGTAGAGCCGCGAGGTCAGTATGCCCGTGCCGAAGCCGATATCCAGCACATCACGCCCGCTCTGCGCGAGCACGCGCTGATAGAGCGCGTTCATCATGGCGCGGTAGCCCGCAAAGGGGTAGCGGTCGTTCTCGTCGGAGAGGCCGACGCTCTTGTCATAGCCGTCGGCCCAGAGGTCGAAGCCGGTATTGTTCAGCATGTCAGTCCTCCTTTTCGTTCAGCGGGGGAAGTCCCAGCTCATAGAACGCCACGGCGCTCGCTGCGGCGACATTGAGCGAGTCGACGCCGTGGTACATCGGGATCCTGACCGTGTAGTCGCAGCTCGCGATGGTCGAGGACGCGAGCCCGTCACCCTCCGTGCCCATGACGATGGCAAGCTTTTCTTCGGCGGCAAGGCGCGGATCGTCGAGCCGTACGGAGTCGTTGCGCAGTGCCATCGCGACGGTGCGGAAGCCGAGACCGCGCAAAAGCTGCGTCCAGTCGCCGCTTTCGGGCAGGTAGGTCCACGGGATGAGGAACACATTTCCCATGCTGACGCGCGAGGCGCGGCGATAGAGCGGATCGCTGCCCGCAGTCGTGAGCAGCACCGCGTCCATGCCGAGCGCGGCGGCGGAGCGGAAGATCGCGCCGATGTTCGTCGGATTCATCACGTTTTCGAGCACGACGACGCGCCGCGCATCGCGGCAGACGTCCTCGACGCTTTGGAGCTTCGGCCGCCGCATGGCGCAGAGCATGCCGCGCGTCAGGTGAAAGCCGGTGAGCTGTGTCAGCACGGATTCATCAGCGGTGTAAACCGGAATATCTTGACAGCAGCGGGCGAGAATTTCGCGCCCCTTGCCCTGCGTATGCTGCCGCTCCATCAGAAACGACACCGGCTCACAGCCCGCATCAAGCGCACGGCCGATGACGAGCGGACTTTCCGCGACGAAGAGCGCGTTGTCGGGGTCCGCGCGATTGAGCAGTTGGTTTTCGGTCAGGCGCGCGTAGACGTCGAGCGCGGGATCGGAAAAATCGTGGATTTCGATGATGTTTGCCATAGGTCTTCCTTTTTAAGATTCTAAGATGTTCAGCAGTGCGGCGACGTCCGGCAGAACGAACGTCGGCTGCGGGTCAGCGGTGGGGAGGTCTTCTTCCTTCGTCTCGCCAGAGAGGACGAGCAGCGTGTCGATGCCCGCGTTCGCGCCGCTGGCGATATCCGTGTAGATGCGGTCGCCCACGAGCAGTGTTTCCTGCGCGGAAACGCCCGCCTCGAGCATCGCGAGCTGCGGCATCAGTGGTTCGGGCTTGCCGATGACGATGGGGCGGCGGGATGTCGCGCGCCAGAGCATTTCGCACACGCTCCCGCAGTCGGGCACGAAGCCGTAGGCCGTGGGGCAGACCCAGTCGGGATTGGTCGCAAGGTAGGGGATGCCTTGTCCGAGCAGGATGCAGGCGTCCTCCAGCTTTTGAAATGTCAGCTCGGTGTCGAAGCCCATCAGGAGCGCGTTCGCGTCCTCACGCCGTTCTGCGACGGTAAAGCCCGCCGCGCGGAGCTGTGATTTCATCGATTCCGTACCGCAGACATAATAGCGCTGGTCTTGACCGTCGTGCTCGCGGAGATAGTGAATCAGCACGTCGACCGAGGTGAGAAAATCGGCCGCCTCCGTCACGACGCCGAGGCGTGTGAGCTTCTGCACATAGGCCTCCACGCTGCGCGAGGAGTTGTTCGTCAGAAAGCGGTACTGCCCGCCGCGTGCGCGGATGGCAGAGAGCAGCTCGCGGACGCCGGGAAAAAGCCGGTCGCCCAAGTACAGCGTGCCGTCGAGGTCGAAAAGAAAGAGCTTTTTGCACTGAAGCAGATTATGGTCAACCATTGGTCACGCTTTCTTTTTGCCGTCGATCGCGATGAAGAAGAATGAACTCACCGCCAGAAGATAGGGGTAGAAGAGGTTCGGAATGATGTCGAACGCTGAGATGGCGTAGCCCAGCTCATGCGCCGCCGAGATCGCGACGAGCATCTGCGCGCCGTAGGGGATGATGCCCTGAAAGATGCAGGAGAACGTGTCGAGGATCGACGCGGCCTTGCGCGGGGTGATGCCGTACTCCTCGCTCATCTCCTTGGCGATGGGGTTCGCCATAACGATGGCGACGGTGTTGTTCGCGGTGGCGATGTCCATCGCGCCGACGAGAAGGCCCATGCCGATCTGGCCGCCGCGCTTGCCGCGAAACGCCTTTTTGATCCAGCCGAGCAGCGCTTCAAAGCCGCCGTACTCACGGATCAGCGCACAGATGGCGGAAACTAAGATCGCGACCATCGAGGTTTCAAACATCCCGGCCGCGCCGCTGCCCATGTTTTCGAGCAGGGCCTTGACTGCGAGGATGCCGGTCTGCCCCGTCGCGCCGGTCGCGAGCGCGATGACCGCGCCGGATACGATACCGATGAGCAGTACCACAAATACATTGATGCCGATGATCCCGCCGGCAAGCACCAGAATATAGGGAATGATCTGAACGAGGTTATATTCCTTAATGATGGGGAAGGGCCGGATGCGTCCGGTCTGGGCCAGCACGAAGGCCTCGGACAGTTCGTCGATGGTCCCCATGCCACCGGGCATGACCACATAGGCCATGGCGTGCTTCACGAACATGAACTTGCGGGTGAAGAAGTAGCGGAAATTGCAGCGCGTCTTTACATACTGGTTGCAGCCCTGTTCGTGGGGCAGCTCGATGGGAGTGGCTGCGCACGAGCATCGGCAACGGCGGTTTCATCAACCGGGAAGAGATCGACAAGCTCGTCACGGTGTGCGATACGCCCGAGCAGGTGGTGGAGCATCTGTGCAAGATCGTGAT
>OQWM01002431.1_pt1 | contig 12638 bp, 8 predicted proteins | sample 1691531 | NCBI WGS metagenome assembly OQWM01 (sample SAMN03418257, study PRJEB22391) | human gut metagenome | biome: human-gut; feature: organic feature; material: feces | host: Homo sapiens | place: Tanzania | collected 2013-01 | reverse complement strand
CGCGGCAGCAGCAAGTAAAACTAACTTATTGCTGAACGCGGGTTGAAAACCCGCCCCCCAATCAGGAACGCCCCCCAATTAGGCAGACAAATTGCAGCTTATCGAACGTAAACGTATTTTTATTGTCAAAAAGTTGGTTATATCATTATTTTTTTAGATTTTAGCACACGAAAAGTCTTTTAAATGATAAAAATGACATTTCTTTAAGCATGCAATGATAACACATTATTAATAATAACCTAAAAATTACCTGTATGAGAAAAGTTTACCAAAAACTATCACACTTATGGCTTTTGCTCATCGCGTTATTGACTGTGCCCGTTGTGGCAGCGGCCCAGGATTTATCGTCAGGTGGCGACGGTGGAAGCACTACCATTAAGTATCAAGAAGACTTTGACTATGACGAGGGCGACTTGCTTAACCAAGACAAGTGGACACAGTATGGCAATAATACAGCTGCTCCTATTCAAGTGGTGAACAAGACGCTTGAGTATGCCAACTATCCTGGTGGCGTAAAGGGCAAGTGCATTCAGATGACACCGACTGTTTCAGGTCAGGACCTCTGCACACGCTTCGACTCGAACGATGAAGGTATAAAGAGTGGCTATGTTTATTATACGGCCCTCATTAATGTGACGAAGTTGCCTACGCAAGATGCTGCTTCTAGTCAAAACTATGTTATGAGTTTGCTCGTTCGCACTAAGAAGTACAATGTTGGCGAGGCTGATGCTGGAAAATACTTCAGTTCAACAGAACTCGGTCGCCTCTTCATTGTTAAGGCCGACGATAATTCCTATAAAATCGGAATCTCGCGTGGTAGTTCCACAGCCGTGTTAGCAGAAGGAACTTTTGCACTCAACACTACCCAACTTGTAGTCGTAAAGTATGGTGTAAAGACGAGCGATGGTAAAGACGAGGTAAAACTCTATGTGAATCCAACAAACTTTACCAATGAGCCAAAGGAAGCAAGTGCAGAATTTGATGTAAGTGCTACAGGTACTTCAGTTGGCAATTATGGCCTGCAGGGCTTCGAACTTCGTCAAGGTTCTAATGCTTCGAACCAAGGTCCAGAAATGTATGTAGGCGCACTTCGCATTGCTCAGACCTATGCTGGCCTCTTCGGTGAAAGTAGTGGTGGTGACACTCCTCAACCCGCTACGCCTACTATCAGCGTTAACAAGAACGATACCTTCTTGGCTGATACTTACGTAGGCTATCCCGTTAGTAAGACTATCACCGTGAAGGGCGCAGATTTGATCAGCGACGTGACGGTTGCAATTGAAGGCACAGGTGTGACAGCTGATAAGACCACTCTTAGCAAGGAAGAAGTAGAGAGCACAGAGGGTGCAAAACTCACTTTTACGTTTGATCCTACCGAAGCTGGCGAGGGTACCGTAAAGGTATCTTATAGCAGCGAAGGCGCTGAAACAGTGGAAGTTAACTATAGTTACAATGCTCTTTCACTCACCGACGTAGCAACGCTCAGCGAACTCAATGCTAAGAGCAGTGAAAATTATGAAGTATATCGCTATACAGGCGAGGCTGTGGTAAGTTTTATTGACAATACGGCCAACCGCATCTACGTTCAAGATGCTACTGCTGCAACTGTTATTTCGAATGAAAATTTAAAAATGCCTAATGTAGGCGACAAACTTTCTGGCTTCTTTGGAACAGTTAGCAGCAGTTGGGGTGTAACTACGCTTACTCCCGAATCATTTATGGGACAAGTGGCAATGGGCAACGTGCTCAGCACCAACAATGAGATTGAACCCACTGTTGCTACTCTCGCTGAAGTAAAGGCTACTCCTAAGAATTACTTGAACAAACTCGTGCGCATTAATGGCGTAACCGTTACGTCTGATAGCGAAACTTTCGCTGAAGGCATGACACAACCTACGCTGAGCGACGGTACCGAAACGGCTAAGATGCGTATATTCAAGGGCACTTCGCTTATCGGTACGGCTATTCCTACGGAAGCGATCGACCTCGTAGGTCTCTCTACCTCAACGGGTGCAGTGATCATTGCACCACGTAGTGCTGAGGACATCAAGACACCTGAAGTAGTTGGCAACCCCGAACTTACCATTACACCCGCTCAGTTCGACATGGCGGCTGGCAAGGTAGGTCAAACCACTGAGGTGGGTACCATTCACATCAGCGCGAAGAACATGCCCGCAGCTACTACGCTTGAGATTACAGGTGCTAACCGTGCTATGTTTGCCACTTCGGTAACGGAGATTAAGAAGGGAACAAGTGAGACAGATGTTGTCATCTCTTATAACCCGACTGCCATTGGCAAGCACAGTGCACGTGTCTTTATCGACTGCCCCGAAGTGCCTACACTCTCACAATCTATTACCCTCTCAGCCTACGCCATTGACGAGCAAAATCCGCCCGTTGTTAAGGCCAACGTTGAAAGCGTAAACTTTGAAGCAAAGGCTGGCGAAACGGCCGAACAGACAATCGTGATCCAGACGGCTAACTTGCCCGACTATGCATACGTTAAGTTGGCCAGTGCTGACGTGTTCCGCATCAGTTCTTCTATGTTGATGAAGAATGCCAACACTTCTGTAAAGATTTCTTTCGTTCCGCTGAGTGCTGGCACTTACGACAACGAACTCATCGTTACTACTTTGGGCGCTGATGAGTTACACATTCCTATTAAGGGTGTAGCTACGGACAATACAACGCCTGACAAACCGACTGAGGGTGACCTCCTTCCGCTCGATCCTTCTAACCCCACAACATTGCTCAACGAACACTTTGATAAGGGCGAGAAGAATAAGCCTATCGCTATTGACGGTTGGAAGAACATTGCTACAAAGGGCACACGTGCTTGGTGGAACTATACGTTCAGCGATACGGACGAGTCAGCTGGCGAACACGTAGCAAAGGTAACGGCTTACGACTCTAAGGTAGAGGACGGTGACGAGACAGAAGCTGAGATGATGCTCGTTACGCCTGCTCTTAACTTTAAGGATGCTGCTTCAAAGGTTTTCACCTTCCGCGTTCGCGGTGACTATTTGACAGACGAGCAGACTGACCAACTCGAGCTCTGCTACATCGATCTCACTGATGGTGATATGTACATCAGTCCCGTTGGCGGTTTCACAATGCCTTCTACAAAGGACGAGAGCGGTGAATGGTTTGAATATCACGTCGACCTCACCGACCAGCCCATTGCTGACACCTTCTTTATGGCCTTCCGCTTTAAGAGCACATGCGGTCGTAACAACGCTGCTACTTACTACATTGACGATGTAAGTTTCGGTCGCACCGACCTTCCAGTCGTTCGCACTGATGTCGCATCGCTTGCTTTCGAAGCTATTAAGGGCCAAGATGCTACATCAGACGAGGTAACCGTAACGACTCAGAACTTGACTGAACCTATCAAACTCACCTTGGGGGGTGCTAATAAGAGCAAGTTTAAACTCTCTGAGAGTGAACTCCCTGCAGAGGGTGGTGTATTCACTGTTCGTTTCAACTCTGATGCTGAAGGCGTTCATGAAGCATACGTTAAGTTGGCTTCACGTGGCGCAGCCGACAAGTACGTTGTACTGACTGTCAACAACACCTTGCAGACAGGCATTGCTGGCATCAACGTTGCTCCTGCCGACATCACCATATTTGCTCTCAATGGTGTTGCCTTGAAGAGTGGCAAGGCGAGAACGTGGGCTACGGCGCCGTCGATGACGCGGGATTTTTCGCCTTTACCTTTTCCAAGGTTTCGGATGATGTGGACGAACTTGCAAATAGCGCGATACCGCTTTCGGAGTCCGAGTACGAGGAGCTTGAACCGGGCGGCGGAGACGAAAACGTCGCGATTCTACTCTCGGTAGGCGGCTATACGAAGGGCGAACGGGCACTCATCGGTGCGATTGGCGACGCAGCGATGGTACAGGAGAAATGCACGATTGACGATGCTATGTATTGGCTGGTCAAAGCGCTTGACGGCCACCGTTACGTGATTATGGCCGACGACACCGAAGACGATGGCGACAGCGCTCATGACATCTATATCTACAACGAGGCTTTTATTCGCACCGGCTACCTGAGCGGCGGCGACCAAATCGATATCGATGAGCTCTGGAGCCGCCTGGCCAACGCCTCATAGCGCACCAAAACCACCACAAAGGTGACAGGCGCCTTTGTGGTGGTTTTTGCCGGTTGCAGACTCGGTAAAGCGCGCCCGCATCGACGCCCTGCCTGCGCTAAACTGTGAGGCACGTACGCGATTACGAGAGGAGCCCGCATGGAGGCTTACAAACAAGAGTTCATCAAGTTTATGGTCGAGTCCGACGTCCTTAAGTTCGGCAGCTTTACGCTCAAGAGCGGTCGTCAGTCCCCGTTCTTTATGAACGCCGGCGCCTACGTGACGGGTTATCAGCTCAAGAAGCTGGGCGAGTATTATGCCCAGGCCATCCACGATAACTTTGGCGATGACTTTGACGTGCTGTTTGGGCCGGCCTACAAGGGTATTCCCCTGGCCGTCGTGACCGCGATTGCCTACCACGAGCTGTACGGCAAGGAGGTCAAGTACTGCTGCGACCGCAAGGAGGCCAAGGACCACGGTGCCGACAAGGGCAACCTGCTGGGCTACGAGCCCCAGGACGGCGACCGCGTGATCATGGTCGAGGACGTCACCACCAGTGGTAAGTCCATCGACGAGACCTATCCCAAGGTCAAGGCGGCTGCCGATGTCGAGATCAAGGGTCTGATCGTGTCCCTCAACCGCATGGAGGTCGGCAAGGGTGGCGTGACCACCGCTCAGAAGGAGATCGAGGCCAAGTACGGCTTCCCCGTCGCGAGCATCGTCTCCATGGCTGAGGTCGTCGAGACCCTCTACAACCACGAAATCGACGGCAAGGTCGTCATCGACGACGAGCTCAAGACCGCCATCGACGCCTACTACGAGCAGTACGGAGCACGGGAGTAGTTACGCGGTTTTACCAAACCGCGTAACGGCTTGACGCTGCAAGCCCGCCAGAGCGGCAATCTGCCTTTCAACTTCGGCGGCATGACCAGAAGGTCAATGCCGCCTTGTTTCAAGGCACCTTGCTCGCTCTGGCGGGCTTTCGCTGTCGGTACCAAAACATCGGCGTTGCCAGAGTAGTCATTGGGGACGTTCTTGTTTGACTAGTCGTTTAAGAACGTCCCCAACGACTACTCGGAAACGAGCGTGGATAATCTCCCGTTTTTGGCCTGTGAGGGGGCTCAAAGTGGGAGATTATCCACTCTCGTTAGATAAGTGTCCGAAAATCCACGCTCGTTTTACTTCAGGCCCGGTAGGCGGGTGTAGGGGAATGAGCGCTCTAGGAACTCGGCGCAGCGGGTGTAGTCTTTGGCGAAGTAGCTGCTGTAGAGCGAATCGAGCACGTATTGCACGGCGATGTGGCTGGCGAACTGTGTGATGCGGTGCGTCATGCTCTCGTGATCGCTCACCGTGAGGTAGGCGGCAAAGCCGGGGTGAATACGCGCGCAATAGGGCGTGCCGATGACGATGACCGGGACATGCCGGCTGCTGAGAATCGGCAAGATTTCCCTGAGGTTGGGGGCAAGACCGCTGTAGGAGATAACGATCGCCGCGCGGTCGGAATCCGAGGCGAGCGCCGTGCGCACCTGGGCCTCGATGCTGCTATAGCACGTTGCACTCTTGCCGGCCGAAAGCAAGCGGTCGCGGAACATCCCCGCTGGATAGAGGTTGTGCGAGCCCGTGTAGATATCGACCTGCCGCGCCTTCGCGATCAGTTTGGCGGCGTGGTCGAGCTGCGCGGAGTCGAGCATCTCCTGTGTCTCGGCCAGCGTGGTCTGGTAGAGCCCTTCCATGCGTTCCATAACCTGTGCAGGCGTGGATGTGGCATCGAAGGGAAAGTTGATATCCACGTCGCGGCGGTTGCCCGCCTCGGTCGCCAGGCGGATGAGCTCGACCTTGAGGTCCTTAAAGCCCTCGAGGCCGAGCTTTTTGCAAAAGCGGTGCACGCTCGCGACCGAAACGTTGGTGCGGGCAGCAAACTCCTTAATGGACAGTCCACGGATTTCCTCGCCCATGGCAAGGGCCGAGATGCCGAGTTGCTGTTCGGTGGGGGTAAGGCCCTGCGCCTCGGAAATCTTGCGTTTGATATCCATGCGAACTCCCGCACTCACTAAACCGACCAAAAAGGGACAGGGTTATTTTGGCAGGTTTTGCCCGCAAAGGGTAACGGGGCCGAGGACGCCGCTGGGCGCGACGGGCTCGGTGAGGGCGAAGATGTCGGGAATCGCGTGGTCGAGCGTGTTGATGACGTCGATGGTGAGTTCGTGCGTGCCGACGGTAAGTGGGCCGGTGGCGAATCGATAGGGCGGGCAGATTCGTGTGCCGAGCGGGCGTCCATCGAGCGTGAGCGTTGCAGTTTCGTAGACATCTCCCAGGTCGATCGCGGTGTCGGCAAGGTTGTCCGCCAGCTCGAACGACGTGTGGTAGCGGTGCGTGCCGCAGGTGCCGGCGAACAGCTCGGCCGTGAGATCGCACAAGCCCTCGAGCTTTTGCGGCTCGCCAAAGGTTCCGTCGCTGCCGGCGGGGGAGAGGGCGACGGTCCACGGGCCGTCGATGTTGAGGATGAGCGCACTATCCGCGCCTGCGCTCGTGTCCGCGCAGCTATCGGACTCGACTTCGCCGTTTGCCTCCAAAACGACAACGCAGCTCTCGGCCGGCTCCAGCTCCAACACGCCGTCAAACGCAACGGGCTCGGTACCGTTCAGCAGGTCGAGGCGCGTGCCACGCAGGCGCTCGCCTCGAGCAAGTGCAACCGTGCAGCGAATGCTCTCACGCGGATGCTCGTTGACTAGCATCACATAGGTCTCGCCCGCACGCTCGTAGCGCAGTGCGCGCAGCCAGGGCTGCGGCGTATCGGTCACAACGGTCTGCAGTCCCGCGGCTGCCAGCACGTCCGCCACGCCGGCAAGCGGCGTCGCCGTAAGCCCGTCCAGCTCGGCCGCGCCATCCGCGTCATAGAGCGCACTCGGCACCTTGTCGACGGCAAGCACCATAACGCCCGCCGCCATCATGCGTCTCGCCGCCTCCGCCGTAGCAGCTCCAGTAAACGACGCCCCGGGCATAACAAACGCCTGATAGCGGCAGCCATTAACGGCAAGCGTTCCATCGGCAATCGAAACCTCGTAACGCCCCTCATCCTCAAAAGCCTCTGCCGGCACAAAATCAAAGTCAATCTGCGCCCGTGTGAGCTCGGCCGCTACGCGCTCGATGGGCATGGCGTTGCCGGCCCATTCGGCATCGGCATGGTACAGAATGGCGACGGGGCGAGCGGCGTTGCCTCTCGAAAGGAGCGTTGCCGTGCGATTCATATAGCGCATGAGCTGGCCAAAGTGCGGCCATTGCGGGTTGTTGCCGTGCGCGTAAAAATGCGGTGGGCAGTCCCAATCGGGGAAGGGCGCCATACTAAACGCGTGTGGCGTAAACCAGTTAATACCGCGGACGAGCATATGGTCGGCAATCCATTTCATCTCGCGCAGGCCCTCGTGCCAGCCAAAGGCGCCAAAGACCTCGGCCATGCAACGCCCCTGCTTTTTGGGGTCGAGGCGCGCGGCCGAAGACCCCAACTTGGCAAGCGCGTAGGTAAAGAACTCCATGTTCCACGCGCCATGGAAGTAGCTGTAGTGCCCACGGTCGACGCCGGGGACGAGCTGATTGATGACAACATCGATGCCCGCCATGTCCTGCCCCGCGACCGCGCGGAAGTAGTGTCCCGCGCCCTGGCCCAGACGTGTGTGGCAACTCTTGTCCTCGATCACGTGGCCAATGTGCATGACGCCGTGCGCGCGGCACCAATCGCCGATCTGCTCGTCAAAGCAGCTGCGGTAGAGCTGCGTGGCAATGTCCATGTAGACGTGTCGAGCGCGGGCACCGTCCGTTTCGCGCGTCCAAAGGCCGTGCAGCTCGGTGAGCCAGCCCTCGCCAAGCGTATCGCGCAGGCGGCGGGCAAGCTCGTCCGACCACGGCAGCGCTAGGTCGCCTCGCCCGATAAAGCTGCTGGTAGAAGCATCGTCAAGCGTGGTGCCCTTCTCGTTCATAAAGCCGGGCTCATCGGTAAAGAAGCCCAGGATGGTCTTGCCGAACTCGTCGCCCAGATGCTCAAATGTGGGCTCGTAGACGGCATCGATCAGCATGCGGCATGAGGCGGCATCGACCATGTTGATGTACTCGTCGCGAAACCCGATCTTTTGGCTGGTGACGTAGAGCTCAATCGTGGTAACGCCAGCGGGAGCGTCAAAACGCAGGCGGGCAGGGATGCTCTCGTCGTCATGCTCAACAACGAGCGCAAGGTCGAGCGGTGCACCGGCGGCATCAAAAGCCGCCGCACCCATAAAACGCTCTGTGGGATCCATGAGATTGCCGAGCTTGATAGTCGTGGACGGTTGAGGCCCAACAACCGTAATCGTGCGATGCTTGAGCACGGTCTTCTTGAGCGCGGGGTCGACGCCCTCGCCTTCGAGCGCGCCATTGGCATAGCCCGTGGGGAAGTGCGCGTCGTCGAGCAGCCAGATCTTCAATCCCAGACGCTTGCACTCGTCGATAATAAACCACAGGTCGGACCACCAGCCGTCGTGACAGAAATCGGGATGCGTGCGCGACTCGAGGCAGACTTCGCGGATATCCGCGCCGGCAATCTGCTCCAAATACTTGGTGATTGTCTCGCGCGCCTCGCCCTTGAGCCACAAGAACGGAAGCACATGGTTGTCGTAGGTGCCGCCAAGCACCTGCTCAAAATACGCCGCCATACCCACTCCTCCAAAACCAACCTTTCAAATCCATTGAAGTCAGAGTACGCCGAGCGCGTCGTCCTGCTAATATCAAAACCACGGCAGAATATGACCGAATCAACGATGGGTGCACTATGGAGCTCACGCGTCTAGATAACCTGCTGCTCGAACTGACCGACAGTGAGAGCGCCTACCGTGCGGGTGCCCATTACGACTGGAGCGATGCACTCGGCCAAGCTAATCAAGCAGATGTCGATGGTCGACATATCCGCAAAATCGGCAACCCAACGCTCGCCCTGCGACAAGAAGGTATGCCCGAAGGCCTGTCGATCGTACGCAATTCGCGCTTCAATCCTGTGCCGGAACACGTGCACGATTATGTCGAAATCAGCTATGTCTATCGAGGACGAGCGCCGCAAGTCGTCAACGGTGTGGCGCTCACGCTTGCTCAAAACGAGGTGCTCCTGCTCGATGCCGCCTGCCCGCATGCCGTAGGCGAGCTTGGCGAGCGCGACATTATGCTGAGCGTCATCATTTCGCGGCCAATGCTCGGCCGCAGCCTGGAGCAAAGCCTTTCGCCCACAAGCGCGGTCTCGAGCTTTCTGCTCAACGCCCTCAATGATGAAACCGACCACCGCGGTCACGTGCATTTCCACACGGGCGGCAGCCGCCGCGTGCGCCGCTACATGCAGGAGATGCTGTGCGAGCGCCTGGACCCCACGCCGGCGAGCCCCCAGATTGTCTCGAGGCTGTTCGAGCTGCTGCTGGTTGAGCTCATGCAAAGCTACGAAGCCGGCCTGCTGCAAACGGATGCACCCGCGCTGCCATCGGCGCAAGTTGCGGCGGCGATGGGCTACATCGAGCGCCATGCCCGCGACTGCACGCTCGACGACGTGGCCCGCCATCTGCACCTGAGTCCCAACTACGCAAGCGCGCTGCTCAAACGGCAGACAGGTCGCACGTTTATGCAGCTGGTGCAGGAGAGCCGCCTGGCGCGCGCGGCGGCACTGCTCGAAGCCGGCGCCACTGCAGAAGCCGCGGCGCGTGAGGCGGGCTATGCCAACATGAGTTTCTTCTACAAAAAGTTTGCCGAGCGCTATGGCTGCACGCCGGCTGCCTATCGTCAGCGTTTGCCCAGATAAAACCGACCAAAATAAACCTGTCCCTTTTTGGCAGGTATCAGGAAGTGTCAGGGGCGGGGCGGCGGCGGGTTGCGGGCGCGAAAAGAAGTGTCGGGTTTGGCGCGCTCGCTCCCGCATGGCCTTCGCGTGGGCGATACTCGGCTTATCGACCCGCGATGCAAAGGAGATGCTCATGGCAAACATCAAGTTCCCCGAGGGTTTCTATTGGGGTGGCGCCACCGCCGCCAACCAGTTTGAGGGCGCTTGGAACGTGGACGGCCGCGGTGCTTCCGTCGACGACCACTTCCTGGGCGGCAGCTATAAGGAGCCGCGCCAGATCACGATCGATATCGACCCCAACCGCTTCTATCCCAACCATGACGGCATCGATTTCTACCATCACTACGAGGAGGATATCGCGCTGTTCGCCGAGATGGGCTTCAACATGTTCCGCATGTCCATCTCCTGGAGCCGTATCTTCCCCAACGGCGACGACGCCGAGCCCAACGAGGCCGGTCTCGCCTTCTACGACCGCGTCTTCGACTGCCTGCGTGCTCACAATATCGAGCCGCTCGTGACGCTCTCGCACTACGAGATGCCCTATCACCTGGTCGAGAAGTACAACGGCTGGGCGAGCCGCGAGCTCATCGGCTTCTTCGAGAAGTACTGCCAGACCGTCTTTGACCGCTACCAGGACAAGGTTAAGTTCTGGCTCACCTTCAACGAGATCAACTGCGGCACCATGGACATGGGCGCCATGATGGAAACTGGCCTGATCCAGGGCTTCGAGGGTCCGGCAAGCGCCATTAAGACCACCGCTCAGCAGCGCTATCAGGCCCTGCATCATCAGTTCGTGGCCAGCGGCCGCGTCGTGCGCTACGCCCACGAGCACTACCCGCAGTTCAAGATGGGCAACATGGATTGCTTCATCCTCTCCTACGCTGCCACGTGCGATCCGGTCGACGTGTTCGCCACACAGCAGCAGATGAACTCCATGAACTGGTACTGCTCCGACGTGCAGGTGCGCGGCAAGTACCCGTTCTACGCCAAGCGCTTCTGGGCCGAGAACGGCGTCGAGCTTGCGATGGAGGACGGCGACCTGCAGGATATCGCCGACGGCAAGGTCGACTTCTACACCTTTAGCTACTACATGTCCGGCACCGTGGGCACGCACAAGGACCACGAGATGACCGAGGGCAACATGACCTTTGGCGGCAAGAACCCCTACCTGGAGTCCACCGACTGGGGCTGGCAGATCGACCCACTGGGCCTGCGCATCGCCCTCAACGAGATTTACGCCCGTTACGAGATTCCGCTGATGGTGGTCGAGAACGGCATGGGCGCCTACGACGAGGTCGAAGAGGACGGCTCCATCCACGATCCGTACCGCATCGCCTATCTGCAGAGCCACATCAAGGCCATGGGCGAGGCCGTTGCCGATGGCGTCGACCTGATCGCCTACACCTGGTGGGGCCCCATCGACCTGGTGTCCGCCGGCACCGGCGAGATGCGCAAGCGCTACGGCTTCATCCACGTCGATAAGTACGACGACGGCACCGGCACCTACGAGCGCCGCCGCAAGGACAGCTTCTTCGCATACCAGAAGATCATCAAGTCCAATGGTACAGAAGGTTTGGAGTAATTGAGTTCCGGCGTTCTAACGAATGCCGGACCGGCTCGTGCGCTCAACCTGCGGTTTTATCACTACTGTCGCGCTTCGCCTCCCAATCCAGAAAGGGCCGCTCTATGTCCTCCCGTAAGATCTTGTTCCTTGATGTCGATGGCACGATTACCGACTACGAGGGCAATATTCCCGCGTCTTGCACGGCTGCTATTCAGGCCGCGCGTGCCAACGGCCACCTGGCCTATATGTGCACGGGCCGCAGCAAGGCCGAGGTGCCGCCCGAGCTCGAAGCTATCGGTTTCGACGGCATGATCGGCGGCAACGGTTCGTATGTCGAGTCGGCGGGCGAGGTGGTCATGCACCAGCTCATTACCGCCGAGCAGTGCCGCCATATTGTCGACTGGCTGCACGGCCGCGGGCTCGAGTTCTACCTCGAGAGCAACAACGGCCTGTTTGCGAGCGAGAACTTCCGCGAGGCTGCCCGTCCGGTGCTGCGAACCTATATGGGGCGCAAGGGTGTGGAGGACGCCGACGAGCTCGAAACCGACGACGTCATGCACGGCATGGTGTACGGCGCGCCGCTCTATCGCGATGATCTCAACAAGGTGAGCTTTATCCTGTCGAGCTATCAAGATCATCTGGATAGCATCGATGAGTTCCCCGATCTTGAGTGCCATACCTGGGGCGGCGTGGGCGAGACGGCGCTCTTTGGCGACATGGGCGTACGCGGTATCACCAAGGCGCACGCCGTCAACGTGTTGCTGGAGCACCTGGGCGCCGATCGTGCCGACACGGTTGCCTTTGGCGATGCCAAAATCGACATTCCCATGTTCGAAGCGTGCGCCACGGGCGTGGCCATGGGGTCGGGCGGCGACGAGTGCAAGGCGGCGGCCGACTACGTGACCACCGATGTCGACGACGACGGCATATGGAACGCCTTTGTGCACCTGGGGCTTATCGAAGGCTAATTGTCAAAACGAGTGTCGTTGGGGCAAAGGTTTTGGAGGGGGAGCTCGCGATTCGAGCCCTCACCATAGTTTTTAGACCAAGTGGCACTATAATCACCATAGGCATGCGCACTACGTTGCGCTTAATCAAGAGGAGAAAACGTATGGGTCTGTTTGACATGTTCAAGA
>OQWM01002427.1_pt1 | contig 12662 bp, 13 predicted proteins | sample 1691531 | NCBI WGS metagenome assembly OQWM01 (sample SAMN03418257, study PRJEB22391) | human gut metagenome | biome: human-gut; feature: organic feature; material: feces | host: Homo sapiens | place: Tanzania | collected 2013-01 | reverse complement strand
GCATCGGCTTTGTGCTGGAGCAGAACTACGGCTACAACCTGCCCCCCAAGATGCGCGAAGACCTGGGCTACAAGGTCAAGAACGTCTCCGACCACAGCCACAAGGAGCTGAGTGCTTCCGAAGTGCTCCGCATCTTCGAGGAGAGCTTCCTCAATAAAAACAAGCCGCTCTCGGTCATCGAGGCACACTTCGCCCAGGTGGACGGCATCACCGCGACCGTCACGCTGGAACTGAACGGCCAGCGCAAGGTGGTCACCTCGGTGGGCAACGGCCGTCTGGACGCCGTGGCCAACGCCATCCAGAGTGCGACCGGGATGGACTTCCACCTCGAAGCCTACTCCGAACACAGCCTGGACGAAGGCTCCACTTCCCGCGCCGCCTCCTATGTCGGCCTGGCCTGGGGCGATGGCAGCATGACCTGGGGTGCCGGCACCGACACCGATATCATCGTCGCCGGCATCAAGGCGCTGGTGAGTGCGATCAATCGTAAGTAAAAGGCCTTGCCCTCTCAGTCTGCGAAGCAGACTGAGAGGGCAAACAGCAGATATCACATAAAAGGAGAGTACCACCATGGGAATGACCCTGACGCAGAAAATTCTTGCCGCACATGCCGGTCTTGCCGAGGTCAAGGCAGGCCAGCTCATCAATGCAAAGCTGGACATCGTGCTGGGCAACGATATCACCACACCGGTTGCCATCAACGAGTTCGAGCGTGCCGGTTTCAACTCCGTGTTCGACAAACAGCACATTGCCATCGTGCTGGACCACTTTGTGCCCAACAAGGACATCAAGAGCGCTACCCAGTCCAAGCAGTGCCGCGAGTTTGCCAACAAATACGACATCCTCAACTTCTACGATGTGGGCCAGATGGGCATTGAGCACGCCCTGCTGCCGGAAAAAGGCATCGTGACCGCAGGCGACTGCGTGATCGGTGCGGACAGCCACACCTGCACCTATGGTGCACTGGGCGCCTTCTCCACCGGCGTCGGCTCCACCGATATGGCCGCCGGTATGGCAAAGGGCGTGGCGTGGTTCAAGGTACCCGCCGCCATCAAGGTAGAGCTGGTCGGCGCGCTGAAACGCCCGGTCTGCGGCAAGGACGTAATTTTGCACCTCATCGGTGAGATCGGCGTGTCCGGCGCGCTGTACAAAAGTCTGGAATTCACCGGCGAGGGCATCAAAAGCCTGACGATGGAGGATCGCCTTTGCATCTGCAATATGGCGATCGAGGCCGGTGCCAAAAACGGCATTTTCCCAGTGGATGAGATCACCGAAGCCTATCTGAAGGGACGCAGCCAGCGCCCGTGGGTCAAGTACGAAGCCGACCCCGACGCCGAGTACGAGCGCACCGTTACCATCGACCTGTCCGCCTTGGAGCCGACCGTCAGCTACCCGCATCTGCCGGAGAACACCCACCCCGCCAAGGACGGCAGCCGCATCAAAATTGACCAGATCGTCATCGGCTCCTGCACCAACGGGCGCATCGAGGATATGCAGGCAGCCTATGAGATCCTGAAGGGCAAGCAAATCGCCAAGGGCGTGCGCGGCATTATCATTCCCGCCACGATGGATGTCTACAAGGAGTGCATCCTGCGCGGCTACACCGAGGCATTTATCGACGCGGGCTGCATCGTTTCCACCCCCACCTGCGGTCCCTGCCTGGGCGGTTATATGGGGATTCTGGCGGCGGGCGAGCGCTGTGTTTCCACCACCAACCGCAACTTTGTGGGACGTATGGGACACGTTGATTCCGAGGTTTACCTTGCCAGTCCCGCCACCGCAGCCGCCAGCGCCCTGACCGGTTACATCACCGACCCACGGGAGGTATAAGCCATGAATGCAAAAGGTACCGTTTTTAAATACGGCGACAACATCGACACCGACGTTATCATCCCGGCACGCTACTTGAACACCCAGAGCGCCGCCGAGCTGGCAGCCCACTGTATGGAGGATATCGACAAGACCTTTGTCACCCGCGTAAAGGCAGGGGATATTATGGTCGGGGGCGAAAACTTCGGCTGCGGCTCCTCGCGCGAGCACGCCCCGGTAGCCATCAAGGCAGCGGGCATTGACTGCGTAATTGCCAAGAGCTTTGCCCGCATCTTTTACCGCAACGCCATCAACATCGGGCTGCCGATTCTGGAATGTCCCGCCGCCTGCGATGCCATTGCCGAGGGCAACACCGTGTGCATCGACTTCGACACCGGTCTGATTACCGACGAAACCGCCGGGCAGCAGTTCCAAGCCGCCCCGTTCCCGCCCTTTATCCAGCAGATCATTGCCAAGGGCGGCTTGATGAACAGCCTGAAGGATTGAGAGGGAATACCGATGAACAAAACCATTGCCTTGATTTACGGCGACTGCGCCAGCCCGGAAATTGTCCGGCAGGCGGTGCGCGTGCTGGACAAAATTGCCGACAAATATGGTCACACCTTCACCTACACCCGCGCCTATATGGGCGGCGAGGCGATCGACAAGTTTGGTGACCCGCTGCCCGCTGCCGAGCTGGAAAAATGCAAAGCCGCCGACAGTGTGCTGCTGGGTGCCATCGGCGGTCCCAAATGGGAGGGGCTGCCCGGCGACCGCCGCCCCGAAAAAGGGCTTTTGCGCCTGCGCGCCGGTATGGGGCTGTATGCCAACAACCGCCCCGCCCGCATCTGGCCGCAGCTGGCAGACGCCTCCCCGCTGAAAAAAAGCATCGTGGACAAGGGGATCGATTTTATCGTTGTGCGGGAGCTGATCGGCGGGGTATATTTCGGTGAGCATAAGACCTTTACGCAGGACGGCGAAAAGGTTGCCGTGGACACGATGCCCTACGCCGAGCATGAGATCGAGCGCATCGGGCGCATCGGCTTTGAAACGGCGATGAAGCGCCGCAAAAAACTGACCTGCGTGGACAAGGCCAACGTGCTGGATACCAGCCGCCTGTGGCGCGCCGTTATGCACCGCCTGCAAGCCGAATACCCGGAGGTCGAGTACAACGAGATGTTTGTGGATAACTGCGCGATGCAGATCTGCAAAAATCCCGCGCAGTTTGACGTCATTGTGACCGAAAATATGTTTGGGGACATTCTTTCGGACGAAGCCAGCGAGATCACCGGCAGCATCGGTATGGTGCCGTCCTCCTCCTTGGGGCAGGGCAGCTGCGGGCTGTATGAGCCGATTCACGGCTCGGCGCCCGACATTGCCGGGCAGGATATCGTAAACCCCATCGCCTGCATCCTGTCCGCTGCTATGATGCTGCGGTACAGCTTTTCGATGCTCACCGAAGCCGATGCCATTGAGGCGGCTGTGAACGCCGTTCTGGATGCCGGTTTCCGCACCGCCGATATGATGGCGGACGGCTGCACCAAGGTCGGCTGCACGGCCATCACCGATGAAATTCTGAAGCGCATTTAATTTTGTATGCAAAGACCCCGCGCCCTGCTTAGCTGCAAGGCGCGGGGTCTGTTTTTGTTTTTATGGTGCGCGGTTTTTACTTTTGCCACGGGGACAAAACGACCTGCCCGGATTCCACCTTGGCAAAATCCGGCAAAACAGCACCTGCTTTTACAATGCCGCCGGGCGCTATATGAACGCCGATTCCCAGCACGGCATCGTGGTCAACGATGGCTCCGCCGTTGATAATGCAGCCAACGCCCGCCTGCACGCCCGCCCCCACATAGGCCTGCGGCAGTACCACGCAGCCCGGTGCCAGCACGGCGCTGGGACTTACCGAGGCTGCCCGGCTGACAAACACCGGCGTTGCATAGCCGAGCGCCGCCAGCTTTTGCAGCAGCTCTGCCCGCAGTGTGTTGTCACCGATGGCGGCAAAGGCGGGGCGGTTTTTGCGCAGCAGGGCGGGGTCTGTGTAATCGTGCAGCTTTCCGGCGCAGCCGGGGGCAGCGTCATCCAAAAACTCTGCCTCGCCCCAGCCTTCGTCCAAAAGCCAGTCTGCCAGCTGTCTGCCGAAGCCGCCCTTGCCTAAAATCAGCGGTGTATCGTTAGCTTTCTGCAAAACACGCATTGCGTTCACCTCTTATTCGGCTGCTGCCTGCCCGGTGCGGGGCGTCAGTGCCAGCGGGTCGGGCAGGGTATTGGTTTCTGCGCTGTAAAGCACTTTTTTGATGCCGGGGAACAGCTTTTCAAAGCCGCTGCCCTTGCAGTGGACGCCATCAAAAAAGTCCTCCTCCTCCAAGCCCTCGATCAGGCTGGGGTCATAGCTGCCGTACAGCGGGATATTATTTTCCGCGCAGAACTGGCGAACATACGGCTCAACGGCAAAAAAGCCCTGGTGCTTTTCGGTTTCGGTCAACATAAAATCATACAGGTAGGGGTGCCACGGTGCCAGCACCAGCACCACCGTTGTGCCTTGGCTTTGGGCATAGCGGATAAATGCTTCAAACGCTAAGACCCGGTTGGTGTCAAGGTGGTCGAACCCCTCCATATGGATGCTGTCCACGGTGGAGCAGACGATGGCGGCGTCGTTGCGGACCTCATCCACGCTGCGGTCTCGGAATGTCACATCGTACAGGATACTGCCGTCCGAGCGCTTTACGGATGCGGTCTGGTTGTATACGTTGCCGGTAACGGCATTGAATTCAATGGGGTTGCCGTCGGCATCCACCGCGGTGTCATGGCCGCGGTTTTTTAAGTAGTAGTCAAAGTTTCCCTGAAAATAGGCAGGGTCTGCCAGTGCCTCCCACGCCTCGGGGGAAATCGGCTCCTCGTAATCGGTGGGGATATTCAATACCTTGGTCAGAAATTCGTTGTACAGGTTGGCATCGGCGCGGGCATCCAGCGAATTTTCCCCGCCATGGAACACCCACGGGTCCACGCTCCACAGCAGTACCTTGGGCGTCTTGCCGTAGGATACCATCTTATAGTAGCTGGTCATGGCATCGCGGACATCCGCGCCGGTCACACCCATATTAAAAAAGTTCTGGCTGCCCACAATGTCGCGGGTAAATTGCAGCACACGGCTGGAGCCGATGCCGATCACCTCGGGCGTTTCGGGTACGTCCTGTGCGTACAGCTGCACGACGCTGCGCTCGTCCATCTGTTCAAAATTGGTCACATCCTTGCCGTCCAGCATCAGATCGACAATGCGGCGGGGCGCCAGTGCGCCCTGATAAAAGCCGCTTCGGTCCACCTGAAAGCTGAACGCCACCATAAACAGCGGGATGGGCAGCAAAAGCAGCGCCTTATAGCTGATTTTTACGCCAAAGTAGATGCGGCGTGCCACCCCACGGAGAAACCGCACAAAGGGGTTGACCTTCTTTTTGCGGCGCACCGGGCGTTGGGTACGCGGCGGCGCGGCGTTTCCGCGCTGGATTTTCACAGGCGGCGCCGGCAGCGGGGTAGGGGTTCGAGCTGACATATCGAATACCGCCTTTCTTTAGTAATTCTGGTAGATGAATGCCGACTGCCCGAACGCGGCAAAGAACAAAATAGCTGCGGAAGCCGCATAGTACAGCGTCCAGCGCAGCGGCCACGGCTGCTCACGGATCCAGCGCGCCACATTGCGTCCGCCATGCTCCACCGCAAACACCACAAAAATGCTGAACACCAGCACAACAGGCAGGCGTCCGTCCAGCCCGCAGGCGTGCAGCGAAAGGGTAATTTCCTGCCACGCCGGGGCAATGCCGTGCCAGCCCTGCGTCAGCCCGGTAAATACCACGCCGGGGTCCACATTCAGCAAGGCGCAGTTGAAGAATACAAACACCAGCGCAAACAGCACATCGGCGCAGGCGGTCTGGAACAGCACCTTGAACCATTCCAGCTTATACAGCGGGTTGCGGTCCGCGATAAACCGGCGCGGTGCTGCCGTTAAAATACTCAGCACCGAAACCACACCGCACGCCGCGCCCCACATCATATAGCGCCAGTCCGCGCCGTGCCAGATGCCGGACACCGTAAAGACGATCATCGTGTTCAGGCATTTGCGCCACAGCGCGCAGCGGCTGCCGCCCAAGGGGATATAGACATAATCCCGGAACCAGCCGGACATCGAGATATGCCAGCGCCGCCATATGCCGCTGAAGGTGCGGGCTTCCAGCGGTGCCTGAAAGTTTTCCAGCAGATCGTAGCCCAGAATGCGGGACGCACCCAGAACAATGTCGCAGCAGCCCGAAAAATCCATATACAGCCGCACGGCAAACAGCAGGGTAGCCGCCAGCAGGTTCGGTCCGCCCAGTTCGGCGGCGTTTTGATACACCGCCGTGATGTACAGGTTGAGGTTGTCGGCGATGACCATTTTTTTGGTGTAGCCCCACAGCATACGGAACGCGCCGCCCGCGCAGCGGGTATAGCTGAACCGGCGGCTTTTTTTGATCTGCGGGCGCAGATGGGGGTAGCGCTCGATCGGACCCGTGATCAGCGTGGGGAAGTAGCAGACAAACAGCGCATAGTGCAGCGGATTTTTTTCCACCTTGCAGCGCCGTTTAAATACGTCAATGGGGTAACTCAGCGAGGACAGCGCAAAGTAGCTCAGCCCCATCGGTGCCAGAATGCTGCCGCGGTGGGGCAGCAGATCTGAAAACGGCGTTAATGCCGCAACGTCCGCCGCCATATCCCAGTATTTGTAATAGAACAGCAGTCCCACGCTGCCCGCAATGGCAGCCAGCAGTGCCAGCACCCGCACGGGCTTGCAGCGCACACTGCCGATCACCAGCCCGCACAGCCAGCTCAGCCCCGCCAAGCCCAGCAATGCCCAAAGCAGCGGGCGGTAGCGCGGCTCATAGCAGAAATAACCGATGCTGACTGCCAGCAGATAATAGGGGCGCAGCACCCGGGGCATGGCATAGTTGACCACTGCCACAAGGGCAAAGAACACCAAAAAGGAAAGCGTAGTAACCGACAGGGTGCCGCTTTTTTGTAAGTAGGCGATGAATTGCTCCGGCGTAATTGCCGCAAACACCTGAGCCAGCGTCATTCTTGCTTCCCACCCTTTACCGTATCCTCCAAGTCACGCACACGCTTTTCCAGTATGGCGTTGGCTTGTGTCAGCCGCTTGCATTTTTCTGCCAATTGGGTGATCGCCACACTCAGCGAGAGCAGCACCACCAGCACAAAGCAGAACATCAACAGGAATATCAGGTTCACGGGCATCTGTATGTCCAAAAGATCCCGCAGCACAAATACGGTGTAGGGCACGGCTGCCGCAATCACCAGACACACCGCCAAAAGCAGCCACAGCAGGCTGTATTTGACGCTCATCAGCCCGCGCTTGAGCAGGCAAAAGATCACGGCAAGCAAAATCACCGCGCCAAGGATCATATACAACTGCAAGCGTGGGGTCACGGTCTGCCTCCTTTTTGTTTGCGGATGGAAAAGCGGTCAATGATAAGCGCCAGCGAAACCTTGATCATATAATAGGCGCTTTTGAAGCCGAAAATGCTCGACGCGCCGCCCTGACGCTCGTGCATAATGACGGGGGCTTCCTTTACCCGAAACCCTACCAGGGACGAGGCGAGGATCGCCTCCGGTTCGGGGTAGTCAATGGCATAATGCGCAGAAAAATACTGCGCCAGCCGGTTGTTGACCGCGCGGAAGCCGCTGGTGACATCCAGCACCTTATGCCCGGACAACAGATAGATCATACCGCTTAAAAAGCGGATGCCCACCCGGCGCATAAAGCTGGTCTGAAACCCCTCGTTGGTGATAAACCGGCTGCCGATGCACATATCGCACGCGCCGTCCAGCACCGGCTGCACAATGTTGTACAGGTACGCGGGGTCGTGCTGACCGTCGCCGTCCATCTGCACGGTCACGTCATAGTGGTTGCGCACCGCGTACTGGTACCCGCACTGCATACCGCCGCCGATGCCAAGGTTGACCGGCAGGTCCAGAAAGGGATAGTTTTTCTCGCGCAGCAGGGCAGCGCTGCCGTCGGTAGAGCAGTCATTGATGACAAGGAAATCCACCTCCGGGCAGGTTGCCCGCAGGTGTTCCACCGTTGTCACAATATTGCTTTCCTCATTATAACAGGGGATCAGTACCAATATTTTTTTGTCCAAGGCTGTACCTCTCTTTCAGGGCGCTCATTCGCCCTGCAAAATAAACGTTTCCAGACGGCGCAAAAGTTCGGCGCGCCGATAGTGCTTTTCGTAATACGCCTTCGCCTTTTGCCCCATGACCTCGCGTTCGGGCAAGGGCATTGCGCAGAGCGAAAGCAGATTTTCGGCAAGGGCATCCTCATCGCAGGCGGCGCTTACCAGCCCGCCTCCGCTTTGCTGCACAGCCTCGGCACCGGCACCGAGCAGCACATCACCATCACCTCTTCCTCCAACATGAGCAAGGAGGATATCGAAAAGGCCGTCAAGGACGCCGAGCAGTACGCCGCTGAGGACGCCAAGATCAAGGAAAAGGTCGAAGTCCGCAACCAGGCCGACCAGATGGTCTACCAGAGCGAGAAGACCCTCGGCGAAGTGGGCGACAAGATCCCCGCGGACGAGAAGGCCAAGGTTCAGAGTGGTATCGACAAGCTGAAGGAAGTCCTCAAGGGCGACGATACCGACGCCATCAAGAGCGCGACCGAAGAGCTCACGCAGATGTTCTACCAGATGAGCGAGAAGCTCTATCAGCAGGCGAACCCGCAGGGCGGCGCACAGGCTGGCCCCGACATGGGCGGCCAGAACGGCGGCGCGCAGACCGGCCCGAACGGTCAGCAGTATTACGATGCTGACTACAAGGTCGTGGATGACGACGACAACAACAAGAAGTAATTTGAAACCGATCGACGCAGCGGGGACAGTTTATACTGCCCCCGATTGCGGCGTTTTTAGGAGCGTAGTCTATGGCTGAAAATAAAAGAGACTATTACGAGGTGCTCGGCGTTTCCAAGGGCGCTTCGGAAGAAGAGATCAAAAAAGCATACAAAAAGCTCGCGCGCAAGTATCACCCCGACATGAACCCCGGCGACAAGGAAGCCGAGGAGAAGTTCAAGGAGATCAACGAGGCGAACGAGGTTTTGAGCGACCCAGACAAGAAGGCGCGCTACGACCAGTTCGGCTTTGCGGGCGTTGACCCGAATTACGGCGCAGGCGCCGGTGGCGGCGCTTACGGCGCGGGCGGGTTCGACTTCGGCGACCTCGGCGATATCTTCGGCAGCTTCTTCGGCGGTGGCTTCGGCGGCGCGCGCGCGAACCCCAACGCGCCCCAGCGCGGCGAAAGCCTGCGCACGAGCGTGAACATCAGCTTTGAAGAGGCGGCCTTCGGCTGCGAGAAGGAAGTCAGCATCGACCGCATCGAGCAGTGTCCTGACTGCCGCGGCTCGGGCTGCGCCAAGGGCACGACCGCCGAGGTATGTCCTGACTGCCGCGGCAGCGGCGTGATCCAGCAGCGCCGCCAGACGCCGCTGGGCTATATGTCGACGTCGGCCCCCTGCCAGCGCTGCGGCGGCAAGGGTAAGATCATTCATCAGCCCTGCCCCAAGTGCGGCGGCAAGGGCATGATCCGCCACCGCAAGACCATCAAGGTCAGCATTCCTGCGGGCATCGACAACGGGCAGACCATTTCGCTGCGCGCGCAGGGCAACGCGGGCAAGAACGGCGGCCCCGCGGGCGACCTTCTGATCGTTGTGTCCGTGCGTCCGCACGAGATCTTCCGCCGCGAGGGCACGAGTGTCCTGTGCGAAGCGCCCATCACGTTCACGCAGGCGGTGCTCGGCGCGGAGCTTGAGATCCCGACGATCGACGGCAAGGTGAAGTACACCATCCCCGAGGGGACGCAGAGCGGCACGACGTTCCGCCTGAAGGGCAAGGGCATCCCCGGCCTCAACGGCCGCGGCCGCGGCGACCAGTACGTCACCGTGTATATCGAGACGCCGCGCAACCTGAACCGCGAGCAGAAGGAAGCGCTCAAGAAGTTCAGCGAGTCGCTCGGCGAGAAGAATTATGAGGAACACAAGAGCTTTTTCGGAAAGTTCAAGCTGTAACGAATAGAAGATGTATTTATCCGATTATCACACCCACTGTTCGCTTTCGTTCGACTCGAAAACGCCGGTGGAAGACATGGTGCGCGCGGGCATCGCGCAGGGTTTGCAGGAAATGTGCCTGACCGACCATGTAGACCTGTTCCGCCCGAGGGAGACGGCGCACTGGGAGCACGATTTTTCGAATCGTGAAGAGACCTTTGCGCGCGCCGACCAGGCGGCGGACGGGAAGATCATCGTCCGCCGCGGCATCGAGCTCGGCGAGGCGATGCGCGACTTTGCCTACGCAGACGAGCTGCTCTCGCGTTTGCCGGAGCTCGACTTTGTCATCGGCTCGCAGCATCAGCTGTCGGAAAAGTACGATTGGAACGACCTCTACTTCATGCCCGAGGCCACGGAGCAGGAGGCGCGCGAGCAGATCGCGGACTATTTAACGCTCGTTCTGGAGACGGCCAAGTGGGGGAAGTTCTCCGTGCTCGGCCACCTGACGCTGCCGCTTCGCTACATGAACGAAAACCACGGCATGCACATGAGCTTCGACGGCTTCGAGGACGAGGTGGCGCAGGTGTTCCGCGCGCTCATTGAAAACGGCTGCGGCATCGAGTGCAACGTCAACCGCGGCAACACGCCGCTGCCGGACGCCAAATGGCTGAGGCTCTATCACGAGCTCGGCGGCGAGATCATCACCATCGGCACCGACGCGCACACGCCGGAATTCGTCGGCATGCGCGCCCGCGAGACGCAGGAATTACTCAAGAGCTGCGGCCTCGACTATGTGTGCACGTTTGAAAAGAAAAAACCGGTCTTTCACAAAATCTGACTGACAAAAGGAGAAACACTATGAAGATCGCATTGGGCTGTGACCACGGCGGATACGCCATGAAGGAAGACATCAAAAAGCAGCTGGAGGGCCTGGGCCACGAGGTCAAGGACTGCGGCACCTATTCCACCGAGAGCTGCGACTATCCCATTTTCGGCGAGGCCGCCGCGCGCGCCGTCGCAAGCGGGGAATGCGAGTACGGCATCGTCGTGTGCACGACGGGCATCGGCATCTCCATCGCGGCGAACAAGGTCAAGGGCATCCGCTGCGCGCACTGCGCCGATGCGCTCGAAGCGCAGCTCTGCCGCCAGCACAACAACGCCAACATGATGGCCATCGGCGCGGGCTTCACGGGCCCGAAGCTGGCCGCGGCCATGGTTGAGATGTTTCTCTCCACCGCGTTTGAGGGCGGCCGCCACGCCCGCCGCGTCGCGCTGATGGACGCTATCGAGGGCTAAAGCATACAAAAGCGGAAAATCAACAAAAACCGAAAGGTTTTTGTTGATTTTTTTGCTCTTAAAAGGTAAACTGTTGCACGAGAAAAAGGAGGCGGATGCAGACAATGGCAAGAAGATCGAGCGGAACGAAGGGCTATACCGGTTATCGCGGGCGCAGGCGCGGCAGAGGCGTGCTGGCCGTGGTGCTGGTGGTCATTTTGCTGCTGGCGTGCGGCTTTTTGTTTGCGCAGCGCTATATGGTATACGATGCGGACGGCTCGGTCCGCTTTGAGTTCCCCTGGATAAAGAAGACCCCACAGGACGACACCGCAAATGGCGGCGACAGCGGCGACGATAAGAAGCAGGACGACCTTGAGATCACGGTGCAAAAGCCCGTCATCAAGGATACCTACGCAGTCGAGCTGGGTGCGGACGCGCTCGGCAGCGATTGGCAGGCAGCGCTCGATGGCCTTGATAAGGACGTGAACGCCGTGGCGGTCGAGCTCAAGGACGCGAGCGGCAAGATCCATTACGGCTCTAAGGTGCAGGGCGCGATCGACTGCGACGCGGTGGCCGGGAACAACACATCGGACACGGCCATTCAGGGCCTTGTCGACTCGGACTACTATACGATCGGCCGCATCAGCACGCTGCACGACAGCCTGTACGCCTACGAGCACATGACGGACGCCGCCGTGTGCCAGCTGACGGGCTTTGTCTGGTACGATACGAACAGCACCCACTGGCTCGCACCCGAAAAGCAGGCCGCGCGCCAGTATGTGACCGATATCGTCACGGAATGCGCACAGATGGGCTTTGATGAGCTGCTGCTCGACGATTTCCACTACCCGCGCGAGGGGCGCATGAGCCGCATCAAGACGGACGAGCGCACCATGACGCAGCAGGAGGCGCTTGCGCTGCTCGCCGACGATATCCACACCGCGCTTGAGCAGGCGGGCTACAAGGGCAAGCTCTCCGTCAGCGTGGACGCGGACATCGCGCTTGCGGGCAGCGAGGCAAACTCCGGCATCGTGATGAGCGAGCTCACGGAAAAGTTCGACCGCGTGTACGTCAAGGTCACGGCAGACCAGCTCGAGAGCGTCACCGAGGCGATGAAGGCCTACGACGTCGAGTTCGTCCCCATCGTGACGGAGGCGACGGACAGCGGCAGCTATCTCATTGAAAAGTGAATAGAAAAAGCGGTCTGCTGAAATCTCAGCGGACCGCTTTTTGCGTAAAAAACAGCACGAAGCAGTGCCCGCTGCCTCATGCTGTTTTTCTTTATGAAAAGAGAGGTATCTCAGTTCATACTGCGGGAATTTTCGTAGCCGCCCTCGCGTGAACGGCTCATCGCGCGGATGCGGTCATAAACGTCGGCTTCAAGTTCGACCGTGCCGCGCGCAAGCTGCTCGCTGCGGCGCTGGGCGGAACGTTCGCCGGGGACGAAGACCTGTGCATTTCCTGCGGCGGGTGCGCTGGTGCGTACAGCCTC
>OQWM01002426.1_pt1 | contig 12665 bp, 8 predicted proteins | sample 1691531 | NCBI WGS metagenome assembly OQWM01 (sample SAMN03418257, study PRJEB22391) | human gut metagenome | biome: human-gut; feature: organic feature; material: feces | host: Homo sapiens | place: Tanzania | collected 2013-01 | reverse complement strand
AGTATATCAGAAGTTTGCTGTAACATATACTGATGGCATCGTATCCAATATAGAATATTCTGAGCCTGAAGATATGGGCTTTATAATGAGCCATCTACCTTTTGTTGATGCTATCCAAGGCAATCCTTTGTGCGTAAAGTATCGTTCTGAGAGTATTACAGATCCTTCCGGATATAATACCATTTCTGATATTAAAGGCGAAAAACGAAGTGCTGTGGCAGAATGGATTAGTGAGAATATTGGCGACTTTAGTATGCCAATGTGGTTGCAATATGTAGTTGTAATAGTAGGCGGACTCATAGTTCTTGCCCTATTCCTATTATTTATTCATTGCTTGCTGCTTGTATTGCCAACTCTTATGTCGTTCTTGGGTTATGTATATGTGTTGCCTAATCCTTTGTATAAGCTTCTTATGTTCCTTGCATTGCTCTTTGGTGGTGAGTTGCTATATGTATTTACAGGTGGTTTGCCTTGGTTTGTTACAATAATGCTAATCGGCTACTTGTATTGGCAATGGTTGCAATGGAATACATGGATAAACTATAATCGTTGTCCAAGTTGCCATCATATGTATACTCTTGATACTACCAACTGGGTTGATGGCGGTAAATCGTATTATGACAACGTTACGTATAATGTCACCACTAAAGGTGGTAAAGAGATATCACGAACGGAAACAAATCGCGAACATCGTGTGGTTTCATCGGTTAATGAGCACCTTACTTGTTCTGACTGTGGTTCTACATTTAGCCTCACGCATACTACTGATAGAAGAGTATAAAGCTTAATAATCTATAAACAACAAAATAATCTATAAACAATAAAAGCTCTTGCAGGCATCATGCCTGCAAGAGCTTTTGCCGTTATATAATTGTTATGGTTTTTCTTAATATTCGCCTTTAAAAACGAGTCTTTTTTACCGAATTCGGCAAAGATAGGTGCGATGATGTTGTAAGTGGCTTAACTTCAATAACTTAACTGCCTTTGTTTGCTTTCGAAAGTAAGCTTCGAGCAATCTATGCTTTCTGGCAAATCTATCTATGCTTTCTATCAAACGTATTTTTGCTTTCTGCCAAATGTCCGTTTGTTTGCTAACAAATATATTAATTGTTTAACTACCTGTTAAGCGCTATTTATATACTAAGCATTTGCAGTTTTGTTAGCCTCTAATTTATCCACCTCTTTGATGAATCTGCGCCAGAATAGGTAGCCGGCAATGGTTAGTCCCACAGGGAATGCAAGCCAGATGCCTATGATGTCTAAGCCACATGGGAAACCTAAAGTGTAGCCCATAGGTAGCGAGATTACGAAGTAGGCTACGAAAGCGTATGTAACCATTGGTTTTACGCAGGCTATGCCACGCAGCGCATTGGCAAAAGAATATTGCAAGCCGTCGCCAAACTGGTAGACCATCAACAGTATTATCAATACCGAAACATATTGCTGAACCTCTACGTTGTCGGTAAACAAACCGCCCATTTGATGGCGGAATAATACTACAGGTATGCCAAGCAATAGCGATAACATTATATTTATTCGCCAACCGTCGTAGGCGTTTCTCTTTACCGCTGCATAGTCTTTCTGACCCACGAAGTGGCTTATGCGAATGGCTATTGCTGCAGCCATTCCCGACAATACGAGGTAGAACAACTGCGAGATTGTAATCATTATCTGGTGGGCAGCCAAAGGAATGGTGCCGAGCCAGCCTACCATCACACAGCTTAGCGTAAAAGCAGCCGATTCCATCGCCAACTGCAATGCCACAGGCCATCCAAGGCGGTTCATCTCCTTGAAGTCGTCTTTGGTGATGCTGCTATTAATGATGTCGCGACCATATTGTTTGAACTCTTTCTTGAAAAGAAGCACACCAACCATTATCAGCGCCATAAGAATGCGGCTACCTGTGGTAGAAATACCTGCTCCAGCCAAGCCTAACTCAGGGAATGGACCAACACCATATATCAGCAGCCAGTTGCCGAATATGTTTACCACATTACCAAATATCATCACCCACATAGCAACCTTTGTATTAGCGATACCATCTAAGAATTGCTTTGCGGTATTGAATATGCCGACAAACAATATCGAAACGAGGTTGATGATGAAATAAGGGCGTATAAGGCTGAGCAACTCCTCAGGCTGACCGATATTACCAAGATTGAAATAAAGTATCACCATTGCCAAGGTGAATATCAATCCCACGATGATGTTGGCAAAGAGCGAGTTGCGCACCTTGCTACCTATCTCGTTTGTCTTTTCCATACCATACAGGCGACCGATAATAGGGGTTAGTCCGTATGAAAAGCCCATATAAGAGACCAATACAAGGGTGAAAATATTGTTCACCAATCCTGCTGCTGCCAACTCCTCTGTGCTATGATGACCAATCATGAGAGTATCGGCGAAACCAAGGACGATGGTTCCGAGCAGTCCGATAATGATGGGAATACCTATGCTAAGAAGTTCGCGGTAGTAGTGTTGTTTTTGTGCTGAATTCAATCTATTTCTCATTATTACTCTTTATTACAGCTTTTGAGGGTGCAAAGGTACGAAAAAAAATAAATAAAAAAAGCCTCACAAGTTTGAAACTTGTAAGGCTTGGCAATTTGCGCTTCAAGATGGGCTTGAACCAACGACCCCCTGATTAACAGTCAGGTGCTCTAACCAACTGAGCTATTGAAGCATTTGTCTTAATTGCGAGTGCAAAGGTAATAAGTTTCTGCTATTCCTCCAAATGTTTTCCCAACTTTTTTTCATTTTAAGCTAAAAAAGTTTGTTTTTATATGTTTTTTGCGCCTTTTTGAGGTTAATAAGTTCATAAAATGGGTGGTGAAGGAGGTATTTTCTATAAAAAGACGAAAAAGAATTGCTGTATCGGATATTTTCCTTAATTTTGCATTTGCTATCCTTATAGGCTGAGTAGATGACTATGTTGTTAGTAGCCTCTATATATATATAATAAGGTGTAGGCGACGAAAATAGATTATTAATATTAGATAACAGGAAATGATGAAATGCAATAGATTGTTCTCTGTGGTGATTGGCTGCATGATGTCGGTGGTGGCTTTTGCTCAGCAAAACGACCACGACTTTAATGTGGGCAAGAATATGGAGATGTTTACGGCGGTGTATAAAAACCTTGATATGCTGTATGTAGATACTTTGGATGCCGACAAGGTTATTGGTACTGGCATAAATGCTATGCTCCGCTCGCTGGATAGATATACTGAGTATTATCCTGCTGATGTGACAAAGGGATTGAAATATCAGCTTACGGGAAAGTATGCCGGTATCGGCTCGGTGATTAGATATAATTTCAAAGAGGGATACTCGTATATCGAAGAACCATATCTCGGTATGCCTGCTGCAGAAGTGGGCTTGAAGAAGGGTGACTTGATATTGGCTATCAACGACAGCACTATGAAGGGCAAGGAGACACAGTATGTTTCTGACCATCTGCGTGGCGATGTCGGTACCTCTTTTATCTTGAAGATTAAGCGCCCAAGCACAGGCAAGGTGATGAAGTTTAAGGTTACTCGAAAGCTTATCCAGACTCCTGCTGTGCCTTACTATGGTTTGCTCAACGATAGCGTGGGCTATATTCAGTTGCAGTCGTTCTCTGAAGGAAGCTCCAAGATATTCCGCAATGCTGTAATCGAGATGAAACAAAAAGGCATGAAGAGTCTTGTCTTCGATTTGCGTGGCAATGGCGGAGGTTCGGAGTCGGAGGCTGTTAATATAGTTAATGTGTTTGTGCCTAAAGGTAAGCTAATAGTTTCGAATAGAGGAAAGCTTAAACGTGCCAATCGCGATTTCCTGACCCAAGTGGAACCTGTAGACACCGTTATGCCATTGGTGGTATTGGTAAATGGAGAGTCGGCAAGTGCAAGCGAGATTACCAGCGGTGCGCTCCAAGATTTAGACCGTGCCGTGATAATGGGTACCAGAACTTATGGTAAGGGTATCGTGCAAACTGTGCTCGAATTGCCTTATAATGCTCAGATGAAACTCACCACAAACAAATACTATATTCCAAGTGGTAGGTGTATTCAGGCTCGCAACTTCCGCAAGACTGATGGCGAAGATAGAGAGGAACTCGTAAAGGACTCTTTGGCAAAGACTTTCTTTACCGTGAATGGCAGAAAGGTGAAGGATGCTGGCGGTGTGCAGCCGGATGTAGAGATGAAACCAGACTCTATGCCTAACATCTCGTATTATCTTGTTGCTATGCGCGATTCGAGCGAGGTGCTCTTGGGTTATGTTCTCGACTATATAGCATCGCACAAAACAATTGCTCCTGCAGCAGAGTTTGAGATTTCAGACTCTGAATTTGAAGACTTCAAGAAACGAGTGGTGGAGAGCAACTTTAAGTATGACCCTATTAGCGAAAACACTTTCAAATCGCTTGTTGATGTTGCTAAGTTTGAGGGATATTACGATGATGCCAAGGAAGAATTTGAGGCATTGGAGAAGAAACTACGCCATGATGTTGGCAAAGAAATGGAAAAAGCCAAGGTGTCGATAAAACGACTGTTGGCAAGCCAAATAGTATCAGCTTACTACTATCAAGAGGGTGCTGCAAGAAACTCTTTGCGCACAGACAAGATTACAGGCGAGGCTTTGAAGCTACTTGCTGATAAAGCAAGATATTCCGAGCTATTGATGCCAAAGGCAGAGTAAAGACAGGTGCAAGTCTTTACAAAACCAATAAAAATTGTATAAACTCTTGGTAGCGTGAAAAAAATGTCGTAACTTTGCACCGTTCAGTGGAATGAGGGGCTCTGAGAGAGTTCCTCATTTTATTTTAATAAGACATTTTCGACGTCGTTATAAAGTAAGGCTCGAAGGTGTTGGTGTACACATTATATATTTATGATAGACAAAAACGTCGTTAAAGAATTAGTTGAAGAATGGCTCAAAGACAAGGATTATTTTCTTGTCGATGTAGAGATTAGCCTTGATGACAGAATTGTAGTCGAAATCGATCATGCCGATGGTGTGTGGATAGAAGACTGCGTAGAATTGAGCAGATTTATCGAAGACCATCTTAACCGTGATGAAGAAGACTATGAACTGGAAGTTGGATCAGCAGGCCTTGGACAACCATTCAAGGTGCCACAGCAGTATCATAACTTTGTAGGTCAGATGGTAGAAGTACTTGATGCTGATGGCAAGAAGGTAAAGGGCTTGCTAAAGAGCGTTGATGGTAACGATTTTGTTGTTACCGTTAGTGAAAAGGTAAAGGTGGAAGGCAAGAAGCGTCCTGTGCTTATGGATGTCGACCACACCTATCAGATGGATAATGTAAAATATACTAAATACTTAATAAGTTTCAAATAAGCTATGGTAGCAAAAAAGACTGATGATGTAACAGTGAGCATGATCGATACTTTCCGCGAGTTTAAGGAGACAAAGAATATCGACCGTACTACATTGGTAAGTGTGTTGGAGGAAAGCTTCCGCAACGTTCTTGCCAAGATTTTTGGAAGTGATGAAAACTTCGATGTCATTGTCAATCCAGACAAGGGAGACTTTGAAATCTACCGCAACCGTGTGGTGGTAGCCGATGGTGAGGTGGCAGACGAAAATAAAGAGATTAGCCTTACTGAGGCTCGTAAGATAGAGGCTGACTATGAGGTTGGCGAGGATGTTAGTGAAAGCGTAAACTTCGCCAAGTTTGGTCGTAGAGCTATCCTTACATTGCGTCAGACTTTGGCTTCAAAGATTCTTGAGCTTGAGCACGACTCTCTTTACAATAAATATAAGGATCGCGTAGGTCAGGTTATTGCAGCTGAGGTTTACCAGATATGGAAGCGTGAGGTTCTCGTTGTTGACGATGAGAACAACGAGCTTATCTTGCCTAAGGCAGAGCAGATTCCTGCTGACCAATATCGCAAGGGTGAGACTATCCGCGCCGTCATTGAGCGTGTGGACAACGAGAACAACAATCCAAAGATTATCCTTTCTCGTACAAGCCCTAAATTCCTTCAGCGTCTTCTCGAAGCTGAGGTTCCTGAAATTGCAGACGGACTTATCGCTATTCGCAGAATTGCTCGTATGCCAGGTGAGCGTGCTAAGATTGCTGTTGAAAGCTTCGACGAGCGCATCGACCCAGTAGGAGCATGTGTAGGCGTAAGAGGTAGCCGTGTGCATGGTATCGTACGCGAGCTCTGCAACGAGAATATCGACGTTATCAACTACACCGCCAACACCAAGCTCTTCATTCAGCGTGCGCTTAGCCCAGCACAGGTTAGCAGCATCAATATCGATGAGGAGAATAAGAAGGCTGAGGTATTCCTCAAGCCAGAGGAGGTAAGCTTGGCTATCGGTCGTGGTGGTTTGAACATCAAGTTGGCAAGTATGCTTACTGAATATACTATCGATGTATTCCGCGAGGTTGCTGAGGGTGAGGAGAACGAGGATATCTATCTCGATGAGTTCTCTGACGAAATCGACCAGTGGGTTATCGATGCTATCAAGTCTATCGGTCTCGATACAGCTAAGGCTGTATTGAACGCTCCACGCGAAATGTTGGTTGAGAAAGCCGACCTCGAAGAGGAGACTGTTGACCAGGTGCTTGAAGTACTCCGCAAGGAGTTTGAATAATAATGGCTGGGCACCATGTTGCCCGCCACACCTTTATAATAAAGGTATACTCAACTATAAGGACTGGATAAAATGCAGCACTCATGAAGTCTGCATGCCGCTATCAGTCATACAATTAAGAATTAGAAAAGAATCAGATTTTAAGGAATATTATTAATGAGCATCAGATTAAGTAAAGCATTAAGTGAATTGAATATAGGACTTCAAACGGCAGTTGAATTCCTTGAAAAGAGAAAAGATGGCGATGGTGAGAAGTTTGGACCTACTTCAAAGCTCACCGACGCACAGTATTCTGCACTCGTAGAAGCATTCAAGCAAGACGCCGCTGTGAGAACAGAGGCTGAGAAACTATTCCAGAAGAAACCAAAAGAGAAGAAGCATTCTTCAGAAACCAAGGATAGCAACAACGAAAGCTTGTTGGCTTCGGCAGGAAAGCAGGAATATAAACCATTGGGCAAGATTGATCTTGACTCTATAGGTAAGCCTGCTGCCAAGCAGTCTGGTGCTACAAAGCAAGATAATACCCCTCAGCCTAAAGCTGCTGCCGTAAGCCAGGCTAAGGAGAACAAGAGCGAGGAGAAAGCTCCTGTAGCAAAGACTCATGCTCAGCATAAGACCACAGAAGTTAAGCCAGCGGAAACAGCTAAGGCAGAAAAGCCTGCAACAGGAACCAAGGAGGCTCATAAGTCTGCAAAGCCTGCTGCTGAGGCTAAGCCAAAGCATGATAAGCCTGCTCAGTCTGCTCAGCCTAAGGCAGAAAAGCCTGTTGCTCATCAGCCAAAGGCTCAGGAAGTAGCTTCTACCGACAAGACTTCTGAGGATGCTGGTAGCAAGGTGTTCCAGCTCAAGAGCGAGAAAAAGATGCTCAATACTCCTAAGGTGAATGTGTTGGGTAAGATAGACCTCGATGCTCTTAACCAAAGCACTCGTCCTAAGAAGAAGTCTAAGGAGGAGAAGCGCCGCGAACGTGAGGAGAAAGCTCAGCAGAATGGTGAGCGCAAGAAGCGCGTTCGTATTAACAAGGAGCGTGTAGATATCTCTGCTGCTGCCAACCAGGGTGGTAACAATGGTGGCAACAAGAATAATAATGGTAACAATAATAACAACCAGGGCAAGAAGAAGAAAAACCGCAACCGTCCACAGAAGCCTCTTGAGGTAAACGAGGTAGATGTAGCAAAGCAGGTTAAGGAGACACTTGCTCGCCTTACACAGAAGCAGAACCAAAATAAGAAGGGTGCTAAATACCGTAAGGAGAAGCGCGAGGCTGTACAGGAGAAGCTTAATGCTGAGGCTAAGGCAGAGCGCAAGGAGAGCAAGACACTGAAGCTCACCGAGTTTGTTACCGTTAGCGAGTTGGCAACCATGATGAACGTAGGTGTAAACCAGGTTATCGGAACTCTTATGGGTGTAGGTATCATGGTTTCTATCAACCAGCGTTTGGATGCCGAGACTATCAACCTCGTTGCCGATGAGTTCGGTTTCAAGACTGAATATGTAAGTGCTGAAGTTCAGGAAGCAGTTAGCGAGGAGGAAGACGATGAGGCAGACTTGGTGCCACGTGCTCCTATCGTAACTGTGATGGGACATGTTGACCATGGTAAGACTTCATTGCTCGACCATATCCGCAACACTAATGTGATTGCTGGTGAGGCTGGTGGTATCACCCAGCACATCGGTGCATACAACGTGCGCTTGAAGAATGGTCGTCGCATCACATTCCTTGATACTCCTGGTCACGAGGCGTTTACTGCCATGCGTGCCCGTGGTACTCAGGTTACCGATATCGCTATCATCATCATCGCTGCCGACGATGCTGTGATGCCTACTACTAAGGAGGCTATCGCTCATGCTCAAGCAGCAGGCGTGCCAATGGTATTCGCCATCAACAAGATAGATAAGCCAGGTGCTAACCCTGACCGTGTGCGCGAGGAACTCGCAGCCATGAACCTCTTGGTAGAGGAGTGGGGTGGTAAGTATCAGTGCCAAGAGATTAGTGCCAAGAAGGGTCTCGGCGTAAGCGACCTTCTTGAGAAGGTGCTTCTCGAAGCAGATATGCTCGACCTCAAGGCTAATCCTAACCGCAAGGCTACTGGTTCTATCATCGAGTCGTCACTCGACAAGGGTCGTGGTTATGTTTCTACAGTATTGGTATCTAACGGTACTCTCCGTCAGGGTGACGTTGTTATCGCAGGTACAAGCTGGGGACGTATCAAGGCTATGTTCAATGAGCGTAACCAGCGCATACAGGAAGCTGGTCCTGCAGAACCATGTATCATCCTTGGTTTGAATGGTGCTCCTACCGCAGGTGATTCATTCCACGTAATGGAGACAGAGCAGGAAGCTCGTGAGATTGCAGGTAAGCGTGAACAGCTTCAGCGTGAGCAGGGCTTGCGTACTCAGAAGCGTTTGTCGCTCGACGATATCTCTCATCGTATTGCCCTCGGCTCATTCAAGGAGCTTAACATCATCGTTAAGGGTGATACCGACGGTTCTATCGAGGCTCTCTCTGACTCATTCATCAAGCTTTCTACAGAGAAGGTACAGGTAAATGTTATCAGCAAGGCTGTAGGTCAGATTTCAGAAAACGATGTTATGTTGGCTTCTGCTTCTGATGCTATTATCGTTGGTTTCCAGGTTCGTCCTTCTTCTGATGCTCGTAAGGCTGCCGACCGTGAGGGTGTTGAAATCAATACCTACTCTATCATCTACGATGCTATCGACGACATCAAGTCGGCTATGATTGGTATGCTTGATAAGGTGAAGAAGGAGATTACAACAGGTCAGGTGGAAGTTCGCCAGGTATTCAAGATATCAAAGGTTGGTACTGTTGCCGGCTGTCTTGTTACTGAAGGAAAGGTTCACAGCAAGGACAAGGGTCGTGTGGTTCGCGATGGTATCGTAGTTCATACTGCCGACATCTCAGCTTTGAAGCGCTATAAGGACGACGTTAAGGAGGTTGCCATGGGTATGGAATGTGGTATCAGCCTCGTCAACTACAACGATATTCAGGAAGGCGATATCATCGAGACCTTCACTGAAATCGAGGTTGAACAGAAGTTGTAATTACTGCCTCTCTATATTATTTATTCGAGAGACATATAATAAAATAACCTTCGGGTCGTTTGCATTATGTGCAGACGACCCGATTTTGTTTAAATAGACATTATGCAAACCACATATAGAGATTTATGCAGCCTGTTGGCAGGCATATATGATAATGGTGAGGCGCGAGCTATAGTAAGGCTTGTGCTTGAGACGATGTTTGATATGTCGTATACCGATATACTTTGCGACGGTCTCCAGCAACTATCCGATGCCGACGCTAAGAAGCTTATGGATATCATGCAGCAACTTGCAGAGGGCATGCCTGTGCAATATGTATTGGGCGAAGCAGAGTTTTGTGGCCGCATGTATAAGGTTAAGCCTGGTGTGCTGATACCGCGCCCAGAGACTGCTGAGTTGGCTATCGCTGTTAGCGAAGAGATGAAGGATAAACAGCCAGCGGCTATCCTCGATATCTGTACAGGTAGCGGATGTATTGCTACGACTATAGCCTTGGAGTGTCCAAAGGCAGATGTTGAGGCATGGGATATTAGTCCGGCGGCATTAGAAGTGGCAAAGGAAAATGCAGAGAAGCTTGGCGCTAAGGTTAATGTAGTATACCAAGATGCTCTGAATACCCCTGAGGATAGCGAGCGATGGACAGCTATCGTCTCTAATCCTCCTTACGTCTTGGATAGTGAACGCAAGGATATGTCGCCACATGTGCTCAATCATGAACCATCATTGGCGCTTTTTGTGCCAGATGCCGACCCTCTGCGTTTCTATACAGCCATAGCTCGCTATGCTATTAAAGCACTTGTAGAGGGTGGATTGCTATATTTTGAAATCAATCCTTTGTGTGCAAAGATGGTTGAAGAGATGCTTATAGCAACAGGCTTCAAAGATGTAGCTATCGTAGATGATCAATATGGTAAACAAAGATTCGTGAAGGCATATAGATAGTCATCACTAATCATTATAAATTTTAAAAACTACCTTAACAACAATGATAACAAAGAAACAGATGTCAGAGCAACAGGCTCTTTCGCGTTTGGCTTCTGCTTGCTCACAGGCAGAACATTGCACAGGCGAAATAAATCAGAAGCTTGAGCGATGGGGGATAGCAACAGATGCGCGTCAGCGAATATTGGATTATCTCATCACTAATAAATATGTTGATGACGCACGATTTGCCAAGTTGTTTGTGCGCGATAAGCTGAAGTTTAATAAGTGGGGACGTCGCAAGATAGCCGAAGCTTTATGGATGAAGCGCATACCTGCAGATATCCAAGAGGAGTCTCTTGCAGAAATCACAGACGAAGACTATACCGAAGTTCTGATACCTCTGCTCAAAGCCAAGGCTCCTTCTATTAAAGCCAACAGCAACTATGAATGGTCTATGAAACTTATTAAGTTTGCTATGAGTCGTGGCTTCGATATGAGTATCATCAAACATTGCATCGACGATATCGGTATTGGCTTTGAAGGTGATGACGATGATGACGACTATGACGGCGATTTTGACGAAGATGAATACTAATACCATCTTATTATGACTAAAAACACCTTTATCTCTCGTCTGTTGTCTTTCCTTAGTCCGCGTCCTTGTCCTATCTGCGGATTGCGAATAGAGACAGGACCGTCGGTGATATGTGCCTCGTGCGATATGCGATTGCCTCGCACAGGCTATGCTGCCGACCCTTACGAAAATCAGATGGCTAAGCTATATTGGGGCAGAATACCTATTGAGAAGGCGGCAGCTTTTATGTTTTATCATGCTGGCGATGATGCGTGCAACATCATCTACGATATGAAATACCACGATCATCCCGACTTCTGTTTCGCTATGGGAAAGCTAATGGCGAAAGAGTTTGGTGCTGTGGGCTTCTTCGATGATATCGACATCATAATGCCTATACCGCTCGCAGCATCGCGCCAACGTTATCGTGGATATAACCAAAGCCATGAGATGGCTAAAGGGTTGAGCGATGTAACAGGACTGCCTATTACCACGAAGGCTGTAAAGAGAACTAAGTTTGAAGGAAGCCAAACTAAGCTTGGACGACTCGAAAGACTGGAAAACATGGATGGAATATGGAAACTCTCTAATGCAGAAGAGGTGAGCGGAAAGCATGTGCTTATTGTTGACGATGTAGTGACTACAGGCGCCACGTCTATATCATGCGCCAAAGAACTACTTTGGATTTCATTATTTTATCACCCCTTTAAAATATGACAGGTATTTAAGTATTATTAAATACCAATAATATTATTTACTAAATTATTATAATTATACTAGACATTGTATTTATTTATTATTAAATCTTTTAGGGTGGTTTTTCTATTGTCTATATAGTCATTGTTTATACCATAGATAAAAGAATTTGGCTCTCCGACAATGATTAGACTTTTTTTAGCTCTAGTAATTCCAGTGTAGACTAGTTTATTGTATAGCATTCTTTTAAAGTTTGAAGTTATTGGCATGATAACGGTATCGAATTCACTACCTTGGGCTTTATGAATACTAATGGCATATCCATGTCTAAAGTTAATAAATTTATCAGGAGTGTATTCTACGATATTGCCATCATAATTTATATTTATTTGATTTGGTATTTTTTTGCCATCTGATACAATGATTTCTTCAATATATCCAATATCACCATTGTAGACATTATTGTCAGGATCATTAACTAGTTGAAGGACTTTGTCGTATTCTCTATAGACAACATCTTTGAAGACTATTTCTTTTTTGTTTTTGGCTTTGGGATTGAATAACTCCTGGAGCATGATGTTTAGGCTGTCTATGCCATTTATGCTCTTGTACATTGGAGCTAGTACTTGGATGTCCATATCAGAATAACCTTTTTTAATTGCTTTGGTTACTACTTCTTTGATGTAGGATAAGGTGTTATCATTGTCACTATTTATGAATAGGTAATCATCTTTTTTTATGAATAGGTCTTCGCTAATGTTTTTGCTTTTTATAAATTCGAGGCCCTCAACACGTTTAATCC
>OQWM01002421.1_pt1 | contig 12676 bp, 12 predicted proteins | sample 1691531 | NCBI WGS metagenome assembly OQWM01 (sample SAMN03418257, study PRJEB22391) | human gut metagenome | biome: human-gut; feature: organic feature; material: feces | host: Homo sapiens | place: Tanzania | collected 2013-01 | reverse complement strand
CGTCTTCAAACTGCGCGTTGATGTTGATATCGCCCGCAGGCATGATGAACGTCAGTGTGCTTTCGTCGATCGCAACCGGTGCCGCACCGGCAGACTGGAGGCTGTACTTGAGCGAACCTGCGACCAGCTTCTTGCCGTCGTTCGGCTCGATGGTCGTGCCTCCGACGGTCATGGAAAGGCTGTATCAGGCAGACTTGTATTCTGTGCTCTGATAGGCATCCGGAAGCGTCTTACCCGGCGTTGCCAGCTTGTTCACATTCAGAACAACTGCTGCGCCGTCCGAGGAAAGAATCGCGCCAACTTCGCTCACACCCTGTTTTGCATGAAGGATCTGATCAAGGCACATCCGGAAATTCCGTCATTGACGCCCCATGAGCTTCGGCACACGAGAGCAACGCTCTGGTCGGCGCAGGGCGTACCGCAGCACCTGATTGCAGACCTGCTTGGACACTGCGACACCAGAATGCTGGAACGGGTTTATAATCACACAACGACGGACACGCTGAGACAGGCGTTGGAGGCCGTACAGACGAAGGAGGGAGAGAGCCTGACGGCTCTTTCTCCCTCCATTTTTGCAAAACTGTCGTATTTTTGTCGTACAAGCGGTTTGGCCTTATAGCTGTTTCTGATATGCCAAACTTTTTGGGCTTAAAAAGCAAAGAAAAAGCTCCGAAACCATGAGATTTCGGAGCTTTTATGTGGTGGACAGTACAGGACTCGAACCTGTGACCCCATGCACGTCAAGCATGTGCTCATACCAGCTGAGCTAACTGTCCATCAGCGGGGTTATTATACTCAATCCCGCTGCGTTTGTCAAGCATTATTTTTCAGATACCATGCGATCAGCAGATCGGCGGCTTCGCCGTAGCTCTGAACGCCGGATTCTTCGGAGAAGGCCTTCAGATACGTGTCGTTGACTTTCTGGGCTGCATCCTGGACCTTGCCCTCATATTGGGCGTAATGCTCGTTTGCTGCGCGGATGTCGGCGACGACGCTGTCTGACAGGGAGCTCCAGATCTGGCTGGCGGCGGTCTTGTCAACCTTTGACAGGGCGTTGTGGCAGTAGATATACGCGCCGAACGCGCCGGAGTAGCGAAAATCGTCGTCTTCCGAGGCCATGCAGGCCAGATAGGCGCAGAAGTTCGCCTCGTCCTCGGCGGCGACCGCCTGCCGCGCCTGCCGCAGACGGTGGGCGGCGTCGATGCCGAGCGTATAGACGGACGACGGATTGCCCCAGCAGTCTGTGAGCGCCTCTGTCATAGCCCGCACACAGGCAGGACAGGGCTGCGTCGTGGCGGAATTATCGAGATAGATCATAGTAAAACCTGATTTCTGTGGTTTATTTTCCAACGCAGAACCGCTCAAAAATGCGGTTTGTGATATCTTCGCGCATGGTTCGGCCCGTGACCTCGCCGAGCGCGTCCATTGCCGCTTCCAGATCGACCAGCACCGCGTCGGGCGTCATGCCTGCGCGCAGGCTCCGGACAGCGGAATCGACGGACTTTTTCGCGCGCAGAATGGCATCCGCCTGCCGCGCGTTTGTCAGAAGCGAGCCGTCGCACGGGGTATCGTCCGGGAAGAGCATGTCAAACGCCTGCTCCAGCAGGTCAAAGCCTGTGCCGTCCTTGCAGGAGACGGGGATGATGTACGAAAACGGCAGATCGGACGGCTCAATGACCGCTGCAAGATCCTGCTTATTTAAGATCGCAATGGCCTCCGGCGCTTCGAGCGCCGCGTCCATCGCGCGGCGGTCCTCGTCCGTCAGGGGCTTGGAATCGTCGACGACGAACAGCGCTGCGTCGCAGTCCTTCACGGCCTCCATCGAGCGGTCGACACCGATCTTCTCGATCACATCCTGCGTGTCGCGGATGCCGGCGGTGTCAACCAGCCGGACAAGGTGCCGCCCGAGTGTGACGGTCTGCTCGACGGTGTCGCGCGTCGTGCCGGGGATGTCGGTGACGATGACGCGGTCAAAGCCGGACAGGCGGTTCAGAAGACTGGATTTTCCGGCGTTTGGACTGCCCAGAATGACCGCCTTGATCCCGGACTGCACCATCCGGCCCCGGTGGCAGGAGGCAAGCAGCGCGGTAAGCTGCCGGCTGCTGTCCGTCAGTGACGCTTCGTAGCCGGAGAGCGAGAAGGGGTCGATATCCTCGTCGGGGTAATCGAGCACGGCGTGAAAATGCGCGCACAGGTCGACCCAGCCGTCGTAGATCGGGTCGATCTTTTTGCGGATCGCGCCCGCGACCTGTCCGGCGGCGTTCGCCGCCGCGTCGGCTGTTTCGGCGTCGATGAGATCGATCACGGCTTCGGCCTGTGACAGATCCATCCGGCCGTTCAGAAACGCGCGGCGCGTGAACTCTCCGGCCTCGGCCTGCCGCACGCCGTGCGCGAAAAGCGCATCGAGCGCCGCGGTCAGGACCGCAGTCGAGCCATGGCACTGAATTTCCGCCATGTCCTCGCCCGTGTAGGTATGCGGCGCGCGGAACACGACCGCATAGCAGGCGTCGAGCAGATGCCCGTTCTTGTCGGAAAGCGTACCGTAAACCAGCTTCTGCGAGGCTGCTTCCGCCAGCGGACTGCCGTTTTTCGGAGAAAAGACCGCGCTGACCGCACCGATCGCCTGCGCACCCGATACACGGATGATGCCGATCGGTCCGCCCGATGCGGCAACAGCGGCAATCGTATCATTCATAGATGATACCTCTGCGTTAATGACGCTGGCGGCCGCTGTCCGGTGCGATAACGACGCGGCGGCTCGGCTCAGTGCCGGTGGAGTAGGTCGTAACGCCGTTGAAGTCCTGAAGAGCGGCATGGATGATGCGGCGCTCATACGGATTCATCGGCTCGAGAGTCATCGAGCGATGGCTCTTGACGACCTTCATCGCCATCTTGCGCGCCAGACGCTCCAGGCTCTCCGCGCGCTTCTCGCGGTAGTTTTCGGTATCAACAGACAGACGAACGTGCTCGTCGAGCGCGTTGTTCAGCACGAGCGAGCCGAGATACTGGATCGCGTCGAGCGTATCGCCGCGGCGGCCGATGATCGGACCCATGTCCGGGCCGGACAGCTCAAGGCGCAGCTGGTCGCACTCGGTCTGCGGCAGAACCGTGACCTGACCCTCGATGCCCATCTTCTCCATCAGACCGGAGATGAACGAGGTCGCGAGCTCCTCTGCCTTCTTCATGCAGTCCTCGGAAACCGGGATGAGCTCGCGCTCCTTCGGAACGGACGGAGTGATCGGGCGCTCCTCGCGCGGACGGCGCTCACGGCGCGGGCGGTCGCTGCGTTCACGGCGCGGGCGGTCGCTGCGCTCGCGGCGCGGACGCTCGACCTCGAGCTTTTCCGGAACAAAATCCGCCGGAGCGGCCTTGACCAGACGCGGCGTGTCGTCCTCGTCGGTGATGGACAGCTTCTGCGGCTTGACAGCCGGCTTTTCTGCCTTCGGCTCGGTCTTTACCGGCTTTGGAGCCGGCTTTTCCGCCTTCGGCGCCGGCTTCTTCTCCTCGATGATCTCGGGCGCCTCATAGGTCACGCGGACGCGCGCCGGGGTCGCACCAATGCCGAGAAAGCCCTTTTTGCCGTTGTCGAGTACCTCTACGGATACATCATCGCGGTCGAGGCCCAGCTGACGCAGCGCGTTTGCAATAGCTGCATCACGGTTCTCGCCGGTTGCTTCTAAAAACTTCTGCATGATTACTTGTCCCCCTTCTTTTTCTCACTATGGGACTTCTGCGCCGCGCGGTTTGCCTCGCGCTTCGCCTTCTTTTCCGCCGCCACACGCTCTGCCTCGGCAGCCTGTTCTGCCTCCTGCCTGCCGCGGATGCGCTTGGTCAGAATGACCTCCTGTACGCAGGTGAATACGTTGTTGAAGATCCAGTAAATGCCGATCGCGCCCGGAAGGATGAACGCAAAGTACAGCGACATCAGCGGCATCAGCATGGTCATCATCTTCATCTGGTTCGCAGCCGCATCGTTGCCCTTGGGCATATTCTGCATCTTCTGCATGATGTAGCTGGAGAGATATGCGGTCAGGCACGACAGGATCGGGATGATCCAGATCAGGCCCGGGTGCTTGATGGACGGGGTATCCGCCAGATTAAGGCCCAGGAAATTGAAATCCATCGGGAAGATGCTCTCGCCGTCGGCGAGGCACTTGAGAACGTCGGGCGTGAAATTGCCGGCCGCATCCTTGAATGCGTTCAGCTTTTCCGCGATCACGATCTGTACGGTATAGTTTGCGCCTGCCAGATTGTCCAGACCGACCAGCTGCGCGAGCTTGATGACCGTCTCGCTGCTCAGGCCGACGATATACTGCAGCGGCTGCTGTACCGCATAGTACAGACCCATCATGATGGGGAGCGGAATGAACTGGGGCAGGCAGCCGCTCATCGGGCTGACGCCGCGGCGTTCATAGAGCGCCTGGATTTCCTCGTTGAGCTTGGCGCGGTTGTTCGCGTACTTCTTCTGAAGCTGCTGCATCTCCGCGTTGAGCGCGGTCATGGCGAGCATGCTCTTCTTGCCCTTGATGGCGAGCGGTACGCAGCACAGCTTGACGATCAGCGCGAACAGGATAACGGCAAGGCCGTAGTTATGCACGAAATTGTACAGGCTGAGCAGGATCAGACCGAACGGTCTGACGACGAGATAACCAAAGATTTTGGGGTCTTTGATCAGGTTGGAAAGTTGATCGATGGTCATAAGAACCTCCAGAAATGCGCGCTCTGGGCGCGTTTATGGCCGGAAAATATTTCCCCGGCAATGAGAGCCCTTCCCTGCCTCACGGCACCGGGTCATAGGGGCCTCGTTTGGAGAAGGGATGGCAGCGGCAGATGCGCTTCAGCGCAAGCCAGCCTCCCTTCAGAGCGCCGTACTTCTCGATCGCCTCGAGGGCGTACTGCGAGCAGGTCGGCGTATAGCGGCAGCAGGGCGGCTTGAGCGGAGAGATATTTCTCCGGTAGAACCGCACGAGCGCCAGAAGCAACCGCTTCACGGCTGAGCTGCTGCGGCTTTGTTCTCGCGGAGCGCACGCAGCAGCGATTTTTCGATGTCCTGATAGGTCGCGCCCACCGCGCGCGCACGCGCGACGAGCACAAGGTCAACGCCGGTGGCAAATTCGTCCTCGTGCAGGCGGTATGCCTCACGAAACAGACGCTTGATGCGGTTTCTCTTGACCGCACATGCCAGTTTTGCGCTGACCGTCAGTCCGAGACGGTTGTGTCCGAGACGGTTTTTCCGGCAGTACAGCACAAGATGCCTGCCCGCCGATGAGGTGCCTCGATGATACAGCCGCCGGAATTCGTGGTTTTCCTTTAAGGCTATGGTTTTCTTCATGTCTGTGTCTCCTCGTTCCTTTCGATGCCCGGAAAAAAACGGAATTATCGACAAATTCTTCTTTGCACGGTTGTTTTCATGACTGCAAAGCTGACGGCGCTCTTTTCTCTGCCCTGCCTGCGCCGCCCAGTGGACTGCGGGCCGCACCGCGCGGTCAAAGCGCGGCGATCGCCCTTTTTGCAGGTTTTCCGGCCGTTCGGGGACGGTTTTCGCCGTTTTCTGCGCACGACGAAAATGGCCTGCCCATCAGACCGAAAAAAACGAGCCGCATTTCTGCGGCCCGCAACAGTTTCCTCCGCGCCGCGGCGCGAATATATATGACCCCTTGCGAAGGGTCCTGCTGCCGATCAGGCAGACAGCTTAGCGCGACCCTTTGCGCGACGGCGAGCCAGTACCTTGCGGCCGTTCGCGGTGGACATGCGCTTGCGGAAGCCGTGCTCCTTGGAGCGCTGACGCTTCTTCGGCTGGAACGTTCTCTTCATAACTTCGTGCACCTCCCTGTTCTGAATTTTACGGATGGGCACCGGCATAGGTCCGGCGCGAGACGCGGGCATATGCCGCTGCCTGTCCGCATAATATGATACGATATATATTATCGTATAGCGGACGAGAAATGTCAAGCTTTTTTTGCGAAAAATTCGTTTTTTTCGTATCTTTTCAACATCTTGTGTCTGCATTTTCCCGCTCCACCACGCTTTGTATGCCGCGGCCGCTTTTCGCGCCTCCAGCCGGCCGGCGCAATAAAAGTTATCCACAGTTTCCATTTGATATTGTGGATACTGTGTGCTATTATAAAATAGAATAGGAGTCGGCTCCCGCCGTTCTCCGCTGTTCTGCTGTGCCGGAAGTCCGGACTTTTCTTCGGATTTTTTCGCGCCGCAGCCCATATTTTTCTGAAAAACCGTGCGTTTTCGTATGGTTTGTTTGCTTTGCGAAAAAACGGGGCCGCCCCCTCTTTTTCGCGTTTCCACCGCGTCTGTGGACGGCGCCTTTGTCCACAGCTTTTTCGCCCTGTCCCGGCGACACTCTATAAGGAGGCTCTCCTCATGGCCAACAACATACTGGAGATGGCGCTCGAACTGCTTGAACACGAGCAGAAGTTTCTGCCGTCTACCCTGTCAGCCTGGTTCGGGGATGCGACGGTGGTTTCGTTTACCGACAACCGCCTTGTTCTGCATTCCCCGTCAGACTTCAAGCAAAAGTACATTACCGACAAATTCATCGAACCGCTTCAGAACGCGCTGTATCAGCTGACCGGCGAGGCAGCGACCGTTGTGGTGGTGACCGGGGAATACAGCACCCCCGCCCAGTCGGCCTCTCCGTACGATGACTATACCTTTGAACGGTTCATCGTCGGCTCGTCCAACAAATTCGCTCACGCGGCGGCCTATGCGGTCGCGCAGCGCCCGGCTGCGGAAAACAACCCGCTGTTCATCTACGGCAACTCCGGCCTGGGCAAGACCCATCTGATGTACGCGATCGCGAATGTCCTGCGCCGCACGCACCCGGAATTCCGCATTATTTATGTAAAGGGCGAGGATTTCACCAACGAGCTGATCACCGCGATCCAGAAGGCGGACGTGCAATCCTTCCGCAACAAGTACCGCGTGGTCGATCTGCTGCTGCTCGACGACGTACAGTTCATCGCCGGCAAGGAGCGCACGCAGGAGGAATTCTTCCATACCTTTAATGCGCTGTACGAGGCGAAAAAGCAGATCGTCCTCACCTCCGACCGTCCGCCGAAGGAGATCAACACGCTCGAGGAGCGCATGAAGACCCGTTTTGAATGGGGTCTGCTCGCGGACATCCAGCCGCCGGACTTTGAAACGCGAATCGCCATCATCCGCGACAAGGCGGTAAAGATGAGCATCGAGCTGCCCGACGAGGTATCCAACTACATCGCGGAGAACATCCAGTCCAACATCCGTCAGCTCGAGGGCGCGGTCAAAAAGATCAAGGCGATGCACGAGCTGATGGGCGAACGCATCACGGTCTCGCTCGCCGAAAACGCGATCGACGCGCTGCGCACGGAAAATCCGGGTCTCAACCCGACGCCCGAGCGCATCATGGAGGCGGTCGCGAACTACTTCTATATCCCGGTCGAGCAGATGATCTCCAAGGACCGCTCCAAGGACGTCGCGTATCCGCGCCAGATGGCGATGTACATGATCCGCCAGGAGCTCGAATACTCCTTCCCCGACATCGCAAAGATCTTCAAGCGCGACCATACCACCGTCATGCACGCCTGCAACAAGATCGAGGAGGAGCGCAAGAAATCGCGCCAGACCGAGGACGTCATCAAAAAGCTGCACAATAATATACGCGGCGACTGAGTTCTGCGACGCTGCATATATGCATATCCGCTGTACACAAGCTGTATATTTATGCATTTATTTATCCCCAGTTTTCTGTGGAATCCACAGGGATAAGCCTGTGGATAATCAAGGGTGTGTTTTCGTGTGTGGACAGTCCATTTTCCATCCACAATCGTCTGTGGACGACATTTCCCGCGCCGCTGCTGACGATTTCGGAGTTATCCACAGGCTCCACAGCCTCTATTACTACTGCGAAAACCTTTCCTTTTATCTGAGAGGTTTTCTCTGTCCGTCTCCCGCGGACACATTATGCACGCGAATTTCCAGTAATAAAAAGGAAATTCCTGATCCGGGCTCTGCTGACGCGAATAAACCCGGCAGCAGCCCTTATAAATGTCATTGTTTTTAGAGAAAGGAATCAATATGAAGTTTTCCTGCGAAAAAGAGATCCTTCTTGGTCTTCTCGGCACAGCTTCGCGCGCCGTTACCGGCAAAAGCTCGATGCCGCTGCTCGAGGGTCTGCTTATCTGCGCTGATGCTTCGACGCTGACCGTCACCGGTTATGATATGTCGATGGGCATCCGCACCACGACCGAGACCGACGTGGTCGAGCCGGGCAGCATCGTTATCAATGCAAAGCTGCTGCTCGATATCGTCCGCAAGCTGCCGAACGACGTCGTCTATATCGAGACGGACGACAAGCTGATGACGACCGTCAAATGCGGCCGCGCGGTGTTTAATCTGGCCGCGACCGAGGCGGACGAATTCCCGGCGCTTGCTGAGGTTTCCAGCGCTACCGGGTTCTCTCTGCCCCAGAATATCCTGAAAAGCATGATTTCCCAGACGATTTTCTCGGTTTCCGACAACGAATCCAAGCCGATCCATACCGGCTGCCTGTTCGAGCTGGATGGCTCGCGCCTCAATGTGGCAGCGGTCGACGGCTACCGTCTTTCCGTGCGCCGCGAGACCATCGAGGGGATGTCCGGGGAAATGAAATTCGTGGTCCCGGGCGCTTCCCTGCGCGAGATCGAGCGCATTCTCGGAGAGGATGACGAGCCGGTCGAGATTTTCCCCGACCAGAAGAACATCCTGTTCCGCATCGGCGGCACGACGCTGATCACCCGTCTGATCGAAGGCGAGTTCCTCAACTACCGCGCCGCTATCCCGAACGACTTTGAGCACGTTGTCGACATCGACTCGCACGAGCTCATCAGCTCGATCGAGCGCGTGTCGCTGATCGTCTCGGAAAAGCTGAAAAACCCGGTCCGTTTTCATTTTGACGGCAATTATGTGCAGCTTTCGTGCGTGACCGCGATCGGCAAGAGCTACGATGAATGCCCGATCGACGGCTGCATCGAGGATCTGGAGATCGGCTTCAATAACCGCTACATGCTCGACGCATTGCGCGCATCCGGCACGGAAAAGGTGCGGCTCCAGCTCAAGGGCTCGCTCAACCCGATCGTTATTTCCCCGACCGAGGGCGACAAGTTCACCTATCTGGTCCTGCCTGTGAGGTTGCGTGCAAATGACTGAAATCAAGATCGAAACCGAATTTATCAAGCTTGACGCCCTGCTGAAGTTCGCAAATCTGGTATCCTCGGGCGGCGAGGCCAAGCTCCGCATCGCGGAGGGTGAGGTGCTGGTCAACGGCGAAAAATGCACCATGCGCGGCAAGAAGCTGCGTCCGGGCGACAGGATCGAGCTGGGCGGCGAGACCGTTGTGATCGCATAAACGTACACGATGTACAATAACGAACGCGATTTTGCGTGTACGAAAACGTACAGATATACGGATAACGTGGAGTGACCGGGCAGAATGCACATCAAGACATTGAAATTACAGAATTTCCGCAATTACGAGGATGCACGCTTTGTCCTCGACCCGGCGGTCAATCTGATCTGCGGCGAGAACGGGCAGGGCAAGACCAACCTGCTCGAGGCGGCGGCGGCCTGCTCGACCATGCGGCTGTTCCGCACGGCGCAGAAGAAGGAAGGACTGCGGTTCGGCGAGGATGCGGCATTCATCTGCTCGGAATTCGAGGCGCAGGGCCGCGAGAACACACTCGAGCTGCGCCTGTCGCGCCTCAGGGCGATGGAGATCTACAAAAACGGCGTGCGCCAGAAGCGGCAGAGCGACGTGCAGGGCCTGCTCAAGACCGTGCTGTTCTGTCCGGAGGATCTGATGCTCGTGCGCGCGGGCGCGGCGGCGCGGCGGCGCTTTCTCGATACGGCGCTGTGTCAGCTGCGGCCGAACTACGCGCGCTATCTGGAGGAATACAACCGTCTGCACGAGCACAAGACGCGCATCCTGCGCGACAGCGAGGAAAAACCGTCTCTGCTGTCGATGTGGGAGGACTTTTCGCTGCGCATGGCGCGCATCGGCGCGCAGATCATCCGCTACCGCGCGTATTACTGCCGCAGGCTGCTCGCGGCGGCGGCGGCGGTCTATTCCGATATCGCGCCGCATGAGGCGCTGTCCGGCGTCTACCGCACGGTCAGCAGCGTCAGCGATCCGTTCGCGTCCGCGCAGCAGCTCGAGCGCGAGCTGATCGACCATGTATTCCGGCATAAAAACGCCGAGATCGCGGCGAAAAGCTGCCTTTCCGGACCGCACAAGGACGATCTCGAGCTGCTGCTCGACGGGCGGAGCGCGTCGGCGTTCGCCTCGCAGGGACAGGTGCGCACGTGCACGCTGTCGCTCAAGCTGGCCGAGCGCGAGCTCTTTTTTGAGGAGGACGGAGAGTATCCTGTGCTGCTGCTCGACGATGTTCTGAGCGAGCTCGACCGCCGCAGGCAGGACTTCGTTCTCAACCGGATCTCCGCCGGTCAGGTCATGATCACCTGCTGCGAGGACGGCATTTCGGAAAAATTACGCGCCGGTGCGGCATTTCACATCAAAAACGGCAAAATTGTATAAGTCTCCGATACACAAACGCGCGAAAATGTGGTATAATAAAATAAATAATCATTCCGGAGGAATATCATGTATTTACACCTCGGACAGGATTACATTGTGCCGCTGCAGAATGTCGTAGCGGTTTTTGATATGGATACGGCAACCGTGTCCGGCCGCACGCAGCGCCTGCTCTCGCGGCTTCAGGACGAGGGGCGCATCATTGAGCTGTACGACGATCTGCCGCGCGCGGCCGTGCTGTGTGAAAGTGCGCTCGGCGAGACGCTGTATCTGACGCAGCTGTCGCCGCAGGCGCTCCAGCGCAGAGCGGAAAAGGCATACGCGATATAAAAATATTGAAAAACCTCGTTTTTCGATGAAATGGCGCGCTGATGCGCGATTTTTCTGTTATCGCAATTTTCGAAAGGAAATTTTTTTATATGAGTGAAGAGATTGAAATCAAGGACGAAGTGCTCGATCTGAAGGTCACAGAGACCTACGACGAGAACCAGATCCAGGTCCTCGAGGGCCTGGAAGCCGTCCGCAAGCGCCCGGGCATGTACATCGGCTCTACCTCGGCGCGCGGTCTGCATCATCTGGTGTACGAGATCGTCGACAACTCGATCGACGAAGCGCTCGCGGGCTACTGCACGCACATCGAGGTCACGATCGAAAAGGGCGACATCATCCGCGTCACGGATAACGGCCGAGGCATTCCCTGCGGCATCCATCCGCAGATGGGCATTCCGACGCTCGAGGTCGTTCTGACTGTGCTGCACGCAGGCGGCAAGTTCGACGGCTCGGGCTACAAGGTCTCCGGCGGTCTGCACGGCGTCGGCTCGTCTGTCGTAAACGCGCTGTCCGACTGGCTCGAGGCCGAGGTCCGCGACGGTCACACCAAGCACTACATGCGCTTTGAGCGCGGCGTGACGACCGTAAAAATGCGCGATACACCGTGCGAGAGCGAGACCGGCACGACCATCCGCTTCCACGCTGACCCGGAGATCTTCGAAACCACGGTCTACGAGTACGATGTGCTCGAAAAGCGTCTGCGCGAGCAGGCGTTCCTGAACGCGGGCCTCAAGATCACCCTGCGCGACGAGCGCGACGATGAGCCGGTCGAGGAGGTCATGCACTACGAGGGCGGCATCCGTCAGTTCGTCGAGCATCTCAACCGCACCAAGACCCCTCTGCACGAGCAGGTCATCTACATGGAGGGCAGCCGCGACACCTCGATGGCCGAGGTCGCCATGCAGTACACCGACAGCTACAGCGAGCTGATGCTGTCCTTCGCCAACAACATCAATACCACCGAGGGCGGCACGCACGAGACCGGCTTCAAGGCCGCGCTGACCCGCGTGCTGAACGATTACGGCAAGAAATACAAGCTGCTCAAGGACGACGAGTCCTTCAAGGGCGAGGACGCCCGCGAGGGCCTGACCGCTATCATCTCGGTCAAATTACAGGAGGCGCAGTTCGAGGGCCAGACCAAGACCAAGCTCGGCAACAGCGATATGCGTGCGCTGGTCGACGCGATGGTCTCCGAAAAGCTGATGACCTTCTTCGAGGAAAATCCGCAGGTCGCCCGCACCATCATCGAGAAGGCGCAGACCGCCGCGCGCGCGCGCGAGGCGGCGAAGAAGGCGCGCGAAATGACGCGCCGCAAGTCTGCGCTCGATTCCGCTTCCCTGCCGGGCAAGCTCGCAGACTGCATCGAAAAGGACCCGACCTACACCGAAATCTACATCGTCGAGGGTGATTCCGCAGGCGGCTCCGCCAAGGAGGGCCGCGACCGCCGTCATCAGGCGATCCTGCCGCTCTGGGGCAAGATGCTGAACGTGGAAAAGGCCCGTGCCGATAAAATTTACGGCAACGACAAGCTGTATCCCCTGATTGTGGCCCTGGGCGCGGGCATCGGAGAGGACTTCGATATCAACAAGCTGCGCTATCACAAGGTTATCATCATGGCGGATGCCGATGTGGACGGCGCCCATATCCGCACCCTGCTTCTGACCTTCTTCTTCCGCTATATGCGGCCCATGATCGAAAACGGCTATGTTTACTCCGCCGTGCCGCCTCTGTACAAGCTGACCCGGGGCAAGACCACGAAAGTGGCCTATTCCGACGAGCAGCGGG
>OQWM01002420.1_pt1 | contig 12676 bp, 11 predicted proteins | sample 1691531 | NCBI WGS metagenome assembly OQWM01 (sample SAMN03418257, study PRJEB22391) | human gut metagenome | biome: human-gut; feature: organic feature; material: feces | host: Homo sapiens | place: Tanzania | collected 2013-01 | reverse complement strand
GGCGCGACCTCCAAGAAGCAGATGGGCCAGGTCATGGGCGCTCTGGGCAAGGCCACCGGCGGCAACTTCGATAAGCCTGCGGCTGCAAAGATCGTCGGCGCGAAGCTTGCCTAAGGGCTGACCGACACATAGCAGATGTTGAGGGGCGTGACCATCGCGGTCGCGTCCTTTTTGGTGCTTGCACAGGACGGGCGCTCATTGGGGACAGACTTAAATGAGTACCAAATGAGCGGGCACTCATTTAAGTCTGTCCCCAATGAGTTGTCCAACGAGTTGTTTGGATAGCGAGTATTGGATATTTTTAGCTGGGTACTCGAATTTCGTGCCGCACCATCGCATAAAAGGTGGCGTTTGCGTATCTCGTTTGTAACATTCGGGTTTCTAAACGGGTTCAACAGGGCGTTTTGAGGCCGACTCGTTTATGCAAACGGTATTATGAGAAACCCAAAAGAGCTTACAGCGACTCGGGGCGCAAGTGCCCCGGTTTTAGGGCAGATTAGGAAGGAACTCGTTCATGTCCGACATGATTCAGATCAAAGGACTTAACAAATACTTCGGAGACCTGCACGTTCTGAAGGACATCGACCTTACCGTTAAGGCTGGCGAGAAGGTCGTCATCATCGGGCCGTCGGGCTCGGGCAAGTCGACCCTCATCCGCTGCGTCGACTACCTCGAGGAGCCCACGTCGGGCGAGGTCATCATCGACGGCACGCCGCTCACCAAGAAGAATCACCTGGAGATGGCCCGCAAGTACAGCTCCATGGTGTTCCAGCAGTTCAACCTCTATCCCAACATGACGGTGCTTGGCAACCTGACGCTTGCCCCCATCAAGCTGCAAAAGAAGAGCAAGGAAGAGGCGACCAAGACGGCCATGGCCGCGCTCGAGCGCGTCGGCCTCGCCCAGAAGGCCGGCGAGTATCCGCAGAACCTCTCGGGCGGTCAGCAGCAGCGTGTGGCCATCGCTCGCGCCCTGTGCACCAAGCAGCCCATCATCCTCTTTGACGAGCCGACCTCCGCACTCGACCCCGAGATGGTCCAGGAGGTGCTCGACGTTATGGTCGAGCTCGCGCAGGAGAACATCACCATGATCTGCGTCACCCACGAGATGGGCTTTGCGCGCCAGGTGGCCGACCGCGTCGTGTTTATGGACGACGGTCAGATCCTGGAGGAGGGCACACCCGATCACTTCTTCGAGAATCCGGAGAATCCGCGTTGCCGCGACTTCCTGTCCAAGATTCTCCACTAATTACTCGTCCGTTTATTTGTTTTTGATTTCGTGTGCGGCTCACCGCATCGAGATATGCCGAAAGGGTTCGGCAGCACGGCGGCTGCGTCGCCTTGCAATGCGTATCACGTGGAAGGGGTACCAATAATGGATATGTCTCGTCGTCAGTTTTTGCAGGTAGCCGGTATGGGCATCCTGAGCGTTGCCAGCATGGGCACGCTCTCCGGCTGCGGTTCGAGCAGCGATAGCAAGTCCGGTTCCGCCAGCGGCAGCAGCGACTCCAAGCTCGCCGCCATCAAGGACCGCGGTAAGCTCAAGTGCGGCGTCAAGAAGGACGTTATCGGCTACGGCTATCTCGACACCAAGACCAAGAAGTATGAGGGCCTCGAGATCGACCTGTGCTATCAGATCGCCGCTGCCGTCCTGGGCGTCTCGTATGACGAGGCCGTCGAGAAGGAGCTCTGCGAGTTCACCGACGTTACGCCCAAGACCCGTGGCCCGCTGATCGACAACGACCAGCTCGACATCATCGCCGCTACCTACACCATCACCGACGAGCGCAAGAAGAGCTGGGACTTCTCGACCCCGTACCGCACCGATCACGTCGGTATCCTGATCAAGAAGAAGTCCGGTATGACCAAGATGGCCGACCTCGACGGCAAGATCATCGGCGTCTCCCAGGGTTCCACCACCAAGGACCTGGTGCTTCAGATGCTCAAGGATCAGAACGCCGATGCCACGCCCGAGTTCAAGGAGTTCCCGGACTACCCGTCCATCAAGAGCGCCCTGGACGCCGGCAACATCGACGCCTTCGCCATGGACCGCTCCACGCTCAAGGGCTACACCACCGACGACTGCGAGCTCCTCGAGCCCGATGTTGAGTTTGGTGCCCAGGATTACGGCGTGGCCACCAAGAAGGACAGCGACCTGTCCAAGACCGTCGATGATACCGTCAAGAAGCTCAAAGAGGATGGCTGGCTTGATGAGGAATACACCAAGTGGGACCTGCTCTAACGTAAGCTCATTTCATCGTGACCAGCGCGATGGGCGCTTGCGATGGCCGTATATCGCCCGGATGCCCGTGCGTCCGGGCGATTTGTTAGGAAAGATAGGAAGGAACGCTCGTCATGCTCGATGGACTCCTCGATCCCATGCGATGGCAGATGACCTTTAGCGAGATGGATAGCTTTTGGGATGGCTTTTTCGTCACGCTGCAGGTCGTGGTTGCCGGCTTGGCGCTCTCGCTGATTCTGGGCACGCTGCTGGGTGTGTTTTCTACCACGCGCTCCCGCGTGCTGCGCGCGATTAGCCGCGTGTACGTTGAGTTCTACCAGAACACGCCGCTGCCCGTTCAGGTGTTCTTTATGTACATGGCGGGCCCTCAGCTGCTTCAGGCCATTACGGGGGCGGACAACCCCGTACGCATCTCCTCGTTTGCGCTCGGCTTTTTAGGTGTCGGCCTGTATCACGCCGCCTACGTGTCCGAGGTTATCCGTACGGGTATCGAGGCTGTTCCGCGCGGCCAGATGGAGGCGGCGCTCTCGCAGGGCTTTAGCCGCGTTCAGGCGTATCGCTACATCATTCTGCCGCAGACGTTTAAGGTTATCCTGCCTCCGCTGTGCAACCAGGCGCTCAACCTGGTCAAGAACACCTCGGTGCTTGCGCTTATCGCCGGCGGCGACCTCATGTACAACGCCGATGGTTTTGTCTCGACCTATGGCTACCTGCAGGGATATATCCTGGCATGCGCGATGTACTTTATCATCTGCTTCCCGCTGGCGCTGCTCGTCCAGTGGCTCGAGCGCCGTTCTAAGCTCCGTCCCCGCGCCAAGGTGATCCCCGGCGTGACCGATGTTGCCGCAAAGGAGGCGTAGGCGATGCAGATTTTCAACGCCGATAACCTGAGCTTTATCATGCTCGGCTTTGCAAAGACGCTCGAGATTTCGTTCTTTGCCATCATCTTCTCCATCATCCTCGGCACCGTGCTCGCGATGATCAAGCAGTACTGCCGTGGCAAGCTGCGCCCGTTTTCGATTTTGGTGAGTGCCTATATCGAGCTGTTCCGCTGCACGCCGAACCTGCTGTGGATCCTGTTTATCTACTTCACCGTCAAGGGCGACGACGTGGCGATCTCGGTCTTGGCCTTTACGATCTTTACCTCGGCGGTCATGGCCGAGATCATTCGTGGCGGCTTTAACTCGATTCCCAAGAGCCAGTTTGAGGCGGCGCAGAGCCAGGGCTTTGGCTTCTTCGCGACGATGCGCATGATCATTCTGCCGCAGACGTTTAAGACCATCATCCCGGCGCTCTTTAGCCAGTGCACGACGGTGATTAAGGACTCCTCGTATCTTGCGGGCATCAATGTGGCGGAGTTTATGTACTCCACCAAGGTCGTTATGGCGCAGACATCGGAACTTTCCCAGGTGCTTGCCCTGTACGGCTTTACCTTCGCGATGTACTTTATCCTCAACTTTGGCATCTCGCTGCTGGTGAGAGCGTATCAGAGGCGAGTGGTGGCAGCGTAGAATGTGACAAAGGTACAGTCCCTTTGTCACATAGAGAAAGGAATCGCGATGAGCGATCTGGTGAACAAGAAGAACCCCGTGGTCATTACCATCGCGCGTGACTTTGGTGCCGAGGGCCACGAGATTGGCCGTATCCTCGCCAATGAGCTGGGGATTCCGCTGTACGACAACGAGCTGCTGGTGCGCGCGTCGCTGCGCGCGGGCGAATCGCTCGATAAGATGGCGGCCTACGACGAGCGCCTGGCCGTGGAGAACATGGCGTTTCTGCCCGACCGTTACGATGCCCGTTCGTACTCGGACAAGCTGTTCCAAAAGATGAGCCAGGTGATTTTGGACCTGGGCGAGACCGAGAGCTGCATTATCGAGGGTCGCCTGTCCGATTACCTGCTGCGCAATAACCCCAACCACATTGCCGTGCTGGTGACCGCCCCCTTTGAGGACCGCGTCGAGATCGTTCGCAAGAAGCGTGGCCTCAACAAAAAGAAGGGCGCCAAGCTGGTCAAGCAGCAGCAGAAGGCGCGCGAGGCGTTTTACAAGCGATACAGCGCCGGCAAGTGGAAGATGACGAGCGGTAAGGATATCGTCGTCAACCGCGCCAAGCTGGGCCGCGAGGGCTGCAAGGACGTCATCGCCGCAGCCTACCGCTACAAAGTAGCTCAGCTCGAAGGCTAGACTCCAAAACCACCACAAAGGGGACAGGCACCTTTGTGGTGGTTTTTGTTTTAGGCGGAGGGGAAGGCTTTGGTGAGACCGGCGCGCGACTGCGTGTCGGTCTTTTGGTAGATGGAGCTCAGGTGGCGCTGCACCATGCGCATCGAGATACCGAGTTCCTCGGCGATCTGTTTGAGCGGACGCTCGTCTTGGGTCACGGCAACTAGCACGTCGACTTCGCGCGGGGTGAGAGCGTGATCGGCGATGAAGGCCTGACGCTGCTCCTCGATGCTGGGCGCGGCGAGTGCTTCCTCGGCAAGCTTTTGATGTTCGCGCTCCTGCTCGGTTTGGGGCAGGCGGAATAGACCCGCGGCAACGAACGCCGCGCTGGCCGCTACGAGCAGCATGACCGCACCAATCATGATGAGGGCGACATTGCCCGAGGCGACCAACGCCAGCGAGACACCCGATGTGGTGAACGCGCATACATTGTTGGCGGCACGGCCCATGCCGGCCCACAGGGCGGGTGCACGCATGCGCGGTGCCAGCTGCGTAAACGTGGCGGTGAAGAACGTGACGAAAAAGCCTGAGCTCAGGTAAAAGACGATGAGGCCCAAGTTGGGGTCGGCGCCGGCTTCCACAGCCAAGATTGAGATGGTGGAGAGCACCGTGACACCGAGCATGACAAGGCCCATGTAGCGACGCTCGGCAAGGTCAAAGACGATGCCGGCGACGAGGCCGCTTGCTGCCAAAAAGAGGCGTGGCCAGCTCTGTACGGCAATGGTGCCGCGGGCGTTGGAGAACGTGACCACGTTGTCGAGGGTGGAGAACAGGCAGGCGAGAATCATGACGAGTGCGATGCTCCACCACGCCTGCTTGGCAAGGGCGTGTGAGGGCTCGATAAAGGGATTGACGGCGTGGCTGGAGCCCTCGTCTGCGGTTTGGGAAGCAGTGCTAAGGGCGGAGATGACAATCGTCGCCGCGCCAAGAACGATGAGCTCGACGATACCGTCGCAGTCGAGCAGGTTGATTGCGAACTGCATCAGGATGCCCGCGGCGTATGCAGCTCCGGCTCCGGTGGCGAGTTTGGGGTCATCTTGGAACGCCAGCGCGAAAGTATGGTGCGCAGCGGCGCCCAGAAGGCCGAGCCCAAGGAATGCAATGCACCCCAGAATCTCGAGTGCAAGCGGACCCGTGGGGGATTGGATTTGAGTTAAGCCAACGATGGCGATAGGGACAGCGGCGGTGGTGATCGCCTTGGGCTGGCCTTTGCGCTGCGCGAGCCCGAGTAGCGGCACGTATCCGATAAAGCCGAGCACGCTGGCGCCCAGGATGAGGCCCTGCGCAAGAACGACACGCTCGGCACCGGCGAGTAGTCCGACATTGATATCGAAGCGAAACTCGGCGGCAAGGAAGGCGAAGGTGAAGAGCGCGAGTGCCAGAAGTGCGTTGGTTTTTTGCTTGCTCAGGTTCAAGGATGGTCCTTTGGCTGGACGGAATAATCGTGTCCCCGATTTTAGACCAGGACGGTAGGGGGTGGGCCTTTCGAAAGACGGGCGCGCTTGGCAATCGCGTGCCCACTGCCTTTTGCGCTGGCAGATGGCCCGCATGCGAATTTGTGCCCCGGGACCCGGATAACTTTTCGTAACATGGTGTTACAGAAGCACCCCTTACGACAAGGAGGCTCACATGCAAAAGCAAATCCATGACAACTCAATCAACCGCGACCGCTCGTGCGCGCTCTCCCACGGAACGTGGCGTCGCGTGGGCGCCAAGCTCGCCTGCGCGGGGGCTTGCGCACTCATGGTCGGCCAGCTGCTGCTGCCGAGTGTGGCGCTCGCCGCCGAGTGGGTCAACGTTGGCGGCACGCAGTACAACAAGGGCGCCGGCGACGAGGCCGGAACGTGGTCCTGGGACGGCGCCGACGACATGAAGCTCAACGGCTACGACGGCGCCGGTATCAGCGCTCAGGGTAACCTCAATATCGGCGTGACGGGCACCAACACCGTAACGGCCGATTCCTTGCAGAGCGCTATCGAGGTCAAGGACGGCAACCTTGCCATCACGGGGGAGGGAACCCTCAACGCGACGGCCGAACCACAGAAGAGCAGGAGCGCTGTTAAGGTCGAGTGCGGTAGCCTCGCCATCTCGGGCGACGTGACTCTCAACGCGACGGCCGGGACCGATACGATAGCGGTTTCGGGGGACGGTAAGACCGGCGGCGACGTGGACATCCGCGGTGCCAACGTTAACGTGACGGCAACGAACAAAGTGCCTCATACCATCGGCATTCATACGCGGGCGGGCAACATAACCATTAACGAGGGCGCCGACGTCCACGTCGAGGCGGAGGCGAATGGGGGGGTTCGGTGCCGTTGCAGTCTATGCCGAAAACATCTCCTCCGAGCATGGAGGCTGCATCGCGGTGGATAACGCAAAATTAGATGCGGCGGCGCGCAATGCAAACATGTTGTCGGTCGCCCTGTATTCGTCCGGGGGTAAGGATACATATTTGAGTATTACCAACGGAGCGGATGTTACGCTCGTGGCGAGTGATAGTGTCGAGGTTATGGATGGTGTTTGGATGCGCGCGCAGGACGGCGTGTCGCGGGTGCTCGTCGAGAATTCGAGCCTTACAGTTCGATGCGGTGACGGAACTGGCCACAGTCGTAAACATGGCTACGGAATATATTCCCAATCCGGCTCCCAGTCCGCCATCCCTCGAATTGACATCATTAATTCAAATGTTGAGGTGTCGGGTAATGCAGCGGCAATCTACGCTGTCAATCAAGGTGATGCAGCCCCTTGTCTCACAATTGATGGCGGATCGGTAATTACGACTCCCGTCGGCGGCACCGTGCGAGAAACTGCGGGAAACGGGCTCGTCATCGGTGTTGCCGGGTCGTCCACTATCCAGGATGTTAGGACCTCCGACGAGGTTGCCCGCAGCGTGGTAATCAGCTCCGGAGATGCGGTCGAGCCTGAGCCCGAGCCCACGCCGCAGCCTGAGCCCACCCCGGCTCCCATGCCGCAGCCGGGCGGTGACAGCGGGACCGTCGCGCCGTCCGCAACGCCGACCCAGGCGAGCTCCACGGCCGCTGCAACCAAGTCGGCCGCGAAGGCCACCGCTGCCCAGAAGTCCGTGGGCACTCTGGCCGCCACAGGCGACAACGCCGCGACGGCGGCAAGCGATTTTGGCGCCCGGCTCTTTGTATTTCCGCAGGTAGAAGCCTGGGTTCGCATCTACGAACCTAGGCGTACAGAGCCGTTTGGCGCATCTTGGTTGTACAGGACCACCACAAAGGGGACAGGCACCTTTGTGGTGGTATAGCCTTTCGACCAAGGAGGCCGTTATGAACGGAAGCCACTTTGATAAGGAAACCCAGCGCGAGCGCACCTGTTCGCTGGTTCACGGTACTTGGCGCTGCGTGGGCGCCAAAATCGCTTGCGCCGGTGCGTGCGCGCTTATGGTTGGTCAGCTGCTACTGCCGAGCGTGGCGCTTGCGACCGAGTGCGCGGACTCCGGCGTGGCGACGGGTGAGGTCGCAGCGGCTCCGGCAGCACCAGCGGTTGCGGAGGATGCGGCTGCGACGCCCGCATCAGCAGTCGATGCTGCTCCGGAGGCACAGACCGTCGCCGAGCCTCAGCAGACGACTCCGGCTGACGCCGCCGATGAATCTAACGATGCAGCATCCGCTGAACAAAATACTCTCAGCGGCACCGCCGCCACGCCGGCAAGCGATGCCATCATGCCCTGCGGCGTGACCGACGTGACGGACGGAGGCGGCGTTAAGGTCAACACGACCGTGGTTAATCACTACGCGGACTGCGTGCTTCCGAGTAATGTCACACTCGAAAAGGGCCAGTCGTATACCTATAATTTCCCCGATGTCGAGGGCGGTATGCCGGATAAGCCGCTCTGCGAACTTGTCGAAACCAAGTACTACCGGGCCGATGCTGCTTCGGGCACCCTGGCTGAAGTCCAGGACGCATCTATGTCCGATGTGACGGCTCGCTTTGAGCCTGTTGGCAATCACATGAGGCTGACGCTGACCTTTACGGGTGGCGCGGCAGGCGGCTCGTATCGACTCACACGCAATGAGGCTCTTTATATTGGCGCGGCACTGACGTATACCGGAACCGACTATGAGGGCGATAATATCATCGTGGGCGACCCTGATGACATCTTCAACGCCTACAGGCCGGGCGGTTCGGTCGTCATCAACGAAACCAGGGATGACTACTATATTCGCTACAACATTGACAGTGCCATAACGCTCGTAGCGTCAGAAAGCCAAGCCCTCGAGAGCCTGAACGTCAACGACGTGAAGACCGACTATGCGCCCGATGAGGCGCCGCGTGCGACCGCGACGATTCCTGCCGCCGATGCCGATAAATACGAGATTGCCTACGAGTGTTGGGAGGAAATGGACGGCAGCGACCCCAGGGAGCTTACGCCCGTCGCCTTCTGGTATTCCGATCCCGCTAAGTACACGCCGGGCATGAAGAAGATTGACCACTTCGAAGAGGGCAAGTTCTACATGTATTCCGTCGAGCTGAGGCTCAAGGGCGACAATACCGTGGCTGATGACTGCGAAATGAACGTCAACGGCCATTGGGTGCACCACATCAAGACCGTCAACGGCGTCTTTGCGCCCAATGCTGACAATATGCTGTGCGAGCAGCCGATCGACGAATGGCGTGCCATCGACGTTATAGAGATCAACGGCGCCACAACCACCTTCAAGGCGGGCGATAAGCCGGTCTTTACGGCGAATGTTCCGACGGGCTCCAACTCCCTCCCTCAGTGTGAGTTCTGGACGGGTAGCGACGGCAGCGAGGTAAACTCTGTCGAGTTTTGGGACCAGAACATTACCAATCACATCGATGTCTTTAAGCCTGGCGTGACCTATCGCTACGGCATCTACCTTAAGTCCGCGCGCGGCTTCTACTTCACGCCCAGCACCAAGCTGGTGATCAACGGCGTGGAGTGCGGCTACCAGATGGACGAAGCGAGTGTGGTTGATCCCGAGAGCGGCTGGATCTTCACCCTGTGGCTCAACACTGATCTGACGTTTACGCCTGAGGCAACGCCGGCCCCGGTCGATCCCGAGAAGCCGACGCCGCAGCCTGAGGTCAAGCCTGAGCCCAAACCCGAGGTGAAACCCGAGACCAAACCCGCGACAAAGCTGGTCGCGACAACTACTACGACCAAGACGGTTGAAAAAGCCGCGCCGACCAAGAAGTCCGACGTTGCCCTGGTTGCCACGGGCGACACCACCGCGATGACGGTCGCCGCCCTAGGCATCGCCGGCGCAACCGTAGCCGCCGCCGGCATCGCCGCAACCAAGCGTCGTAACCGCTAGCCCCTGCGCCCCGGCCCAAAGCCACCACAAAGGTGCCTGTCCCCATTGTGGTGGTTTTCGGCCGGGCATAGAAAAGTCCCCGCCGGGCGTGTGCTCGACGGGGACTTTGCCGTTTGATGGCTAGCGCTGTGGGTGATTACTCGCCCAGCAGGCTCTTGGTGATGGAAGCGGCGGCCTTCTTGCCGGCGCCCATCGCCAGAATGACCGTAGCGGCACCGGTGACGATGTCGCCGCCGGCCCAGATGCGGGGATCGGTGGTCTGGCCGGTCTCCTCGTCGGCGACGATGTAGCCCCACTTGTTGAGCTCCATCTTGCCGCCGATCTTGGCAGCGAAGGGGTTGGCGTTGGTGCCGATAGCCGAGATCGCGACATCGCAGGGGATCTCCTCGATGGCGCCCTCGATGGCGACCGGACGACGGCGGCCGGACTCGTCGGGCTCGCCGAGCTCCATCTTCTGGACCTTGACGGCGCACACGGAGCCGTCCTCGCCAGCGACAAACTCGAGCGGGGAGACGAGCGGCAGAACCTCGACGCCCTCGGCCTTAGCGTGGTGCAGCTCGGCGCGACGGCAGGGCATCTCGTCCTCGGTACGACGGTAGGCGATGATGGCGTGCTCGGCGCCCAGGCGCTTGGCGGTACGGACGGCGTCCATAGCCACGTTGCCGCCACCAAAGACGACGACGTTCTTGCCGTGCTTGGTGGGGGTGTCGTACTCGGGGAACTTGTTTGCCTTCATCAGGTTCACGCGGGTGAGGTACTCGTTGGCGAAGAAGACGTTGGGCAGGTTCTCGCCGGGGACGTTGAGGAACTTGGGCAGGCCAGCGCCGGTCGCCACGTAGATGGCGTCGAAGCCCTGCTCGAACAGCTCCTCGGCCGTGGCCATGTTGCCCACGACGGAGTTGTACTCAAACTTGACGCCCATGTCCTCCAGGCCGTCAATCTCGCGCTTGACGACTGCCTTGGGCAGACGGAACTCGGGGATGCCGTAGACCAGCACGCCGCCGCCGGTGAAGAAGGCCTCAAAGACGGTGACGTCAAAGCCGTTACGGGCGAGCTCGCCGGCGCAGGTGATGCCGGACGGGCCGGAGCCGACGACGGCGACCTTCTTGCCGTTCTTGGGGGCCATCTTGGGCGTGGAGGCGAGCTCGGGGCGGTCACCCAGGAAGCGCTCGAGCTGGCCGATGGCCACGGGCTCGGACTTCTTACCACGGATGCACTTGCCCTCGCACTGGTTCTCCTGCGGGCAGACGCGGCCGCAGATGGCGGGAAGCATGGAGTCCTCGCGGATGGTATCGAGAGCGCCGCCGAAGTCCTTCTCACGGATCTGCTCGATAAAGCGGGGGATGTTGATGTTGACGGGGCAGCCCTCAACGCAGAACGGCTTCTTGCAGTTGAGGCAGCGCTCGGCCTCGGCCAGCGCCATCTCCTCGGTGAAGCCCTTGTCGACGGGGCGGAAGTCGCAGGCGCGCTCGGCAGCCGGCTCCTCGTTATCGGGGGTGCGGGGCGACTTCATATCGGCAACGAAACGACCGTTAACTAGTGGCATGCGCAGCTCTTTTCCTCATAGGCCTTGAGGGACTCGCCCTCTTCGGAACGGTAAGCGGCCTGGCGGGCACGAAGGTCATCCCAGTCGACCAGGGTGGCATCGAAGTCGGGGCCGTCGACGCAAGCGAACTTGGTTACGCCGCCCACCTCGACGCGACAGCAGCCGCACATGCCGGTGCCGTCAACCATGATGGGGTTGAGCGACGCGGTGATGGGGGTGTCGTACTTCTGGGCGGTGAGGGTCGAGAACTTCATCATCGGAACGGGGCCGACGCAGAAGACCTGGCTCACGGCCTTGTCCTGCAGCAGGCGCTCCAGCGGAGCGGTGACAACGCCCTGCTCGCCGTAGGAACCGTCATCGGTGGTGATGTGGATGTGGTCCTCGTCGAGGAGCTCACGGAACTGGTCCTCCATGAGCAGGAGGTCCTTGGTGCGGGCGCCCATGATGGCGTGCACCTCGTGGCCGGTCTCGACCAGGTGCTTGGCGACCGGGAAGGCAATTGCCAGGCCGACGCCGCCGCCAATGACGGCGCAGGGGCCCTCGGCCATCTCGGTGGGAACGCCCAGCGGGCCCACGACGTCGCGCAGCGACTCGCCGGCCTCGTAGGTGGACAGCATCTCGGTGGTCTTGCCGATCACCATGAAGATGAACTCGACCCAGCCCTCGTCACCGTTCCAGCCGGCCAGGGTAAACGGGACGCGCTCGCCCGTCTCGTTGGCGCGGACCATGAGGAACTGTCCAGCGTGCGCATGTTTGGCGATTGCAGGCGCCTCGATGCGGAACTTGAACACCTTCTCCGAGAACTGCGTCTTCTCCAGGATCTTATACATAGAACCCCTCTCTTGTTAGGGCTGCCGAACCGTGCCTCCACGGAAATGGACGGTAGCCCGAATAAAACCGTACGCGCACAGGCGTTGTGCAGACATACGGTGCAAATTATACCCTCATGGCAATGCCGTTTACGTGTTTCTTCGGCAGGTGGGAAAACGGTTTATCCCGTCTGACCTACCAAAAAGGGACGGGTTTATTTTGGTCGGTTTTATCAGGCAAAACGGCAAAGGGGGCCGGCCTCGCGTTGCGGTGAGACCGGCCCCCTTTGGGGCGTTGCGTATGTATGGCGACAGGGTGCTTATTGCGATGTGGCCGTTGCGGTGTTTCCGCAGGTAAAACCTACCAAAACAAACCTGTCCCTAACCGGTAGGTTTTAGTGCTTGCCGTTGGCGGAGGCGGCGCCGTTGACGTGGTCGCGGGCGTAGACCACGCCGTGCACGATTGCCAGGCCGGCGGCGTCGGCGGCACGGGCGCAGGTGTCCTGGAAATCCTCGGCCTCGCGGGCGCGCAGCTGCTTAAGTACGTAGTCGGC
>OQWM01002418.1_pt1 | contig 12683 bp, 10 predicted proteins | sample 1691531 | NCBI WGS metagenome assembly OQWM01 (sample SAMN03418257, study PRJEB22391) | human gut metagenome | biome: human-gut; feature: organic feature; material: feces | host: Homo sapiens | place: Tanzania | collected 2013-01 | reverse complement strand
CCATTCTGAACAGTGCGTTCTACGCCCTCAACTCCAGCTACTATGCCCGCTGGTATTATATGCCGGTGCTGGTGCTGGCCGCGATGACCGTCAATGCGCTGGAGGATCACAACACCGATCTGGACAGCCCCGCCCGGGGCATCAGCTGGCTGATGCTTGCCACGGTGGCCTTTGCGGTGGTGCCGGTAAAGGACAGCGACACGGGCAGCTGGTCCCTCGGCGTGCTCAAGAACCCCGGTCAGTACTGCGCGGTGCTGGGCTTTGGCCTGTTGGGCCTGCTGCTGTACCGCTATCTCTGCCAGAAGTGGCGGGCCGACAGCCGCTTTGCACAGCGCATGACAGCGGCGGTGCTGGCGTTTGCCTTCCTGTTCAGCGTGGTGCACATCGGCATTGGCAAGTTCGGCCAGTGGTATACCGACAGCGACCTTGTGGAGCAGGACACGAATGCTCTGCTGCTGAAAAACGATCTGCCCGAGGGCGACTACCGCATCGACACCTACAAGATCCACGATAACATCGGCATGTGGCTGGATAAGAGCTGTCTGCAGTACTTCGGCAGCACCGCCGCGCCCAGCATCCTCAGCTTCTACCCGGCGCTGGGGGTCAAGCGGGATGTGCGCAGCGAACCGGAGCTTTCCAACTATGCACTGCGGGGTCTGCTGAGCGTGGAATACCTCATCACCACGCCGGAAAAGCAGAACGACTTTGAGAACGAAGCCGATGCGGGCTGGGAGCACGCCTTTACAAAGGACGGCTACGCGGTGTACCGCAACACGAACTATGTGCCCATGGGCTTTACCTACGACTGCTACCTTACCGAGAGCGAGTACGAGGAGACCGCCAAGACCACCCGCGCAAACCTCCTGATGCGCGCACTGGTGCTCCGGGATGAGGATGCTGCGGTCTATGGCCAATACCTCACCCATCTGCCGGAGGGCAGACGGGAGGAGCTGCACTATGAATCCTACGTGCAGGACTGCCGCGAGCGCCGCGCCACAGCTGCCAGTGTGTTCCAGATGAACAATTCCGGCTTCCATGCGCAGATCACGCTGGAAAAAGAGAACCTTGTGTTCTTCTCGGTGCCCTATGATGACGGCTTTACCGCCTATGTCAACGGGCAGGAAACAGACATCCTGCAGGTGGACGAGGGCCTGATGGCCGTGCTGTGCCCGGCAGGGGAAAACAGCATCAATTTTGTCTATCAGCCCGACGGCATCCGGCTGAGCCTCCCGCTGACCTTGGGCGGCATCGCGGTGTGGCTGGTGTACACGGCCTGCTTTGTCTGGCGCAGACGCCGCACAAAGCAGAGCTGACACGGGGAAGAATGACTTTGTGCCGCAGAAAAAAGAAATTTTTGCAATTTCCTCTTGACTTTATGCCGATAAAGTGTATAATGCAATCAAACCGATGAGGCGGAAGAGAACCTGCACAGCGCATCTGCAGTGAGCCCGGACAGTGCAAACGGGCGAAAGCGGGGCAGAGATTCGTGGGCCGCCGAGGGCCGGGCAAACGGGCGCAAGCCTTAGTAGCTTTGGACGGAAGTCTCCGTTACAGGACAGGGGAGTGTTGGCTCTCCGTGAGAGGCTCTGCGTCTGGAAAGCAGGGCAAGCAAGGTGGCACCGCAGAATCGAACTTTACCGATCCTGTCCTTGTGGATGAACACACAGGGACAGGGTCGTTTTTTATTGCAAAGACCCGTCCCGCAAAGGGAGCGGGTCTTTTACTTTTGCCGCCCGCTCCGGGAAAGGAGCTTACTATTATGAAAAACGTTACCATGATCTCCCGCCGCAGCTTCCTCAAGGCCGCTATGGCTGCTTCCGCCGTTTCCGCACTGGCGCTGACCGGCTGCGGCGGCGCTGCTTCCAGCACTGTTGCTGCTTCTTCCGCTGCCGCTTCTGCCGCAGCGGAGGGCGGTCAGACCTTCAAGGTAGGCATCGTCAACTACGTGGATCATGCTTCCCTGAACCAGATCGTGGAATCTGTGGAGAGCCGTCTGGATGAGCTGGGGGCGGAGAAGGGCGTCACCTTCGACTACGCCGACTACTACGCAAATGCACAGGCTGACCAGTCCAACCTGAACCAGATCGGTGCCGACCTCGTAGGGGACGGCGTGGATGTGATCGTGGCCGTGGCTACCCCCACCGCCGCCACCATGCTGGCCGCTGTGGAGGACACCGACATCCCGGTGGTCTACTCTGCCGTGACCGACCCCGCCGCCGCTGGCTTTGACGGCGAGGAGAACATCACCGGCACCTCCGATGCCCTGAACACCGATGCCATCATGAACCTGATCGTGGCGGCAAACCCCGGCATTGATACCATCGGTCTGCTGTACGATTTAAGTCAGGATTCCTCCACGCAGGCTATTGCGGACGCCAAGGCCTTCTGCGAGAAGAACGGCATCAAGGTGGTGGAAAAGAACGGCACCACCACTGCCGAGGTGCAGATGGCTGCCGAAGCACTGGTCGCCGCCGGGGTCAAGGCCGTGTTCACCCCCACCGACAACACCATCATGACCGCCGAGCTGTCCATCTACGAGAGCTTCATCGAGGCCGGTGTGCAGCACTACACCGGTGCCGACAGCTTTGCGCTGAACGGCGCACTGGTGGGCTACGGCGTGGACTACGTCCAGCTGGGCGAGGCCACCGCAGATATGGTCAGCCAGCTGCTGTGTGACGGCAAGACCCCCGCAGACCTGCCCTATCAGACCTTTGATAACGGCATCGTCACCATCAATACCGAGACCGCCGAAGCGCTGGGCTTGGATCTGGCTGCCCTGAAGGAAGCCTTCAAGCCCTACTGCACCGAAATTACCGAGGTGACCACCGCCGAGAACTTCTCCTGAACGCCCCGCTATGTCAAAGCCTGACGGCTTTTCCGGCTCTCCCGCAAGGGAGAGCTTTTGGCGGTTTTAAGGAAGGCGTTCTGCTGCGCAAGGGCAGCGTCCTCGCCCTCTCCGTCTGCTCACTGCGTTCGCATCCACCTCTCCCAAAGGGAGAGGCCTTGGCAAAGAGATGAACTTTGCGTGGACTGCCAAGGGCTCCCACTTTGGGGGAGCTGGCAAATCCGTAGGATTTGACTGAGAGGGCGAGCCCGTTTACCTTTACGACCCCTCCCGTGAAAAGGGGATTCAAAAAAACATAAAAGGAGCATACACCATGCTGGCGAGTATCTTTTCCCTCAACGTTTTGCAGACAGCGCTGGAGCTGGGCTGCATCTACGGACTGGTGGCGTTGGCACTGTTTCTGAGCTACTCCATCCTGAATATTGCCGACCTTTCCACCGATGGCTGCTTTACGCTGGGCTGCGCGGTAGCCTGTCAGGTGGCGCTGACCGGCCACCCCATCCTTGCACTGGCGGCAGCCATGGCTGCGGGGGTGTGCTCCGGCTTTGTCACCGCCTTTTTGCAGACAAGGCTCGGGGTGGAAAGCATCATGGCGGGTATCATCGTCAACACCGGCCTATACACCATCAATCTGGCAGTGATGGGCTTCTCCTCCACCATGTCGCTGGTCAAGACCCCTACCATCTTCTCGATGGCAAAAACTTCGCTGGGTTTTCTGGGCAGCTGGTACAAGCTGGCGCTGGCGGCAGTCATCATTGCTGTAGCCTGCGCGGCGATGCTGGGCTTTCTGGGCACGCGGCTGGGGCTTTCCATCCGTGCTACCGGCGATAACGCCGCCATGGTGCGGGCTTCCAGCATCAACCCTGCCTTTACCATCACGGTGGGTCTGTGCGTGTCCGGTGCGCTATGTGCGCTGTCCGGCGGGCTGCTGGCGCAGTACCAGAAAAGCTGCGATATCAACGTGGGCACCGGCATGGTGACCATTGCACTGGCTTCTCTCATCATCGGCGAGACGCTGGTGGGCAAGCGCACCATGCTGCGCCGCATCCTCGGCGTGGTGTTCGGCAGCTGTTTGTACCGTTTTATCGTGGCCGTGGCGCTGCGGTTCAACGTGCCCGCCGCCGCCATGAAGCTGGTATCCGCCATCATTGTGGCAGTAGCCATCTCCATGCCCGCCATCCGGGAGCACTTCGCCTTTGAAAAGCGCCGTCACGCCGCACGCCGCACCGTGACCAACAGGGAGGGACAGTAACATGGAAATGCTGCAGCTGAACGACCTGCACAAGACCTTTAACCCCGGCACCGTCAACGAAAAGGTGGCGCTAAATGGGGTGAGCCTGCAGATGGAAGCCGGAGATTTTGCCACCATCGTGGGCTCCAACGGCGCGGGCAAATCCACCCTGTTCAACGCCATCACCGGCGGCTTTATCGCCGACGAGGGCAGCATTCTGCTGGGCGGGCAGGACATCACCTTTGCTCCGGAGCACCAGCGCAGTAAAGTCATCGGGCATCTGTTCCAAGACCCGCTCAAGGGCACCGCGCCCAACATGACCATTGAGGAAAATCTGGCGCTGGCCTACCTGCGGGCAGGCACTGCGCCCAATGCCATCTTCTCCCGCATTTCCCGCAAGGATAAGGCACTCTTCCGCGAAAAGCTGGCTTTGCTGGACATGGGACTGGAGGACCGCATGAAGCAGCCGGTGGGGCTGCTCTCCGGCGGGCAGCGGCAGGCGCTTACCCTGCTTATGGCTACCCTTGTCACCCCCAAGCTGCTGCTGCTGGACGAGCACACCGCCGCGCTGGACCCCGCCACCGCCGAAAAGGTGCTGGCGCTGACCAAGAGCATCGTGGCCGAGAAAAAGATCACCTGCCTGATGGTGACCCACAATATGCATCAGGCGCTGGAGCTAGGCAACCGCACCCTGATGATGGACGCCGGGCGCATCGTATTTGACGTAAAGGGCACAGAGCGCAGCAAGATGACTGTGGACGACCTGCTGGAAAAGTTCCGCGAGAATGCTGGCAAAAACCTTGATAATGACCGCATCCTGCTGAGCAAGGTGGAGAAATAAAAATATTTTTACCAGAGGTGTCGTATGATAAAAATTGCTTTTTTTGATGTAGACGGAACCTTGCTCAAGCTGGGCAGCAAGGAGCCATCCCCCAAAACTGTGCAGGCTTTACAGCAGCTGCAAGCAAACGGGGTCTTGTTGTGCATGGCGACCGGCAGAGGCTATCTCTCCATCCCGCATTTTGAAGGCGTCGATTTTGATATCTGGCTGACCTTCAACGGCTCCTATGTCCGCAGCAAAGATACCGTGCTCTTCAAAAATCCGCTGGATGCTGATGACAAACACAGAATTCTGCAAAATCTGAAGCAGATGCACCGGGCAGCTGCTATCAGCAATGAGCACTTTATCGTAACAAACGGGACAGACCCCGATCTGGCACAATACTTTTCCTTTGGCAGCGAAAAGCTGGTGATTTCTGAGCATTTTGATGCGCTGTGCGAGGAGGAGATCTATCAGATCATGTGCTCCTGCAACAGTGCCGAATACACACAGATCTTACAGGGGACACACGCCACACAGATCACCGCATGGTGGGACAAGGCAGTAGATATTATTCCACTCTCCTGCGGCAAGGGAAATGCTGTAAGGGCGGTCTTGGCGCATTATGGATTTTCAAAGTCCGAAGCCATTGCCTTTGGGGACGGACGGAACGACATCGAAATGCTGGAAGCGGTCGGTACAGGTGTTGCCATGGGAAACGCGCTCGAAGAGGTCAAGGCCAGAGCTGCCGTCCTCTGCCGCTCTGTGGAAGAGGACGGGGTCTATCATTACTGCATTGAAAATCACCTTATCTGAGGGAGACTTCCTTCTATGCTGTGTTCCTTCCCGTAAAAACACAAAAGGTCTGCTGCACCATGCGGTGCAGCAGACCTTTTTACTTTTATTTCTTTACCACAGGCGGATGACCTTGATGACGCCCTCGGCCTTATCGCGCGCCAGCTCCAGATGGTGCTGCAGTGCCATGGCTGCGCCGTCCCAGTCCCCTGCCAGAGCAGCGTCCAGAATTTGCAGATGCTCCTCGCAGGTCTGCTCCTGATTGATCATGCTCACCTTGCCGGTCATGATGCGGAAGCGGGTGTTCAGGCCGGTGATGCGGTCGTAGGCAGAGCGCAGATACTTGTTGGGCAGGGTGCTCATCAGCAGCTCGTGGAAGTCGTCGTCCGACTCGCAGAAGTCCTCGATGCGCTCGCTGTGGTGCATCAGCTCGGCATATGCCTCCAGTTGCTCGCGGGGGATGGCATTGCCGTAAGTACGCAGGGCGTAGGGCTCCACCAAAAGACGCATCTCAAACATGCTGTGCACGTCCTCTTCGGTGATGCCGGAGACCATCAGGCCCTTTTTGGGCAGGATGGTGATCAGCCCCTCCTGCTCCAGACGCCCCAGCGCATCCCGCATGGGGGTGCGGCTGATGTTGCCCATCTCAGCGCAGAGCTTCTGCTCGTTCAGAAACTCGTTGGGGCGGTACTCGCAGTTCAGGATCTTGGTCTTGAGGTACTGGTACGCCTGCAGTTTCAGGCTGAGCTTTGCCTGTGCTTCCTGCTCTTTCATAAGCACACTCTCCTATTCTTCTTCTCCAAAAAACGTCCGGACCGGCAGCGCAAACCCACCGCTGTCGGCTTCTTCTTCTCCATGCTCAGCCAGCTTGTATCCCGGCTGCAATCCAACCACTTTATCTAATATATTATTTCACATTAGGGCATTTTTTACAAGACTTTTTGCTTAACTTTGGCGGGTTTTCCGTTTTACACAAAGATTACGCCCCGATTTCGCTACTTTTTACAATGGTTTTTGTGCTTGTCGCCAAACAGACCGACTTTTTGCCCTCTTCTTTTGCATCCAAGCGCAAACTGTGCTACAATAGGGCTGAAAAACAACACATCTACACCGGAAAGGACCGAATCTCTCATGGCACGAAGCGATGGCTACAACACCCGCACCCGGCAGCTCATCTTGGATTACCTCATCAACAACCGCCAGCACGCAGTAAGCGCCTCCAACATTCTGGAGCATCTGGAAGAGCAGGGCGCAAGCCCCAATCCCACCACCGTGTACCGCTATCTGGATAAGCTTGCGGGCGAGCAGCGCATTATGAAATATGTAGCCGACAAAGGCGAGCGGGCGGTGTTCCAGTATGTGGACGAGGGACGCCACTGCCGGGAGCACCTGCACCTCAAGTGCGTGCAGTGCGGACGCATCTATCATCTGGACTGCCATTTTATGGATGAGGTGCGCGCCCACCTGATGGCAGAGCACGGTTTTACCCTGCAATGCGAGGGCAGCGTGCTGTACGGGCTGTGCCGTCATTGCGCGCAGAACGCGGCACCGTCCGCAGCAGAAGAACAGCCTGCAAAAAAATGCGCCTGCTGTGTTGACACGGACAAAAACCCGTGATACAATGCAAACAATAAAAGCGTTGACCGGGAAAAGTAAGGTTTCACCCTTTTCTTACAGAGAGTGCGGGACGGTGGAAGCCGCGCAGAAAACGAAGCCCGAAGAACACCCGTGAGCCGCTCCCTGAACCTGCGTGTGCAGCAGTAGGGGCAGACGTGCGCCGCTCGTTATCGCGGCAGTGCTTTCAACGGGGAGAGCGCACAAAAGTGACCGGCGTATTGCGTATGCCGGTAATTTAGGTGGCACCACGGATACGGCAGCATATTCGTCCTAGGACTATGGGATGAATGGCTGCCGTATTTTTTATTTTATCGTTTTTACAAGAGGGGTAAGAAGTATGTGTTGTGTTATGGGTTATACGGGGCACGACCTGAGTGCCGAAAAATTCAAAGAGTATCTGCTGCGCACCGTGGACCGCGGGCCGGACGACCAGCGGGTGGTGGAGGGGCCCTACGGCCTGATGGGCTTTGGGCGGCTTGCCATCATGGGACTGACCCCGGAGGGGATGCAGCCCTTTTACCGGGGCGCGGACTGCGTGGTGTGCAACGGCGAGCTGTACGGCTTCCGGTTCGAAAAAGAGATCTTAAAGCGCCGGGGCTACAAGTTTTGCTCCGACTGCGACTGCGAGATTTTGCTGCCGCTGTACTACGAGTACGGGCTGGATATGTTCCGCCACATGGACGCCGAGTTTGCGCTGATCATGTACGACTCCCGCAAGGATCGGCTGATTGCCGCCCGCGACCCCATCGGCATCCGGCCGCTGTTCTACGGCTACTCCAAGTCCAGCCACAAGATTGCCTTCTCCTCCGAGATGCGCAACCTCATCGGCTGGTGCGATGATATCCGCCCCTTCCCCATCGGCAGCTACTACTGCGATGGCCGCTTTGTGCGCTACGAGGACATTGCCGATGTGCCCGCCCCCATGCAGGACGATATGCCCACCATCCTGCAGAACATCCGCGAAAAGCTGATCGCCGGTGTGGAAAAGCGGCTGGATGCCGATGCACCCGTAGGCTTCCTGCTTTCCGGCGGGTTGGACTCCTCGCTGGTGTGCTCCATTGCCGCTAAGAAGCTGGGCAAGCCCATCCGCACCTTTGCCATCGGCATGGACACCGATGCCATCGACCTGAAATACGCCCGCCAGACTGCGGACTATCTTGGCAGCAAGCACCACGAGATCATCATCAACCGCGAGATGGTGCTCAACAGCCTGGAGGAAGTCATCCGTCTGCTTGGCACATGGGATATCACCACCATCCGCGCCAGCATGGGCATGTACCTGCTGTGCAAGGCCATCCACGAGCAGACCGATGTGCGTGTGCTGCTGACCGGCGAGATCTCGGACGAGCTGTTCGGCTACAAATATACCGACTACGCCCCCACCGCTGACGCCTTCCAGCAGGAGAGCCAGAAGCGCATCCGCGAGCTGTACATGTACGATGTGCTGCGGGCAGACCGCTGCATCTCCTCCAACAGCATCGAAGCCCGCGTGCCCTTTGGCGACTTGGATTTTGTGCGCTACGTCATGGCCATCGACCCGGAAAAGAAGCTGAACCGCTACGGCAAGGGCAAGTACCTGCTGCGCAAGGCCTTTGAGGGCGACTGGCTGCCGCCGGAGATCCTGTGGCGCGAAAAGGCCGCCTTCTCGGACGCCGTGGGCCACAGCATGGTGGACGACATCAAGGAGTACGCTGAGAGCCTGTACACCGATGAGGAGTTCCAGATGCACCGGGCAAACTACTCGGCACACTGCATGCCCTTTACCAAGGAGAGCCTGTTCTACCGCGAAATTTTTGAGAAGTACTACCACGACCAGAGCCGCACCATCGTGGGCTTCTGGATGCCCAACAAGGCATGGCCCAACTGCAACGTCAACGACCCCTCTGCCCGCGTGCTGGCAAACTACGGCGCTTCCGGCGTGTAAAGGCTGCACAACTGCCATTTGTGGAACATTATTATAACTTTGAATATATGACGTTTGTGTAAAAAGAGTCGTTGCAACGTTCAGTTTGCGCATCTGCCAATTTGGCGCTTGTGGAGGCAAAAACCCGTTTTTATGGCAAGATGCTCCACATCCGCCAGATAGCATGTGTATCATAGCAGCATTTGAACGCTGTACACAAAAGAGCCGGAACGGCATTTACCGTTCCGGCTCTTGTTTTTGGTTACATCCGTATTTTCTGCGCCGCCCGGGCAATGGACGCCAGCAGCGCCACCAGACGCTTTTCGTCCATCTGGCCGCAGTAGCTGGTGAAGGTGTAGTAGCAGCCCTGCACGCAGAAGGAAAGCACGATCTTGCGCACCACATCGGTATCAAACGAGGGGTCTCGCTCCGAGATGCATTTGCACATGGCCGCTTCCACCCGGTTGATGAACAGTCCCTGCCGGGAGCCGGAAAACAGGATGCCGATCTCGGTCTGATTCCGGGTAAAGGCCCGGAACATTTCCCGGGTCAGCCACTCGGTGCGCTCGCTCACATCGCTGGCGGTCAGCTGCGGCAGGCTTTCCACCACCACCTCCACCATTTCGTCCTCCATGGCGTTGGCCAGCGCATAGATATCCTGATAATGGGCATAAAAGGTGGACTTATTGATGCAGGCCAGATCGCACAGCTCCTTGACCTTGATCTTTTCCAGCGGTTTCTGCGCCCGCAGCTCCATGAATGCCTGCTTGATGGCACGCTCCGTTTTTTCAATGCGAATATCCAGAAAATCCACCTCTTTTGCAATTCTGTTGATTATCCAACCATTTTCCTGTTTTGCGGATAGACAAGGCCCTCAGCCTTTTTTATACTGAGTTTATCCCCCATCCGCATCATTCCTTGCGGTACAGGATGCCTTTTTCGTCCAGCGCCTGCCGGATGCGCTCAAAGCTGTCGGCATCCGGGCAGTGCAGTGTATGCAGGTGCACACCGCCGGTCATGCGGCTCAGCAGGCTTTCCGGCGTATTTTTTGCCTGCTGGATAAAGTTGTCCACATCATAGCGGCTGGCAAGGTTCAGGTTGCCCCGCAGTTCACCATACAGGCTGTTCTCCACAGCCGCATCCACTACGATGCCGCCCTGATCCACAATGGTGTACAGTTCGGTGCGCATCTCTTCCTCGGTGCTGTGCACGCAGGCCAGAATGCCCACATAGCCCTTTTGGGCCGGATGCAGCTGATAGCCCCGGGGCGTTGCATCGATCTGTGCGCCGCCTGCCCGCAGCAGAGCCACATCCCCCACCACGATCTGACGGGATACCCCCAGCTGTGCCGCCAGGGCACTGGCACTGACCGGGGTCTCGGCCCCGCTGAGCCGGTTCAGGATGGCTTCTCTGCGCTGCGCTGCGTTCATAGATTTCAGGCTTCCTTTCCGCATTTCTGCATTCCTGCTCTATTGTAGCAAAACACGGCGGTTTGTGCAAGAAGCCAGACCTTTATTCCGTAGGAATCAACTTTTGCAGCTTGACCCAGAGCGAAAGCCTTCACCCCTTGGGGGGAAGGTGGCGCGTAGCGCCGGATGAGGGGTATTTAGGGCAAAATGCTGTTGTCCTGCGCCCTCATCAGTCACCTGCGGTGACAGCTTCCCCCGACCGGGGGAAGCCTTCATGCGGAAAGTTGATCTCCGTGTCTTTATTCCAGCTGCAGGATGGTAGCATAATTGGAGGGCAGCTGCACTTTCATGCGGCCCCACTCCATGCTGGTCAGAACAGGCTGGGCGCCCACCGTGTCCGCCAGCAGGTCAACGGCATCGGAAGCCTCCACCGGCAGCTGGAATTCCAGCTGTGCGGGACTGTCGCCGTTGTTCAGCACCACGACGCAGGCCTTGCCATCCAGCACCCGGGCAAAGGCATAGCACTGGGTGGTGAGCTGCAGCTCCTTCACCTCGCCGTCGGTCAGCTCCGGCCGTTCCGCCTTCAGTCTGCCCAGTGCGGCATACACACTGGTGACAGGGTTGGTGGTCTCGGCGTCCTTGAAGTCGGAAAGCTCCAGACAGGGACGCAGCGGCCAGTCGCTTCCCCACTCTTTTTTGCCCTCAATGCCAAATTCTGAGCCATAATAGATGGACGGAATGCCCCAAAGCGTATATACTAGAATTGCAATGTGACGGATGTGCTCCCGGTTGCGCAGCTTGTTGGGCAGCCGCTCCACATCGTGGTTGTCCGAGAACAGATACAGCCGGGTATCGTGGCACAGGCCCTGCAGACGGCGCATGGTGTGGGCGATCTCGAAATAGTTGTGGTCGTTGTGGCCGCTCCACAGGCCCTTGTGCAGCTCGTAGTTGGTCACCGAGTGGAGCATTTCGGGGTTGGCCCACCGGCTGTAATCGCCGTGGATGACCTCGCCCATCAGCCAGAATTCGGGTTTGATCTCGTTGGCAAGGCGGCGCAGCCCCTTCATGAAATCGAAATCCAGCACATCGGCTGCGTCCAGCCGGATGCCGTCGATGTCAAACGCGTCCACCCAGAAGCGGATGGTATCAAAGTGATACTGCTGCACCTCCGGGTTGCGCTGGTTCAGCTTGACCAGCAGGTTGAAGCCGCCCCAGTTGCCGTAGGAGAAGCCGTCGTTGTACTCGTTGTTGCCCCAGAAGTTGACGTCGCAGAACCAGTCCTTATAGCGGGCGTTCTCCCGGTGCTCCTGCAGCTCCCGGAAAGCGAAGAAATCCCGCCCCACATGGTTGAACACACCGTCCACGATGACGTGCTGCCCCCGGGCATGGCAGTCGGCCACAAACTGCTTGAACTCGGCATTGGTGCCAAGGCGTCGATCCACAAGACGGTAGTCGATGGTGTCGTATCCGTGGGAACCGCTCTCAAACAGCGGGCCGATATAGATGGCACTGCACCCCAGCTGCGCGGCGTGGGCTGCCCAGTCGTTTAATTTCCGGAACGCGCCGGGCACCGGCTGGCCGTCGTTTTCGTGCGCACAGCCGCAGAGCCCCAAAGGATAAATGTGATAAAAAACTGCATTGTCATACCAAGCCATTGTCTGATCCGCTCCTGTATTCTTTCCAAAATCTGCCGCCGGGTTCGACCGCGGCAGGTTTAGTATAACACAAAATCCGGCAGAAGTGTGAATTTATGCCAATTATATTTCATAGTTTCCAGCAAAATCAGCAGGTTTGCCTATATTGTTTTGATTTTCTTGGTGGATGTGCCAAGGCACACACCGCCAAACCCACAAAGATCCCCAAAAGATAGAGATAAAAAGGAGTTTTTCGGATGAAATTTCCAGCGATCAGTCCTTCGTTTTTTGCGGGCGAATGCTTTGACGCCTACCGCATCCTCGGCGCGCACCCCTGGCAGGGTGACCACGGCGAAGAGGGCTGGCGCTTTGCAGTCTGGGCTCCCGGTGCCACTGCCGTGGAGGTCTGCGGCGGCTTTGACGGCTGGG
>OQWM01002414.1_pt1 | contig 12696 bp, 11 predicted proteins | sample 1691531 | NCBI WGS metagenome assembly OQWM01 (sample SAMN03418257, study PRJEB22391) | human gut metagenome | biome: human-gut; feature: organic feature; material: feces | host: Homo sapiens | place: Tanzania | collected 2013-01 | reverse complement strand
CAGACGGCCCTGATCGGTATCCTCAATGCGGAGAATGAACTTGCCGTGGTGGCGGCGGGCGATCAGCCAGGTATAGAGCGCCGTGCGCAGATTGCCGACGTGCATATAGCCCGTGGGGCTGGGCGCAAAGCGGGTGCGCGCTTCGCCCTTGGGAATGCGCGCTTCCATTTCTTCAAAAAAATCCATCGTGGATTCCTCCATTGCTTTATTCATATCCTCCATAATATATAGTTTTTTTGGGCATCCGTCAATGACTGATTGCGAAATTTGCAGGTTTGTGATAAGATAACCTCAACTATGGAAATTTACAGAAAAGAAGGTATTACCATGGAACAGAAAAAGCGCATTTTTTCAGGCATTCAGCCGAGCGGCGATCTGACACTTGGCTCCTATATGGGTGCGATCAAAAACTGGGTCGCCCTTCAGGACGAATATGACTGCATCTACTGCATCGTCGACATGCACGCCATCACCGTCCGGCAGGATCCGGCCACGCTCCGCCGCCGGAGCGTCAACCAGCTGGCGCAGTACATCGCCTGCGGTCTGGATCCGCAGAAGAATATCATGTTTATCCAGAGCCATGTGCCGCAGCACGCGGAGCTGGGCTGGGTGCTCGGGTGCTATACGCAGTTCGGTGAGCTGAGCCGCATGACCCAGTTCAAGGATAAGTCCGCCAAGAACGCGGACAACATCAACGCAGGCCTCTTCACCTATCCGGCCCTGATGGCGGCGGATATTCTGCTCTATCAGGCGGATCTGGTGCCCGTGGGCGGCGACCAGAAGCAGCACGTTGAGATCTGCCGGGACATTGCCACCCGGTTCAACGGCCTTTACGGCGATACCTTCAAGCTGCCGGACCCCTACATCCCCAAGGTGGGCGCCCGGATCATGAGCCTGACCACTCCCACCAGCAAAATGAGCAAGTCCGACAAGGACCAGAACGGCTGCGTGTATATGCTGGAAAAGCCGGAGGATATCCTGCGGAAGTTCAAGAAGGCCATGACCGATTCCGACGCCTGCGTCCGCTTTGACCCGGAGAACAAGCCCGGCGTCTCCAACCTGATGCAGATCTACTCTGTGGCCACCGGCAAAGATTACGCGGCTATTGAGGCGGAATTTGCCGGTCAGGGCTATGGCAGCTTCAAGACCGCCGTGGGCGAGTCCGTGGTGGAGCTGCTGCGCCCCATCCGGGAGGAGACGGAGCGCCTGCTGGCTGACAAGGCCTATCTGGAGAGTGTGTACCGCGCCGGTGCGGAGAAGGCTGCCTATGTAGCCAACCGCACCCTGTCCAAGGTCTACAAAAAAGTGGGCTTCCTGGCCCGGTAACGGCGGAGGAAACATGAGATTTGACAATCAGCTGATGGCGCCGGTGGCGCTGGCATTGCTGACGGCTCTGGTGGTCAGCTTTCTGATGACACCGGTGGTCAAGAGCTTTGCTTACAAGGTGGGCGCGATCGACGTGCCCAAGGACGAGCGGCGGATGCACCACAAGCCTATCCCCCGGCTGGGCGGTCTGGCGATCTTCGCCGGCTTTATGGCCAGCATCCTGCTGTTCGTGGATATCCGACTGAACCCCCAGATGCAGAGCATCCTGCTGGGAGCGGTCATCATCGTGGTGCTGGGCGTGGTGGATGACATCATGGCCCTGCCCGCTAAGCTGAAATTCGTGATCCAGATCGCGGCGGCCCTGATCCCGGCTCTGAACGGCGTGTCCATTCAGGCGTTATCCAACCCCAACATCTTTTCTCCCAATGCCTATTGGGTGCTGAACTGGCTGTCCGTCCCCATCACGGTGCTGTGGATCGTGGGGATCACCAACGCCGTGAACCTTATCGACGGACTGGACGGTCTGGCCAACGGCGTGTCGGCCATCTCCGCCGCCACGGTGCTGGTCATCGCCCTGATCTGCTCCGAGGCTCAGGTGGCCGTGGTGATGGCGGCGCTGGTGGGTGCCTGTGTGGGCTTCCTGCCCTATAACCTGAACCCCGCGAAGATGTTTATGGGCGACACCGGCGCTACATTTCTGGGTTTCATTCTGTCCACCATGTCCATTCAGGGCCTTTTCAAATTCTACGCGGTGATCTCCTTTGCCGTGCCGTTTTTGATCCTGGGTCTGCCCATTTTCGACACAGCCTTCGCCATGATCCGCCGGATGGCCCACGGCCAGAGCCCCATGCACGCGGACCGGGGCCACATCCATCACCGGCTCATCGACATGGGTCTGAACCAGAAGCAGGCGGTGGCGACGCTGTACGTCATTTCCGGTATTCTGGGCCTGTCCGCCGTGGTGCTGACCACTGGCGGCGAGGCGAAGGCCATGCTGCTGCTGATCGCTCTGTGCGTTGTGGCGGTTGTGGCCGCCCGGGTGGTGTTCCCCAAGGAAGTGAAGGAGGAACTCCACGAGGAACTGGAAGAACTGACAGAGTTGGGCCATCACGAGGAAAAAGACAAGCAGAAGGAGGACGGCAGCCATGAATAAGCTGCGGATCATGAGCGTTTTCGGCACCCGGCCGGAAGCCATTAAAATGTGCCCGCTGGTGAAGGAACTGGCCTCCCGGCCGGAGATCGAGAGCCTTTGCTGCGTGACCGCCCAGCACCGGCAGATGCTGGACAGTGTGCTGGAGGTTTTTGAGGTAAAGCCCGACTGGGATCTGGACATCATGACCCCCCGGCAGACCTTGTCCACCATCACCAGCAAGTGCCTCACCGGTATGGACGAGGCCATTGACACCCTGAAGCCGGATATGATCCTTGTCCACGGAGATACCTCTACCACCTTTGCCGGGGCACTGTCCGCCTTCTACCATCAGGTGAAGGTGGGCCATGTGGAGGCCGGTCTCAGAACCTATGACAAGTATTCGCCCTTTCCGGAGGAAATGAACCGAAAGCTGGTTTCCTCCATTGCAGATCTTTATTTCTGCCCTACGGTGAACAACAAGAATAACCTTCTGCGGGAGAATATCACCGAGGGGCTGTTCGTCACCGGCAATACGGTGATCGACGCGCTGAAAACCACCGTCCGGGAGGATTACAAATTTTCCACGGACGAATTGAACCACCTGCCCTACGGGGAGAAAAAGATCATCCTCGTCACCTGCCACCGCCGGGAGAATTACGGCGAGCCCATGAAGAACATCATGTTGGCGCTGCGGCAGATCGCGGAGGAGAATCCGGAGGTGGAGCTGGTGTATCCCGTCCATCTCAGCCCGGTGGTGCGGGAAGCGGTGGACACCTATCTCCGGGGCGCGCCCCGGGTGCACCTCATCGACCCGCTGCCCGCCGACGAGATGCACAACCTCATGGCCCGGTCCTATCTGGTACTGACGGACTCCGGCGGACTTCAGGAGGAGGCCCCCGCGCTGGGCAAGCCGGTGCTGGTGATGCGTCGGGAGACAGAGCGTCCCGAGGCAGTGGCCGCCGGGACGGTGAAGCTCTGCGGCGTGGTGCAGGACGACATCGTGACCATGGCGGAGCGGCTGATCCGGGACAAGTCCGCCTACGAGAAAATGGCCCATGCCGTGAACCCCTACGGAGACGGACAGGCCTGCCGCCGGATCGTGGATGACATTTTGTGGTACTTTGGCCGTCGGGAGCAGCCGGCGGAGGACCTTGCGTAAATGAGAGGGGAGGAGGGACGGCATGAAGCGGACACAGAAGCTGGTGACATGGGGTATTGTGATCTTGGTGGTGCTGGTGGTGCTGCTGATGCTGGTGAGCAACCTGCGCCGTTCCTCTCGGGTGGTCCTGCCGGACACCAATACCAGTGCCGAGGGCGGCGGAGACCTGCCTTCGGAGGGCAGCGCCCTGACAGTGGTGGAGGTGACGCCGGAAACGGTGCAGGCCGCCATTGAGACGCTGCACCGGCCGGAGGCATACAGCCGCACGGTCACCGTGGAGTATCTCTGGACCGGCGGCAGCGGCACCATCGAGCTGTCTACGGCGGTCAGCGGCCCGTGGACCCGCGTGGACCGGACCCTGCCGGACGGCCAGGTCCGCCACAGCATTACCGACGGCGAGACTACCTTCATCTGGTATAACGGGGAGTCGGAGGTGTATACCGGCCCCGCCGGGGCCATCTCCGCCGACGCGGAGGAAACGATTCCAACGTATGAGGATGTGCTGGCATTACCGCAGGATCACATCGTTCAGGCGGACTACCGGGTGGTGTCCGATGTGCGCTGCATCTACGCGGAAACGGCGGAGGACGCATGGGGCTACGCCCAGCGGTACTGGGTTAGTGTGGACACGGGCCTGCTGGTGGTGGCGGAACGTCTGCAAAAGGGCGAGACCGTTTACCGGATGGCGGCGCTGGAGGCGGACCAGACGGCTCCTCCGGCGGAGACCTTCACCCTGCCGGACGGCACAGACCTGCTTCACCGGTAAACAACGGCACCCACGGATATTTCGCATCCGTGGGTGCTTTTTTGAAAACAGTGAAACAAAACCAGCCATGCCAAATGCGGCACGGCTGGTTTTACAATCTATGGAAGGCGAAAATGCTTTACAGAAATAAACGGGGGTTATGCTGAAAAAAGACCGCTGATCCGCCTGGCTTACTGGTAGATGGGGAACTTGCGGCAGAGGGCATCCACCTCACAGCGGACCTGCTCCCGGCAGGTGTCGAAGTCCCGGGCCGTCTGGCCCATCCAGCGGGCGATCTGCACCATCTCAGGCTCCTTGAAGCCACGGGAGGTGACGGCGGGAGTGCCCACCCGGACGCCGCTGGTGACAAAGGGCTTCTCCGGGTCATTGGGAATGGCGTTTTTGTTGACGGTGATCTGAACCTCGTCCAGACGGCGCTCAAACTCCTTGCCGGTGATGTGGAAATTCCGCACGTCCACAAGGCAGAGGTGGTTGTCCGTGCCGCCGGAGACGAGACGGAACCCTTCTTTTACCAGTTCCTCCGCCAAGACCTTGGCGTTTTTCACGATCTGCTCCGCGTAAGCCTTGAATTCCGGCTTCAGCGCCTCCCCAAAGCAGACGGCCTTGGCGGCGATGATGTGCTCCAGCGGGCCGCCCTGGGTGCCGGGGAACACGGCGGAATTGATCTTCTTGTAGATGGCCTCATCGTTGCAGAGGATCAGGCCGCCCCGGGGACCGCGAAGGGTCTTGTGGGTAGTGGTGGTCACCACGTCCGCATAGGGAATGGGGGAGGGGTGAAGACCCGCCGCCACCAGACCGGCGATGTGGGCCATGTCCACCATGAGATAAGCGCCCACGGCATCGGCCACCTCCCGGAACTTGGCGAAGTCGATGACCCGGGGATAGGCGGAGGCACCGGCAATGATGATCTTGGGCTTGCAGGCCTTGGCGGTCTCCAGCAGCGCGTCATAGTCGATGGTCTCATCCTCGCCCAGACCGTAGGGCACGATATGGAAATACTTGCCGGAGATATTGACAGGACTGCCGTGGCTCAGGTGGCCGCCGTGGGCCAGATTCATGCCCAGAATGGTGTCCCCCGGCTGCGCCAGCGCGAAGAAGGCCGCCAGATTGGCGTTGGCACCGGAGTGGGGCTGAACATTGGCATACTTGCAGCCGAATAGCTGGCAGGCCCGCTGGCGGGCCAGCTCCTCCGTAACGTCCACCGCAAAGCAGCCGCCGTAATAGCGGTGGCCGGGGTAGCCCTCGGCATATTTGTTGGTCAGCACGCTGCCCATGGCAGCCATAACGGCAGGGGAAACAATGTTTTCGCTGGCAATCAGCTCAATGTTTGCCTGCTGGCGGCCCAGCTCACGCTGCATGGCCGCACCCAGTTCCGGGTCATACCCCGAAACAAAACCAATGGTGTCCATCATGTCCTTGTACATAATACTTACTCCTTTCAGTGTTACCCTTATATACTGAAAACGGGGCCCCGCCCCGGGAAAACGAAATTAAGTTAGGAGGTAGGAAGGAAGTTAGGAGGTAGGAGTGAGGAGTTAGGAGTTATTGCAAGGCAAAGCCCGCAGCCGGGCATTAAAGGAGGATTGTAGGGAACGGTCTTGAACGTTCCTTACAGATTATCCCAATATTCCGGCAAACTTTTTTGGTGCTGGCAACCCAAAAAACTCCTAACTCCTCCTTCCTAACTCCTAACTAGCCTAAATGCTTCCTTTCGTGGAAAGCACGCCCACAATGCGGTCGTCATGGCGGGCGGCGGCGGAAAGGGCTTTGGCGAATGCTTTGTACATGGCTTCCAGCTTGTGGTGGTCGTTTTCGCCGTACAGCACCTTCAGGTGCAAGTTCATCATGGCGCTGTAACTGACAGCGTAAAAAAATTCCCGTGCCATCTGCACATCCATGCCGCCGCAGCTCTGCCCGGCAAAGCTGGCATCATAAACAAAATACGGCCGCCCGCCAAGGTCCACAGCGCACAGGGCCAGCGTTTCGTCCATGGGCAGCATGCAGCTGCCGTAACGCACAATGCCGGCTTTGTCGCCAAGGGCCTCACGGATGGCCGTGCCAAGCGCGATGCCGCAGTCTTCAATTGTGTGGTGACAGTCCACGTTCAGGTCGCCATCACAGTGTAATGTCAAATCAAACAGGCCGTGGCGGGCAAAGCCGTCCAGCATGTGGTCAAAAAAGCCGATGCCGGTGTGCAGGTCGGCTTTTCCGCTGCCGTCCAGGTTCAGAGTGACGGTAATGTTGGTTTCCCGCGTTTTGCGGGTCACGGTAGCAGTGCGGCTCACGGTTGCATCTCCTTTGCATGGTCCGGCCAGTGGGTGCCGGAAACAAAATAATCCGCATATTTGGTCGAAAGTTCTTCCCCCAGCCGCGTTACGCCGCCGTACAAATGGCGGGAACACTGCGCCCGGATGGCGGCGGTATCATTGCGGGCAATGGCATCCAGCAGAACATCATGTTCCGCCACAATATCGCCAAAATTGCCAACGGCCACAAGATCCAGCATGCGGAACCGTGAATAGCTGTTCTGCGAAGTCTGGATCAGCTGCCACAGCTGGTCTTTGCCGGTGGCAAGAAACCAGCTTTCGTGCAGGCGGCTGTCCAGCTCATAAAACATCCGCGGGTCCGGGTGGGGTTGGGCCGCCAGGCGGCGCAAAGCATCGTTGCGGGTTTTCAGCTGGGCCAGCTGTTCGGGGGTGCAGGCAGCGGCAAAGTCTGTCATCACGGCGGATTCCACCGCGTTGCGCAGGTAAATCTGCTGGCTGATTGTGTCAAAATCCAGCTGGGTGACCCGCGTGGATTTGTAGGGGGTGACTTCAATCAGCCTGGCAATGCGCAGCTCCTGCAAAACGCTGCGCACCGGTGTGCGGGAAACCCCGAACTGCTCGCACAATGCGTTTTCCCGCAGGGTGGAGCCGGGCTTTAATTCCAGCAACATGATCTGCTGGTACAGCGTTTGGAAAATGTCATGGCTGGAAAATGCCTGCATGTCCGGGAACCTCCTTCTCTTTAGTATACTAAAGAATATAGCACCGTTGCCCCCGTCCGTCAACGATACACCCCAACATTTGGATGATTGTCTGATAAGAGTTTACGATTTTGCAACACATTCCGGCACTTTGCGCGCTACAATAATGTAAACAAACCATAAGGTGTACCTGAAAAGTCGAAAATTCAGCCTGTTTCTACAACCAAAGCTGGATTTTGCGTTAAAAACCTTGGAATCCATAAAGGATTCCTGCGGCTTTTGCCACGAGGCAATACGGAACAATTCCCGCCCTACGGGCTTAAGCACCGCTCCAGCGGCTACGGTATGCTACCTGCGTTGTAAAAATGCTCGATAATACATCTAGTATTATCTGCGCTTTTTACTTAGCAGCTGACATACCTCGCTCACTGTATTGGAGCTTAGAATTATGCCGTATCGCCTTAAATCCCGCTTGTGTTTGCGGAATAATTGTCATTTTCTTTGCTTTCAGCTACACCCTAAGGCGGAGTTTTGCGCCTTAGCGGTGCTCCCTGTGTGACAAAAGCTGGCGAACCCCTGTATCTGTTGCCGGCTTGTGTGAAAGGACCAAAAGCAACATGGGTAAAATCATCGGAATTGATTTAGGAACAACCAACAGCTGCGTGGCTGTGGTGGAAGGCGGACGCCCAACCGTTATCCCCAATGCCGAAGGCCAGCGCACCACCCCGTCGGTCGTTGCTTTTGCAAAAAGCGGCGAACGCCTTGTGGGCGATCCGGCCAAACGCCAGGCTGTCACCAACGCACCGCGCACCATTGCCAGCGTTAAGCGCAAAATGGGCAGTGATGAGCGCATTCCCATTGACGGTAAGTGCTTCTCCCCGCAGGAGATCAGCGCCATGATCCTGCAAAAGCTGAAAGCGGATGCAGAAGCTTATCTTGGTGAACCGGTGACAGAAGCCGTTATCACCGTACCGGCTTATTTTAACGATGCCCAGCGCCAGGCTACCAAGGATGCCGGGCGCATTGCGGGCCTGAATGTAAAGCGCATTATCAACGAACCTACTGCGGCCGCCCTGGCTTATGGCCTGGATAACGGCAAGACCCAGAAAGTGATGGTGTACGACCTGGGCGGCGGTACATTCGATGTTTCGCTGATCCAGATCGGGGATGGCATTGTGCAGGTGCTGGCCACCTGCGGTGATAACCATCTGGGCGGCGATGACTTTGATGCTCGTGTGGCTGACTGGCTGGTGCGGAACTTTGCCGCCGAAAACCAGGTAGACCTGACCCGTGATCCCGTTGCCATGCAGCGCGTGCGGGAGGAAGCCGAGAAAGCCAAAAAAGAGCTTTCCGCTGCCACCCATACTGAAATCAACCTGCCGTTCATCACCGTTGGCCCCAACGGCCCGCTGCATTTGCAGGCGGAACTGACCCGCGCCAAGTTTGATGAGCTGACCGCCGACCTGGTGGAGCGCACGGCACTGCCGGTGCGCAACGCCCTGCGGGATGCCCACCTGGCCGCCAACGACCTGGATCAGGTGCTGCTGGTAGGTGGTTCCACCCGCATCCCGGCGGTGCAGGCCAAGGTCATGCGGATGATCGATCTGGAACCGTCCAAAACGCTGAACCCGGACGAGTGTGTGGTCCTTGGCGCTGCGGTGCAGGGCGGACGCCTTGGCGGCGAAAGCCTGGCTGCTGGCGGGCAGGACCTGCTGCTGATGGACGTTACCCCGCTGACCCTTTCGATTGAGACGGTGGGCGGTGTGGCGACCCATCTGATTGACCGCAACTCCACCATTCCCACCCGGTATTCCAAAATCTTTACCACCGCCGCGCCGTTCCAGAGCACAGTTGAAATCAAGGTGCTGCAGGGTGAGCGGGAGTTTGCCAAGGATAATAAGCTCATCGGCAACTTTACCCTCAAGGGTATCAAACGCGCCTGGGCCGGTGTGCCGCAGATCGAAGTGACCTTTGATATTGACGCCAACGGCATTGTGACGGTGAGCGCCCGTGACCTTGGCACCGGCAAACAGCAGAGCATTACCATCACCGGGTCTTCCAACCTGAGCGAGCAGGAGATCCGCCGCGCCATGGACGATGCCGCTGCCTTTGCCGGGCAGGACCAGGAGCGCAAAGCCGCCATCGAGGCCCTGAATGCCGCGGAAGCTGCCATCTACCGCGCCAATTCCGCCCTTGGCAGTAAAGAGGGCAAAGCGCTGGATAAGGACACCAAAAACCGCATCAAAGAAGCGGAAAAGAACCTGGAACGCCTGACCCGCCACAAAAAGCCCGAAAAAATGACCCCCCAGGACACCCAGGCCCTGAACGCCGCCCGCGAAGCCCTGCAAGCTCAGACCAAAGACCTGGTAGCACGGTGGGAAGCAACGAGAGAAAAGTAGGAGTTAGGAAGTAGGCGTTAGGAGTTTTTGGCCGCAGGTGCCAAAAAAATCCGCCTGAATATTAAAACAAAATGTAGGGAACGGTCTTGACCGTTCCGTTGCCTTGAAACCGTATCCCATTATGGGTAATAATTTCAGGGTTTCGGAACGGTCAAGACCGTTCCCTACATTTTTGTTTTAATATTCAGACAGAACTTTTTGGCATCTGCGGCCCAAAAAACTCCTAACTCCTACCTCTCCATCCATTCTCTCATCGCGTCCATCTGGTTTCGGGCGTCCTGGCGGCCGAGCTCATATTGTGCATTCAGAACTTCGATGTCGTGTTCCATACGGCCAACATGCAGTAACTTGCTGGGGCGGATCAAAAAAACATCGCCCTGTTTGGCGGCCTGCTCCACAGCGCACACTTCGGTGTTGTACATCTGGTCGCGGCCGCGCATGGCCTCCACAAAGGCGGGATACTTGCGGTACATAGCTTCAAACGGGGCCATGGCGGCGGGCTGTTTCAGGTATCCGGCGGGCTGGGTCAGCACCACAATGCTTTTGCGGCAGCCGAAATCTTTCATTTTGGCATAGGGGATGCTGTCGCTCACGCCGCCATCCAGATAGAGATTGCCGTTCCACTCCACCATTTTGGAGCACAGCGGCATGGACGCCCCCGCGCGAATCACATCCATCTTGCTGCCAACTTTCAGCTCGTCGCACAAAATATACTCCGGCTTGCCGGTGCGCACATTGGTTACGGTGACATAAAAATCAACGGGGGCTTTTTCAAAAGCAGCTTCGTCAAAGGGATCCAGCCGCAAGGGGATATCCTCATAGCAGAACTTGGTGCCCACCACATCGCCGGTGGTCAGCAGGGAATACAGGCCCATAAAGTGCTTATCACTGCGGTATTTGCGGTAATAGCGGATGCTACGTCCCTTTTGCCCGGCTACATAGCTGCACCCGTGCAGTGCGCCGGCCGAAACCCCCACCACAACGTCCGGCATGATACCGGCTTCCAGAAAAACATCCAGCACACCGGCGGTGTAAATGCCGCGCATGGCACCGCCTTCCAGCACAAGGCCAAGGCGCTGGCCGAATGGTGTATTTGTTGCCATATCTTCATTCACCTCGTATCATCGTGATTCGTGATCGTTAGAAGGGCAGTGCCGCGGCACAGTCCTCGTCCGTATAAACGGCAATTCCGTTTTGTTCCAGCAGCTCGGCGGCTACACCGCTGCCGGAAATTTTTTTGCCGCTGAAAGTACCGTCATAAATCGTGCCGTGGCCGCAGCTGGGGCTGTTGGCTTTCAGCACGGCTACCAGGCAGCCCGTCAACCTTGCCAGCTGCAGGGCAATTTCGGCGCCTTTGCGGTACTGGGCGGTCACATCGACCCCGGCAGCCGTCACCACGCGGGAACCGATGCGCTCCGCAGGCGTGCGCGGTGTGGGTAAGCCGCCGTATACTTCGGGGCAGACGGGCACCAGCTCATGCCCGGCAGCCTGCAAAGCCGCTACCAGGGCCGGGCGGGCGTTATCGCCGCCGGAATATTTGCACGCAACGCCAAGCAGGCAGGTGCTGATGAGAACTTTCATGCCGGACACCACTTTCAGATAAAAATTGCGGGATGTTTAGAATATAAACATCATAAACAGGTTTTTATTATATCATAAACTTTTTGCCCGGCGCATACAATTTGCTTTGAATTTGAACAAAGGGGGCAAACTGTATGAGAAACCAAAACCGCATTACCCCGGCGCAGGCCCGGCAGCTGATGCAGCAGCGGGCCATGTTGTGGGATGTGCGCACCCCGGCGGAGTATGCCGCGGGGCATATCCCCAGTGCGCGCAATTACCACACCACGGCCAGCAGCGCGGCAGCCGCCGCAAACAGGAGCTGCCGAACCTGCCGTCCAACGGCCACCCGGTCATTGTCTGCTGCCGCAGCGGGCAGCGCAGCGCCATAGCGGCGGAGCTGCTGGCCCAGGCGGGGCGGCAGGTGTACGACCTTGGCTCTATCAACTGCTGGGATGGCCCGCTGACACGGTAATAAGGAGAAGCCCATGAAGCGCTGGTACAACCGAAAGCCCGAAACGATGCAGGATTGGCTGCTGCTGTTTGCGGCGGCTGCCGCGCTGCTGGCCGTGGTGTGGTATCTGCCCGCCATCGCGGCTGCGCTGCGGGTGCTGCTGGGGCTGGCAGCGCCCTTTGCGGGCGGTTTGGCGCTGGCCTATGTGCTGGATATCCCCGCCCGCTGGTTTGCCATCCACCTGTTCGGAGGGCGGCGCGGGCCGGGTATCCTGCTGGCGTATCTGGCACTTTTTGGCACAGTTGCGGCACTGGTGGGGCTGGTTGTACCGCAGCTGGTGCAAAGCGTGGGCAGCTTTGCCGCGGCGCTGCCCGGCTACCTGGAAAACGCGCAGGCGTTGCTGGAGCTGGTGCAGGCAAACTATGGGGTGGATACCACCAGCCTGAGTGAACTGCTGCTGAATTCCGGCAGCAGCGTGGAAAGCTTCCTTTCCGGCCTGGCCCCGCAGTTGGCCCAGGCGGCCATGGGGGCGGCGGGGCAGGTGGTGAATGGTTTTCTGGCGTTGGCGGCCTCGGTGTACCTGCTGTGCGGCAAGGCGGAACTGCTGCATACTGCCCGCCTGGCCCTGCGCACTGCGCTGCCGCCGCGCACTGCGGGTAACGTGCTGGGCGTGTTTGCCATGGCCAACAAAACGTTCAGCGGCTACATTGGCGGACAGCTGATGGATGCTGTATTGGTTGGCGGCGAAACGTTTGTGTTAATGCTTTTGTTCGGCATCCCGTATGCGCCGCTGATCAGCGTGGTGGTGGCCGTTACCAACATTGTGCCCATGCTGGGGCCTTATCTGGGGGCGGTGCCGGGGGCAGCGCTGCTGCCGTTCAGCGGCCAGCCGGTGCATGCGCTGTTTTTTCCCCATCCGGTTCCCTGGGCAG
>OQWM01002413.1_pt1 | contig 12696 bp, 11 predicted proteins | sample 1691531 | NCBI WGS metagenome assembly OQWM01 (sample SAMN03418257, study PRJEB22391) | human gut metagenome | biome: human-gut; feature: organic feature; material: feces | host: Homo sapiens | place: Tanzania | collected 2013-01 | reverse complement strand
ACAAAAATAGCCTGCCCATCTTTCTGGGCATCCTGGCTGCCTCGGAGGAGCTGCCGCCCCTTCCGGCCGACGCGGCCTTCATAGGGGAGCTGAGTCTCACCGGACGGCTGCGGCCCGTAAGCGGTGTGCTGCCCATGGCCATGGCGGCTCCCCGGCTGGGTATACGCCAGCTCTACCTCCCGGCGGAAAACGCCGCTGAGGCCACCCTGGCCCAGGGTCTGACCGTGTACCCGGTGGAGACCGTGGAGCAGCTTGTGGCCCATCTTCGGGGACAGACTCCCCTCTCCCCCGCCCCCATCTGGCAGCCTCAGCCCCGGGAGCGGCAGCAGCAGCCGGATTTTGCCGATGTCATGGGGCAGGAGACGGTGAAGCGGGCTCTGGAGATCGCCGCCGCCGGAGGACACAACATCTTACTCATCGGCTCTCCCGGGTCGGGCAAGTCCATGCTGGCAAGGCGTCTGCCCTCCATCCTCCCCGACATGACCAGGGAGGAATCCCTTCAGACCACGGAGATCTACTCGGTGGCCGGGCTCACGGAGGCCCGGCATCCTTTGGTGACCAGCCGCCCCTTCCGCAGCCCCCACCACACGGCCTCGGCGGTGTCCCTTACCGGCGGCGGCGCAGTGCCGAAGCCCGGGGAAATTTCCCTGGCCCACAACGGTGTGCTGTTTTTGGACGAGCTGCCGGAATTTCACCGGGACGTGCTGGAAGCCCTCCGTCAACCCTTGGAGGATGGTATCGTCACCGTGGCACGGGCAGGCGGCACCCTGCGGCTCCCCGCCCAATTCCAGCTGGTGTGCGCCATGAATCCCTGCAAGTGCGGCTGGCGTGGCCATCCCTCCGGGAAATGCACCTGCTCGGACAAGGAGGTGGAGAAGTACGTCCAGAAGATCTCCGGTCCTCTGCTGGACCGGATCGACCTCCATGTAAATGTCCCCTCCGTGGAATACGAGGCCATGCGGCGAAAGTCCAAGCCGGAATCCTCCGCTCAGGTCAAGGAGCGGGTGGACGCCGCCCGGGCCATCCAGTCCAGGCGGTTTGATGGCACCGGCATCCCCTGCAACGCCCAGATGACGCCCCCTATGGTGGGCCGGTTCTGTGAGCTGGATTCCCGGTGCGACGCGCTGATGAAGTCCGCCTTTGAGCGGATGGGTCTCACCGCACGGAGCCATGACCGGGTACTGCGGGTGGCCCGGACCATTGCGGATCTGGACGGTGCGGAGCATATCGGCGTGGAGCATTTGTCAGAGGCCATTCAGTACCGGAATACCGACATTCTGAAGGGGTAAAGCCGAACAGGAGATGTGTCTAAAACGCATCTCCTGTTTTTATTTGTTTTGACGAAACATTTGTGCAATTTGACTATAAAAACTTTAAAAAATTTGTTGACAAAAACGATTACCTGGCGTATAGTAGCGTCGAAATCAGAAAGAAGGAGGTACACACCATGGCAATCCTGTTTACGGTCTCTATGCTGGCTGTGGCTGGCGGTATGATCTGCTCTCACGCGGAATAAACCGTCTCCAAAGATAGACCAATTAAAAGAAATATGATCGAAGAAAGACCCGTCCTGCCAAATGGCAGGTCTTTTTTTATATATTTGTATTCTTCGCTCCGTTTTGGGACATACTGCGGACATCCGTTTTTATAAAGGAGGAACCGCCATGTCCATCCCCTTTCAGGACAGTGAGACCGCCAAAAATCTTCTCCGCGCCTTTGCCGGAGAAAGTCAGGCCCGGAACCGCTATGACTTTGCCGCCAACCTCTGCCAGAAGCAGGAATTACAGGCGATGGCCTTTATCTTCCAAGCCACAGCCAAGCAGGAACAGGCCCACGCCAAGGTTTTCTGGGACCATCTGCAAGCCCTGAACGGTCAAAATCTGCCTATCTACGGCGCTTACCCCATTGAGGGCACCAACCGGATCCTGGAGCTGCTGCGCGCCGCCCAGCACAATGAGCACGAGGAGCATGGTTCCGTATACCCCTCCTTCGCCGCCATCGCGACCCAGGAGGGCTTCCCGGAGGCCGCCGCCTCCTTCCGGCAGATCGCCGCCATTGAACAACTCCACGGCGAGCGTTTCGGCCTGCTGGCAGACCAGCTGGAAAGTGGGACCCTGTTCGTCTCGCAGATAGAGACCGGCTGGATGTGTCTGAACTGCGGCCACACCCAAAACAGTCTGGAGGCCCCGAAGCAGTGCCCCGTCTGTAATCACGGTCAGGGCTGGTTTATCCGGTTGGAGCTGGCCCCATGGTCTCCCGTGGTGAAGCAAACCTGAATCAAGAACCATGCCGCATTGGGAGCGGCAAGCAAAACAGGCCGAAAGCGACGCTTTCAGCCTGTTTTTTTACATATGGTATGAATCCCTTGCCGCCTTTTCGGGTGGCCAGCCGCGCTACACCTCCGGAAAATCCTTGATGAGCAGCAGCAGTCCCTCCTTCACAGAGACCACAGCGGTCTGTCCCGGCAGCACCTCGTTGCTGGTGCCGTACTGGTAGCCGCAATGAATTTCCCCGTTGTCCAGCGGGAACTTGCAGCCCGTCTCCGTGATGCCCCGGGCGGTGCCGGTGATATTCACCAGAGAGTAGAAGGGAAACCGCTCCGGAATCTCCACCTTCTCCGCCCCCACCAGTTCCATCTCCGAATAGTCATCCACCAGCAGGGCCTGTTTTCCCTGTTCCCGTAGCATCACCAGCAGGTAGACATTCACCAGCGTATGATCCAGCCGTCCGCCGGAAACGCCTACCAGCAAAAATTCGTCGAACCCTCGGCGCATGGCCTCCTTGGCCGCAAACACCGTGTCCGTATCATCCTTCTTCACCGGCAGAACGATGGTCTCCCGGTCAGTCTCCGGCTTTTCATGGGAATCGAAGTCCCCCACAATCAGATCCGGCTCCGCTCCCAGCGCCTTCTGATGACGCAGGCCGCAGTCGCAGTAAATGAAAAAATCGTCAGGCCGGAAATATTGCCGCACCCGGTTATAGGTCCGGATCTCCGCGCCGCCGACGATCACGCAGCGTCTCACATCTATCACATCCTTTTTCGCTATCATACCCCGTTTTTTGCCGGGCCGCAATCTTTTTGCGGATAAAATCGCAAAAACCTGAAATCCTAACACTACCAACTGGAAAAAGGAGTGAGCCTATGGAAACAGGCATCCATAATACCTCCGAGATTGGGCGGCTGCGGAAGGTTCTGCTGCACCGGCCTGGTCAGGAGCTGGAAAACCTCATGCCGGAATACCTGGAACGGCTGTTGTTTGACGATATTCCCTATCTGAAGGAGGCCCAAGCCGAGCATGACGCCTTCGCCCAATGCCTCCGGGACGCCGGGGTGGAGGTGGTCTACCTGATCGATCTGGTGGTCAATTCCCTGACTTCGCCGGAGGTACGGCAGGAATTGATAACGCAATTCTTAAAGGAGGCTGATCTGCCGGATGAGGCCGCAGGGAAGGCCGTAGCAGAATATCTCTCCGAACTGGATGACCGGGCCATGGTGTCCGCTATGATGGCAGGCATCCGCCGCAGCGACCTGCGAAAGCAGGGGAGCCGTCTCAGCGACCATCTGTCCGGTCTTGAGGAGGGCTATCCCTTCGCCGTAGATCCCATGCCCAACCTCTACTTCACCCGCGACCCCTTCGCCACCATCGGCACCGGCGTATCCATTCACAAAATGCACACCGTCACCCGAAACCGGGAGACCCTGTTCGGCCGGTTCATCTTTGAGCACAACCCCTGGTATCAGAACGCCCCCCGCTGGTATGACCGCAGCGCATCTTCCTCTTTGGAGGGCGGCGATATTCTGGTGCTGTCCCCTCAGGTGTTGGCGGTGGGCATCTCCCAGCGGACAGAGGGGGATTCCATCGACCAACTGGCCCAGACGGTGCTCTCACAAAGTAAGACTTTCCAAAAAGTTCTGGCCTTCAACATTCCCAAGAGTCGCTCCTTCATGCATCTGGATACCGTGTTCACCATGGTCGACCGGGACAAGTTCACCGTCCATCCCAACATTCTCAGCGACATTACCGTGTTCGTCATGGAGCTGGGTGAAAATCAGCAGATGCAGATCCGTCAGGAGACCGGGCGGCTGGAGGATATTCTCAAGGAGCATCTGGGGCTTAGTCAGGTGACGCTGATTCCCTGCGGACAGGGCAGCGTCATCGACGCAGCCCGGGAGCAGTGGAGCGACGGCAGCAACACCCTCGCCATTGCCCCCGGCGAGGTGGTGGTCTACACCCGGAACCACGTCACCAACCGCTCCTTGGAGGAGGCGGGCATCCGCATCCACGCCATTCCCAGCGCCGAGCTGAGCCGGGGCCGGGGCGGCCCCCGGTGCATGAGTATGCCGCTGATCCGGGATGACCCTTAGCGGGTTTTTGCTCACGCAAGGGGACATTCCCATGTCAGGGCAAGGGGAAGGGGCCTTTAGCGTAAAGGCCCCTCCCCCTTAGACCCCCACCCGAAACATGGGGGACGCCACCGTCCCCCATACCTCCTCTGGCACAAAGGGCGAGGGCTGCGGCCCTCTCCCTTTGGAAACTCTCTCCCAAGGGGACGGGGGACGGGAGCAAAGCCCGCCTTTGGAAACTCTCTCCCAAGGGGACGAGGGACGGGGGCAAGGCCCGCCTTTGGAAACCTTCTCCCGAGGGGACGAGGGACGGATGGAAGGCCCCGCCTTTGGAAACCAACCCCCAAGGGGACGGGGGACGAAGGCAAGGTCCCTCCCCTTTGGAAACCCCTCCCAGGGCAAGACGGGGGAGCGGCAGCGGAAAGAGGAGCAGGGGATGTCCTATTTGCACCCCGTTGTGCTCCATGCCCGCAGATGCGGCGGCGCACTGATTTGAGATTCAGGTATAGCGCAGCCGGTAGGAGAGTTTCAAATTTAGTCGGAAGCGCGTGACGGCCAGCCCCCGTTTTGGGTGATTTGACACGAAGGTGCCAAATCATCCCTGACATTTTTTCTTTTCCACCGTGCACGGCGCAGAAGGTGAATTGCCCCGAAGGGGCAAGAGAAGCCCCTCTGGAGGGTTTTCTTTTTGGCAAGACAAAAAGAAAATGTGGGGGACATTCTGCACGGCAAAGCCGTGCTTCCTGTCCCGGAAGCTGAGACCGCCCCTTGCGCCATTATGGCGCGATCAAAACAACCTCCTTGTGAAATCATCAAATCCATGGTATGATAACATGAAAAATCTCAAAGGATGTTTAAGATGAAACAAGTCACTATTTATACCGATGGCGCCTGTTCCGGCAATCCCGGACCCGGCGGCTGGGGAGCCATTTTGATGTACGGCGCCCACAAGCGGGAGCTTTCCGGCGGGGAGGCCGATACCACCAACAACCGCATGGAACTGACCGCCGTGATCCGGGCGCTGTCTCTTTTGAAGGAGCCTTGCATCGTGGAGCTTTGGAGCGACTCCAAATATGTGATCGACGGCCTTTCCAAGGGCTGGGCTAAGGGCTGGAAGGCCAAGGGCTGGGTGAAAAGCGACAAAAAGCCCGCCCTGAACCCGGACCTTTGGGACGAGCTGCTGCGGCTGGAGAGCATCCACACTCTCCGCTACCACTGGGTCAAGGGCCATGCGGAGAACGAGTTCAATAACCGCTGCGACGAGATGGCGGTCGCCGAGAGCCGCAAATTCCGGTAAGAATGGCGGCTTTTACCGTTTTTTGCGGGCATTTGTGGAAAATGCGGTCGAAAAGTTGGAGAAGGCCCGGAACGTTTACAAATTGTTCACAGCAAACACATAATTTCGCAAAAATGTTCGGGTATCTTAATACTTGCAAAGGGTCCTCCCAACCCGATGCGTTTTCTCCCTCCTAAAACACACAGCAAAAACCCCTCGCCACTCGGCGAGGGGTTTTTGTGTTTCCTCACTTGTAATAGTCCGTCTCATCCGTCAGGGCCATGGGCAGGCCGTTGTGATACACCGGCATCAGCTGGAATTTGAAGCGGCTGGTCCGGTGGAGCCGGTCGATCTTTTCCTTCACCGCCGGGTCCACGACGCCCTTGCGGACATACTCGTTGACGGCGTGGTAGGTAAAGCCCAGGTTGTCCTCGTCCGTCAGACCGGTGAGCCCATCGGAGGGGGGCTTGATCAGGAATTTTTCCGGCAGGCCCAGCTCCGCGCCAAGGGCAATGACCTCCTCCGTGGTGTACATCCCCAAGGGGGAGAAGGCCCCGGTGGCGTCGCCGTAGACCGTGCAGTAGCCCACCCAGTCCTCCGAGAGGTTAGAGGTGTTCAGCACGATACCGGCGTCCTCGCTCTGGGCGATGGCGTACAGTGTTACCATCCGCATCCGGGAGGGCAGGTTCACCGTGGTCTGGCGGCTGGGGTTCATGCCCAAACGCGCCATCTCATCCAAAATGCCGCTGGTGCCGCCCTGAATGTTGAATACATAGTGGCGGATTCCGAGAAATTCCACCAAACCGTTGGAATAGTCAATGTCCGGCTGGATGCCGTCAGGCATCAGTACACCCACCACGTTTTCCTTTCCGTAGGCTGCTACCGCCAAAGCTGCCACCACGGAGCTGTCCTTCCCACCGGAAATGCCAATCACGGCGGTCTTTCCGCCGCAGGCCTTCATCTGCTGCCGCATCCAGTCCAGCAGACCGGGCAGCTGTTCCTTTGCGTGAAATTCCATACGCTCACCCTTTCTGATTTATGATGCCCCATTGTAAAGGGACGGATCGCAATTTGCAAGCAGATTCCCGTTTTTTGGCAAAAACACGAAAAATGACATAAAATTCAGATCAAATTCGACGCCTGCAAAAAATGTAGCCGGAGCGGGAAACGATTTGATCTCCCATAACGTTTTATCAGTGAAAGCGCTTTTCAATCACACAAAAAAGGAGGCATTGCATGACGGAAGCACAACTCAGCAATGCCATGGATGCTTATGGCTCCACGGTTTACAGGCTGGCCCTGACCCGGATGCAGAATATCGCCGATGCGGAGGACGTGTATCAGGAGGTGTTCCTCCGGCTGTGGAAGCAGGCGGCGGAGGACTGGGACGGGGACCGCGCCAAGGCATGGCTTATCCGCACAACGCTGAACCGCTGCGCGGATCTGCACCGGTTCCGCCTACGGAGGCCGGTACTTTCTTTCGCGGAGATACCGGATCTGGCGCAGCCGGAGGACGAGAGCCGGGAACTGTGGGAAGCGGTGAGCCGCCTGCCGGAAAAGGCTCGGACGGCGGTGCATCTCTATTATGCCGAGGGGTATTCGGCGGAGGAGATCAGCCAACTGATGCACATTCCCGCCGCCACGGTCCGAACCCGGCTCCACCGGGCCCGCAAGCAGCTGAAAGAACTTCTGGGAGGTATTGACGATGAAACGTGCGTATCACGATCTGATGGAACAAATTTCGGTCCCCAGCGGGCTGAATGACCGGGTGCTGCAAACGGTCCGGCAGGAGGCGGCCGGTGTCGGAACGCAACGGAAACGGACGGCGCTGCGGGCGGCGGTGTGCGCTGCCTGTGCGCTGGCTCTGGTGCTGGGGACAGTGCGGCTGGCGCCCCGTTCGGCAGAGGAACCCGGACTGCCCCAGCTCACTTACAGCTTTGGCCTGACGGCCTATGCCGCCGACATCGGGGAGACCATCGTCCCCAATGCCAACGGCGGGTTGGCGCTGCGCAGCGGCACCGGGATCTGGGACCCACTGCAGGGGTATTTTACCGGCTGCCTGTTTCAGGTGACCGGGGAAAAACTTCAAAAGGTGACTTTGTCTGTGGACCGGGGCGGACTGTACCGCAGCGAGACCCGAAAGGCTTTGTCTAATGATGAGGTGCAGGCGCTCTGGCAGGCGGAGGAGAACGGGGAACTGGTGTGCAGCGTCTATGGCGCAGACGAGGGCGCCCCCATGAATGCCGATGTCATGACGGCTTTGGGCAGCGATGTGATCGTGGACTATGAGCCTTCGGCCAGCTATGGCTTCTGGGTGCCCCCGGAGGAGCTGCCAACGGCGGGCGATGACATGAAGCAGGATACGTGGGACAGCATCGACACCTTTGACGGAGCGCATCTGACGGTGGAGGCCACTTTCCTGGACGGCAAAACAGAAAGCCGGACCTACACCCTCTCCACCGGCCGTCTGCGGCTGGATCGGTATGAAAACGGGACATGGACGGTCCTGCCCCAGCTGGCCGGGGACGAGGAGGCGTACGTTTACGGCATTTATGCCGTCAGCGAAGAGGAGAGCCGCTGGTTTCAATGGCCGGTGGAGGGCAGCAATACCATCAGCCTCAGCAACCCCTTCGGAGCCAGATGGAATCCCGGCGGACAGGGGAAAACCGTCCACAATGGGATCGACATTCCAGCCGAACGGGGAACCCCGGTGCTGGCGGCTGCGGACGGCACCGTGACGGAGACCGGCTTTGACACGGAACGCGGGAATTACCTGATGATCGACCACGGCGATGGACTCGCCACACTGTACGCCGCGTGCAGCAAGGTGGATGTGAACGAGGGTGATCCTGTAAAGGCGGGGACGCCGATCGCCGCCGTGGGCAGCACAGGGAGGTCCACTGGCCCGCATCTTCATTTTGAGGCCCGGCAGGACGGTATTCCACAGAATCCCACGGTCTATTTCGACGCGGATGTTCGATCGACCCTGCGGATGGGATAAATGAACAGTGCCCACGGCGAAAGCCGTGGGCGCTGATGCTTTTATTCGGTTTCCGCGTAGATCCCGCCTTCGCCAGCCCACCACATGGCATCATACAACTGCTCAAGATCGGCGCAGGAGCCAGCGTAATCCTTCACATCGTCATAGAGGGGACAGGGCTTGCTGTGAGAGAATCGCTCATTGTAGTCAGCGATGATCCGGGGCAGGTCCTGGTTCAATTCCTCCACCGTCAGCACACGGGACCAGGGCTGGCCGTTCTCGTCCCGGAACGCACATTCTATTTCGTCCAGATTGCCGATGATTGCCAGCACCGCTGCCATGTCCTGATAAAGGCCCGTTTCAGATAGCCTTATTCCACCAGGTGTGTGGGGAGCGGAGAAATTCAGCGTCAGTCGGTAGGGTTGGGCAGAGGTTTGCAATTCTATGGTGTAATCACCAATCCAGTCGAATCGCCCGGCACTGAGTACCTGTCCCACGGCGGAGGCGTTGCCCACATAGGGCGTCTTGGTCTGATAAACCCGATCCATCTGCGGGGAAATCACAACGCCGCCCTGCCAGACCAGCTGGTTTGCCACCCAAACTTCCCGCACACCATCCAGCGAAATATGCTCCCAATGGTCGGAGGTATCATGAAGGAATGACGGCAGGGTCTGCCTTGCGCTGACACGAACGATGCCGTTTTTGTTTTCCACCATCCAGTGACTGTAGGCAATATCAGACCATTCGGAATAGAAATGCAGATCCAGCTGCCCCGGCACATTTGTGTGAATCGTCCAGCTGAGATTCTCCCAGTAGTCCCAGTTGGCAGGCTCCCCGATGACAAACAGCTTTGCCGCGACACCCGCCGCGAATAACAGCACCGTGGCGGCGACTGCCGCCGCCACACGCCGCCAGCCCCGGCGCTTCACTTTTTTTAGATAGTCCACCTCTTTTGCGTCCTCTGGGGCCGCCTGCTTCGGCGCGCCTGCCAGCGCCGTCCGAAGCTGGGCACAGTCCGGACACTCGGACAAATGACGCTCCACCGCTGTATTGCTCTCCGGACAGGTGAGACCCTCCACATAGGAGGGGAGTAAATCCCGCACCACACCGCAGGTCAGATCATTTTTCATCGTTGTAGCCTCCTTGCTTCAATCGTTCCTTGCCCCGGTAAAAAGTCACTCTGGCCCAGGTCTCCGTTTTGCCTAAAACGTCTCCGATCTCCCGGAAGGACAGCCCGCCGAAGGCCCGGAGATAGACCACCTCCCGCCCCGGCTCCGGCAGCTCGTGGATCCGCCGCAGCAGATCTAACTGCCCGGAGCGGCTGACGGCCTCCTCCTCGGCGGAGGGCACCAGCGGCAGCTCTGCTTCCTCAGGAAGCTCCGTTTCTCGGTTGGCCTTCCGCAAATGCTGATACCACAGGTGCTTGGCGATCTGGCACAGCCAGACGGACACCTTGCAGCTGCCGTCAAACCGGTCGATGGACCGCACTGCCTGATAAAAAGTCTCTTGGGTCAGTTCCTCCGCCGTCTGGGGGTCCCGGCATTGGGAGAGCAGAAATTTATAGACCGTCTGCGCGTGCTGGCGGTAGACGGCATCCAGATCCTTCACGGAGTTTCTCCCCCTTTCAGCGGTGTTTTCATCTGCTATATCCCTTTGGGGCGCGGTTCGTTACAGCGTTGGAAAAAGATTTTGAAAAAAAGGAGCCGTGCGGCTCCTTTTGTGATGCTCAGAAGGTTTCAGACTGGACCAGTTCCTCGTAGGAACGGATGTAATAGTCGCAGAGACGCCGGATCTCCGGCTGATCCTGCTCCGCCGTGGCCTCATAGACCCCGGCCACCCGGAAGCCTGCTGCCTTGGCGGTGCGGATGGCGTGGAGGGCGTCCTCAAATACCACGGTGTCCCGCTTGTTGGACTGGAGCCGCCGCATGGCCATCTCGTAGATGTCGGCGCTTTCGGATTTGTGATTTCCCGCGTCGGCGGAGGTGACGATCCCCCGGAAATAGTGGTCGATGCCCGCCGTTTTCAGGGCCTTTTCCGTCAGCCGCCGATGGGTGGCGGTGGCTACATACATCCATACGCCCTCCATTTTCAAAATGGAGAGAAATTTTTCCAGACCCGGCTTGGGTCGGACCTGGCTGGAATAGAACGTCTCCATCCGGTCGATGATCTGGTCGATGATCTCCTGCTGGGACCACGGCAGACCGCAGACCTCCCGCAGATAGGGGATCACGTCGCAGTCCGCTAAGGTGTGGAGCATCCGGTCCTGCTCCGGTGTGGCGGAAATACCCGCCTCCTTTAAAAACGTGGGCCCCAGCTCCCGCCAGGTGGGCATGGAGTCCAGCAGGGTCCCGTCCATATCAAAAATCGCGCTTTGTAACCGCATGAATGACCTCAATCTCCGTAAATTTTGAAACTTACAGCATATGCGCCGATAGAGCGCAGATGAAAAAACTGGTATTTTATTGTTCGTTACTGCCGATCCAATAGCACCCTGCACCTATGATAGCAGCTAAAAATTCAATTGCCTTGAGATACATATCATAGCTATGCCAACCAATGATAAAACCAGATAATATGTAAATCACTGCAAATATAACTACCGAAATAACCGCCCGCTTTATTTTGCTTTTCATCAAAGAAATTTCCTTTTAAATTCAGATTATGTTTGTCAGGGCATCCCTGGGGCAACTTTACTTACCCCTGTGGGGCAATTCACCTTCTGCGCCTGACAAAAATATTCTGACTCAAGTGCCCTGGGCGCATTCGCCAGTCCGCAGACTGGTGGGAGGTGGTTAGGAGGGGGACAAGTCCCCCTCCTAAGTAATCAGCACAGTTTGGAACCCGCCGGGATCTGATCGTCCAGCATGATGAGGTTCAGCTTTTCCTCGCCCTTTTCCGTGTGGACGGCGGAGAGCAGCATACCGCAGCTTTCCAGACCCATCATCTTCCGGGGCGGCAGGTTCACGATGGCGGCCAGGGTCTTGCCTACCAGTTCCTCCGGCTCATAGAACTTGTGGACACCGGAGAGGATCTGCCGGTCGGTGCCGGTGCCGTCATCCAGCGTGAAGCGCAGCAGCTTGTCAGACTTTTTCACGGCTTCACAGGCCTTGACCTTCACCACCCGGAAATCGGACTTGCAGAAGGTGTCGAAGTCCACCGTTTCGGTGAGCTGAGGCTCCACCTCCACGGCAGGCTGCTCTGCCTTCTTAGCGGCGGCCTCGGCGGCTTCCAGCTCTGCGAGGGCCTTGTCCAGATCCAAACGGGGGAACAGGTTTTCCCCCTTGACCACGGCGGCGGTCTCAGGCAGTTCGCCCCAGAGGTCCGCAGACTCCCAGGTCCGGGCCTCCGCGCCCACGCCGATCTGGGCGAAGAGCTTTTCCATGCTCTCCGGCATGAAGGGGGTCAGCAGGATACCGCAGATGCGGGTGGTTTCCAGCAGGTTGTAGAGCACATGGGCCAGCCGGGCACCGTTGGCCTCCATATCCTTGGCCAGCGCCCAGGGAGCGTTCTCGTCGATATACTTGTTGGCCCGCTGGATCAGCTTGAAGGTCTCAGACAGGGCGTTGTGGGGGGCGAAGGTGTCCATCTCGTGGGCGTAGGCCTTTTTCAGACCGGCGGCCTGAGCCACCAGCTGTGCGTCGTACAGCACGGGATCCACGGTGTCGCCGCTGGCAGCCAGCTCCACGCTGCTGCCCATGCGGACCATGGCAGCCAGCTGCTTTTCGTCCTCCGTGGCGCCGCAGCCTGCGGGCAGAGAGCCGCCGAAGTACTTGTTCACCATGGCGGTGGTGCGGCTGAGGAGGTTGCCCAGATCATTGGCAAGATCGGTGTTGATGGTCTGGATCAGCAGCTCGTTGGAGAAGTTGCCGTCAGAGCCGAAGGGGAAGGTCCGCATCAGGAAGAAGCGGAGAGCGTCCACACCGAACTGTTCCGCCAGCAGGTAGGGGTCCACCACGTTGCCCTTGGACTTGGACATTTTGCCGCCGTCCAGCAGCAGCCAGCCGTGGCCGAAAACGTGCTTGGGCAGAGGCTCCTCCAGACTCATCAGCATGGCGGGCCAGATGATGGAGTGGAAGCGGACGATCTCCTTGCCCA
>OQWM01002410.1_pt1 | contig 12703 bp, 14 predicted proteins | sample 1691531 | NCBI WGS metagenome assembly OQWM01 (sample SAMN03418257, study PRJEB22391) | human gut metagenome | biome: human-gut; feature: organic feature; material: feces | host: Homo sapiens | place: Tanzania | collected 2013-01 | reverse complement strand
GGCTGCCGTAGGGGCGGTTTCGCTGATTATCGTGGAGCTTTTTCCCCGGCAGCTTATCGGAATTTTCGGAGCCGCGGGGGAAAGCGCATACTACACCGAATTTGCGGTAAAGGCGTTTCGAATTTATCTTTGCATGATGGTGCTCGCCTGCATAAATAAGGCAGCGTTCATTTTCCTCCAGTCCATGGGAAAGCCGTGGGAATCCACGCTGCTTTCCATGCTGCGGGAAGTGGTTTTGGGCGTCGGATTGGCACTGCTGCTGCCGCTGCGGTTCGGGTTGGACGGCATTTTGCTTTCTATGCCGGTGGCGGATATACTTACATTCATTGTTTCGGTAATAATTATATGGCGGACATTCGGGGAGCTTGACAGGGACAGCGCAAAGGCTGCATAAATATACCCCTTCCCGTCAAATTTTTTCGCAGCTTCGGAAAAAAACGGTTGATTGATAGTGAAAACGATGCTATAATAAAAAAATAAACTTGTCAACCGAAAGCGGCTTAATGCGGGAAGGAAACGGTATGGAAAACAAACTTGAAAAGAGGTACGGACTTTTTACGGCGATATCCATGGTCGTGGGCATCACAATAGGCTCCGGCGTGTTCTTCAAGGCTGTAAAGGTGCTTAGCCTTACAGACGGAAATATGGGGCAGAGTATGCTTGTAATCGCCATAGTGGGGCTTATTATGATCGCATGCTCATGCGCTTTTGCGGCGCTCGGCACGAAGTATGTAAAGTGCAACGGAATTGTGGACTACGCCGAAGCCACCATCGGCAAAAAATATGCCTACTATGTGGCGTGGTTCCTATCCACCATGTATTACCCGATTATAGCAGCCACCCTTTCGTGGGTTTCCGCAAGGTACACCACCATGCTTTTCGGCATGGAGGACGGCGGCGGAGCCACCTGCGCCATAGGCGCGTTCTATTTGATGACGAGCTTTGCGATAAACGCTCTTTCGCCGAAGCTGGCGGGCAAAATTCAGGTTTCCACCACGGTGATAAAGCTTGTTCCGCTGCTGCTTATGGGCATTGTGGGAACGATAGTCGGTCTTGTGAACGGCAACGGTATTGCGATTTTCAGCGACAGCTCCATTATTGAGGCGGGAGGTCAAAGCAGCGGAATTCTTCCGGCGGTGTGCGCCTTTGCGTTCTCCTACGAGGGCTGGATAATCGCCACCACCATAAATTCCGAGCTGAAGAACGCAAAGCGGGATCTGCCGCTTGCGCTTATCGGCGGCGCGATTTTCTGCACGCTGATTTACAGCCTGTATGTCTATTCCATGAGCGCCACCATGAACGCAGAACAGATTCTCGAAGCGGGGGATATGCTTCCCAAAATAGCGTTCTCCAATGTGTTCGGCAATTTCGCCGGAACGCTTGTGTTCGTTTTCATTATAATTTCCTGCTTGGGAACCACCAACGGCGTTATGATGGGAACCATGCGCGGACTGTACTCCCTCTCCTTCAGAACGGAGGGTAAGCGGGCAAAGGTTCTTGCGGAGGTGGACAAATCCACGGGAATGCCTCTTAAATCCTGCATAGCGGGGCTTGCGCTCTGTGCATTTTGGTTCCTCCAGTGGCAGGTCTTATTCTGGGAAGGACCGCTGGTCATGAACAAAACCGGAAATCCGGCGTGGCTGCTCGGCTGGGAAGCGGACGAAATCGTAATAATCACCCTCTATGCCTTCTATATTCCCATATTCATTATGATGATGGTGAAGGAAAAGGATTTTGGCTTTGTGAAGCGCTTTGTTCTGCCGCTGCTCGGTATGGGAGCTTCGATTTTTATGGGGTATTGCTGCTATGTTTCCTACGGCGAGCTTGTAGTATCCTATCTTGCGGTGTTTGCGCTCTTTATGCTTGGCGGAGTTATCTTCTATCGGGAAAAGCAGAAGAAAAAGTAAGCCTGTAACGCCGCAGGGCGTTAAAATATAATTTTTAAGGAGTAAAAACCATGGGAAAATTCGTAGTAAAAGAAACTGAAAAGAGTGTTCATTTCAATCTTGTCGCCTCCAACGGCGAAGTCATCGGAAGCTCCCAGAACTACAGCACCAAGGACGGCTGCCTTAACGGAATCGAAAGCGTCCGCAAAAACGCCGAAGCCGCGAAGCTTGAAGATCAGACCGCCCCGAACTTTGAGACTGAAACCAACCCGAAATTTGAAATTTACACCGACAAAGCCGGCGAATTCCGCTTCCGCCTGAAAGCCCGCAACGGCGAAATCATCCTCTCATCCGAGGGATACAAGGCAAAAGCATCCTGCAAAAACGGTGTAGAGAGCGTCCGCAAAAATGCTCCCGAAGCAAAGGTTGAAGAAGCCGAATAATTATTATGCGAAGAAAAAAGCACCCGTCGGGTGCTTTTTTTGTGCTTTAATAATATACGAATTGTAGATTTAAGTCACAATATGACTAATTGTAAAATATTTTGCGGCAGCTCACAGCGATTTGCCGAAGCTTGCGGCAAAAAACAGCCCCGTGCAAAATCTGTGCGGGGCTGTTAATGCAATCAATCATCCGGCAGCGCGGGAATATCGCCCACGCCGGAGAGAACATGCTTCGGGCGATAGGGGAAACGCTTGATTTCCTCCGGGTCGGTGACGCCGAAAAATAAAGCAAGCCCACACCCCCTTTGGGGGGTGTGGGCTTGAAATTCATAACAAATCAGCAAGCAGCAGTGATAAACTTGTAAGCGCAATCAATCGTCCGGCAGCGCAGGAATATCGCCCACGCCGGAGAGAACATGCTTCGGACGATAGGGGAAGCGCTTGATTTCCTCCGGGTCGGTGACGCCGGAGAGCACTAAAACCGTATCGAGACCGGTTTCTATTCCGGCGACAATGTCGGTGTCCATGCGGTCGCCGATCATAACCGCATCCTCGGAGTGAACGCCGAGGATGCGCAGACCGGTGCGCATAATAAGAGGGTTCGGCTTTCCGATGAAGTAGGCGGATTTGCCCGTCGCCATTTCGATGGGCGCAATCATGGCGCGGCAGGCGGGCAGAATGCCGTCGTCGGAAGGACCGGTAATGTCGCTGTTGGTTCCGATAAGCTTCGCGCCAGCAAGCACAAGGCGCACCGCTTTCACAATGCTTTCGTAATTGTAGGCATTACCTTCGCCGATAACCACATAGTCCGGGTCAACATCGTTCATGGTGATGCCCTCGTCATGAAGCGCCATAATAAGTCCCGCACCGCCGATTACAAATGCGCTGCACCCCGGCGCTTGGGAGCTGATGAACTTTGCTGTGGCCTGGGCGCTGGTGTAAAAGTGGCTTTCGTCCACATCAAGACCCATGCGCCACAGCTTTTGCTGAAGCTCCTTCGGCGAACGGTCGGAAGAGTTTGTCAGGAACAGAAAATGCTTATTTTCGCTGTAAAGCCATTCGACGAATTCGCGAACGCCGGGCAAAAGCTTGTTTCCGTGATAGATAACGCCGTCCATATCGCAGATAAAGCCCTTTTTGTTTTTAAGATTATCCATTTGCGGTATCTCCTTTGTTTGTTTTTACGGAAACGCCCCTTGCCGATTATTTTGCGGCGGGCAGAATTACGCGGATGGTTGTGCCTTTGCCGGGTTCGCTTTCAAGCTCGATTTTGCCGCCGTGCCGCTGTACTGCGTGCTTTACGATGGAAAGACCGAGACCGGTTCCGCCGGAAGCCTTGGAATGGCTCTTGTCCACCCGATAAAAGCGTTCAAAAATGCGGCTCTGATGCTCCGGCGCAATTCCTATTCCGCTGTCCTTTACCGTGAGCACGGCGGAGTTTTCTTCATTGGCGACAGATATCAGAACGTTTCCGTTTTCTACATTATATTTTACCGCATTTTCACCCAAGTTGTAAATAACTTCGTACAAAAGTCTTTTAATTCCGAACACAAAAACACTTTCGCCCTCTGCAAGGAGGGAAATATTCCTCGCTTTTGCGGCTTCGGAGAGGTCGGCGGCGGCTTCCTCTGCAACAGCAAGCAAATCAACCCGCTCCGTGGGCAGGGAATCCCCCTCATCAAGCTGAGAAAGACGGATGATGTCGTTCACAAGGTTAACAAGCCGCTGAGCCTCCTCGCGGATATGTCCCACAAAGCGGGGCATATCCGCGGCTTTCACCATGCCGCTTTCTATAAGCTCCGCACTGCCGATTATCCCTTGAAGCGGGGTTTTCAGCTCGTGGGAAACATTTGCGGTGAATTCGCGCCGAAGCTTTTCGGCGTTTTCCCTGTCGGTTATGTCAAAGAGAAGAATAACCGCACCGAAAGCGCTGCCGTCGGAATCAATGCGGCTTATGTCAAACTGATAGGTGCGCCCGTTTTTATCGGAATGAATTTCACTGTGGCCGTGCTCAAAGGCAGAATGTATCGCTGCGTTGAGGTCGCGGCTGCGGTCAACGGTGAGGAAGCTCTTTCCTATGCAGTCCTCCGCGGCAGAAAAAATATTCCGTGCAGCGGAGTTGATGCTCAAAACATTCTCGTTCGTGTCGATGAGCACTAAACCCTCCTTCATATTTCCGGTTACCTGCTCAAATTCGTCGGTGCGGTGGCGAAGCTCCGCAAGCTGCTCCGCAATTTGAGCACGCTGTTTGTTTATCCTGCTCAGCAGCGGAGAAAGCTCTTCGTAGGAATCATTGTCCAGCGGGTGCTCAAGGTCAAGCTTGTTGAGCGGCTCCACAATTCGTTTTGCAAGGCGGCTAGCCAGAACGCCGGAGAGGATAAGCGCGCCGACGCCCACGGCAATTATGGGCGAAATCATGCCCATGGCGATGGCACCCACCGTGGCACGGCTTACGGAAATGCGCAGAACTCGCCCATCATCAAGGCGCTTTGCGCAGTAAATTGTTTTTTGCAGCAGAGTGGAGGAATAGCGGATGGATTCACCCTCGCCGCTTTCAAGCGCCTGCTTTATTTCCTCGCGGCCACCGTGATTTTCAAGGCTTTCCGCATCGGCGGCGGTGTCATAAAGAACGCTGCCGTCCTTTGCAATAAGCGAAAGACGAAAATGCCCGGAAGAAATGTTTTTCAGGTAATCATCGCCGCCGTGTTCAACCGCTGTGGCGGCGAGGTAAAGCTCGTCCTTCATCTCCTGCCTTTGCAGTCTGCCGAAGTATTCGTAAAAGCAGCTTGAAATGATAACAAGGCTAGCAAGCAGAACGCTTGCCGCCACAATAACAATGGAGCGAAAAATCTTTTTGGTCATAAATCTGCCTCCAACCGATAGCCAACATTGCGAACGGTTTTGATAAGGTCGCCGTATTTGCCAAGCTTTTGACGCAGGGTGCGTATGTGCATATCAACGGTGCGGGTTTCTCCGCAATAGTCCGTGCTCCAAACCTTCTCCATAAGCTGGTCCCGTGTGAACGCGATTCCGGGATGGGAGAGAAACAACCGCAGCAGCTCAAACTCCTTGTAGGTGAGCACCACCTGCTCTCCGTCGGCGAAAACCTTGTGCTCGTCGGTGCTCAGGGACAGTCCGCCGATTTTGAGCACGGCGCTTTGCGGCGCAGAGGTTTTGCAGCGGCGCAAAACCGCCTTTACGCAGGAAACAAGCTCCATCACGCCGAAGGGCTTTACAAGGTAGTAATCCGCGCCAAGGTCAAGACCCTTTATTTTGTCGTATTCCGCACCCTTCGCGGTGGCAAGCACCACCGGAATATCCGCAAAGCGGCGCGCCTCGCGCATTCTGCGCAAAAGCTCCAGCCCGTCAATGCCGGGGAGCATAAGGTCGAGGATAACAAGCTCCGGCAGCTCCGCCTGCTCCGCTTGCAGCGCATCCCAAAAAGAGGCGCCGTCCTCAAAGCCCCTTGCGGAAAAGCCCGTGGACTGTAAAGCGTAAACCTCTATGTCGCGGATGCTTGCATCATCCTCAACGCACCAAATCATCGTTTTCCCTCCTGTGTTCACCGGTTATGGAGAACATGACCCAGTGAGCAATGTTCACCGCATGGTCTCCGATTCGTTCAAAGTATTTTGCAATCATCAAAAGGTCGAGCGCAGATTCGCCTTGGGCGGGGTTTTGGGCGATTTCTTCGATAAGGCAGCGCTTGACGGCTACAAAGCAGCCGTCCACGGCGTCGTCGTCCGCTGCAACCTTTTCTGCTAACATTATATCATGTTTGACGAAAGCATCAACACTTTCCGTAACCATTTTCATTGCCGATTTTGCCATTTTTATTAAAACAGAAGAGGAGCTGCCGCCGCCGTCCCTCAAAAAGGAGAGAATTTCGGCAATGTCCGCCGCCTGGTCGCCGATTCGCTCCATATCCGTGACCATTTTAAGGGCGGCGGAAATCTGTCGAAGATCCCTCGCCACCGGCTGCTGCTGCAAAAGCAGCTTCAAACAAAGCCCCTCGATGTCCCGTTCCTTTTGACGAATTTCTCCGTCAAGGGGCTTTGCTTTTTTTACGGCGTCATTTTCGCCGCCAAGCGCATTCGGCGTAATGGCGATTATATCCTCGCAAAGCGCGCCCATTTCAATAAGCTCCGTGTTCAAAAGAGCAAGCTGCTCGTCAAAAAAATTTCTCATTATCCAAACCTTCCCGTGATGTAGTCTTCCGTCCGTTTTTCCTTCGGAACGGAGAAAATTTCTTCCGTATCGCCGTATTCCACAAGCTCGCCCAGCAGGAAGAACGCCGTTTTGTCGGAAATTCGCGCCGCCTGCTGCATATTGTGGGTGACTATGACTATGGTGTATTTGTCCTTTAGCTGCATGGCCAAATCTTCGATTTTGGAGGTGGAAACAGGGTCGAGGGCGGAGGTCGGCTCGTCCATGAGCAGCACGTTCGGCTGAACCGCAAGGGCACGCGCAATGCAAAGGCGCTGTTGCTGTCCGCCGGAAAGCCCCAAAGCGTTCTTATTGAGGCGGTCCTTGACCTCCTCCCAAATGGCGGCATCCCGCAGGGACTGCTCCACGATTTCGTCAAGCTTTGCCTTGCTGCGAATGCCGTGGGTGCGCGGGCCATAGGCAACATTGTCGTAAATGCTCATGGGGAAGGGGTTCGGCTTTTGAAATACCATGCCGATTTGCCGCCGAAGCTCGTTTACATCCGTCTCCGGCGAATAGATATTCTCTCCGCCGTAGGAGATTTCTCCGGTGATTTTAACTCCGGGTATAAGGTCGTTCATACGGTTGAGAGTTTTCAGAAAGGTGGATTTTCCGCAGCCGGAGGGGCCTATAAGGGCAGTTATGCTCTTTTCGGGAATATCCATATTTATATCGAACAGTGCCTGATGGTCTCCGTACCAAAGGCAGAGAGCCTTTACGGAAATAATATCGCTCATAATTCTTTTTTCCTCCTGAAGTATTTTGCCGCAAGCTCCGCAGCGAGGTTTATAAGCAGAGCCAAAAGCATAAGTATGGCGGCTATGGCGAAGGCGGCTTCAAACTCGCCCTCCTCCTTTGCGTAAACATAGAGTGCCACGGTGAGGGTGGAGCCGGAGCTGCCGAGTCCGCGGAAAAATCCGTTTAGAGTGTGAGCGAAGCCCGCGGTGAACAGCAGTGCGGCGGATTCGCCGAGTATGCGTCCCACCGCGAGTATGCAGCCGGTGATTACGCCGTCAACGCAGCCGGGGAGCACCACGGTGCGGATAACGCGCCATTTGCCCGCTCCCAGCCCGAAAGCACCCTCCCGGTAGCTTTGCGGAACAGTTTTAAGGCTCTCCTGCGTGGTACGCATAACCGTGGGCAGGTTCATAATAACAAGTGTCAGCGCGCCTGCAATCAGAGAGGTCTGCATTTTGAGAAATTCGCAGAAGAACAGCATACCCACAAGTCCGTATATGATGGACGGTATGCCGGAAAGCGTCTCTGCGGCGTATTCGATTATCCGCACAAATCTTTTGTCCCCGGCATATTCCGAAAGATAGACCGCCGCGCCCGCTCCCAAAGGAACGACTATGATTATGGTGGCGATTACAATGTAAACCGTGTTCAGAATATCCGGCAGTATGCCGATATTGTGGGGAATTACCGTTGGTACGGTGGAAAGAAAGCTCCACGAAATGCCGGGCAGACCTTTAATGAGAATATACGCGATAAGAAAGAGCACAAGCCCGAAGGTAAGCCCCGCACAGATACGCATAAGCCACTTCATGGCGCCGATATATATTTTTCTTTGGGAAGAAAGCTTATTCTTATTCATAATCACTCCTCCTTATCCCGCTTAAGGAAGAAATTCAGCACAGCGTTTATTAGCATGATGAATACGAACAGCACAAGCGCGATGGAGAAAAGCGCCTGCCGCTGCAAACCGGAGGAATAGCTCATTTCTTTGGAAACCGCGGTGGTGAGAAAGCACACGCTTTCAAAAAACGAGGGCATACGGGCGGCGTTGCCGGATACCATGGCAACCGCCATGGCTTCGCCTATGGCACGCCCCACTCCGAGCACCACGGCGGCGGCAATGCCGCTTTTCGCCGCGGGAACGGACACCCGAAAATACGTTTCAATGGGCGTTGCCCCAAGCGCAAGAGAAGCATCCTCATATTCCTTCGGCACCGCCTCAAGGGAGGTCACAGCAACCTTGATTATGGACGGCAGAATCATAATCGCAAGCACTATTATCGCCGCCAAAAGGCTTGCGCCGTCCGGTACGGAGAAAATTTTGCGTATTCCCGGAACAAGAATCAGCATACCCACAAGTCCGTAAACTACCGACGGAATGCCCGCAAGCAGGCTGACGGCGGACTGCATGACGGATTTGAGCTTCGGCGGGGCTATTTTCGCAATATAAACCGCCGTCATAAAGCCCACGGGCACGCCTATCACTATGGCTCCCGCCGTTCCGTAAACGCTTGTCAGAATAAAGGGAAGTATGCCGAACCGAGGCTCCGCCGCGGTGGAAGCCCATGTTTTGCCGAACAGAAAGGGGATTATCCCGATTTTTTTTATGGCGGGAATGCCGGAAATAACGAGATAGACCGTGATCATCAGCACGCATCTGACCGTGATAAGGCCGCACAGAACCCCAACGCCATCGGCTATGCTTCCCTGGCATCCATTAAGGATACCGTCAAGGCCATCTCCGTTAACGGCGTAGCTCCCAGCGAGGCGACCGTTTCCGACGGCAGCTATGAGGTACAGCGTCCCTTCGTCCTCGTCACCAAGGAAGGCGTTGAGCTGTCCAAGGCGGCACAGCTGTTCTTCGACTACGCGACCGGCAAGGATGCGGCTGACATCATCTCCGCAGCAGGCGCAGTGCCCGTAGCAAAGTAATTTGTCGACCGGCGTAAGACGACGCCTCCGCAGATGTTCGTCTTATGCCGGTCATAATACTGCCTTTTTGGAGCAGGCGGCAAAGATAAACAGCCGCCATATTGGAATTTATGAAGACGAAAACGAAAAATCTCATTGAGAATACAGTCCACGCCGTATTCCTCATTCTCGGTCTCGTGACGGTGGCCGCCGTTTTGCTGATAACGGTATATCTCATCGTCTCCGGAATACCGGCCATACGCGAGATTGGGCTGTCCGACTTCCTGTTCGGCAGGAAGTGGGCCTCGACCGCGGCAACGCCGAGCTACGGCATACTGCCGTTTATCCTCACGAGCATTTACGGCACGGCGGGAGCTATCTGCCTCGGTGTGCCGGTGGGCTTCATGGCCTCGGTGTATCTCGCAAAAATGGCAAAGCCGCGTGTGCGTGCCGTCGTAGTTGAGGCGGTGTCGCTGCTTGCCGGTATCCCCTCGGTCGTGTACGGCCTTGTGGGTATGATGGTGCTTGTTCCGGGCATACGCAAGGTTTTCAACGTCCCCGACGGAGCGAGTCTTCTGGCCGCGATGATCGTGCTTGCGATCATGATCCTGCCGTCTATAATCAAGGTCTCGATGACCTCGCTCGAGGCCGTTCCCAGGGAGTACGAGGACGCATCCCTCGCTCTCGGCGCAACGCCGACGGAGACGTATTTCCGCGTGTCCGTTCCGGCTGCGAAAAGCGGCATTGCCGCGGCGGTCGTCCTCGGCGTCGGCAGAGCGATAGGCGAGGCGATGGCGGTCATGATGGTGTCGGGCAACGCGCCGAACATGCCGGAGCTTTTCCAGAGCGTAAGGTTTCTGACCACCGCTGTAGCAAGCGAGATGAGCTACTCCGCGGGTCTTCAGCGTCAGGCGCTTTTCTCCATCGCGCTGGTGCTGTTCCTGTTTATCATGCTCATTAACGCGACGCTCAACTTCCTTTTGAAGAGGGATAAGTCGAATGGATAACAAAAACGTAAAAGCAAGGCGCAGGGCATATGAGATAACGATGCGCGGCCTGTCCGGGCTTTGCGCCCTTTTCACCTCGGCTCTCGTGCTGTTTCTTATAGCGTACGTCCTCATAAAGGGCGTGCCGAATATATCGTGGAAGTTTCTGACCACATCGGTGAGCTATCTCAACAACTCGGTCGGCATACTGCCGGATATACTCAATACGCTCTATATTGTTCTCGACACGCTCCTGTGGGTGCTGCCCCTCGGCGTCGGAGCGGCGATCTACCTCACCGAATACGCGAAAAACCACCGCATCGTCGCCGCCATCGAATACGCCGCCGAGACGCTATCGGGCATACCGAGCATCATCTACGGCCTTGTCGGAATGCTGTTTTTCTGCGAGCTTCTCGGCTTCCGGACCTCGCTGAAGGCCGGTGCGATGACGCTCGTGATAATGAACCTGCCCACTGTTATGCGCACTACACAGGAGAGTCTCAAGATTGTTCCTCAGAGTCTGCGCGAGGGTGCGTTCGGTCTCGGAGCAGGCAAGTGGCGTGTTATCCGAACCGTTGTTTTCCCCGGCTGCGTTGACGGCATCATAACCGGCTGCATCCTCGCTGTGGGGCGTATACTCGGCGAATCGGCGGCGCTGCTGTTCACAGCGGGCTTTGCGCATAATATCTACAATCTGTTTGTTGACGGACTGTCCGGCGCGGGCGCGACGCTCACCGTGGCACTTTACGTCTACGCCAAGGAGCAGGGCGAGTTCGGCATAGCATTCGCCATAGCCGCCATTCTCATGGCGCTGACGGTGATAATAAACCTCGCCGCAACATTGATAGGTAAATACTACGACAAGAGGAGAAGCATATGAGCAGCATCATAAGCGTAAACGAGCTGTGCCTGTGGTACGGGCAGACGCAGGCGCTTAAAGATATAAATATGGAGATCCCCGAAAAGAGCATAACGGCGCTCATCGGGCCCTCCGGCTGCGGCAAATCGACGTTTCTGAAAACGCTCGACCGCATGAACGACCTCGTGCCCGGCGTTAAGATAACGGGCGAGGTAAAGTACAAGGATCAGGATATCTACGCGCCCGGCACGGATGTAAACGAGCTGCGGCGCTGCGTGGGCATGGTGTTCCAGAAGCCGAATCCCTTCCCCATGAGCATTTACGACAACGTCGCCTACGGCCCGCGCACGCACGGAGTGCGCAAAAAGGCAGAGCTTGACGAGATAGTCGAGCGTTCGCTCCGGGGAGCTGCCATCTGGGACGAGGTAAAGGACCGGCTGAAAAAATCCGCCCTCGGTCTCTCGGGCGGCCAGCAGCAGCGACTGTGCATAGCCCGTGCACTTGCCGTCGAGCCTGACGTGCTGCTCATGGACGAGCCGACCAGCGCGCTCGACCCCATATCCACCTCGAAGATCGAGGAGCTCGCCACGGAGCTTAAGAAAAACTACAGCATCGTCATCGTGACGCACAACATGCAGCAGGCGCTGCGCATTTCCGACAGCACCGCATTTTTCCTGCTCGGTGAGCTGATCGAATACGACAATACCGAAAGGCTGTTCTCCGTGCCGTCGGACAAGCGCACCGAGGACTATATAACAGGGAGGTTCGGCTGATGAGAAGCAAATTCGACGCCCAGCTCAGGGAGCTCGGCGAAAAGCTCACGCTCATGGGCGCAATGTGCGAGGAGGCGATAGCAAACTCGGCAAAGGCGCTTTTGTCCGGCGACAGCGAGCTTGCAAAAAAGCTTGCACCGCTTGATCTTGAGATAGATCAGTACGAGCGAGATATCGAGATGATGTGCCTGCGCCTTTTATTGCAGCAGCAGCCGGTGGCGCGAGATCTGCGTCAGATATCCGCGGCGCTTAAAATGATAACCGACCTTGAGCGCATCGGCGATCAGGCCTCGGATATCGCGGAGATAATTCCGCACCTTAAAGGCAGAACGGGCAGCGAGTGTCAGGCGATGCGCCCCATGGCCGAGGCCGCCATCGGCATGGTCACGGACAGCATTGAGGCGTACAATAAGCGCGACCTTGCCCTTGCAAAAAGCGTTATCGAGCACGACGACGTTGTTGACGACTGCTTTTTGAGCGTAAAGACCGCGCTCATCGACATGATCCGCACCGGGCACGGCGACGCGGAGTACGCCCTCGATCTTCTCATGATCGCAAAGTACTTCGAGCGCATAGGAGACCACGCGACGAACGTTGCCGAATGGGTCGAGTTCTCGGTTACGGGAATACACAAATCGAATGAGATATGAAAACAGCTCCCCCTTGGGGAGCTGTTCAGACTGTCGAAAAAGTCCGGCATTAGGCCGGCTGATAATTAAGAGAACTTGCCAAAGAACTCTTTGAGTGCAGCAATAACTGCCTGGCTTGCCTTGCTTGCGCCTGAGCCCTCGAGAATCTTGCCGATCATTTCAAAAATGTTTTCCATTATAATTGTGCTCCTTCCTAAAATAAAAACGGCATCACGCCGAAAAGGAGAAGAATATGGCAGATTTGTTTGACG
>OQWM01002409.1_pt1 | contig 12703 bp, 15 predicted proteins | sample 1691531 | NCBI WGS metagenome assembly OQWM01 (sample SAMN03418257, study PRJEB22391) | human gut metagenome | biome: human-gut; feature: organic feature; material: feces | host: Homo sapiens | place: Tanzania | collected 2013-01 | reverse complement strand
CGGGCAAAAAAATCTCCCCACCATTTTGTTGACGTCGACAAAATGGTGGGGATTGTTGTTTCGCGCAAGATGTCAAAAAATCATTCTCCAACCGAGAATACCGCTATAAGGGCTTGTCCCGACAAGCGTTTTTGCTTCTTTTCCGCAATAAAAAGAAGCCGAAAAATAAGAAATGAGCGCCAAAAAGCGCACCTTTTCCATACCCGCAAAATCTTCGGGTCCCAGAGTGGTAAAAAGCCACCGTCAAGAGGCTTTTTGAAGGTTTATCTTATTATAGTTGGCTTTTATCTTGCTTTTGTCGGAATTTAGTCTTACCTTTGCAAAAGATTCATTTGATAGATTTAAGGATAGAACAATTTGAAACTCATACTATGTATGTGCACGAGTGGCGACTCGTGTCTTTTGTTTCTAGCTAAGGTTTAACAGGGTTTTAGAACCATTTTTGCTAAAGACATCAGGTGCCTGTGAAGGTACCTATGGTTTTTGTAGATTTGTTAGATTTAAGGTTTTAGCTATAATTAATTACTTTACTCATATATTCAATATATACAGGTGGCTGTGAAGCTACTCCACAAGATTAACACATTCAAATCGAGGAGCCTCTGGTGCGAAAGCATCGGGGGCTTTTTTATGTTTCGTAGTAAAATAGTTATTGTTTTGTTTGGTTATTCGTAGTAAAATTACTACCTTTGCAGTGTTGAATTATTAAACAAGCGATCTATGAAAAATGTAAAAGTTTCTAAGATTCTGAGAATCTTGACTGACGACGGTTGGTACTTAGACCGTTACAACGGGGACCACAGAGAGTTTAAACATCCTACAAAAAAGGGTGTTGTAACTGTCAACGGCAAGCCTTCAACATCTATCTGCGGATGGCTCCTCAGTAGTATTGAACGGCAGTCGGGGCTTAGGTTCTGACAAACTGGGGTGGAGCTGAAGCTCCGCCCCTCCCCCCTACACACATTCGAAGCAGACGCTTGTTTTGATATTCGACAAAGAAAGGTGGCGGTCGTGGCTGCCACCTATTTTAAGATTAACATATAAAACAATATATTATGAACAATGTTGTGATTAAAGCTGCCCGTACTGCTGACGGCTACTGTTGTGCTTGCGACTTACTGCCGGGTTGGGTTGTTGCCTACGATGGCGACCTTGAGGGCTTTAAGGAGTATGTCCAGGAGAGTGTTGACTTCTGGCTCGAAGGCAGACGTAAAGACGGTGATGTATACCCGGAGGTGTTTGACGGTGAGTATAGGCTCGTCTACGATTTTGATGTGGCTACGTTGCTCGACTACTATCGTGGCATATTCTCGTTTGCCGCTCTTCAGTCAATAACGGGCATCAACCAGAAGCAGCTCTCACACTATGCGAGCGGCTTGTCGAAGCCGCGCCATCAGCAGGTAGAGAAAATAAAGTCGGGTCTGCGCCGACTTGCCAAGGATATTGAAATGGTCACTGTTTAATAAATTCAACACCGCCGCCCGACCATGCGGCACTATGACCGCTGCAAGTTCTGACTTCGCAACGTTTCATGATTAAAAGAACTCGTTGAGCCCTCGGTGCGTGACGCATCGGGGGCTTTTTCATTTGCGTGTCTCCACGAAAATGGTTAACTTTGCAATATCGAAATTTTAAAATATTTTAATTCACGTTTTATGGCTGGCGGCTGCGAAGTCCCCAGTCATTTTTTTGCTTATGTTGGAGTTTGTTACTAATTTTGTGGGTGAATTAAAATATTTGTAAAATGATTTATAATGATACTCAGGCAAAGGCTGCCGATGCCGCCCTTGCTGCTTTGTTGTCTGCTGGCTCAGCCATGCCAAAGGATAGTTTTTGTGCCGCCATGTACAAGGTCGCAGATGACCCTTGGCTACATAATGAGGTGCTCAATCTGCTCGAGACTGATGGCTTCATCTTTTTTGAAGGTACTTATGGTTGGCGTGTGCGGCTTACTCAAGAGGGATGTAAGGCTGCAAGCAAAGGGGTCTTAGCATACCTCAAGCATAAGAGATTGTTGGAAACTATAAACCAATACAGAACCGTTTTGTCTGTTGTGAGTGCTATTGTTGCCTTGCTCAGTTTGTTGCTCAACTGGCTCCACAGAGCGAAATAGCCGTCACTATGCAGTTGAGCACAGCGCAGATGATAGCGATAATGGTCGCTATCGTCGTGATAATGTCGCGAGTTTTTTCGTCCATATATGTTGGCTTTTACGGTTTGTTATCCGCAAAGTTAATCGTTATATTACACCTTGCCAAAACTTTTTCTGAAAAAAATCGCCCAAACTCTTGCGCATTTCAATCTTATTGCATAACTTTGCCATCGCTACAATTTATTGATGCGGACTCTCCGCATAATAATGTGGAGAAGTAAATGATATACGGCGGTTCGCCTTCCACGTGTTTTTAGCCCTTTGTGGTGGATCACATGTAAGTTGTAGCAGACGAGGAAGTGCGAGCCGCTTTTTTCGTACCCCTACGTCAACCGTACCGGGCGGTTCCCGGGATAAGGCTACAACTTACCAAAATCATGCAAACATCTGCATTATCTATGCGCCAGGCTCAAGGGCGCGTGCTGGGCAAGCGAGAGGTCAAGGCTAAGGCCAAGACATGGCTCAGTGCAAAGAGCAAGAGTATGACAACGCTATTCGGCTTCGAGGTGACAAGGCTCGAGGGGCTGCGCGTGTACGCGACGGCAGCACTCATGATTGTGGGCACGGCTCTGTTTGAGGTGTGCGCAGCGGCTACCTTCGGCTGCATAGCCCTGGCGGGGTACAATGTGTACAGGCTAAACGTGGAGAATCCTGAGGAGAAAGGAGGTGAGGCATGAAAACAACAACTACAGTCAACGGCAAAGAGCTCTGCATCCATGAATCTACGATGGTGGTGGTTTCTACTATGATGCCTTTCAACAACTTCCAGAGACAGGTTCTCAATATGCTTGACTTGGGGCTTCATGGTCTTGTTTGTCATACCGAAGATGTCGACATGCTCAAACAAGACATTGTGAGTGTGTTGAATAGTCTTGACAAACAATATCCCCGTACTGGTTATCATCTGTCTTTTAGTGAAATGAAGCGCGATATGTCGGGTACAGGCACAATAACCAAGAATACAAGCTATGAGCTTAGACTTGCCGACAGCCGTGTGACAGAGCGGCATTTCCAAGAGAGCGATGTTTTCGCCGTCGTGAGCTTCATCCCTATTCAAGGCTTCTTTGTGCGCAGCGATGCTGATGAGCCTCACATGTTCGCCGCTCCGTTCTTCGGCGACCGCATAGGCTGGGCAGATGTATATAACAACACTTTGGCAGAGAAAGGAGACGAGCGATGAGGTCTTTAGAAGCTTTCCAAAAAGAGGTGCTGCAGCCGTTGAGAGAGGTTCGTGATGATGCGTTCAAGCAGCTCAACTATAAGATGGCTTCGGCGTATGAAGCCTTTGCGGCGGTTCAATCCGTGCATGACGACGAGGAGAAGGAGTTCTATGTTGAGCAGGCGAAGCGTAAAGTGGAGTTCGAGGCGGAGCAACGCAAACGTCTGCAAGGGTTCGTGAGCTATATTAGGTCTTGCCGTATAGGAGCTAATATCGAACTGCAGAAGGCTCTTGCTGACATTAAGAACAAGAGGCGACAAGCCTACGAGAGCTGCAACGATGCTATTGGTGCTGCGTTCGCCAATTTCAACGACGAGCGCAAGAAGGCTGGCGAACTGCCCGTGACTTATGACGAGATAAAAAAGTTAATAAAAGAAGAAGGAGGCGAGCGATGATTGCAATTGAGAATATCCCTGCAGGATTAAATGACAAGGAGGCACTGGAGCAGAAGATAGAGTTGCTCCACGACGTGGTGACCCATCTGCTCAACGACACGATAGAGGCTTCGCTGCCTGAGGCGCGAGACCTTGCGCACATGGCGCAGAATGTCGATGAGCTTTGTAGACAACTTCAACAACTTAAAAACGCACTATGATGACAGAAGAAGACAAGAACAAGACCAAAGACCAGGCCCAAGAGATTGACGAGTTCACTTTTGAGCTGCTCGACGCTTATTTCGCCTCCCGCTCAGCCTATCCGGGCAACAGCGAGCTGGGCGTACCGCTCGCGTCGGAGTATAAGACTACCGACGACATTGCTGGCGAGCTCGACAGCATCATGCCGGTAGACCTGCACACGATCGTGATATATATGCGCCGCAGGGGCTATCGGCTGAAGACTGCTGCCGACGGCTCGCTACGATGGGAGATTTGGCGCGACATGAATTATATGGGTTAATTGAGATTATTATGAACAAAGACGATTGTTGCAGAATATTCAACGTAGAAGACATTATAAATCTTCCGCAGGCTGCTATGAATATCGTCATGGGCGACAGAGAGCGGCGCGATGCTGTATACAGAGAGCTGCTCTCTGTCAATCGCTACGACATGAGCTTCGACTGGTTCAGGCAGCTGTATGAAGAGGAGTTCGCGCAACGCAAGAAGCAGAAACAAGACTTCACTCCAGTGGAGGTGTCCGAGATTGTGGCAAAGATTGCATTACCTACCGTGGGTACTATACATGAACCTACGGCCGGCACCGGGGGGCTTATAATAAGCGCGTGGTGGGAGCAATGCAGACGTGCCATACCGTGGGACTATTATCCTTCACAGCACATGATTACTGTATGGGAGTTGTCCGACCGTGCCATTCCTTTGCTTCTGCTAAACCTAAGCATACGTGGGATAATGGGGTATGTCTACCATGGCGACGTACTTGAGGGTACCGTCAAGGCCCGCTATATTCTACTAAACCGGAGTGACGATGCTCTCGGGTTTAGCGATGTTGTGAAGGCAGAGGCGGGCGATATTATTGTTGAACAATGTAAATGAAAGGGGGTGGTTAAGATATGACTTTTTTTGAGGTTTATGACAGTTGGCTTGATGAGCATAAGGCAGAGGTGAAACAGACAACAGTCGCCGCTTACCTTAATGATCGCAAGACTTTTTCTCGTTTTATCGCTGATGATACTGACATCCGCACTCTTGACGAGGACACAATGAGGGCTATTTTCGATATGCTACGTGATTCTGGCATGAGCAGTAATTACATGGGTGACTTGCTCATGGTTTATAGGATGGTGATGCGCTATGCTGACAAAAAACTATGTATAGACAATCTACCTTCTGTCGACTGGAGGATAAAGAATGTATCTAATTCACGTATAAAGGGTGCTACACGTCCACGTGTGAAAAGATTCTCAGTGGATGAGTATGAGCGGATAATAAGGGTATTCGAGGGTAATCCAAGCCCGGGTGGGCTTGCCGTTGTTGTGGCGATGTTCACGGGTCTAAGAATAGGCGAAGTGTGTGGTCTGAAGTTTTCTGACATTGATATTGACGAGGGCTTGATGCACATACAGCGCACATGTGTTTCTGTGACCAAGGAAGTCCAAAAGCTTCTCCGTCCAGACGAGGAATATGTAATGTCTCGCTGCCTGCAATCTCCGAAAAGTGCTACTTCAGACCGCTTTATTCCGTTGATACCTAAGCTACGCAAAATACTTCAGGCTTATGCAAAAATATACCCAGGTGAATATTTTATAGCTACGCTGACTGGTAAGCCAACCAGTCCAAGGACGCTGCGTATGTGGTATATGAAGATGCTCAAGGCGGCTAAAGTTCCGTATTTAAATTTCCATTGCTTGAGACACACCTTTGCTACTCAGATGATAGAGAAAGGTGTCGATGTGAAAACAGTGTCCTCAATACTCGGGCATGCCGGTGTTGAGATTACGATGGACACTTATTGTCATCCTTCTGATGACGTTAAACGTGCAGGCATACAAAAGGCTTTCAAGGGTCTGTTAAAGTAGCTTGCAATTATTGTAATATCATATAGTACATTTTTTTACATTGTCTGGCGGCGTGTTCTATGCGAATAGGGCACGCCGTTTTTTTTGTATTCTTAGGTTCGGGTGCGAGTTGTTATCTTTGTGGTGTAATAAAAAGACAAAGACAATGATAACAGTCACTCAATCAATTCCTGCTACGTGCTTTTCGGCCAACATCCCAGATGTTGAGTTCTCGATAGGGGGCTATCGTGCTGCCGTGGTGATGACGGTAGACGGCGAGGAGATATACAACGAGCGTCTGTATCCCGTAGGGGGTAAGATACAGCTCTGCGAACTCGACTGTCTGCTGGGGCCTTACGCCCGCCAGAGCCTTAAGATTGCGCTCGGCATAAAGATAGTGGAGCAGACAGACAGTTCGGACGCTGCTGACACGAAGACGATCAGCGCGGACATAATATATAGTGCTGCCGACATAGGCATGGGTGCCGCAGACTTCATGGCTAAACGCTTCCTGACGCTGCTTGAGGGCGAGAAGGTGACGGCGCTGAACCGCCTGGAATACCTGCACTTCATCGGCACGGAGGCGGCTAAGGTGACGGCTGAATATGACGACGGCTCGACGAAGGCGTTCGATGCGGTGGTGGTGGCTGGCAATGACAAGTATACTACTATAGATGTGTCGGCGGACAAGTTCGTGGCTGAGGGCAAGGTTCTGGTATGTTATGATGTCCAGGCCGGGGCGCGCAGCTTCCGGTTCACAATCGACTTTGATGAGCCCGACTGCGCCCCCATCCTGGTATTCGTCAACTCGTTCGGCGTTGAGGAGCTGCTCTACTGCACGGGCACGCATTCGGTAGCTCCGACATACAAGCGCGACAGCGGCTACATCGGGCGCTACAACCGCAACTACAACATCGTGGAGACCCGAGCGTTCAAGGCTGACACGGGCATCATGCCCTTCGCGATGGCTAACTGGGCCGACGAACTGCTGCGCTCGCAGGAGGTGCACGTGGTGAACTTCAAAGACGGGCACGCCAACGTGGGCAAGGAGGTGACCATAACCGACTCGAAGTCGGAGTACAGCAACGACGACGACGAGCTGCCCCGCTTCACCTTCACATACCAGTATGCGCAGCGCAACCACAACGTCGTTGACGTGCTGCGCTCGGGCCGTATCTTCGACAATACTTTCGACAATACTTTTGAGTAATTTTGATTTTTGAGTTGTGAGTTTTGAATTGTGCGCTGCGCGCATTTTGAATTTTCCATTTTTGAATTGAGAATTGCTAAATCAGAAATCTAAACTCATAATTCAAAATCGCCAAAGGCGATAATTCAAAACTCAAAACTCAAAATTCAAAATCGCCAAAGGCGATAATTCAAAACTCAAAATTCAAAACTCAAAATTCAAAATGGCAATTCATTTCAGCGACATGCTGCGCCTGCTTGACCAGGCTTACCAACACCGCACGCTGGTGGATGTGACGGCGTGGGAGGGTGGCACGGGCAAGGTGCTGCACTATAAGGGGTGGCTGGTGCATCACGTGAACTGGCGTGGCGGCTACATACGCCTGCGCAACCCGAAGAACCGGGAGCTGCGCACGCTGCCTCAGATTTTCATCTTCTTCATTAACAATAAACGTGTGTTCTTATGACTAATACTAATTCTACTCTGCAGGCTGCTTCGGCTCAGCCTGATGCTGACGGCTTCCGCCGCTATCATATCGTGCCGTCGGGCTTCGGGGCTTCGAGTGCTGTGGCTTCGGTGAACTCGGAGTATGGTGGCGACTCGTGCGAGGTGTTCGACGACGAGGATGTGCCGGGGGCTCAGGGCATCCGCGACATCAAGGTGGGTGGCAAGCCTTACAAATATGTGCAATGGGGCAGCGACGACCAGCTGCCTTACCGTGTGCGCAAGGAGATTATGAGCAATATGGTGACTGCCCAGTGCCAGCAGTTCAACATCACTTCGTGCTACGGCCAGGGGCTGCGCTTCGTAGACCGCAAGACGAAGAGTGATGTCAGCGACAAGGAGATTCTGGACTTCTGCCTGCGCAACTCGCTGCAGGAGGTGTTCCTGGAGCAGGCTACTGACATGAAGTTCTACTCGTTCTCGGTGACTGTGATAATCCTCTCGCGCGACGGCAAGAAGATCGTGAAGGTGCGCAACAAGGATGCTGCTTACTGCCGCTTTGAGTATGGTGGAAGCACGGGGTCGGGCAGTGCGGAGCATGTGTTCTACGGCGACTGGCGGCTGGGCTTCTTCAACGAGCAGAACATTGAGTGCATAGAGCTGCTCGACTACTGGGACCCTCTGGGCGACCTGAGGGTGCGCATGGGCCAGGAGCCTGACCCTGCTACGGGGCTGAAGCTGAAGCCGACGAGGTGCCGCAAGTTTGCAATCGTGAGCCGTATGGCGACTCCGGGCTGCCAGGTGTATCCGGTGCCTTACTACTCGTCGATATTCAGGGATGCGTGGTTTGACATATACCGGCTGATTGGTATAGGCAAGCGATACATGATAAAGAACACGTCGGCTCCGAGGGTGCAGATTGAGGTGCACGACGACTACTGGGACAATGTGTGTGACAACGAGTGCATTAGCGACGAGCGCAAACGACGTGAGCGTAAGGAGCAGGAGAAGCAGAACATCATAGACTTCGTGACGGGCATTGAGAATGCGGGCAAGGCTATGATATCGGGCTACTACGTTGACCCTAACGGCAAGGAGAACCGCATGGTGCGCATAGTGCCCCTGAACGATGCCGGCAAGAAGGAGGGCGGCAACTGGAGCGACGACATGAGCGAGGCTTCCAACGCTCTGTGCTTCGCCCATGGGGTGCACCCTAACCTTGTGGGGGCTACGCCGGGCAAGAGCCAGATGAACAACTCGGGCAGCGACAAGCGCGAGCTCTTCACGCTGAAGCAGGCTCTGGAGAAGCCTTGCCACGACGTGATGACGAAGCCTTATCACGTGATTCTGCACTATAACGGGTGGCACGAGAGGGCTACGGTAGACATTCCGATGCTGATGCTGACTACGCTAGACGAGAATAAGGATGCAAAGAAGGTGTCGGGCGAAAGAGTGAAGAGTGAAGAGTGAAAAGTGAAAAGTGAAGAGTGAAGAATCCAATACTGAAAGCTTATGATTGAAATTGACAAACAAGACTTTGAGTGGTCGCTGCCGGTGGGCATGAGCGCTCACGATGAGGTGTATGAGTCGGTGAAGCCGGCTATCGGCACGGTGCTCGACAATTACTGCATCTCATTGCTTGGCGACGTTGGCATTCAGCAGATTATGGCTGCTGAGGAGGGCACTGCCTTAAAGCGTTACTTTAAGATGATGGTGTGCATTGACGGTTTTCTGTCGGTGCTGCGCCAGCTGGACCTGGTGCTTACGCCAACGGGGTTTGGCATCGTGAGCAACGACACGGTGTCGCCTGCGAGCAAGCAGCGTGTGGATGCGCTTGAGGCACAGCTGCGCACGGCTCTGTGCCGGGCGCGTGCGATGACTGTGCATCTGCTGCGCTCTGCGGAGTGGGGCTGCACGGCGAAGGCGGTGCGTGCGATACGCTACACTTATACGGAGCATTACTTCTTCTTCGGGTCGACGAGCTCGGGGGCGTGGACGTATAAGGACTGGCAGAACATGCAGCCTATCATTGAGCGCACTGACGAACTGCTGCGTGTGCGCTTCGGCGACGAGCAGATTGACGACTGGCTGGACGCTTACCGCCGTGACGACCACGACCGGCTGACGGCTTATACGACTGCGCTGCAGCTGTCGTGCGACCTCGTAGACCGTGCTGCTACGAGCAGCGAAGACGTGCGCAGCACTGCTCTGTGGCGGAGCCTGGAGCGTGAGCTGGAGGGCAACAGCTCGGTGTATGCTCTGTATCACGGGAGCGATGCGTACAAGGCTGCTCACGTGGAGCCTTTCGGCAACAAAAAGGAGTCGACGGCTTTTCTCTTTAACGGATAATTTAAAAGTAAAAAAGTAAAAGAGTAAAAAAGTAAAAGATTAAAAATTATGGACTTATGCTGCCCTACTTCGTGGCGTGAGCTGACGCAAGATCAGCTGCGCTACGTGCTGTTTCTTCTGGCTACTTTCGCCGACCCGGTGGTTGTAAAAACCTATTGTTTCGTAAGATTTGCGGGTATATATTTGATCGAGAAAAACCGCTGGGGGTGGAAGTGCTCGAAGGATGGCAGGGTGTTTTATCTTCAGCCGTGGCAGATACATTCATTCCTGGGGCAGCTGGAGTTTGTTGACAGCCTGGAGACGATGGACAATCGGTTGGAGGTTGTGCAGGGTCTTAAGGCTGTCAACGCTCTGCTTCAAGAGGATGCTGATACGGGGCGCATAATCAGCTTCCATGAGTATCTGTGCATGGAGCAGCGGTATCAGCGATACTTGATGGGCCGTGACGAGGATCAGATTGACATTCTGGGCTCGTTTCTCTACCGGCGTGCTGACGGCTCGCGCCCTGCCGACCTGACGCTGACGGCTGCGGAGCGTGTGGGTGTGCTGGCATGGTTCGGGCATATTAAATATGTCATGTCATACGCTTTCCCTAACTTGTTCCGCAAGTCAAAAGGCGACGATGATATTTCTGACCTCTCGGTTATAGAGAGCATCAACGTACAGCTGCGTGCTCTGACTGACGGCGACGTGACCAAAGAGGCTGCTGTGAAGGCTGTAGACTGCTGGCGGGCTCTGACTGAGCTTGACGCCAAAGCGAAGCAGGCTGAAGAGTTCCGGCGCAAATACCCCAACACTTAACACTCAATATTCAACACTCAACATTCCACATTATGAAAGACCTCTTTCCGGCTCTCGACTATTTCACTCAGCTGGCTGCTGACAACCGTCTCGCTTCTGAGCAAGGCTTCCATCCGTGCCTCTGCTCCGGCCCTGACTCCATCGATGGGGTTATGCAGGGCTTCAAGAAGCATCGCAACTTCATCATGGTCGACGATACTACCTCGCAGCAGACCTTCAGCAATGGGGTCGGCTTCTTCCGTCGTGACGTGTACACGGTGTTTATTCTCGCTGGCTATCGTGTTGATGACATGATAGACCGCGAGGCTAAGCTCAATATGTGTCGCACTCTGTTCCGGCAGTTCCACTCACGACTGCTTCACGATCGCGACGAACTGGGCGATGAGCGCCTGACGTTCCTCGACTTGCATAACATCTACTCTAACGAACTGCCCCGGTACTCTTACAATGGCGTGACGGGGCTTTACTTCATGATACGCAACGAGCAACCTATTGATATTAGCTATGACAGAGCGGAGTGGGTTAAATAATATGTCTGAGGCTGAGCACTCCAAATGGGTGCAGGGGTGGAGCGACTTTATGGTGAAGATGTGGCAGGAGAAGATGCTGCAGTTCGCTCCGCCGGTCTACGATACGGGGGCTCTCTCGCGTTCGGTGCAGGGCGTGGTGCATCCGGGTCCGGTGACTACTATTGAGCACCGTTTCCTTGAGTATGGCATCTACGTGGCTCGTGGTGTGGGCAATGGCTACAACCGTGGCAACGGGGGCGACTTGAAGTTTCTGAAGGACTGGAAGACTAATCCTCACCACCGCCAGAAACGTGACTGGTTCAGTAAAAAATATATGTACTCCTTACACCGTCTCAATGAGTTCGAGGCTGCCTATTACGGGCAGACTTACCAGGGACTGGTGTCGTCGTTCTTGTGGCAGCTCTTCGGGGGCGGCCAGAATACGATTGACATGAGTGTTTCGCAGCTATAAAAAAAAGATCTATGGCTATCAATACAGATAATATTACTCAGTTCTTAGAGGGCATCCGCGACGAGCGTCGCACTCACGCCAATACGGCTGAGCGTATAGGCACTGCCCTGCTGATGCTGCTGGCTCTGGTAGAGAAGCAGCTCGACCTCAGTGTGTACCTGCGCAACGACATCGACAACAATGCCAAGGCTGTGATTGGCTTCGACAAGGGATTGAAGCTTGGCAACGGCGGGTGTGGCATCGACGGCTTCGGCGAGGCGGTGCTGCGACGTATCGTGTCACTTGGCTACGACGGGGCGACGCAGCAGGGGTTCGGCATCGTAGACCGTGGCGACGGCAAGTTCAGGCTTGACATCCATGACCTTCAGGTGTGGGGCAAGGCTGTGTTTCAGGAGCTGGAGGTGAGGAAGCTGTCGTATGCCGGGGGCAATGTGTACCTGAGCGGTTCGGGCAGCAGGATATTCAAGGCGGAGGAGCTGTATGACGAGGCGGGCAAGCTGAAGGGCTGGCGCTGCTGGCTGCTGGCTGACGACGGCACTACGGCGACGCAGAACTTGTGGCGTGTGGGCGACCAGGCTCGCTGTCAGACGTTCGGGCTGGCTGACAAGCAGAAGCCGACGCGAGCGTGGTGGCGACTGGTGACTGCCGTGAGTGAGGAGAATGTGGCTCTGACTGACGAGGTGGGCAATGTGCTGTATGACGGCAAGAAGTTCGGGTGGATTGAGATTGCAAAGGACAACTGCGAGCCGGGCAGCGACGTGCCCGAGGCTGGCGATTCTATCGTTCTTGACGGCAACCAGAATCCTAACGAGACTGGTCGTCAGGGGGTCATGATACTGGAGACTACGGGTCCTAACACGCCTCGCATCGTGGCGTATAAGGGTGTGGTGGGCTACACACATGAGGGCTGTGAGGTGTTCAAGCTGTCGCCCGAGGGTTCGAGGATTGTGTCTACATCGTTCGAGTGGGTGTCGCCTACGGGTGACCTGATCCACATCGTGAACTACAGAGGCGTGTGGCAGAGTGGCGTGAGCTACGGCTACTATGACCAGGTGAGCCATGGCAACGGGGTGTGGCTGTGTACTAACAGCGACGGCAGCTCTACGGAGCCTA
>OQWM01002408.1_pt1 | contig 12705 bp, 8 predicted proteins | sample 1691531 | NCBI WGS metagenome assembly OQWM01 (sample SAMN03418257, study PRJEB22391) | human gut metagenome | biome: human-gut; feature: organic feature; material: feces | host: Homo sapiens | place: Tanzania | collected 2013-01 | reverse complement strand
CCATCTACAAGGACGCCGAGCTGAAGACGTATCTGGAGCAGGCGGGCTTTCACGATGTGCAGATACACAAAAATAAAAGCTGGCTCTGTATTACAGCGCGGAAATGAGGGAGAAGCAGACAGATGAATGACAAGAAGCTCCTATTTGACCGCAAATGCCATGTGCTGTATTTCCGGCCCTGCAAGAAAGAGATTCTGAAGGCGCATCCCGAATACAGAGACGAGGCGGGCTATCGAAGAAACAAATAATACTGCAACGCAAAGGCGGTGAGACAAATGGAAACCTTTATCGGGATCATGATCCCTTTCTTGGGAACAGCACTGGGCTCAGCCTGCGTGTTTTTTATGAAAAAATCACTCGGTGTTTCGGTGCAGCGCGCCCTTGCGGGATTTGCCGCCGGAGTGATGGTGGCGGCGTCGATATGGAGTCTGCTGATCCCCGCCATCGAGCAGTCGGAGGGCATGGGCAAGCTGTCCTTCCTTCCTGCCTTTATCGGCTTCTGGGCCGGCGTGCTGTTTTTGCTTTTGCTCGACCGTTTGATTCCCCATCTTCATGTGGGAAGTAAACAGGCCGAGGGTCCGAAAAGCAAGCTGGGCCGCACCACCATGATGGTGCTGGCTGTTACCTTACATAATATCCCGGAGGGAATGGCAGTCGGCGTGGTGTATGCAGGCTTTCTTTCGGGAAATACGCAGATTACTGCGGCAAGCGCACTGGCGCTATCCCTCGGCATTGCCATTCAGAATTTCCCCGAGGGTGCGATCATCTCCATGCCGCTCCGGGCAGAGGGCGAGAGCAAGGGCAGGGCATTTCTCGGCGGCGTGCTCTCCGGCGTGGTGGAGCCTATCGGCGCGGTGCTGACGATTCTTGCGGCGCAGCTGGTGATCCCGGCGCTGCCGTATTTTCTGAGCTTTGCGGCGGGCGCCATGCTCTATGTGGTGGTGGAGGAGCTGATCCCCGAAATGTCGCAGGGAAAGCACTCCAACATCGGCACGATTTTCTTTGCCGTGGGCTTTAGCGTCATGATGACGCTGGATGTGGCGCTGGGATAGCATTTTATTTGAAAGAAGGTACGAAAATGATCCAAACAACAGTTCAGGTTTCCGGCATGGCCTGCTCCATGTGCGAGGCGCACATCAACGACGCCATTCGCGCCGCATTCTCGGTGGAGAAGGTTTCCTCCTCCCATTCCAAGGGGGAGACGGTGATCCTCTCTCAAGAGCCGCTGGACGAAAACGCCCTCCGCGCCGCCATCGATGCCACCGGCTACACGGCGGGGGAGATCAGCACCGCAGTCTACGAGAAGAAAGGCTTTTTCCATTTCGGGAAGAAGAAACAGTAAGATCATTCCGATGCCGCCATCGCGGCCATCGGTTTGACATATATATTTTATATAGGAGGACAATCATTATGAAAAAACTCGGTTTATTTGCAGCAGGCGTGCTGTTCGGAACGGCAGGCATTAAGCTGCTGGGCAGCAGGGATGCAAAGAAGGTCTACGCCCACACCACTGCCGCCGCACTGCGTGCCAAGGAGGGCGTGATGAAAACGGTCACGGCGGTGCGTGAGGGTGCGGAGGATGTTTACGCCGACGCAAAGGCCATCAACGAATGCCGCGCAGAGGCGGAGGCTGCTGCTGTGGTGGAGGACGCTTCCGCGGAGGAAAGCAAGGCGGAGTGATCCATGAAATGCAAAATCCTACATGAAACGACCGGACGGCTGCGGGTACACCTGTGCTGCGGGCGGATGACAGTATCCCAAGCGGATGTGCTGGAATTCTATCTGCGCGCCCAGAACGGCGTGCAGGCGGTCAAGGTCTACGACCGGACGCAGGACGCCGTGGTGCTCTATGAGGCGGAGCGCGGAAACATAATTCGAGCGCTGGCGACATTCTCTTTCGCCAAGGCGGAAGCTATGGAGCTGGTGCCGGAGCATACCTCCCGGGCACTGAACCGGGAGTTTGAGGACAAGCTGGCAGTTGCCGTTATGCGCAGATGCATCTCCAAGCTGTTTCTGCCTGCGCCCATCACCACGGCACTGGCACTGCTCCGCTCCGTAAAGTACATCCGGGAGGGGCTTTCGGCACTGTGGCACGGCAAACTGTCCGTCGCCGTGCTGGATGCCACCGCCGTCACCGTGTCCATGGTGCGGGGCGATTTTGCCACCGCAGGCTCTGTCATGTTCATGCTGCATCTGGGCGAAATTCTGGAGGAGTGGACCCACAAAAAGTCCGTGGCCGACCTTGCCTCCGCCATGAGCTTACGGGTAGAAAACGTCTGGCAGCAGGTAGACGGCACCGAGGTGCTGACGAAGGTCACCGACGTGAAGCCGGGGGATCGCATCGTGATCCGCACCGGCGGCATGATCCCGCTGGATGGCCGGGTGGTAGAGGGCGAGGCCATGGTGAACCAGTCCTCTCTCACCGGAGAATCCATGCCGGTGGCCAAGCGGCCCGGCAGCCCTGTTTATGCCGGTACGGTGGCCGAGGAGGGCGAGTGCGTGGTCTGCGTGGAAAAGGTGTCCGGCAGCGGACGCTATGACCGGGTGGTCCGCATGATCGAGGAATCGGAAAAGCTGAAATCCACCGCTGAGGACAAGGCGTCCCGCATGGCGGACAGGCTGGTTCCCTATACGCTGGGCGGCACGGCTGTGACCTATCTGCTGACCCGCGATGTGACCAAGATGCTGGCCGTTTTGATGGTGGACTTCTCTTGCGCGCTGAAGCTGGCGATCCCTGTCGCGGTGCTGTCTGCCATGCGGGAAAGCAGCGGGCATCACATTTCTGTCAAGGGCGGGCGTTTTCTGGAGGCTGTGGCCAAGGCGGATACCATTGTGTTCGACAAGACCGGTACGCTGACCTACGCCACGCCGAAGGTGGCGCAGATCGTTCCCTTCGGCGGACACCGGGAAGCGGATATGCTCCGCCTCGCCGCCTGTCTGGAGGAGCACTATCCCCACTCCATGGCCAACGCCGTGGTGGAGGAGGCGAAGCGGCGGGGCCTTACCCATGAGGAATACCATTCGCAGGTGCAGTATGTGGTGGCCCACGGTATTTCCAGTATGGTGGAAAATAAAAAGGTCATCATCGGAAGTGCCCACTTTGTCTTTGAGGACGAGGGCTGCTGTATCCCGGAGGGAGAGCAGGAGAAATATGACGCGCTGCCCGCCGCGTATTCCCATCTGTATCTCTGCATCGACGGGGAGCTGGCGGCGGTCATCTGTATCCACGATCCCCTGCGCCGGGAGGCTAAGGACGCGGTAAAAGCGCTGCATGAGAGCGGCTTTACCAATGTGGTGATGATGACCGGCGACAACCGCCGCACAGCGGAGTCCGTTGCCGCCGAGGTGGGCGTGGACGCCGTTTACGCAGAGGTCCTACCGGAGGACAAGGCCGCCTTTATCCGTCAGGAAAAGGAAAAGGGACACACCGTTATCATGGTGGGGGACGGCGTCAACGATTCTCCCGCCCTCTCCGAGGCGGACGCCGGCATCGCCATCTCCACCGGCGCGGCCATCGCCAGAGAGATCGCCGACATCACCGTTGCCTCGGAGGATCTCTTTGAGCTGGTGACGCTGCGTAAGCTCAGTGAAGCGCTGATGGCGCGGATTCACGGCAGTTACCGGTTTATCGTGGCCTTCAACCTGTCGCTGATCACCTTGGGCGTAGCGGGGGTACTGCCGCCCGCAATATCCGCGCTGCTGCACAATACCTCCACATTGGGCATCGGCCTGAAAAACATGACCGATCTGTTGGAGGAACACGAGGGTGCGTAATTTGTTTCCCCATCGAGAGGAGTACACGCTCGGCGCTCATCAAAGGAGCACACTGCGGCTTCACTGGACGCACGGTTTCGATGAATGGGACAGGGCACTGGTAGGAATAAAAATTCTATTATCGCATATTCCGCAACAGCGGGTTGCTTACTCTATGGGGAAGCGAGGACTGCGGGTTCCACGCAGTGAGCTGCGGTAGCCGTGCCTTTCCGGAAAATCGGAATATCAGGACTGGAATTTTTAGCGGTTTTCACTCCTGTCACAGAACTTGCGTCGGTTTTACAAACACTTGGTTTGCCTGCCGGAAGGGGAAGCCTTACAATAAAAGTATCCGGAGAAAAGCGAGGTACTGTAAATGCTTCCCTGTCAGGAACACTGCGGTCAGTATTGCCAAGGCTGTCATCTGGACTGCACGTATTGGACGAGTTTCTGTAAAAATCAGGAGTCGCAGCGTCAATTAAAAAAGCAGTATTTGAGTTATTACGTGGAATTGTGCGCCGTCAGGACACGGCAATTTCGGAAACTATCCCCTTTGAAGTGGTAAAAGCGGACACCGGCAGGATCTGATCCCGCCGGTGTTTTTTTGAGAGTCCGTCGGGCTCGGAATGGCATGGCTGACGCACTTGACCAGAATTTTACATGCCTTTTACCGGGACTGTCTATCGGCTTTTTCCGGTCTTTCCTATAATAAACGAAGTATGGCAACGAGCATACGGGGACAGCTCAGTTGGATTTTAGATTCTCAGCTGCGGGACACGGCAAAGGCGAGCCTGATGCTTCCGGATGGCTCCTATTGCCGCAAGCACAGTGCTGTGCCCTTTGATTCTCAGGATACATTTATGCAGCAATCTCCACATATCCCCGCAGCGGCGGCCGGTGCGCCAAAGGAGCGGGTCCATTGGCTGAAGGACTTGGCTAAAAAGCTGCTTTGGGCGTGAAGCGTTTCTTTACCCGCACGTCGATCTTCTTCCATGATAGCGGGCGGCGGTGTTAGGAAAAATAAAAAAGTCTCCGTATGGAACTGCGGTCAGAAAAAAGAATTGTGGCCTGGAGCTTGATGATGTAAAATAATAGAAGTGTTTGGAAAATTGCGGGAGATCAGAGAAAAAGCGATGAAAAACGATAGCAGACTTCACAAATATGCACCGTCGCTACTACTGTTTCTATTGTTTGAAGCGGTGGCGGTTACGCTGTGGCTCACGAAGGACAATTTATTCTATCTGCTGAATTTCAGTTACATCGGCGGCTGTCTGGCATTAGGAACGGCACTCTTTACCGCCGGGAAACGCTATGCCCGCCATTTTGTGCAGCTGGCGGTTGGCAGCTATATGCTGCTGTACCTCGGCGTCATCTCCCGCGAGAATATGCAGATCGAGGGCTTCTGGTACTACCTGTTCCTCGGCACCTTTGAGGCGGCGACCATCCACTACGCCGTGGCAAAGATCTTCGGCCCGCTGCTTTTTGGGCGCGGCTGGGGTAGCTATGCCTGCTGGACGGCCATGGTGCTGGACTTTCTGCCCTATAAGCAGCCGCAGAAGCCACGGAAGGAAAAGCTGGGTGTTCTGCGCTATGTGATGTTTGCCCTGTCATTAGCGCTGGTGTCCGGGCTGTTTCTAATGAAGACCGCACACTTGGAACAGATCATGTTCTGGCTGTTCCTCGCGGGAAACGCGCTTTATTACATCGTGGGCATTGCTCTGGCATTTGCCTTCAAGGATAACCGCGCGTTCTGCAAGTATCTTTGTCCCGTTGCGGTTTTTCTCAAGCCCATGAGTTACTTTTCTCTGCTCCGCGTCCACTGCGATGAGAGCAAATGCGTCCATTGCGGGAAATGTCTGCGAGCCTGCCCCATGGATGTGGAGGTCAACAGGGAAGCCCGCAAGCGGAAAAACGGAACGGAATGCATCCTCTGCTATGAATGCACAAAGGTGTGTCCCACAAAGGCGCTGCATTGAAATTCTGGACATTTTCGGCCTAATTGAGCGAAAAAGTGTTGAAATGTTTTCTGGGTATCTGTTATAATAAAAAATCCCTGCAGGACGCAGAAAAGCGTATAGAAAGAGCTGCTGCGTCCTGGCGGCACGCAAAATTACGGGATACGGATCTGAAAGGACCCGTTCACACATAAGGAGCAAACGCATGAAAACAGCCATTGTAACAGACAGCAACAGCGGCATTACACAGGCAGAAGCGCAGAAAATGAACGTTTTCGTCCTGCCGATGCCGGTCATCATCGAGGGACAGGCGTATTACGAGGGGATCGACCTGCTGCCGGATCAGTTTTTCCGTGCATTGACGGAGCGGCAGGCGGTCTCCACCTCCCAGCCGTCCCCCGGCGATGTGACGGCCCTTTGGGACAAGGTGCTGACCGAATATGACGAGCTGGTGTACATCCCCATGTCCAGCGGTCTCTCCGCCTCCTGCGCCACAGCGCAGATGCTGGCGGAGGATTACGAGGGCAGGGTGTTTGTGGTGGACAACCACCGCATTTCCATCTCTCAGAAAAGCTCCGTGTGGGACGCCGTGGCCCTGCGGGAGGCGGGCTGCGGGGCACAGGAGATCCAGCGGGAACTGGAGGCCAGCGGGCTGGATTCCATTGTGTATGTGGGCGTGGAGACCTTGGAATATCTTCGCCGGGGCGGTCGCGTGACCGCCGGAGCCGCGGCCATCGGCGCAGTTTTGCAGATCAAGCCCCTTTTGAAGATCGAGGGGGAACTGCTGGATGCCTGCGCCAAGGTGCGCGGCACCGCAGGCTGCAAGAAAAAGCTGCTGGAGACCATTCGTGGCGACGCGGAGCGGCTTTCCGCCAAGTGGGACATCGACATCGCCGTGGCCGGCAGCTATCAGGACGCCGCCGCACTGGAGGACTGGCGGGAGATGGCGGTGAACGCGTTCCCGGAGCACGGCGGCATTTTCGCCGATCCGCTTTCCTTCAGCGTCAGCAGCCATGTGGGGCCGGATGCCTTCGGCATGGCCGTGAGCCGCCGCCTGGCCCGGACGAAGGACGGGATCTGATCCGTTAAAAAATAGGGACAAGAAGGGGACACACGCTAAGGCGTATGTCCCTTTCTTGTTGGCAGCGCGGTTCCTGTTTGCCGAGCAGGGCAATATTTGTGTCCGTGGCAATTTTTGGCATCTGAAACTACAAGTCCAAAAAGCTGGCAAAGCAGAATACTGCTGAAACTTCCGCGGCGAAATGATGGAACGGAAAACGTCTCCGCGCAGTTTGGAACGGTACTCTCTGCTCTAAGGCGTGCGCTGACTGGGGATGACTTGACAGACTATTGTGACCGGGCTCGGCAAAGCAGCCGAACCCGGTCTGCTTATACAGCTAATGAGCAAATCGAGACTGATGTGTTGTCAAACTTGATTTGACGTACTTGCCTTCTGACAATTCTGCCGAAAAGTTCCTGCCCGCAGGCGGTATGAGGCCGCTTCAAAAACTTACGTATCGTTTGCAAGAACCGGGTCGCTAACTTTGCTGCATAGACGCGCCAGAGGGCGTGGGACTCTATTAAAAGAGGGCTATACGGGCCACTCTGAAACGTCTTGGCTGTCTAAGCATTTTACCTGCATATAAAAGAAAGCGCACTCGTTGACACGGGGTTGGTGTCGCAGTGGGCAGATACATGAGAGACTATGGCGTTTTACCGCAAAAACAGCATATACCATTATTTCATAGCAAACTATTGAAAAAAGTTATAGGCCATTCGACGAACTTTATGTGGAACTTTTTGGCTTTGACAGCCTATTATACTGTATTTACAGTATTTACAGCGGTAGGAGGGCCTTATATTTGCCAGAACAGGATGCGGGGCTGGAATAGGGGATGCGGCTTGCATTAAGTAAAAATGACGTAAATGCTCTGCTATCGGCAAAGCATTTACGTCATTTGAAACATTTTTGGACTTGCAAACTTGCAATGTGTAGAGTTATAATCATGTCAAGAACGTAGCTGTATTAATATGGCCTGCCCCTCAGTAGGAACGGAGGAGCAGTTTCTAAGATACAGCTTGCTCAGTAGGCTGATCCGCCCGATTAGGGGGCCACCTCAAAGGGCGGAGAGTCTTCGCGTTAAATACAGGGAAGAATAATAGGAGGAATTACGTTCATGGCAAAAAACAAAGTGTTTAAGACGATGGACGGTAATGAGGCTGCCGCATACGTATCTTATGCGTTTACCGAGGTAGCTACCATTTACCCCATCACTCCTTCCAGCCCCATGGCTGACCATGTGGATGCATGGGCTACCAATGGCAAGAAGAACCTGTTTGGCCAGCCCGTAAAGCTGGTCGAGATGCAGGCGGAGTCCGGCGCGGCCGGCGCAATGCACGGCTCTCTGGAGACCGGCTCCCTGACCAGCACCTACACTGCTTCTCAGGGCCTGCTGCTGATGATCCCGCCCATGTACCGTATCGCCGGCTCTCAGCTGCCCGGCGTTATGCACGTCTCTGCCCGTACCGTGGCCACCCACTCTCTGTCCATCTTCGGCGATCATTCCGACGTTATGGCCTGCCGCCAGACCGGTTGGGCACAGCTGGCTTCCGCCAGCGTGCAGGAGAGCATGGACTTGGGCGCCGTTGCCCACCTGTCCGCCATCAAGGGCTCTATCCCCTTCCAGCATTTCTTCGATGGCTTCCGGACCTCTCACGAGATCCAGAAGATCGAGGTTCTGGACTATGAGGATCTGGGCAAGATGCTGGATTGGGACGCTGTTCAGCGCTTCAAGGATCATGCCCTGAGCACCGAGCATCCCACTCTGCGCAACACCCTGCAGAATCCCGATACCTTCTTCCAGTCCCGCGAGGCCTGCAACAGCGCCTATGATGCGCTGCCCGCCATTGTCGAGGAGTACATGGGCAAGATCAACGAGGTCACTGGCCGCAACTATCAGTTGTTCAACTACTACGGTGCTCCCGATGCTGAGCGCGTTGTGGTGGCTATGGGCTCCGTCTGCGAGACCCTGCTGGAGGTTGTTGATTATCTGGTGGAGCGCGGCGAGAAGGTCGGCTTCATTCAGGTCCACCTGTTCCGTCCCTTCTCCATGGAGCGTCTGCTGGAGAAGATCCCCGCTACCTGCAAGTGCCTGACCGTTCTGGACCGCACCAAGGAGCCCGGCGCTCCCGGCGAGCCTCTGTATCTGGACGTGTGCGACGCCCTGTGGGAAGGCAAGCGTACCAACATCGAGGCTCTGTGCGGCCGCTACGGCCTGGGCTCCAAGGATACCACTCCTGCCCAGATGAAGGCTGTGTTCGACAACATGAAGGGTGAGAAGAAGAACCACTTCACCGTCGGCATCAACGATGACGTTACGCATCTGTCCCTGCCCGTTGGCGAGAACATCGTCACCGCCGGCAAGTCCATCATCTCCTGCAAGTTCTGGGGTCTGGGCTCTGACGGTACCGTGGGCGCCAACAAGAACTCCATCAAGATCATCGGTGACCACACCGATCAGTACGCTCAGGCTTACTTCGAGTATGACTCCAAGAAGTCCGGCGGCGTTACCAAGTCCCACCTGCGCTTTGGCCATGAGCCCATCCACAGCACCTACTATGTCACCATGGCTGACTTTGTGGCCTGCCACAAGACCTCTTACATCAAGGACTTCGATATCGTTTCCGAGATCAAGCCTCACGGCACCTTCCTGCTGAACACCAGCTGGACCGGCGCTGAGCTGGAGGAGCACCTGCCCAACCGCGTGAAGCGTCAGATCGCCGAGCGTGAGATCAACTTCTACACCATCGACGCTACCGCTATCGCTATGGAGCTGGGCCTGGGCAACCGCACCAACACCGTGCTGCAGGCTGCCTTCTTCAAGCTCTCCGGCATTATCCCCATTGAGGACGCCGTGAAGTACATGAAGGCCGCTATCGTCAAGTCCTACTCCAAGAAGGGCCAGAAGATCGTTGACATGAACAGCGCCGCCGTTGACAGAGGTGTTGACGCTGCTGTGAAGATCAACGTTCCCGAGTCCTGGAAGACTCTGGCTGACGACACCAAGGCTCCCGATGCAAGCCTGCCTCACTACATCCGTGAGATCCAGATCCCCGTCAACAAGCAGGCCGGCGATGCCATCCCCGTGAGCGAGTTCATGCCCTACGCTGATGGTGTTACCCCCTCTGAGACTTCTAAGTATGAGAAGCGCGGCATCGCTGTGAAGGTGCCTCAGTGGATCCCCGAGAACTGCATCGGCTGCAACAAGTGCGCTCTGGTCTGCCCCCATGCTGCGATTCGTCCCTTCCTGCTGAACGCGGAGGAAGAGGCTGCTAAGCCCGCTGCCTTCGTCACCAAGGAGGCCAAGGGCAAGGGCTTCGAGGGCCTGACCTTCCGTATGCAGGTCGATCCTCTGGACTGCCAGGGCTGCGGCGCCTGCGCCAATGTCTGCCCCGCCAAGGAGAAGGCTCTGGTCATGGAGCTGCTGGATACCCAGATGCCCGAGCAGGAGAACTGGGAGCATGCCCTGACCCTGTCCACCAAGACCAACCCCATGGACAAGTTCACCGTCCGCGGTTCTCAGTTCGAGCGTCCTCTGTACGAGTTCAGCGGCGCCTGCGCCGGCTGCGGCGAGGCTCCTTACATGAAGCTTATGTCTCAGCTGTTCGGTGACCGGATGTTCGTTACCTCCGCTACCGGTTGCGCTTACGTTGTGGGTTCCTCCACTCCTTCTTTCCCCTATGTGGCCAATGAGAAGGGCCATGGTCCTGCCAACTCCAACTCCCTGTTCGAGGATAACGCCGAGTATGCCCTGGGCATGAAGCTGTCCATCGACCAGATGCGTCGTCAGATGGCTGCTCACGCCGAGGCTGTGGTGGCTTCTACCTCCGACGCTGCTCTGAAGAGCGCTCTTGAGGCTTGGCTGGCTGAGGGCGATAACGGCGACAAGACCCGTGCTCTGTCCGAGGCTGTTGTGGCTGCTCTGAACGCCACTGCTGAGACCTCTGATGATATCGCCTTCCTGAAGGCCAACAAGGATGCTCTGCCCAAGAAGAGTGTCTGGATGTACGGCGGCGATGGCTGGGCTTACGATATCGGCTTCGGCGGTCTGGACCATGTCCTGGCTTCCGGCGCTGACGTGAACGTCCTGGTTGTCGATACCGAGGTGTACTCCAACACCGGCGGTCAGGCTTCCAAGGCCACTCAGCTGGGTGCCGTGGCTCAGTTCGCCAACGGCGGTAAGAGAACCGGCAAGAAGGATCTGGGCGCCATCGCCATGACTTATGGCAATGTCTATGTTGCTCAGGTCGCTATGGGTGCCAACGAGCAGCACCTCATCACGGCTCTGAAGGAAGCTGAGGCACATCACGGTCCCTCCATCCTCATCGCTTACGCTCCCTGCATCAACCACGGTATCTCCAAGGGCATGAGCCAGGCTCAGCTGGAGGAGAAGCTGGCCAGCGAGTGCGGCTATTGGCCCCTGTGGCGCTATGTGCCCGAGCTGAAGGCCGAGGGTAAGAATCCGTTCATCCTGACCAGCAAGGAGCCCAATGGCCAGCTGCTGGACTTCATGATGGGCGAGACCCGTTTCGCTTCTCTGACCAGAACCTTCCCCGAGACTGCCAAGGTCCTGTTTGCCGAGGCCGAGGAGTTCTGCGCTCAGCGCTATGCCAAATACAAGAAGCTGGCTGAGCAGTAATTGCAGGTCAGAATCAGTACGAAATTGGCGTGAAAGCAAAACTTGCTTTCTGATGTGATCTCGTCTTGTATGGGTACAAGCTCAAATGCAGCAGCGACTCAGAAAAACAACTGAGGTTACATATCCGTTTCCTGTTTTTACTCTTACCATACTCTCTCCGCATAAAAGGCTCTCTGGCATATTGCCAGAGAGCCTTTTGCATATAATTGGGAAACGATCATGATGTACCGCTGTGTCGCGTTACCCGCAAGGGCAGCGTATTCGATTGCCGTGTATTCCGCAACAGCGGGTTGCTTGTCATACCGATAACTTTGGGGTATGATGACCGTGAGGTGATGATCGTATGGATACAAAGGATATGATTCTGGAACTCAGGACAAAGATGGGACTGTCACAGGACGAGCTTGCGGAAAAGGTCTTTGTGACCCGACAGGCCGTTTCCCGCTGGGAACGGGGCGGAACGCCGGACTCCGACATGCTGCCAAAGATCGCAGATGTGCTTGGGATCTCCCTGGACACGCTCTTTGGCCGCAGCCAGACCCCGCAGACCCAGCTGGAGACACTTCTGACACAGGAACTGAAGCTCACGCCCGACGGCAGGCGGATCCAGCGGGCCACGCAATTGGCCTGGCACATGATGAAGGTCATTGCCGCCTCCAGCGGGGAACCCGGCAACTCCTTCTGCCGGGCCATGACCGCCAACGAGGACCTGGACCGCCGGGGAGCTGAGAATCCAGACATGGTACCCGTGAACAATTACTTCTCCTTCAACGACGGGCTGCTGCAGTCCTGCGTCGCCAAGGATTTTCAGTATGTTCTGCTGATGCGGGAGCCGGAGTTCGGCTACGCCTCTATTATGAAAAATAATACATCCTATCAGAAATTCTTTTCATTCCTGGCCAAGGACCACCGTCTGGATGCCCTGGTCCTGGCCAACAGTCTGCCGGTAGACCGGAATTTCACAGAGGATTTTGTGGCTTCCAGACTGTCGCTGCCGCCGGAGGAGGTCCGTGAGATCCTCACGGAGCGAGGAGAATCCGGCTCCGATGTCGCTGACGGAGCGCTTCTGGGAGGGGGACCAGTCGGGGGAGAGGGCGTTTTCGCCCAGGGGGTCATGGAAGAGAGCGCCCTCCCGCATGGGGACGCTGTAGTAGACCTCGGGACCGTTCTTCATCAGCTCTCCGGCAAAGTACAGGAAGGGGACGAACAGCGTCTCATCATGGCAGGAGTAGACATACTGGATGCCGTCCGAACCCTGGATCTCGCCCCGACGAACCCGGCAACTCCTTCTTCCGGGC
>OQWM01002403.1_pt1 | contig 12720 bp, 11 predicted proteins | sample 1691531 | NCBI WGS metagenome assembly OQWM01 (sample SAMN03418257, study PRJEB22391) | human gut metagenome | biome: human-gut; feature: organic feature; material: feces | host: Homo sapiens | place: Tanzania | collected 2013-01 | reverse complement strand
TGGTCTTTATATATCCTCTTTCCTCTACTTTCTTAACCCTTTCCAATCGTTTATTATCAAAGTCTCGCAAATCCTTGCCGCAAGCGGCACGAAGACGAACGTTGAGGATGGGGTAACTTGGATCATCAATTTCCATATCATTTGCAAATGATTTAGCAAACATCTTTAACATCCTTATATTTTTATTCTTATAATAAGTTAAAATGCGTTGCTCTAAGTCGTTTAAATCATTTATCAAGTCTATCTTATATGAATTATTAGGATAACCGGTGGCATCTTCTTGGTCATAATGAACAAATACCAAGCACCACTCTTTGTAAAAATCTAGATCTTCCATGACAAAAATGTTAATAAGCTCCAGTATATGGAGCAATGTTACCGAAATAAGTATTTGATAAAGGAAAACAAGGAAATCTTCAGTCGGGTAGTAGCATTGTAGACGTTCACATTGGTAGCTGCACCCAATGTGGTATTATTAAGTTTGATAGTTAATGTACAATTGTTGTTATCGTAGTATATATTTGCGAAACTTGCGGTGTCAGCCACAGAAATATACTTTGCAGCTTTATGCGATGCATAGCCAAAATCCCTGCGACTGACCACGTTTCCGCTCTCGTCGTATGAGTAGCGAGTTGCAATTGCCTCTTGTGAAAATATGAGAAGCAAAACAGATAAAATAAAAGAGGGTGTTTTCATATAGATGATGTTTGTAATGAAACCTATAATCTCATAGCCAAAGCCTTATTCTCTTCGGCTTCCATTATCTCACGTTCGCCTGGTCCTTTGTCGTTGATACCACAAAGGTGAAGGATTCCGTGGATGATTACGCGATGTAGCTCGTCGTCGTATTCCTTGCCAAACTGTTCGGCATTGGTTCTTACGGTATCGAGCGATATTACGAGGTCGCCACTTATAATGTCGTCCTCATCATAGTCGAAGGTGATGATGTCGGTATAGTAGTCATGACCGAGATATTCGCGGTTTACCTCGAGTATCTTCTCATCGTCTACAAACATGTAGCCTATTTCTCCGACCTTTCGTCCATGCTGGGCAGCAACAGCCTTTATCCAAGCTGTTGTTTCCCTTTTCTTTATTTTGGGCATTTTCACGCCCTCTGCGTTGTATGTAATCATTTCGTTACAGAATTAATTCTTTGGCAAAAGTAGCAAAAAAATATGTAGCAACCATGCCAAATTATAATTATTTGCTTTTTGGCAGGAATTTATCTACATCTTTGCCGAAAGCTCGCAATTCTCTTACCGCACTCGACGATACGCAAGCCAATTCTGGTTCAGAGTATAGCAGGATAGTCTCTATATTGCCCACAAGGCGGTTTATTTCCGCTTGGTCGCGTTCAAACTCGAAGTCGCGTACATTCCTCACCCCTTTCACAATAAAGCCCGCTCCGGCTCTCTTTGCTAAATCCATGGTGCAGTCGCTAAATGCTACCACCTCTACCTTTGGCTCGTTGGCATATACATTCTGTATAGCCTTTACCCTTTCGTCGGTAGTGGTAGTATACTTCTTCTTGTCGTTTACGCCTACTCCTATCACGAGCTTATCGAATAGAGGCAACGCACGTCGCACTATCGAGTCGTGACCAATAGTGAAGGGGTCGAAGCTTCCTACGAATATTCCTGTTCTCATAGCTCTTCTATATGCTTTTTACAAATTTCTCTGCAGTTTTCCAATATCTCCATCAGCTCCTTCATAGTTGAGGCTCTAAGCATGGCGATACGTATTTGGCGGAAGTCTGGTATTCCCTTGAATACAGGGCTGGCTGCCAGATGGCGACGAGTGTGCAATATACCGCGATATTCGTCGATACGCTCCACATTTATCTTTAGCTGTTCCTCCAAGAGGTCTATCTTCTCGTCTACGCTTAGCGGCTGAGGCTCTTTGCCATCCAAACAGTCGTTTATCTCCTTAAAAATCCAAGGGCGACCGAAGGTTGCTCTGCCCACCATTATTGCATCTACGCCATAGTTATCGAAGGCAGCCTTAGCTTCCTCGGCATTTGTTATGTCGCCATTACCGATGATAGGTATTTGTATGCGTGGATTCTTCTTTATCTCTCCGATGAGAGTCCAGTCGGCATTACCAGTATACATCTGGCTACGTGTGCGACCATGAATGGTCAACGCCTTGATGCCGCAATCCTGCAACTGCTCGGCAAGGGTAGGGATGATGAGGTTTTCGTTATCCCATCCCAATCGGGTCTTTACAGTCACAGGCACATTTACAGCCTTCACCACCTCGCGAGTGATATCAAGCATCAACGGAATGTTTCTAAGCATTCCTGCGCCAGCACCTTTGCCTGCAACCTTCTTTACAGGGCAACCGAAGTTGATGTCTATCACATCTGGCTTTGCCTGCTCCACTATCTTGGCTGCCTCTACCATGTCCTCAACCGAACGACCATATATCTGTATGCCCACAGGGCGCTCTTCGTCGCAGATGTTGAGCTTGTTCATGGTCGATTTAACCGACCTTACCAAAGCCTCTGCCGACACAAACTCCGTGTACACCATGGCTGCGCCAAAGCGTTTGCAAAGCATACGGAAGCCTATGTCTGTAACGTCTTCCATAGGGGCAAGAAATACGGGGTGTTTGCCGAATTGTATGTCTCCTATCTTCATCTATAATATCTATATAATATAATAGGTGTGGGTTATTAATAGCTGAAAGTATATGTTGTCTTGTTGCCGTTGGCATCTGTAACGGCAAGAGTCTTTATCGAGCCGTCGGCATTAGCTTTGGTGTCGAAGGTGTAGCGTGCACCTTTTCTTCCTTCTGCCTTTGCAAAAACATACGACTGGCGTGCAAGCTTGTAGAACGATAGCAACAAGTATGGGTCGCAGTTGGCAACACCCTCCATAAGCTGGTTGGCATCTATAGTTGTCATGCGGTTGCTGATGTTGCTGAACGACAGCTTATACATCTCGCTCTTATGCTTATTGTCTGAATATACTCGCTCTACGCCTATGCTATCAGCCTTGTAGATGCTGTCTACATCAAGGTTGCTTTTACCATTATAATATACTCCTATAGCCTGTGCAAACTTATTGCCTATAGAATTCTTCACCATAAAACCGTTGGCAAAGCTATATTCGATGCCGTTGTTGCTGAACGCCTGGTATGCCATGGTCTGCTTTATATAGTTGCGAGTGTCGTTGAATGTATTCACCAACGCAGTTTCGCTTGAGTTAAGAGTCATAAGCAAACGTGGCTGATAGATGTAGCTGTTTACGTTTGTCAAGAAACAATCCTTGTATCTACCGCTTAGCTTCACGTTGTTGTAAGTAAACAAGGTGTCGGCATACGAGAATTCGTATTTCGACTGAGTGGCTGTGACGGTATTCTCATAATCGTCGTAAGCGAATGTAATCTCGCGCTTCATATCGCCAGTCGACATGGATATTGAGAGTGGGCGATGACGATTGTCGTATGTAATATCGATATTGCTACCATCGCTACCGCTAATATTCTTCACCTCGGCAGCATTTCCCAAGGCACCATCTTGGCGTGTAGCAAACTGCACGTATCTTAATGAAGCCTTAGCGCGACTTGCATCCTCAGAGTCTACAATCTGATATGTAGCAAAGCGACTTTTGCCAGTTGTATTCTCTGAGAGAGTTACGCCATAGCTGACAATCATATTTCCTTTGCCCGAAGTCTGACCATTTATAGTCACGAACCCCTCGTCGCCTTCTGTCTGCTCTATTTTCCATGGTGAATAAGATAAGAACTTCAGCGAGTCAGAATATTCGTTGGCATATTTGTAGCCAATAGGATAGTTGCCGGTATGAGGCAAAGCAACCTGAATACTGTAGAATGATGATGGTTCCTGCTTCTCACAAGAAGCAACCAAAGCAACGGCAGCCATAGCTGCAAAAATAGTTTTGATAATCTTCATTATATTATTATGGTTTGTCTTAGTTGTTACTCTCCTCTATTTGGGAGAGGTGTTGGAAACGAGGCGGGTCCTACACCTGTATTCCTTCTTTCTACCGACAGCTCTATGCTCATCGACGGATTAACGTTGTATCTTACCGATGCACCTATGCGGTCGCCAAGTTCCTGCATGTTGTATAAGGTGTAAGGCATGCGATGATTGTTTACAAGCGATTTCTGCCCATATACAAAAGCCTCCCAATGTTCGTCAAATCTGTAGCCTATTACAGCCGATAGTCCTGCGTCGCGATATGAGTCGTGCGCCCAGTTTATATTGCTGAAATATCCTCCTGCAGCTATAGTCAAGCGGTTTGTTATAGGCTTCACATACATAGCCGAGATGTCTTGCGTAAATCCCACGCCACTATACGAATGCTTGCCAAATTGCGCAAACATAGATAGTCCGAGGTTCATGTTGAGTCCTTCGTGCAAATCCCATGGCATGGAATATCGCCAACTATATGGACTGAATCGCCATGAGTCTACTTGTCCGAAACTATTTATCCTTGGCAGACACAACGAATCTTTAGGCGTAGCATATATGTTGTCCATATATTCCATGCCTACAGTCTGTGCACCAATTGCAGGTTGGCTAATAGTGTCAACCTTCATGTCGCTTTGGGCATGAGAAAGCTGACTTGCGCACAAAGCGACAAAGATTATGAGTGTCTTAATGATTTTCATAGCTGCAAACTTACACAAAAATATTCGAATAAGTATCTAATCCTATGGTTTTTAACTTGTTTTCTCGTTTGTAAAGGTTCGTTTTATACTAAGAGATGGAGCAAAAATAGTTAGAAAGGGTGCAAAATACAATAAATAATGATTTGTTACCCTATAATAATGATATTCTTCCCCTTAATATTTTCAACATCGCTATCTTTGCATCAGAAAAAGAAATAAACGTTTTCATAAGTTTTAGTTTAGTTAGAGATTTATACGATTGTGATTCTGTTTTTAGACTGACATTTTCAACATTCATTATGAAAATGCTCCATTCGCCCGTCTGTGATTGATAGGCAAATGGAGCATTTTTAAGTTTATGTTTATTTCGTTTCTAATTTCTTGCTGCGATATTTCACAGGTTCTATGTTGTCGTTGCGCAATACGTCGGCAAACTCTTGAGGTTTGATGGTTACTGGTCCACGCATAAACTCAGGAATGTTGTAGCTCTTCATAAACATGCGATGGTAGTCAGGATCTTGCTGAGGCAGCTCAAAAGCCTTGGTGGTGTTGCCGTCAGCATCTACATGGGCAAAGAATAGGCGAGTGTAGTCGCCATCGTTGCGACGTGAAGAGAAGATTATCCATTTGCCATTACTTGAGAAGTTGTGGAAACTCTCTGCCTGAGGCGAATTAGTCTTGGTGAGAGGCCATACCTTGTTGTCGGCTAAGCGAAGCATGTAGAGGTCGGCATCACGATGCCAGATATGGAAACATCCCCACTCACCCATAGAGAACAACAGATATTTGCCGTCAGGAGATATGCGAGGCAGAGTGGCGCTCTTGCCAAGCGATGCTGCATCGAATACCATTTCGCGAGGTCCAAACTGCATAGTCTCAGGATTAAACGACTTGCGATAAATAGAGTATTTAATCTCTTTCGAACGCTTTACGCACTCCGTTTCGTGAGGGATAGTGTCGCGGAACTCAAAGTGGGCACTAACATAATATAGCCATTTACCATCAGGCGACCATGCAGGATAACATTCAAACTCGGTAGAATCGTTTTCGATATTCGTTACTTCGTCTTTGTCTACATCATATATAATAAGGTCTGACTGCGAGTCGAATACCTCAATCTTATTGATGTCGCGAGTATGGAAGCTCTGCATGGTTTTGTTGGTGCTATAGGCAATAAGCTTTAGCCAAGGATGCCATGCAGGATAAACTCCTGCCGAAAGGATGGAATCGTTTTTCATGTTCACCTTCTTCACCTTGCCGTCATAGGCAACAACCGTTCCGCCATGATTCTGTCGAGCATGAAACTGCATGCGATTAGGATTGTATGCCTGATAATTGTGGCAGTTGATGCATTGTCCTTCTGTTTCTACAGATAAGAGCATATTGTTGTATATCACGCTCTCGTCATAGTTTTCAAGGCAACGCTGGTTTATGGTTAGCTCTTCGTAGGTGACATACGAAGGTGCTATCAGACGATAGCTGATATAAGGGTCGATAGAATCCTTTGAAACATGGATGGCGAAAGGCTTAAAGCGAGTCCACTTGTCGTCGTTCTTAGCAAACACCTCGACCGTGATGTCGCTACCTGCAGCCTTTGATGCCAAGGCTTTCCAATCGTCGATATCAGGCATAGCCTTTTTGCCGCCACAAACAATCTCTTCGCTACCTGCAGCATAGCGAACCACCACGTCTTGAGCCTGCTGACATAGTTCCATAGATAGCGGAGCTATGTTCACAGGTATCGTCACGTCTACATAGTCGGGATACATCTTAGGCAGCTGCGAACTGTCGGTATATTGTGTAGGAACCTCAGCCTGTCGGCAACTTGCAAGTAGCACGAGGCAGAGGGTGAATAATAATGTTAGCTGTTTCATTTGTTTAATAACTCTTCTGGTTTCTAATCAAGAAATATTCGTAATAGAAAGTGCCGCCATACTGAGGATACATTATTGGCTTCAGCTGCTCTTCTGTGAGTCCTGCGTTTTGCTGAGCAAGAGCCATAAAGCCTTCGTAGTTGGCTTTCACCTCTTCGTCGAATGGCATATGCGAAATGTCTACATGGTTTTCAAGATGACCATACAAATATGCAGCCTCTTGATAGTGGGTAGGCATGCGCTTACCTTGATGCAGCTGCGCATAGTGGAAGAATCGAGGCCAGAACATCTGGATATCCTTCTGTTGTAGGGCTGCCAGCAGGGTCTGCTCTTGGTATAGAGGGTCGTTGCTGTCTTCGTTTGAGAACTCGTTGAGAAGATAAATCTCCACAAGGGTGTTGTCGGAAGTCAGCTCATCGTCGCTATTCATATAGTGGCGAATGGTAGAGAATTCCGAGTTCTTTGCCACGAGCTTAGGATTCTTTACGAACATTTCAAACTGCTCGCCATAGTTGGCATAATATTTAGTCTGCTTCAATATGTCGATATATTTTTGTGCAGCCTCCATTTCTCCATTTAGGATAGAGCATTTCAAGAGATATTTTATGAAGTCTACTCTCCATCCATATTCCACTCCGTCTTCAAGACACCAACGATAGCAGAAGTTTATCTGACCGTAGTTATAATATATCTGCTTACCGCCAATCTGGGTCAATCGCACTTCGAAAGGAGCGTCGCTATGTGCGTCGCCATTCTTATAGCGGAACATCTCGTCGCCAGCACGTCCAAGGCGAGTTAAAGCCAAATTCTTCATCATCCACATCATTCGTGTAGGCTCTTCGTCGGCATCCATGTTGCGATATTCCGTTAACACTCCTTCCCAATCCTTGTTGTCGATGCAATGACTCATCACTATCTCGTGGTGGAAGTTCTTGTCTTTATACCAGAAATGCCATGTGCCAACAGCCACCAAGGCTACAAGCGCAACTTGCGAAGCCCAGAACAATAAAGGCTTGCGTGGCTTTTCTGCTACCTCTATGCGTATTGTCAAAGCCAGGAGAAGCATTAATGCCGTCATGGCAATCCATGGAGTATAATAAGCCAAGTGGTTTACGTCGGTACGGAACAAAGGTAGGGCTGTATACCAAATGTTGCTGATGTTGGTCTGTACGAAGATTGTACGATAGTATACCAACGGTACGGCAACAAGCGAAAGCATAGCCACGATAGCGTCGATAACTTTTCTGCCTATCGACTTGTTGGCTACCAAAGCCATAACAGCCATCGTTAATGCTGCTATGAGCGAATAGATGCCTACGAAGGGGTAGGAGAGGGCTATCGAAATAGGCAACCATATTGTGCGCAACCACCATTTGGTAGGTAGCACTCGATAAGCCCACACCATGGCGAAAGCCCAACTAAAGCCCATCGGAGCTATGAAGAAATGGCCGCGAAGCTTTAGATAGTATATCCAATAGCCAAGGTCTACATCTGTTATCACCACCAACGCTAATGGCACAAGGAGTAATGCCGAATAGCGGTCGGCTATACGGAATGCGTGCTTAAAGAGCCACATCATGAGCCCTAACCACAGACACAACAACGTGGTGCCAAGGGCTGGATAATAAAAATACTGAGTGAAATAGGTGCCGAGCCATGTCAGCAATCCGCCAGACACCACCATCTGCTGCTCGAAGAACATCTTTGAGTAGAGGAACAAGTTGAGTTCTTGCACCTTGAATAGGTAGTCCGACTCGTAGGTCACAAGGGCTATGCCTACGGCAATCAACGCTACTATCGGTAGTAGCCATGTCTTAAGAAATCGGTAGATCATAGTTTTTTAGTTTGCCTATTTCCCAACTTCTCTACAAACCAGGAGTCGTTTAAAAAAGACTTCTGTATTGTTTGGAGAGATGTTGGGTTTTGGCGTAATTATAATGGTTAGTTTTTATTATTATTTCTTCTTAGGTCTTCTGCGTGCCCATCCTTCTTCCGAGAAGTCAGGCTCTTCGTCTTTGAACTTAAACTGTCGTCCCTTCATGAGCTCGCGCCAATCGCCATTAGCGCTATCACGTCGGCGCTCAGCCTTGCTCTTTCTTCCGCCACGCGAGTCGCCCGCCTGGCGTCTGTCGCCACCTCTTCTGCTGCCTTCTCTGCTTTCGCCACGGTTTGCTTTGCCGTGTCCAGCCTCGTCGGCATCGTTGCATCTTACTGTGCGACCTTTATATTCCAAGCCGTTAATGGCTTTTATCACGCGGTTAGCGTCGCCCTCAGGCACCTCGATATAAGAGAATTTAGAGAGCAAGTCGATATGACCAACCTCCTGGCGCTGCTTCATGTTGCGGTTAAGGAACTGCATCACCTCGCCTGGATAGAAACCGTCTGCCTTACCAAGGTTGATAAACAAGCGCTTGTAGCCAGCTTCTGTTTCGTGCTTACGACGTCCGTTTGAAACCTTAGAGCGTTGTGCGCCCTTCTCCTTGCTGCCTCTTCCTGTAGGCTTCTCTATTTCTGGAGCATCTTTGTAGTAGTCGAGGAAACGGCCAAAGGTCATCGTAACCATCTTCTTTATCAAGTCTTCCTTGTCTACATACTCAAACTGTCGCATTATATCGCCCATGTATGGTGCAATCTGCTCTTCGTCTACGTCAGTCTTCATGATGGTGTCCATCTGCTTGTAGAGCTGCTTCTTGCAAATCTCTTCAGGTGTAGGCAACACTCCGTCAACAAACTCTTTGCCTATCTCGCGCTCTATGTTGCGCACCTTTGTCTTCTCCTTAGAGTGGATGATAGAGATTGATGTGCCCTTCTTGCCGGCACGTCCCGTACGGCCTGAGCGGTGAGTATAGTTCTCTATGTCGTCTGGCAAACCATAGTTGATGACATGGGTCAAGTCGTCGACATCAAGACCGCGGGCTGCCACGTCGGTAGCCACGAGCAACTGAACAGTATGCTGGCGGAACTTCTGCATCGTCAGGTCGCGTTGCTGCTGGCTAAGGTCGCCATGCAGGGCTTCTGCGTTGTAGCCGTCTTTGATAAGCTTGTCGGCAACCTCCTGAGTCTCAATCTTTGTGCGACAGAAGATGATAGCGAAAATCTTAGGATAGAAGTCTACGATGCGCTTCAAAGCCAAATACTTGTCGCGTGCATGTACCATATAATATATGTGGTTCACATGCTCCGCACCCTCGTTGCGCGAACCAACCACAATCTCCTTATAGTCGGTAAGATAGCTCTTAGCCACACGCTCCACCTCGCGGCTCATAGTGGCAGAGAACAAGAGAGTGTTGCGATCCTTAGGCACATTCTCGAATATCTCGTTTATAGAGTCGGCAAAACCCATGTTGAGCATCTCGTCAGCCTCGTCGAGCACCACATTCTCTATATTGTCGCATTTCACCACTCCGCGATGCATAAGGTCGATCAAACGACCTGGAGTAGCAACAATAATCTGTACGCCATGGCGCAGAGTGCGAATTTGTGTTTCGATAGATGCACCGCCATATACGGCAGCTACGTGCAAACCATCTATATATTTAGCAAATTCGTTCAGGTCGTCGGCTATCTGCAAGCACAGCTCGCGAGTAGGGCTGAGCACCAAGGCCTGAGGTGCCTTTAGCTTTGGGTTCACCTTCTGCAGAGTAGGAATACCATAAGCAGCAGTCTTACCAGTACCGGTCTGTGCCAACGCAATAACGTCGTTGCCGTGACCTAACAAATAAGGGATTACTTCTTCCTGAACAGGCATAGGCTGTTCAAAACCTAATTCTTCGATGGCGCGGCGAATATCCTCGCATACGCCCAATTCTTCAAATGTCTTCAAATCTTTTTTACCGTATTGAATGGTTATAAAAAAAGGAAGGTCGAATTCACCCTCCCAGCCATTAATAGGGTGCAAAATCCTTCCGAAACGCTTGCGGCAATTATGCTTTTTGTTAATAATAAGCTACATACATTATTATATAATTGCCAAATTCGTCTGCAAAGGTACTGCAAATGAGTGAAATATCAAAGAAAACCCATGTTTTCTTTGTATTTCCGAGCGCAGCGTACCTTATTCAAAGGTACTGCGGAAATATCATTAAGTGGATTAATCAAATGAAAATAAGCAGACTGAGGTCGTAGTTTTATACATTTTTCTCGCTTTTTATTTCTGCGTCTATAACATATAAATCGCCATCAGAATCTTGCAATACATTTTTAGGCTTTAAATCTGAAATAATTATTTTGTCAGCTTTATAAGTCCATTCATCAATCTGCGTAAATCCTAATGAGGTCATATAGTTTTGGATATCTGAAACATCTGCAGGATGAGCTTTTTCTATATATCGCTGAGCCAATAACGGATAAATAGTTCTTCCTTTATATCCTGTAAATCCTACCAATACATAAGCTGTTTGAGGAAACAACTTGTTATGTTGCATAAGGCGAATAAATAGTTTATAAAAACTTCCTGTATGAATTAGGTTATTCATTTTATAAACTATTCCACCTTCTTTGTCTACATAAGTATCATTTTCGCTACCAGAAGGTCCTGGCGTTCCTAAAGCAAATACGTCTTCAATAGAAAACCAGCAATCGTTGTCTTCTGCATATTTCTCTATATAGCTTTGCTCGCTATATAAGTTTCCTCCATACGAAGAGCTTGAGCAAGATTTTGCTTCATTGTTTGCGCAGCTTCTGAAGAGGAAGTCGGCGACTTCTTCCATTCTTCCATTTTGCGTAGCATTCTCTCCGTACTCTCCTTGTGAAATTGATTCAAATATGTCATATTCCATCTCTATTTGATTTATAATGCAAAAATAATATATTTAATATTACCGACCAAGATTTATAAACATTATTTTTAAATTGAGCGATATTGTTGTTTGCAGATTAATTGCAAAGTCGTGTGAAAAGATGCTTTTATACGACTATTCGCATGCCCTCGTGCGACTATTCGCATAGCCTCATTCGACTATTCGAAATGCCTCGTGCGACTACTCGCATGTTTTTTATCCTATACCAACAACTAAAACTCGATAATTGTGGATTATTCAGCAGAAAAAGTGTACATTTGCATCGGTAATGACTAATCGAGAATTAGTAATTGATAATCTATAAAAATAGGAACTTATATGAAAATAGCTGTATTCTGCTCTGCCAACAACAATATAGACCCCGATTTCTTTGCTATGACCGAAGAAATGGGCAAATGGATGGCTGAGAATGGACATAGCCTCGTGTTTGGAGGTTGCAATATTGGTTTGATGAATTGCATCGGTAATGCCGTTAAGGCAAATGGCGGACGAACAATAGGCGTTGTGCCTTCGTTGGTAGAGAAGGGCGGCAAGACCTTCAAGAACCTTGACGTAGAGATTCCGTGCGACAACCTCAGCGACCGCAAGGATATAATGCTGTTGCAGAGCGATGTTGTCGTTACTTTGCCTGGCGGCATAGGCTCGCTCGATGAGATTTTCACCGTTGCCGCATCCCACACCATAGGCTACCACCACAAGATGGTGATACTCTACAACATGAAAGGCTTCTGGAATTCCCTCATCGCCATGCTCGACGACCTACAGCAGAAAGGCATGATTCGTGGCGATTGGCACGACTATATCGAAGTGGCCAACAATCTGGAAGAGCTGAAGGCTAAAATAGTAGAATAACAACACTTATGATTCAACCTTTTCATAAACCAAGGTGATATTACTAATATTCCCTAATACTTTAACATAACGATTATATCATGTTAAGCAAAATGGCAAATCGTTAACTCGAAAACTTCTTCATGTTAAGCAAAATGGTAAATCGTTAATATGAAGAAGTTTTTAAGTGCCCAACACTTTTCTTCCCTAAATCATAAAATCACATAAGATAACCATTAATAAAAGTGTTGTCTTTTAAAATGAAACGCAAAAATGGCTGCATTAGCATGCATTTCAAGAATATTGTGACTATTTTTTGCGAGAGGCATGTTGCATGGTTTCTTTGCTTGTAGAGCTAAAAAATGATGCTTTTGTGCCCTTTTTTGATGCAAAAAGCCTTAAAAATGGAGGGTAACTGTGACTGTTACTCATAGCTTTAGCTTATGGCGCAGCTTGTTAGTGCTTGATTATCAGCCTTTTAGAGAGAAATGGGCGAAAGAATAGTCTCAAATCTCAGAATCACAGTTAGAAAAAAGTAGGTCGCTATCTTTCCTTTCTTTCCTCTTCTTTATATATAT
>OQWM01002402.1_pt1 | contig 12721 bp, 8 predicted proteins | sample 1691531 | NCBI WGS metagenome assembly OQWM01 (sample SAMN03418257, study PRJEB22391) | human gut metagenome | biome: human-gut; feature: organic feature; material: feces | host: Homo sapiens | place: Tanzania | collected 2013-01 | reverse complement strand
GATGCCTTGGTGAAGCATGGACTCACGGAGAATCCCGACTGGGTGAAGCTCTGCGACAACCGTGCGCAGGCTGAGGCTCTGACACCGGAGATACTGGAACAGGAAGATCATCCTGATGCCTTCTTTGCCATCAACGATGATACCGCCATCGGTATTCTCTATACCGCTAAGCGAATGGGATTCAGCGTTCCGGATGATATCAGCGTATGCGGTTTTACGAATGGTGACCGTGCCAAGGCTTCCGACCCAATGCTTACCACCGTGGAGCAGCGAGGCGTGGCAGTAGGAGAGGAGGCTGCCAATATCCTCATCGGACAGGTGGAGGGCTCCATCTCGAAGGATGAGGTGGAGAAGAGAGTGGTGAGAACCAGACTCGTGGTGAGAGGAACTACCAGATAACTTTGAACTTTGAGCTTTGAACATTGAACTTTATAAATAGCTCTAATAACCTAATGTCCTTTGTGAATTTCAATGTTCAAAATCAAAGTAAGAGTAATCATAAAGTTCAAAATTCAATGTTCAAAATTCAAAGTATAACAATATGAAACAAAAACCTGATTTAAGTTTCTGGAAGCTCTGGAACTTGAGCTTCGGATTTTTCGGAGTACAGATTGCATACGCCCTACAGAGCGCCAACATCTCCCGAATCTTTGCAACGTTGGGTGCTGACCCACACAACTTGAGTTATTTCTGGATTCTCCCTCCATTGATGGGAATCCTGGTACAGCCTATCGTAGGTACGCTGAGCGATAAGACCTGGTGCCGATTCGGTCGCCGTATTCCTTATCTCTTCTTGGGTGCCACCATCGCCGTCCTCGTGATGTGCCTGCTGCCGAATGCGGGTTCGCTAGGTTTGACGGTGAGTGGGGCGATGCTCTTCGGATTGATAGCCCTGATGTTCCTTGATACGAGCATCAACATGGCGATGCAGCCATTCAAGATGTTGGTGGGCGATATGGTGAATGAGGAACAGAAAGCCAAGGCTTACTCCATCCAGAGTTTCCTGTGTAATGCAGGTTCGGTGGCTGGATATATCTTCCCATTTCTCTTTACCTTCTTGGGAATCAAGAATGTGGCTGATAAGGGCGTGGTGCCAGACTCTGTGATTTGGTCGTTCTATATCGGTGCCGCCATCCTCATCCTCTGTGTCATCTACACCACGATGAAGGTGAAGGAATGGAATCCGCAGGAATATGCCATGTATAATGAGTCTAGAGTTGGGAGTGAGGAGTTAGAAGTTGACAAGGCTGATGATGCTCAGACGGAGGATAAGGCTAACTGGATTACTTTGCTTCGCAAGGCTCCATCTACCTTCTGGAAGGTGGGACTGGTGCAGTTCTTCTGCTGGGCTGGCTTCCTCTATCTCTGGAATTATTCTACAGGTGCTATTGCCGAGACAGTATGGAATACTACCGACCCTACCTCTGAAGCATTCCAAGAGGCAGGCAACTGGGTGGGCATCCTCTTTGCCGTTCAGGCAGTGGGCAGTGTGCTCTGGGCTGTAGTGTTGCCTCAGTTTAAGAATACCAAGATGGCATACGCTGTCAGTTTGATTATCGGTGGTGTGGGCTTCGCCTTGATTCCATTCCTGCATGACCAGTATCTCCAGTTTGTTCCATTCTTGATGATTGGTGCTGGTTGGGCAGCCATGCTTGCCATGCCTTTTACTTTTGTTACCAATGCCTTGCAGGGCTATGGCCACATGGGTGCATACCTGGGTCTCTTCAATGGTACCATCTGTATTCCTCAGATTGTGGCTGCCATCTGCGGTGGAGCTATCCTAAGCTTGGTGGGCTCTCATCAGAGCGATATGATGATTGTATCTGGCATCTTGCTTATCTGCGGTGCATTGGCGGTTTCCATCATAAAGGATAATAAATAAGCAGAAAGCGAACAAGATGAAGTGTTATGCAAACGTTTGCATTGCAATTTGCGCACGTTTCTGCAACAAAAAGGAACAGTGAAGCGATTTTTTTGTTAATTTCGCAGCACAAATATATAATAACCTATTAAGAAGGTCTTATGACGATTCATTTTAACATAAACTATAAAACGGTGTTTGGCGAGCAACTCGTCTTGAACATCCAGAAGGAGGATAAGGAACTGAAGCTTCCTATGACCACACTTGATGGTGAGAAGTGGTCACAGGATTGGTGTGTGGAAACGGTTAACCAGGCCTATACCTATTATTATAGTATAGAGCGTGAGGGCAAGGTGAGCAAGACTGAGTGGTTGCTCGTGAAGCACCGTCTCGATATGACAGCTAAGCGTGCAGAGCAGTATACCCTCTACGACCACTGGAATGCGATACCAGAGGATGCCTATCTCTATAGCAGAGCCTTTACCGACTGCATCAACCATCAGAACCCTCAGCTGATGAAGGTGCAGAGTGACAGTAAGACGGTGCGCATCATCGTGCGTGCTCCTCAACTGCGTGATGGCGAAAAGCTTGCCATCGCAGGAGCTGACAATCTGCTGGGTGCTTGGGATAGCAAGAAGGCGTTGCCTATGGTGCAGCACAACTACAATGAGTGGGCAGTGGACATTAATGCCTCTCACTTGCAGACCAACCACTTGGAGTTTAAGTTCCTTGCCGTCGATAGCAAGAAGGACCAAGTGCTTTGGGAGACAGGATTCAACCGTACCATCGACTTGCCAGAACTGAAGGCTGGCGAGTTGGTATCATACGAGCTCGACCAATCCTTCTATGCCCTGTATAATCGAAAACTAGCAGGTACCTTGGTGCCTGTATTCTCATTGCGCAGCAAGAAGAGTGCTGGTGTAGGCGACTTTGGCGACCTCCAGACGATGATAGACCTCGTGGCTCAGACCGGGCAGCGTGTGCTCCAGCTCTTGCCTATCAATGATACCACCATTACCCATACATGGACGGATAGTTATCCATACAGTTGCATCAGCATCTTTGCCTTGCATCCACAGTATGCTGACTTGAACGCCCTGCCTGAGTTGAAGGATGCCAAGGCACGTGCCGAGGCGGAGAAGACTCGTGAGCAACTCAATGAGTTGGGTAAGATAGACTATGAGAAGGTCAATGACTTTAAGATAGCTTACTTGCGCCAAATCTTCAAGCAAGAAGGTGAAAAGGTGATGAAGACTGCCGAGTTTAAGGCTTTCTTCCAGGATACAGAACAGTGGCTCGTGCCTTACGCACAGTATTCTTATCTGCGTGATAAGAATGGCACAGCCGACTTTACCCAGTGGCCTGACCATAAAACATGGGATGAGGCTGAGCGCAAGGCTCTCTCTGATCCTAAGACTCAGGCTTATCAGGACGTGGAGTTCTTCTACTTCGTACAGTTTGTGCTCGACCAGCAGATGCGTGCTGCCCATGAGCATGCCAAGGCTAAGGGTGTGATTCTGAAGGGTGATATCCCTATCGGTGTGAACCGCCATAGCTGTGATGTATGGATGGAGCCTAAGTACTTCAACCTCAATGGTCAGGCTGGTGCGCCACCAGATGACTTCTCTGTCAACGGACAGAACTGGGGATTCCCTACCTACAACTGGGATGAGATGATCAAGGACGACTGCCAGTGGTGGGTACGCCGCTTCCAGAACATGTCTAAGTACTTTGATGCTTACCGCATTGACCACGTGCTCGGCTTCTTCCGCATCTGGGAGATTCCTGTGGATAGCGTACACGGACTGCTCGGTCAGTTTGCTCCAGCTCTCGCCATGACTCGTGATGAGATTCAGGGTTACGGACTGAACTTCCAGGAGGAACGTTTCACCCGTCCATTCATTACCGACTGGGTGTTGGACCGTATGTTCCATGAGCGTGCCGATGAGGTGAAGGAAAAATATCTCGACCGCTTGGATACCGAGCGTTATCAGATGAAGCCAGAGGTAGATACCCAGCGCAAGGTGGAGGCTCTCTTTGCCGGTGTTACGGAGGAGAAGGAACTTTGGTTGCGTGATGGCTTGTATGCCTTGATTAGCGATGTGCTCTTTGTGCGTGACCACAAGAACCCAGAGCTCTTCCATCCACGTATCTCAGCACAGCTCGACTTCATCTATGAGTCGCTCTATGATAATGACAAGGCGGCATTCAATCGCCTCTACAACGACTACTTCTATCGTCGCAACAACCAGTTCTGGTATGGAGAGGCTATGAAGAAGTTGCCTAAGCTGGTACAGGCTACCCGCATGTTGGTATGTGCCGAAGACCTCGGTATGGTGCCAGACTGTGTGCCATGGGTGATGAACGAACTGAAGATATTGAGCTTGGAGCTTCAGAGCATGCCAAAGGATCCATCGGTTAAGTTTGGACACTTGAGCCGCAATCCTTACCGCTCTGTCTGCACCATCTCTAGCCACGATATGCCTACGCTTCGCCAGTGGTGGGATGAGAACATCTCTCGCACCCAGGAGTATTACAACACGATGCTCTATCGTGAGGGACCCGCTCCACATCCACTTCCAGGCTGGCTTGCTAGAGATATCATCGCTCGTCATCTCACCTCTCCATCTATGCTCTGCATCTTGAGCATTCAGGATTGGCTTGCCATCGACGAGGCTCTCCGCCTGCCAGATGCCAATGCCGAGCGTATCAATATTCCGGATAATCCTAAGCATTACTGGCGTTATCGCATGCACATCAATATCGAGGAGTTGGCTGCCAGCAAGGATTATCTCAAGAATATCACCGAGTTGATAGCGCAGGGTGGAAGATTCTAGTCGATTAAGAATTAAGAACAAGACAACTTGTATAACTTGAAAAGAAGCAAATGAAAAGACTGAATGTTTTAGTATTGGGTCTGCTGCTGCCTATGCTGGCAGCAGCTCAGACTGTGAAGTCGCCTAATGGGAATGTCAGTTTGACCTTCTCATTGACCGACAAGGGACAGCCTACCTACGAGATGTCCTACAAAGGAAAAACAGTAATTAAGCCTTCTCACCTCGGCTTGGAGTTGGCGAAGGACAAGCATGCCTCTAAGGGCATGGAGGAAACAGACTTGATGGATGGCTTCACCGAGACGGGTAGCAAGACATCCACATTTGATGAGACTTGGAAACCAGTTTGGGGCGAGACTGCCACCATCCGCAACAACTACAACGAGATGGAGGTAAACTTGAACCAGGCTTCTTCCAATCGTAACATTATCATCCGTTTCCGTGTGTATGATTATGGTATGGGTTTGCGTTATGAGTTCCCTCAGCAGGAATCTCTCAACTACTTCATCATCAAGGAAGAACATACCCAGTTTGCCATGACAGGCGACCATACCGCTTACTGGATTCCAGGTGATTACGATACCCAGGAGTATGAGTACAACATCACTCCATTGACAGGTATCCGCTCTGTTATCTCAGCTAATCGTGAGAAGTATAAGAGCAACTCATCTACCACCGTATTCTCTGATACCGGTGTGCAGACTTCCCTCCAGTTGAAGACCAAGGATGGTCTCTACATCAATATTCACGAGGCAGCCTGCTTGGATTATCCTACCATGCACCTCAATCTCGACGACAAGAACTTGGTGTTTGAGTCTTGGTTGACACCTGATGCCGTAGGCAGAAAGGGATTCATCCAGACTCCATTCAATTCGCCTTGGCGTACCGTGCTCGTCAGTGATGATGCTCGTGATATGCTCTCTTGCAAGTTGGCTCTCAACCTCAATGAGCCTTGTAAGATCAAGGATACTTCTTGGATTCACCCTACCAAGTACTGTGGTGTATGGTGGAACATGATTGTAGGTACCAAGACATGGAGTTATACGAATGATCTTCCTTCTGTTCGCTTAGGTGTTACTGATTATAGCAAGTGTAAGCCTAATGGTACTCATGGTGCTACCAATGAGGAAGTGAAGCGCTATATTGACTTTGCTGCAAAGAATGGTTTGCAGGAAGTATTGGTTGAAGGTTGGAACGAAGGATGGGAAGACTGGTTCGGTCATCAGAAACTGGATGTCTTTGATTTCGTGACTCCTTATCCTGACTTCGATATCAAGATGCTCAATGATTATGCGCACTCTAAGGGTGTTAAGTTGATGATGCACCACGAGACCTCTTCTGCAGCACTCAACTATGAGCGTCATTTGGAAAATGCCTTCAATCTGATGAACAAGTATGGTTATGATGCAGTGAAGACTGGTTATGTGGGTGACATCATTCCAAGAGGTGAGTATCACTACAGCCAGTTGATGAATAATCACTATCAGCGTGTCGTCGAGACTGCTGCTAAGCATCATATTATGGTGAACGCTCATGAGGCTACCCGCCCTACTGGTATCTGCCGTACCTGGCCTAACCTGGTGGGAAATGAGAGTGCAAGAGGTACTGAGTATGAGGCATTTGGCGGTTCTGTTTCTTATCATACCGTGATGTTGCCATTCACCCGTTTGCAGGGTGGTCCTATGGATTATACTCCAGGTATCTTCGAGACTAAACTTTCTGAGTGGAGTAACAATCAGAGTTATGTGCATTCTACTCTCTGCGGTCAGCTTTCTCTTTACCTCGTGATGTACAGTCCTTTGCAGATGGCAGCCGACTTACCTGAGCATTATGAGAAGTATGATGATGCCTTCCAGTTCATTCGTGATGTAGCTTGCGATTGGGATGATTCTAAGTATTTAGAGGCTGAACCTGCTAAGTATATTACTGTTGCTCGTAAGGCTAAGGGTACTAACAACTGGTTTGTTGGTGGCAAGACTGATGCTGCCCGTACTTCAGTAGTAAAGCTTGACTTCCTCGATAAGGGCAAGAAGTATGATTGCGCTATTTATCAGGATGGCAAGAATGCTGATTATGAAAAGAACCCTAAGTCTTATCAGATTATTCACAAGACTGTGAAGAAGGGTGATGTTTTGAAGATTAAAGAAGCACGTGGTGGTGGTTTTGCCATCTCATTGCTTGCAAAATAAACTTTAAAATTTTAACTGGTGTACTTTGGTTGTGAAATTCATGAAAAAACAGGGTTCTTATATTCGCTGTATTTTCTGTATTTCCGACCGAATGGCAAGGTGGAATCAAATACGCTAAAAATGAGCGTGTTTGGTTCTGCCTATTTCTGCATAAAATACGCTTTTGTAGGTATTTTATGCAAGAAAAAGATAGTATAATAGCTATAGCTTAGTTAAAAGTCTATATTTATACGTAAAATGGAGAATGATTCTTGTTTGGATTTTCTCTCAATCTAGCAAAAGCTTAACCGTATGAGCATTAAAAATCAATTTTTAGTAGCCTTGACTGCTGTTTTAGTTCCCCATTCATTGATGGCACAAGGTGCTTTCAATGAAATGTCCTATTCTAAGGATAAAACTACTTTCTCTTTGAATTCACCTACAGCTTCTGTTGAAGTAGATGGTGTAACTGGTGCAACTCCACAGGTTTCTTCCAGTAGTGCAAAACCGAGTGTAAAAATCCGTATTTATAAAGACGGACTGATAGGAAAACCTGTTAAGACCATCAAGATGAAAAGTGTATGTAAGGACCGATGGGAAGCTACCGTAAAGGGTGACTTGAAGGGAAAGTTCTATACTTTTGATATGGGAAAGGGTGAATGTCCCGGTACTTTTGCCAAGGCTGTCGGTGTGAATGGCAATCGGGGTGCCATCATCGACATGGCTTCTACCAATCCTGAGGGATGGAAGGATGACAAGCGACCAGAACTGAAGTCGCCTGCCGACTTGGTGATTTATGAGCTCCACGTGCGTGATTTCTCGGTGTCACCTACCTCTGGGCTGAAGTATAAAGGCAAGTATCTGGCACTGACAGAACCTAAGGCGATAGAATATCTCAAGCGCCTCGGTGTCAATGCGATACACTTCCAGCCTTTGTTCGATTTTGCTTCGGTTGATGAGACACGCCTCGATACGCCACAGTTTAACTGGGGCTATGACCCTAAGAACTATAATGTGCCAGAAGGTAGCTATAGCACCAATCCTTATGCTCCGGGAACCCGCATCAAGGAGTTCAAGGAGATGGTGATGGCATTGCACAAGGCGGGCATCCGTGTCATCTTCGATGCTGTGTATAACCATACCTTCGATATCAACGGAAGTAACTTCCAGCGTACTTATCCCGATTATTACTATCGCAAGACCAAGGAAGGCAAGTATAGCGATGGTTCGGGTTGTGGCAACGAGACTGCATCAGAAAAGCCTTTGATGCGCCAGTTTATGCTGGAGAGCGTGAAGTACTGGATTGATGAATTCCATATTGATGGTTTCCGCTTCGACCTGATGGGTGTTCACGACATAGAGACTATGCTGGCTATCCGTGAGATGGTAAACCGCATTGATCCAAGCATTTATATCTATGGTGAAGGTTGGAGCGCAGGAAGTTGCGCTTATCCAAACGACCAGTTGGCGATAAAGGCCAACACCTTCAAACTCAATGGTATCGGAGCCTTCAGCGATGATATGCGAGATGCCCTTCGTGGTCCTTTCTCTGACAATACCAAAGGCGCTTTCCTGGCTGGCATTCCCGGCGAGGAAGAGAGTCTGAAGTTTGGTATAGTGGGAGGCATTGCCCATCCGCAGGTAGATATGAATTTGGTCAACTATGACAAGAAGCCTTGGACAGCAGAGCCTACCCAGCAGATCAGCTATGTGAGCTGTCACGACGATATGTGTCTTGTTGACCGACTGAAGGCAACCGTGCCTGGCATCAAAGATGCTTCCAGAACTGAGAGCGAACGTATAGCAGAGTTGATTCGCCTCGACTTGTTGGCTCAGACTGCAGTGTTCACATCGCAGGGTGTGCCTTTCTTCTTGGCAGGAGAGGAGATGTTGCGTGACAAGAAGGGTGTGCACAACAGTTATTGCTCGCCCGACAGTATCAATGAGTTTAACTGGGAGAATCTGAAGAAATATCCACAGGTGTTTGAATATTATCGCAACCTGATTCAGCTTCGAAAGAATCATCCGGCTTTCCGTCTTGCCAAGGCTGAGGCTGTGAGAGAACATTTGGAGTTCTTGCCAACAGCCCCTGTTGCAGAGCAGAAGAAAGATGGCGCTCAGGTGGAGAAGAATGGTTGCCTGCTTGCCTTCAGACTCAAGAACCTGGAAGGCATAGACAGCTGGAAGAACATTATTGTCATCTTCAATGCCAACAAGGAAGCCCGCACCGTAGCGATACCTCAGGGCGAGTATCATGTGGCTTGCTGCAATGGGGTTATCAATGAAGACGGAATCGGGATGCCATTGGTGGGTAACGAAACCATCATAGATGGCCAGTCGGCATTGATACTGTATCAGAAATAAGTTTCGAAAGTCAATACAATAACTTAAACATAGATCTATAATGAAGAAGAAATTTGTTTCATTCATGTTGCTTATGAGTAGCGTAATGAGTATGACGGCGGCAGTCAACGTGAGCCGCATAGAACCTACCGACTGGTTTGTAGGTATGAAAGACGCTTCGTTGCAGTTGATGGTGTATGGTAAGGACATCAAGAATGCTGAGGTGACAGTCAATTATCCTGGCGTGAAAATCGATAGCGTTGCCCGTCTCGAATCACCCAATTATCTCTTGGTTTATCTTAATCTGAAGGATGCCAAGGCAGGCGAGATGGTTCTCAATTTTAAGCAGGGAAAGCAGAGCAAGAAGGTGAAGTATCAGTTGAAAGACAGAGAGATGGCTGGCGAAAAGCGCATGGGCTTCACCAACGAAGACGTGCTCTATATGTTGATGCCAGATCGCTTTGCCAATGGAAATCCTAAGAATGATGTTCTCAAGACGATGCGCGACAAGAATTGCGACCGTCATGCTCCAAGTCTGCGTCATGGTGGAGACCTGGAAGGAATCCGTCAACACTTGGATTACTTCACCCAGTTGGGTGTCACGGCCCTTTGGTTTACTCCCGTTTTAGAGAATGACAGTCCAGGCGACGGCAAGAGCAGCAGCTATCATGGTTATGCCACAACCAATTATTACAAGGTTGACCCTCGTTTCGGAACCAATGCTGAGTACAAGCGACTCATTGACGAGGCACATCAGAAAGGCTTGAAGATTGTGATGGATATGATTTTCAATCACTGTGGTTTCGAGCATCCCTGGGTTGCCGACATGCCTTCAAAAGACTGGTTCAACTGTCCTGAATGGCTTCTTCCTGAGTATCAGACTCCTGAGCATGTGAAGAAGATTGGTACTGTGGACGGAGCAAGAACTGTGAACGATATGTATCGACAGACCAGTTATAAGTTGACTCCTGTCCTCGACCCATACGCCAGCAAGGTGGATATGGAAGAGACGGTAGACGGATGGTTTGTACCTTCTATGCCCGACCTCAATCAGCGCAACCCTCATGTCATCAAGTACCTTATCCAGAATAGCGAATGGTGGATAGAGACCGTGGGAATTGATGGCATCCGTATGGACACTTATCCTTATGCCGACCGTGATGCGATGGCTTTGTGGATGAAGACGCTCAACAACGAATATCCTAACTTCAATACCGTAGGCGAGACATGGGTTACTGAGCCAGCCTATACTGCTGCATGGCAGAAAGACAGCAAGCTCTCAGAGAAGAACAGCTATCTGAAAACAGTGATGGACTTTGCCTTCTTCGACCGTATCAACAGTGCCAAGAACGAGGAAACCGATGACTGGTGGAACGGAATGAACCGTCTCTATAATGTGTTCTGCTACGATTATCTCTATCCTAACCCAAAGAGCGTGATGGCATTCATTGAGAATCACGATACCGACAGATTCCTCGGCGAGGGCAAGGACACTGTGGCATTGAAGCAGGCATTGGCACTCTTGCTTACCATCAACCGTACACCACAGCTCTATTATGGTACAGAAGTGTTGATGAATGGCACCAAGAGTGTAACCGACGGCAACGTGCGTAAAGACTTCCCTGGCGGATGGGCTGGCGACAAGCATAATGCCTTCACCGAAGAAGGAAGAACACAGGCAGAAAACCAGATGTTTAAGTGGCTCAGCAACTTGCTGCATTGGCGCCAGGGTAACAAGGTGGTTACCGAAGGCAAGCAGACTCAGTTCTGTCCTTATAAGGGTGTGTATGTCATCGCTCGCCAGTATCAGGGAAAAACAGTCATGACCGTCATCAATGGCAAGAAGGAAGCCAATGAACTGGATGTGACTCGTTATGCTGAGATTATCGGTTCGCATGAAAAGGCTACTGATGTGACGAATGGCCGCACTGTTCTTATCAACAAGAACGTAAAGCTTCGTCCTCGTCAGACGATGATACTTGAATTCTAATAAATTGAACTTTCGCAGGGGTTAGAAGTTAGGGTGCTGGGTAGTTACCTTCTGAACCTCCGCGAAAGTTCAATAATTATTTAAGATTGTTTGTTTCTTATTATAGTTTTTATTAACTTTGCAAACGATTAGAGAGCAAGAGGCTTTCTTGTACATATTTAAAACTATAATAAGAAACAATGATTTTAAACCAACTCCGACATTTGCGATTAGTTATGGCTTTGCTGATTCTTTGGGCTTGCAGCTCAGTGGCAAAGGCACAGACCAACGCTCAGATTTTGTATGATTTCGGTTCCGACCGTAAGTTTGTCACCCTTACCCTCGAAATGTTCAAGCAGGACAAGTGGGGTAGTACTTATTTCTTTGTTGACCACGACTTCAACTACGACAAAATGGTAGTGGGCGAGAAGAATATTGCCCAGGGAGGAACCTATACAGAGATTTCACGTGCACTCAACTTCTGGCAGAAAACTCAGTTTAAGAACTGGAGCCTCCATGTGGAGTACAATGGTGGTATCACCAAGAATTATCCCATCAACAATGCATGGCTCTTCGGTGTGGAGTACCTCGTGCACGACAAGAGTTACAAGAACACTTTGACTATAGAGGCTCTTTACAAGACCATCCGTCAGACCGATCAGAATGTGCCCATGCAGTTTACTGCTGTCTGGACCTGTAACGACATCTTTGGTGTAAAGGGCTTGAAGTTCGACGGCTTTGCCGATTTCTGGTGGGAGACTCATGCTGTCGACTATCAGGAGGATGGTTCAGCTACAACCAAGCACACAGTCTTCATCACCGAGCCACAGCTCTGGTACAATGTAGGTCAGCACTTCGGTTGCGAGAACCTCAGTGTAGGAGGCGAGGTAGAGTTGAGCAACAACTTTGGCTCAACAGGTGGCTTCAAATGCCGTCCCTGCTTAGGCGTGAAGTGGGATTTTTAGTAAAAAATTAAAATAATCTGTTGTTATGAATAGAGTCTATTGTTTGTTGGTTTGTCTGTTTTGTGTTTGTCAGGTTTCTTTATGCAAGGAACTCGATGAGAAAGTTCTTTTTGAGGAACTTGATCAACTGCTTGCACAGCGGCAAGAACTGTGGCGAAGATTTTGCTTTATGTTGGCATTGCTGTTTTTGTGTTCGCCATCATCCTCTTCATGACTTATATTTCCGCCTCGGTATCCTATAAGAAAAGAGAAATCGGCATCTTACGCGCCGTTGGTGCGCGTTCTAGCGATGTCTTCGGTATCTTCTTTAATGAAGCCCTGGTGATTTCTTTGATTGTATTTGGCTTAGCCACGGTTGCCAGTGGAATTACGGTGGCTTTAACGAATGCCTCCTTGCGTTCCACCTACGGCTTGCCCATTACGTTATTGAGCTTTGGCATCCGTGAAATTGGTCTCATCCTGCTCGGGTGCAATCTAAACCAAGCATATTAGTAATAATGCTTGGAAGTTAGTAACTTTGGAGCATACAAACTTACTTATCGATTTGTTAACCGAGTAAAGAAGCTCGCTCTCAGGGCGTT
>OQWM01002399.1_pt1 | contig 12729 bp, 11 predicted proteins | sample 1691531 | NCBI WGS metagenome assembly OQWM01 (sample SAMN03418257, study PRJEB22391) | human gut metagenome | biome: human-gut; feature: organic feature; material: feces | host: Homo sapiens | place: Tanzania | collected 2013-01 | reverse complement strand
TCTCCTGACCCTCCAACTGAACGGGAGGCTTTGCAAATGTGCCGATCTTAGGCAGCTCGTCAGCTGGGTTCTTGTCAAAGCCGGTGGCGATAACGGTGACACGGATCTCGTCGTCCATAGTTTCGTCGAAGGTGGCGCCGAAGATGGTGAGGGCGTCGGGATGGACGGCCTGCTGCACCAGAGAGGCGGCCTGCTCCACTTCCTCCAGACCGATGTCCATAGAGCCGGTGACGTTGATGAGGACGCCCTTGGCCCCCTCGATAGAAGTCTCCAGCAGGGGGCTGGAAATGGCCATACGGGCGGCTTCCTCGGCCTTGCCCTTGCCGGCAGCCCGGCCCACGCCCATGTGAGCCATACCTGCGTTCTTCATAATGGCCGTCACGTCGGCAAAGTCCAGATTGATGAAGCCGGTGTCGCGGATCAGGTCGGAAATGGACTGCACTGCCTGACGCAGCACATCGTCGGCGATCTCAAAGGCGTTGGCAAAGGTGATCTTCTGGTCCGTGGCGTGCTTCAGCCGCTCGTTGGGGATAATGACCAGAGAGTCCACCTTATCCTTCAGCTCGGCAATGCCGCTCTCCGCCTGCTGCATCCGGCGGCGGCCCTCAAAGCCAAAGGGCTTGGTGACCACGGCCACGGTGAGAATATCCATCTCCTTGGCGATCTCCGCCACAATGGGCGCACCGCCGGTGCCGGTGCCGCCGCCCATGCCGGCGGTGATGAACACCATATCGGTGTCCTCCAGCGCCTTGGCGATCTGGTTCCGGCTCTCCTCAGCGGACTTGCGGCCCACCTCGGGGTCGGAGCCGGCGCCCTGACCGTGGGTCAGCTTTTCGCCGATCTGGATCTTATATGTAGCACTGGAAACATTCAGTGCCTGCTTATCTGTATTCACGGCCACGAACTCCACACCCTTGGTGCCGGAGCGGACCATGCGGTTGACCACGTTGTTGCCGCCGCCGCCAACGCCGATGACCTTGATGTTGACCACGGACTCGGGGCCGGTTTCCAATCCAAATGCCATAGCGGTGCCTCCTGCTGTCTTTTGTACGAAAGGGCGGCAAGCCGCCCTGTAAATCACAAGTTATAGTATCCCAAGCATAGTGGGATATGATTATCTATTGTATGCTATTTTCCCGGTGAGGTCAAGGGTTGCCGGAGATTTGTTTCCGATTTTTTTCGGCGTCCTCCTCCCGGCTTCCTCTTATTTTCTGGTATCCTGATCAAATATGACCTGACCGTCCTCCTGCCGCATATCAAAGGTGCCTGTCATATTATCCTGGATCTTGTCGCTGTTGATGGCCAGCTCCAGCACCCGCAGCTTGTAGGAAAAGTCCGCCTGATAGGGCATTTTTACCGTAAAGCGGTCCATATAGTCCATGGAAATGTAGGACGCCTCTCCCAGATGGATGGCATCCACCTTTGCCAGATCCCCCGTTTCATCCAGCACAGCCAGCAATTCCAGCAGGCTTTCCCGCCGGGTCTCATAGGCCGTATCCACAGCGATCTGGGTTCCTACGGAGGGGGACAGCAGCTCACAGCCGTCAACGGTGGGGTATCCTGCGGTGGTATCCGTCTGCTCCACGATCTTTCCGGCAGGACTCATCAGCCACACCGTCCCGTCCTGTGTCCAGGCCAGAGGATCGCCGCACTCCTGCACCTGGATCAGCAGGGTGTCCGGCAGCTTCCGCTGAATATGGGTGTTTTCGATCTCGATATAGGGCAGGGCCTCGGCGATGTTCCGGATCACCTGATACTTGTTCAGCAAAAAGAGGTTGTCGCCGTCCTCCACGCCGCTGGCCTGACGGATCTCCGCCTCCGTATAGCGCTTCTCCCCGGTGATGACCACCGTATCCACCCGGAAAAACAGGGTGATGGCCGCCACCAGACAGCCGCAGATCAGGAGTACGGACAGCAGCTTATAGAGGAAGCCGCTGCCTCCCCTTCTGCGCCGCCGCGCCGATCCTCTCCGTCTTGCCATGATGGTTCTCCTTTACAGTCTGTCTCTCAGGGGGAGGCCGTCTCCTCCACCCGCCGTATATCCGCGCCCAGCGCCGCCAGATCATCCTCGATACTCTGATAGCCCCGGTCAATGTGAGTAATGTCTGAAATGGAGGTCTCCCCCTCCGCGGCCAGAGCCGCTGCGCACAACGCCGCACCGCCACGCAGATCCGTACACCGCACGACGGCTCCGTGGAGCCGCTCCACGCCCAGCACCACCGCCGTCCGTCCGGAAACCCGGATGTCTGCTCCCATGCGGGCCAGCTCATCCACATGGCGGTAGCGGCTGCTGAACAGGTTTTCCTCGAATACCGCCGCCCCCCGGCACCGCAGCAGCGCCGCCATCAAAATGGCCTGCGCGTCGGTGGGAAAGCCAGGATAGGGGGCCGTGCGGATGGGCCTGGGCGCCGTCAATCGTCCGGTACGGCGGCACACGATCCCGGCGCTGCCGCCGGTCACATCGCACCCCGCTTCCCGGAGCACCGCCGTCACAGCGGAGAGATGCTCCTCCCGTGCGTCCCGGAGAAAGACCTCGCCACCAGCGGAGGCCGCCCCGCAAAGGTAAGTAGCCGCTGCAATGCGGTCCGGCAGAATGGTGTAAGTACCGCCGTGGAGGGGCCGTCCGCCCCGGATCACCACCGTGGATGTGCCCGCGCCGGTGATCTCCGCGCCGCAGGTATTCAAAAAGCCTTGCAGATCTTCAATTTCCGGTTCTCTGGCGGCGTTGGAAAGCACCGTGACGCCCTCCGCGCCGCAGGCCGCCAGCATCAGATTTTCCGTAGCCCCCACAGAGGGGAACCCCAGCACGATCTCCCGCCCCGTCAGCTTTGCCGCCTTGCAGTGCAGGGCGCCGCCGGTATCGTCGATCTCCGCCCCAAGTGCCCGGAGGCCGGAAAGGTGCAGGTCGATGGGCCGGGGACCTAATTCGCAGCCGCCGGGACTGGTGAGGGTCACCTCCCCGCATCGGGCCAAAATCGCCCCCAGAAAGATCACAGAGGACCGCATCTCCCGCATCAGCGCGTCAGGAACATCGCAGCCGAACATCCCGGCGGTGTCCACCTCCAACACATCCCCCCGCCACCCGGCCTTGCAGCCCAGGGCTTGCAGGATACGGATGGACGCCTCCACGTCCCGCAAACGGGGACAGCGGCGCAGCTCCACGCTTCCGCCGGTGAGAATGGTGGCCGCCAGAATGGGCAGCACGCTGTTTTTCGCTCCCTGTATGGTGACTTCCCCTTGGAGGCGGTTCCCGCCCCGGATCAGCAGTCGGCTCATATTGCTCCCTCCCGATGAAAATGGTATCACGGGCCATTCTATGGGGAGAGAGCAACTTCGGTTCCTGCCGCCGCTTTATCAAAAGGGCTAAACGCCTGCCGTTTTCTCGGATACAGGGCGCTTTCGCCGTCTGTTTTTCGGTTTCTTTGATACTTTATCACGGCGATGGGCCGGTGTAAAGTCCGAAATGGTAAATTTACAGCAACTCCTGAACGGTTTCGTAAATTCGCTGGGCCGCATCCCGGATGCCCAATTCTGCCATGGCCGACGCCATAGCTTCCCGCCGGGCGCTATCATGCAAAATGCCCGCTGCCGCCTGAAACAGCGCCTGCCCGGAGGAATCCTGTTCCAGCAAAACCTCCACGCCGCCATGGGTCTCCAGTGCGCGGGCGTTTTTCTCCTGATGGTTGTTGGTCACATAGGGGGAGGGCACCATGATGGCCGGGACGCCCAGCGCCGTCAGCTCGCTGACGGTGGAGGCTCCCGCCCGGCAGATCACCAGATCCGCCGCCCGCATCGCCGGTGCCATGTCGTAGATGTATTCCCGGATCTGCAAGGAGGGGTGGTCCTTCAGGTCCACGCCCTTCTCCGCCAATGCCTTCAGCACGGCAGCATATCCGCTCTTGCCCGCGCCGTGGATATGGTGGAACGGCTCCTTCCCTGCCTCCAAAGCCAGCATATCCGCCATCTGGGCGTTCATGCCGGAAGCACCCAGAGACCCCCAGAAGGAGACGATCAGCGGCCGTCCGTCATTGACGCCCAGCTTTTCCTTGGCCGCCTCCTTGGTCAGGGTGAAGAAGTCCTCCCGGACCGGGGTGCCGGTGACGGCTACCTTCTCCGGGTGCTTGTAGTGCTGGCGGCAGGACTCAAAGCCTACCATGATCCGCCCGGCGTAAGGCTCCAGCAGCTCCGTGGTCAGTCCCGGCACGGCGTTGGACTCATGGACCGCCGTGGGGATCCCCATTTTGGCAGCGGCCTTCACGGTGGGATAGCTGGCGTAGCCGCCGGTGCCGATCACCGCGTCAGGCCGAAACTCCCTCAAAATGGTCTGGGCCTCTGCCGGGGAGCGGACCATATTGTAGAGGGACACCAGATTGTGCTTGATCTCCGCCGGCTTGAGGGATCGGTGAAAGCTGGAGATGTGAACGGTGCGGAACTCGTATCCCGCCTTGGGGATCAGGTCCTTTTCCAACCCCCGCTCCGCCCCCACGAACAGTATTTTGATCTGCGGGTTCTTCTCCGCCATCAGCTGCGCCACGGCAATAGCCGGGTTCACATGGCCCGCCGTGCCGCCGCAGGTGAAGATCACCCGGTCAATGCGCTTTTCCACCAGCAGCGCCCCTTTCCAAAAAGATGTCAAAACAGGCCGAAAAGGCAGGTGTTTACCCTGCCTTTGTTGGCTTCATTTGCCTGGATACGCTCAGGATCACGCCCATCTCCGCCAGCTGGATAAGCAGGGCGGTGCCGCCGTAGCTGAAAAACGGCAGGGAGATACCGGTGGTGGGGAGCAGTCCCGTCACCACGCCGATGTTCAAAAACACCTGCACCGCCAACTGCGTGGTAAAGCCCACCGCCAACAGCGTGCCGAACCGGTCACGGGTGTGGAGGGCGATCCAGTAGCCCCGGAGGATCAGCGCCGCGAACAGCAGCATGATGATCCCCGCGCCCACCAGTCCCAATTCCTCGCAGACGATGGAGAAAATGAAATCGTTGTGCTCCTCCGGCAGAAACAGGAATTTTTGCCGGCTCTTGCCAAGGCCCAGTCCCCACAACCCGCCGGAGCCAATGGTAATGAGGCTCTGGGAAAGCTGATAGCCCTTATCCGCGGCATCTGCCCAAGGGTCCAGCCAGTATATAACGCGGGATTTGTTATAGCCGATGACAAATAAAGCCACATACACCATGCCAACCGCCGCGCCAGCGGCAGTGCCTACCCAGATCCAGTTGATGCCGCCCACCAGCATCATGGCCGCCCCCGCGCCCAAAATCAGGATCGCGCCGGAGAGGTGGGGCTCAACGGCCACCAGGCCCGCCACCACTACCAGAATAAATGCGTAAGGCAAAACGCCGTAGCGGAAGCTGCGCATTTTGTCCTTTTTTCGGGAAATGCTGTCGGCAAAGTAGGTAATGATTGCCACCTTGGCGATCTCCGAGGGCTGGAACTGCACGCCGATCTTCAGCCAGCGGGTAGCGCCCTTGGCCGTCACCGCGATGGGGTTGTGGGGGATGATGACCAGGATCAGGAAGATCACGGACACATAGATCAAGGCTCTGCCCGCGCCGCGAAGCCGCTGATAGTTGAATTTACTGACCAGCAGCATCACCGCCGTACCCAGCACGGCGAAAACGCCCTGCTTTTCAAAGTAATACAGCGGGTTGTGGCGGGAGGGCGCTTTCTCATAATAGGCGGAGGGAAAGCTGGCGGACAGGAGGATCACCAGACCGATGGCCGTCAGCAGCATGACCAGCAGACAGAAGGTCAGGTCGATGGGACCTTTGGCCAGTTCCCGGCTCTCTTCCATTTTTTCCCGGCGGCGCTGCTTGCGCTCCTGAAGGGCCAGCTTCTCCTGATGGGTCAGGGGACGGCGGCGGGGCCGTGTCTGGGTCATGGATGTTTCCTCCTTTCTCTCCAAATCAAGTCAAGGTCTTACCGGTTTACAGATAGCGGCCCCGGATGCCGTAATACGCCAGCAGGCAGAACACGGCCGTAATGGACACAAAGACCGTTACGATCTTCACCTCGCTCCAGCCGCACCGCTCCAAATGGTGATGCAGAGGGGCCATTTTGAAAAACCGCTTGCCATGAGTGGCCTTGAAGTATCCAACCTGTATAATATCGGATAAAGTTTCCAGAATGTAGATGATCCCCACCGGAATCAGCACCAGTGGCATATCAAAGGCAAAGGCAAGCGCCGCCACCGCGCCGCCTAAAAACAGGCTGCCGGTGTCACCCATAAAGCACTTGGCAGGATGGCGGTTATACAGGGCGTAAAAGCCCACCAGACTGCCGCACAGGGCGGATGAGAAAATACCCAGCGTGGTGAATTTCCAGATCATAGCGGCACCCATGAAGAACGCCATGACCACAGCGGTGACGCTGGAGGCCAGACCGTCGATGCCATCGGTGAGGTTCACGGAGTTGACGCAGCCCACGATGACGAAGGCGGCGAAGATCAGATACACGATCCAGTTCACTGTCAGCGTCACGTTGATGAAGGGGATATAGAGATCGTTGGTCAGGAGGCCCTCATACCGCATCAGGCACAGGAACACCACCGCCGCCAGAAGCTGTAAGACAAACTTCTGCTTGGCGGTCAGGCCCTCGTTCTGGTGCTGGCGGACCTTGCGGTAGTCATCCACAAAGCCGATGAGGCCGAAGATCAGGGCAAACAGGTACACATACAGATGGGCGAAGTCCCCCGCCAGCATCTGCTGCCAGCCGCAGGCAAAGGTCACGATGCCGCTGCCCAGAATAAAGGCGATGCCGCCCATGGTGGGGGTGCCCGCCTTGGAATTGTGCCAGGTGGGGCCGTCCTGCCGGATCTCCTGTCCGGCCTTCAGCTTCCGCAGCTCCGCCAGTACGAATTTGCCCAGAATCATGGTCAGCACACAGCCGGCCAGTAACGCCACATAGATACTCATGCTTTCTCCTTATCCCGGCCCCGGTGGTTTTCTCCGTCAGGGCCTTTCTCTTGCTGACCGTCCGGTACACATCCGGCCGGCGTTTTTGCCGCCACACGCGGCTGTATTTGCGAAATGCAACGACTAACGTCTGCCAAGCCTCAGCGTCCGCTGTTCAGGTGCTCCGCCACGATCTCCCGCTCATCCATGTGGAACTTCTGGTGGTTCACTTCCTGATAGGTCTCGTGGCCCTTGCCGCACAGAACGATCACATCGTCCTTCTGGGCGTGGTCCATGGCCCAGCGGATGGCCTCCACCCGGTCCTCCACCACTTCGTAAGGGGTGTCGCTGCCGTCAAAGCCCGGCAGAATATCCCGAATGATGGCCGCAGGTTCTTCGGTCCGGGGATTGTCGGTGGTGATGACGGCAAAATCGGACCAGTCCGCCGCCGCCTTGCCCATGCGGGGGCGCTTGGTCTTGTCACGGTCGCCGCCGCAGCCGAACACAGCCACGGTGCGGCCCTTGGCAAATTCCTTCACCGTTTGCAGCACGTTCACCATGCTGTCCGGCGTGTGGGCGTAGTCAATGAGGATGGTATAGTCCTTGCCGGGGGTGGGGACTACCTCCACCCGGCCCTGCACATGGGGGACCTTAGCCAAAACAGCGGCGCTGTCCTTTAGAGAAATGCCCAGCGCCAGTGCGGCCCCCAGCACATCCAACGTATTATACACCATAAAGCCGCCGGGGATATTCACCCGGATGGGTACCCGCTCGGTTTTTGTCACCGCGTCAAAGGCGATGCCATTGGCAGACAGCACCACGTTTTCCGCCCGGAGGTCCGCCTCGGACTTGACGCCGTAGGTGCGCACCTGACAGGTGGCATCCTTCAGCAGCCGGTGCGTCCACGGATCGTCACCGTTCACCACGCCGACGCCGCAGTTTCGGAACAAAATAGCCTTGGCATCGCAGTAGTTTTCCATCGTTACATGGAAATCCAGATGGTCCTGGGTCAGATTGGTGAAGACGCCCACCGCATAGTGAACGCCGTAGACCCGGTCCAGGCACAGGGCGTGGGAGGAGGTCTCCATCACCGCATAGGTGCACCCGGCGTCCGCCATCTCCCGGAAGAGCCGCTGGACCTCAAAGGATTCCGGCGTGGTGCGGTCCGTAGGGATGACCTCCTGCCCGATCATGTTCTGATTGGTACCGATAAGGCCCACCTTGGCCCCCCGTGCCTGCTCTAAAATAGCCTTCAGCAAATAGGTGGTGGTGGTCTTGCCGCAGGTGCCAGTGACGGCGATCATGGTCATCTCCTCGGCGGGATGGCCGAACCAGTTGGCCCCGATTACCGCCAGCGCACGGCGGGAATCCGCCGTCCGGATATAGGGTCCCTCCCCCTCCGGCAAATTCTGGCACAGCACTGCCGCCGCGCCCTTTTCCAGCGCCGTGGCGATATACTTGTGGCCGTCTGTGGCGTAGCCGGTCATGGCTACGAACAGGTCTCCGGGCTGGGTGGCCCGGGAATCATAGCTGACGCCGGTGATCTCCATTTCCAGATCCACCGCGCAGGACGCGACAGGGACGCCGTTGAGCAGTTCCCGCAGTTTCATATCGTTTTCCTCCATTTGATCGGTATTGTTTCACGAAAGTCCACCGCCCTCCCTCACTGGGCAGTCGGCGGCTGTATACAAAGCACTCCTTGGCTATTGTAGCAGGTTTTTCCGGAAAGCATACCGAAAATGGTGTCATAAACCTGGCAAAAAGTGCGGTAAGGGCGGTCAGTCCGTGGTTTTCGCGCCGAAGCGCACCGTGACCACGCTGCCGGCAGCCAATTCCGTCCCTGCCTCCGCGCTCTGGTACACGGTTGGCCGAGATTCCGAAACAGGGAAGGCCATCATCAAAAATGTTCTCGGCAAGACGCAGGCCGGAGTCAAGGAGAAACTCAAGAAAGCCATCGAGGAAAACGTCGGCATCGACTATGGGCGGGCCAGGACCTACACCGTGGGAAGTTGGCTGGAGGTCTGGATGGAAAACTACGCAAAAATCAAACTGCGCCCATCGACCTACAAAACCTCACAGGGCTTTCTGAAAAACCACATCAAGCCGCAGATCGGCGGCATCCCGCTGGCAGACCTGACCTCTCTGGACTTACAGCGGTTCTACAAGCACCTGCTGGACGGTGGTCGGGTTGACCGCATCGAAGCCAAGAAAAAGCCGAAAGGTTTGGCACCGAAAACCGTGCGAAACATCCACCAGATGATCGGCTCGGCGTACAACCTCGCTATCGAGCAGCACCTCGTCACGAAGAATCCGACACAGGGCTGCGCCCTGCCAAAGGTGGAGCACAAAGAGATGAAAACCCTGACCGCCGACCAACTCAGCGCCTTCTTCCAGGAGGCCAGAGACAGCGGCGTGTACGAGCTCTACTACCTCGACCTCGCCACAGGACTACGCCGTGGGGAACTGCTGGGATTGAAGTGGACGGATGTGGACTTCCAGCACGGAGCACTGAAAATTCAGAGAGCCATCTCTCGGCAGAATGGCAAAGTAGTCGAAGCCCCGCTGAAAACGAAAAACGCCTACCGCACGCTGCCGCTGTCGGCAGACGCGATAAGCGTACTGAAAATGCAGAAATGCAAAGTCGGAAATAGCGAGTGGGTATTCCCATCGCCCACCGGAGGCCCCATGTCCCCGGACAGCGTCCTGCACATGCTCCAGCGGGTGCTGAAACGGGCAGGGCTGCCACGCATCCGATTCCACGATCTCCGCCACACCTTCGCGACGATGGCGCTCCAGAACGGCGTGGACGTGAAAACCGTCAGCAGTATGCTCGGTCACTACTCGGCGGGCTTCACGCTGGACACCTACGCCCACGTCACCACCGACGCCCAACTCAAAGCCGCCCAGACGATGGGGAACATCCTCTCCCGTGCTGTCTGATGGTTTCCGCTACCCGCTCCCGTTGGGGTCAGCGTTTGGGTCAGGAAAAAGCAACATCCGAAAATAGCAACTTATGAAAAACAAAAATCCTCGAAATCAGACGATTTCGAGGATTTTTGGCAAGCTATACCAATCTGGATATTTTGAAATGTTCTACCAAAAGATATTTACTTAGTACAGCAAACTCGCATAGTTTCAAATCAGAGTTTAAGTGGGGTTACACCGAAATAGACATTTAAGTCTATTCTCAAGCCATCTGTCAGTTTATTCCAACATTCCATCAAGTATCTCTGATTGTCCATTATCTTTTTGGAGGCTCTTTTCATTACTCGCCTCGGCATATCTCCGTCAACCATTTTTCCATCGTATAGAGAAATAGTAGCTGAGCATTCGTGTTTATAATCCACATGAATATGAGGTAGGTTATGCCGTCCGGCTTCTTTTGAGTGCATGTAATACCTTAAACCATCTTCTACCCATATATCGCCGGCTTGATTAGAGAGCACGAAGAAAATATGTAGAGCTTTACTAATATCATAGTATTTTGATATTGTAGAAAGCGGGATTGTTGGGTCCTCTATTTCTACAAGCTCCAAGTTTTCTAATATGTATATAGGAACTCTAAATTCAATGAATTTTTGCGGGTCAAGTTCAATCCTTTTTACAATTTCTTCTGCAACGTCTACTAGAGTAGACCTTGGATTTGGAATAAAAGTAAAGATAAATTGCATATGTTCGCGGTAATGTTTTCGTTGATTTTCCCAAAAGGTATTATCGTCTATACCGTTTAATCCTCGCATATAGACATAATCGCAAATGGCAACCCCAGGATCTTCGCCAGCGTAGTATTTTTCTCCATCATCGATTATCATTTTAAAGAAAACCTGCATAGGGGCACTCCTATATGATATCTATAATTTCTGCTTGAGAGCTAACATAGTTGCGATGAACTCGCCATATTAACCGTGTAGAACTGTGGATTTGCACCTAACTATGCAAAATTTTATTGAATTCGCTTCTGGATATCCTCCACAGACGGCAGTTGGCGCTCCAGTTCTTCCGGCAGGTTGCTGGTGATCTGATAGGCACTGACGCCGATGGGCTTGCTCATGTCCTTGAGCGAATACTCCGCCACGAGGTCATTCTTGCTCTTGCAGAGCAGCAGGCCAATCGACGGATTGTCCTGCTCTTTTTTCAGGATACCATCCACGGCAGAAAGGTAGAAGTTAAGCTGCCCTGCGTATTCCGGCTTGAACTCGCCGGTCTTCAACTCGATCACCACATAGCAGCGGAGGTTGAGGTTATAGAACAGCAGGTCGATGTAGAAGTCATCGCCGCCTACGTTGAGGTGGTACTGGTTGCCGAGGAACGCAAAGCCGGTTCCCAGCTCCAGCAGGAGCTTTGTCACATCCTTGACCAGAGCCTGCTCAATGTCACGCTCTACCATATCCTCTTTGAACGGAATAAAATCAAAGATATACGGGTCTTTCATCGTCTGGGCCGCGAGTTCACTCTGCGGAGACGGTAGACGGCTTTCAAAGTTAGATACCTTCTCCGCCAGCACCTGCCGCTGATACAGCCCGCTTTCGATCTGGTGGACCAGCACATTGCGGGACTAGCCGTTCTCTGCGATTTTCTCTGTGTACCAAAGGCGTTCTTTGTTATCAGAGAGCTTGTCCAGCAGAGTAATATTGTGTCCCCACGGAATTTGTGCAACAGGCTGTTGCACAAATTCATCGTTTTCATCGTTCGGATAGGCCGCCGCGAACTTTGCCATATATTTCAGGTTTCTCACGGAGTAGCCAGTGGTGTCCGGGAAAGAAATTTTAATGTCAGCGGCAAGGTTTTCAACAAATATGTTGCCCCATGTCTTGTGCTCGTTGATGGCCTCGCCGATGGAGTGGTAGAGAACCAGCAGCTCACGATTGACGCTGACCGTTGCACGGTATTGCGCCGTGCGGATATCCTGCTTGATCGACTCGACGATATTGAGGTATTCGTTGGAATTCATCAGCATTTTTCGTTTCCCTCCATGAGTTCATGCAGCAGTCCTTGACACCCCTCCAGCACATCCTGCCACGTCGCCTCAAAATCGCCGGTGTACCACGGATCGGCCACGTCCCTACCATAGCGAGGGTCATCATCGGGAAGAAAATCGAGCAGGCGCACGAACTTCTTCTGCGGGTCGCCGCCGAAGACAGACTCAAGACCGTGCAGGTTCTCCCTGTCCATATAGACGAAAAGGTCCCACTCGCCGTATTCGTTTGCCCTCACCTGCCGCGCGCGGTGGGCATGCGTGGAAATCCCCTGTTCGCGAAGCTTTTTCAGCGTACCAGGATGAGGCAGCTCGCCGAGTTCCTCGGTGCTTGTCGCCGCAGAGTCGATCGAGAACTTCCCGCCAAGACGAGCTTTGCGCACCATGTCCTCCATGACGAATTGCGCCATGGTCGACCTGCAGATATTGCCGTGGCATATAAATAAGATTTTTATCATTGTTTTCTTCCTTTTATATTGCTTTATAAGTAAAAAAGTTTCACTTTTCAGAATTTTGTTGGTGGATAACCCGTTATATTTCTTTACTGTTCTACGGCCAATTGGTGTAACCTCGGCATCGCCAAATACCCACACCAAGATACCTTCCAAACAGCTTTTCCATAGCGGACAGGTTATGCCATACAGGATACTTGCTGAAAGTATTATCATAGATGATTGTAGCATTTTTGCAGAACAATATCAACCGTTCGAAAGGATATATTGTAGTTTATCGGAACAATATAGCACGCAGCAGGAGGAATTCTTTTCCCCCTGCTGCCAAATTTTACACCCCTATTGGATGCCTGTTGTTTTTATGTTTGGACTGGATAATATGTAAAACGTGGCAGAGAAAAGTTG
>OQWM01002397.1_pt1 | contig 12733 bp, 11 predicted proteins | sample 1691531 | NCBI WGS metagenome assembly OQWM01 (sample SAMN03418257, study PRJEB22391) | human gut metagenome | biome: human-gut; feature: organic feature; material: feces | host: Homo sapiens | place: Tanzania | collected 2013-01 | reverse complement strand
ACGGAGGTTGGAACAGTCCCGAGGATTTCAACGAGTATCTTGCCGTGTCGCCCGATGACAGATTCGACTATGCTCAGGTATATGAAAATCAGATTATAGATGCGTCGCATCCGCCTCTCTATTACGCACTTGTTCACACGGTCTGTTCGTTCTTTCCGGGCGTGTTCTCAAAATGGCTTGCCTATTCAATAAATGTGCTTGCCATGGCAGGCATTTTGATTATGCTTTATAAAATCGGACGGAAAATCACGGGCAACAATCTTTACGCCTTGATCGGTGCGGGGGCATATGCTCTGAGTATTGCGTGTATTACCACGACAATTTATCTCAGAATGTACGCAACGCTTACCTTCTGGGTGCTTGCGTTCGTTTATATGAGCATAAAGCTCTATGAAAAAAAGAACACCGTCGGCATAAAGGACTGCATTCTGCTTGCATTTACAGTGCTTTGCGGTGTGCTTACCCAGTATTATTTCATCCTCTTTGCAGGACTTACGGGACTTGTTTTCCTTGTGTTCAAAATCAGGGAAAAGTGCGGTAAAGACCTTATTAAGTACATTATTGCGGCTGTTGTGGGGGCAGGACTTGCACTCTGCATTTATCCGTACATAATCTCGAATGTACTCGGCGGCAACCGTGGACTCAGTTCGCTTGATATGTCGGCGCTTGATATGATTACGGTTGTGACCTATGTTTTCTACAAGCTTTGCACCTATGTTCAGATTCTTGCAAAGGATATGTTTATCAATCAGGTTTGGCTGCTCGGACTTTGTACAGCCGCAGTTATCGGATTCGGAATTTATTTCCGTTTTGTGAAAAAGGTAAAAATTCCTAAAAAGGCGATGTTTGCCGTAGTTCCGGCAGTTTGCTATTTCATCGGCATTTCACTTGTTTCACCGTTTAACAGCGACCGCTATGTTATGGCGTCACTTCCGCTGATTGCGATGCTTTTTGCATTCTCGTTCATCAGAATTTTCACACTTTTCAAAAATCAGAAGATACGCCTTGCCGTGCCTGCATGCATTTTGCTTGCGTCAGTCACAGCGTTTGTTACGGTTAAGCCCTATTACACATACGGCAAAACAAATCTCTATGAGCCAAAGACAGACAACTGCATTTTTGTCGGAACTGCAATGCTTGAATGGAACAAGTGTATTGACAAGTTTATGAACTACGACAGCACGATGATTGTTCAGAGTTCAAAGTTCTCTCCGACTCTCGGTGATGAGCTTGAAGAATTTGCCGAAAAACGAGGAGTTATCACCAACGGAAAGGTTTCTTCGCTTGCCGAGGCATTTATGTTTAACGGCGACACAAATAAGCAGGAAACCGACAGCATGGAAAAACTCAAAACGGACAAAAAGCTTGCGTCACTTGACGAGGTAACGGTTTATGTTTCCCGCCTTGCAGACAAAGATGATGTGCTTAAATACATAACGGAAAACACAAAATTTAAGAATTATGAGCTTATTCAGGCTGATTACAGCTTTGAAGATTTCTACAACTGGTACGACTATTTTGTTGAAACCGAGTCGTATTGCAATGTTTATCGTTTTTATTAACAGAGGTGTTTAAAATGAATTCGGATAAAATCGATCGCAAAAATTCTATCGGTGTAGCATTTTCGGGCGGCGGACTTCAAGGTATTGCTCACATCGGTGCTGTTCAGGCTCTTTATGAACTCGGAATCCATCCGCAGTATGTTTCGGGTACAAGCTCGGGTGCGGCAATGGCGGCAATCGTTGCAATGGGCTGTGATTCCGATGAAATGAAAAGAGTTGCAAAAAAGCATTGGAAAACTCTTGCCGAAATCGACAACGGCCTTATTTTCAAATCTCTTGCACAGCTTATTCTAAATAAAAAGATTCAGAAAGACGGCATCAAGTCGGGTGAACTGATTGAAAATGTTATCCGTGACATTATGAATGAAAAAGGTATAACAGGCTTTGAAAATCTTCCGATTAACCTTTCAATCTGTACGGTTGACACGCTTACAACCGATGAATGTATTTTTACAACCAAGGAAGAAAATCTTGAAAACGAGCATATTCACTACATAACAGGCGCTCCGCTTGAAACTGCTGTTCGTGCAAGTATGTCGTTCCCTGCAATTTACACAACCTGTCCTTATGACAAGTACAACTTTATTGACGGCGGTTCAAAGGACAATTTGCCCGTAAAAATTCTGCGTGATATGGGCGTCGGCAAGGTTCTTGCAATCGGCTTTGATATTATGACCTACAATCCCGACGCAGGCCTTGGCGGTCTTATTAAGGTTATTTGGCGTGCGCTTGATGTTTATTCAATTGACGGTACAAGAGAGTCAAAGAAAATGGCTGACCTTGCAATTGATATCAAAAATGAAAACACACAGCTTTTCTCAATGGACAGCGTTGACGAAACCATTCAGGAGGGCTACGATGCGATTATGGCTCACAAGGACGAAATTTTAAAGGTTTTCGGTGAGCAAAACAGTGCGGAATAATTAAGATTAAAGAGGACTTCTTTTTTGAGAAGTCCTTTTGATGTAGATGAAACGAGGATTTTATGTTAAAAATTTTGAATAAAACCCGAAAGGTATCGGGCAAAATGTCCGTACCAAAACAAATTATGACAACATTCCTTGCTCTGCTTTTTGGCGGTGGCATGGGAATTGTCGCAAAGTTTCTTGATTTGAACAGACTGCCGAGCTTTCTCGATTGGCTTGATTTGTCAAACTTTTTGGGCAGAACGGCACCGTGGATTTTTATTGCCGTGTGCCTTGCCGTATTCAGCAAATCACCATTAAAAGCAGGAATTAATGTTTTTGCGTTTTTTGTGGGAATGTTAATAGGGTACTATGTGTGGACAAGTGTTTTTGCGGGTTTTTATCCCGATATTCCGTACCTTATGAGGTGGTTGATTCTTGCTGTTGTATCGCCGTTTTTGGCATTTCTGATTTGGTATGCAAGGGGACGGGGTGCGCTTGCAATCGGAATTTCTTCCGTACTCATAGCAATATTCTGTTGCTTTGCATTTAATCTCAACTTTGCCGATTTCAGAATTCTGTACTTCCCCGAATTTATACTTTGGCTTGCAAGCATCGGAATTTTGTTCAAGGATGTAAAACAGAGTGCATTTTCTCTGCTGATTTCAATTCCCGTTGCCCTTTCGCTTGAATACACGGGACTTCTCACAATTATCGGCATTGGTTGATATTTTTAAATCTCTGTTGTATAATCTAAGTGCAGATTATTTGCATCTCTAAAGTGATGTAAATAATCATAGAAATTCAAAATGAGAAAAATGTAAGAAATTTGCAGGAGGGTGATTTTTTGTGGATATCAGCGTTGGCGACAGAGTTGAGATGAAAAAACAGCACCCATGCGGCTGCAAAACCTTTGAAATTCTGCGTGTGGGAATGGATTTTAAGATAAAATGCGAAAAATGCGGCAGAGAGGTTATGGCGCCCCGTGCAAAGATTGAAAAAAATATTAAAAAAATTTTGACGGAGTAGGATATATATGTTTGAAAAAATCGAAATATTTGACAAAAGGTACTCCGAGCTTTCCGAAAGGCTCTACCAGCCGTCAGTAGCGGGCAATCCCGAGGAATATCAGAAAATTATGAAGGAAATCAAGTCGATTGAGGAAATCGTTTTGACCTACCGTAAATACAAAGAGGCTGTTCAAACCGAAAAAGACAGCCTTGAAATTCTTGAGGAAACAAGCGACAAAGAGCTTAAAGAGCTTGCTCAGATCGAGCTTGATGAGGCTAAGGATAATATCAAAAATCTTGCGGAAGAGTTGAAAATTCTGCTTTTGCCGAAGGATCCGAACGATGAACGGAATGTTATCGTTGAAATCCGTGGCGGTGCAGGCGGTGAGGAATCGGCTCTGTTCAGTGCGGTTCTGTTCAGAATGTACTCGATGTATGCCGAAAAAAAGGGCTTCAAAATCGAGATTATCAATGCCAATGAAACCGAAATCGGCGGTTACAAGGAAATTTCCTTTATGATTGAGGGCGAGGGTGCATACTCACGCTTTAAGTACGAAAGCGGTGTTCACCGTGTTCAGCGAGTACCCGAAACCGAAAGTCAGGGCAGAGTTCACACATCGACAACAACCGTTGCGGTTTTGCCCGAGGCAGAAGATGTTGAGCTTGAAATTGATCCGAATGACCTCAAAATTGACACCTTCCGTTCAAGCGGTGCAGGCGGTCAGCATATCAACAAAACAAGTTCCGCAATCCGAATCACTCACTTGCCCACAGGTATGGTAGTTGAGTGTCAGGACGAGAGAAGTCAGTACAAGAACAAAGACAAGGCTCTTAAAGTTCTCAAAAGCCGGCTTCTCAAGGAAAAACAGGACAAACAGGCGAGTGAAATTGCCGAAAACAGAAAAATGCAGGTAGGTACGGGCGACCGCAGTGAGCGAATCCGCACATATAACTATCCGCAGGGCAGAGTAACCGACCACAGAATCGGTCTTACTCTCTACAAGCTTGAAGAAATTCTCAACGGCAGCCTTGACGAAGTGATTGATGCACTTGTTGCCGCTGACAGAGCCGAAAAGCTCAAAGAAAGTATGGAAAAATAATCCGGTGATAATTGTGAAAACATTGTTGTTAAAAAATACAGAGGAAGATATAAAAACCGCCGCAGAGCTGCTTAAAAACGGCGGTGTTGTAGGAATCCCGACCGAAACAGTTTACGGACTTGCGGCTGACGCACTCAACCCTGAGGCCGTAAAGAAGATTTTTAAAGCAAAGGGCAGACCCGGGGATAATCCGCTGATTGTCCACATCTGCGATTTTTCCGATATTGAAAGACTTAACCTTGTGACGAAAATTCCCGACACGGCAAAAAAACTTGCCGATGCGTTCTGGCCGGGACCGCTCACAATGATTATGAAGAAGTCGGATGTTATTCCGAATGAAGTTTCGGCAGGACTTGACACGGTTGCAATCCGTTTTCCGAGCCACAAAACCGCACAGGCGATTATCCGTGAATCGGGTACGGTTCTTGCCGCACCTTCGGCAAATATTTCGGGCTCACCCAGTCCGACAACCGCACAGCATGTTATGAACGATATGGACGGCAAAATCGACGCTGTTCTTGACGGCGGTGCAAGTGAGGTAGGTCTTGAAAGCACGGTAATCACTCTTGCGGGAGATGTTCCGAGGGTGCTTCGTCCGGGCGGAATTACGGTTGAAATGCTCGAGAGTGTCCTCGGCAAGGTTGAAGTTGATGATGCGGTTTTGCACAAACTTGCAGACAATGTAAAGGTTGCAAGCCCCGGTATGAAGTACAAGCACTATGCGCCAAGGGCGAGAGTAATACTTCTTAATTGCAACGATGAGCAATATATTGATTATGTAAACAAAAAGGCGGCAAAGGGAGTTGCGGCGCTCTGTTGCGACGAGGATATTCCGCTTTTGAAAACTCCCGTTTTCTCTCTCGGAAAACGAAATGACTATACAAGACAGGCTCACACGCTTTTTGACGAGCTTCGCAGAATTGATGAGGACGACAGCGTTAAGGTTGTATATTCAAGACTGCCAAAAACGAACGGCGTCGGAATGGCTGTTTACAACCGACTTATAAGAGCGGCAGGCTTTGAGGTGATTGACCTTGAAAAGAATTAAAATTGTCGGTCTTACGGGACAGAGCGGTGCGGGAAAAAGCACGGTTTCGGCATATTTTGCCAAAAACGGAATGTGCGTTATAAATGCTGACGAGATTGTAAAAAATCTTTACACTCCCGATTCCGTGTGCTTAAAGGCTGTTTCGGGTGTTTTCGGTCAGGATAGTATCCTTTCTGACGGCAACATCGACAGACCGTTGCTTGCCAAAAGGGCATTTTCAAGCAAAGAAAACACACATTTGCTCAATTCAATTGTTCATCCGTTTGTTACATATGAATTTATGCAGATGGCGAAACAGGCTCAGACAGACGGTAAAAGCGTTGTGATTTATGACGCTCCTCAGCTTTTTGAAAGCGGTGCCGATGTGTTTTGCGACCTTATTGTAAGCGTTACCGCAAAAAAGGAAATAAGGCTTGAGCGAATCTGCAAAAGGGATAGCATTGACATTTCCCGTGCAGAGCTAAGAATGTCTGCACAGCTTGACGAGGAATTTTTCAGAAGTCACAGCGACATTGTTATTGAAAACAATTTTTCTATAGAGCAAGTCGAGCTTGCCACACAAAAGGCGGCAGAGGCTATTAACAACCTGATGAGGTGATAGGATGCCCCAATCAAGGCGATATAAAAAGAAAAAAAGTGCAGGAAAGGCTATTTTGGCATGGATAATTGTGCTTGCAATTCTTGCAGCGGCAGTATTTGTGTTTATTTCGGTCTTTTACGAGGACACAAAGAAAAAGCTTGATGAGATGAATTATCCACGCACCTACAGCACATATGTTGAAAAAGCCGCCAAGGATTATGACCTTGATCCTGCGTTGATATATGCCGTAATCCACACGGAAAGCGGTTTTGATCCGAAAGCCGAATCGGGCGTCGGAGCAAAGGGTGTTATGCAGATGATGCCCTCGTCCTTTGAGTGGTTGCAGGAGCAAAGAGGTTGTGCGGGACAGTACACCGAGGATGACCTGTTTGACCCCGAAATCTGTATTGATTACGGAAGTTATCTTTTAAAATATTTTTACGATTATTACGGCACGGAACGCTCGGCAATTGCCGCATATAATGCCGGCTTTGTTGTAAGCGACTGGCTTAACGATACTAATTACAGTTCGGACGGAAAAAATCTTGATTCCATTCCGTATCCCGAAACAGAGAATTATGTTGACAAGGTTGAAGGTGCCAAGGAAATGTATATAAAACTTTATTATTCACAATCTAACTAAGTGCAGAGATGTTCCGATGCCTTTGGCGGCGGATTTCAAAATAAAATGGTTTTGCCGTGTTTTACGGCACAGAAAGGACGGTTATTATGGCTGAAGAAAAGTCAAAGACAACTTTATTAAAGGAAAAAATTATGATGACCGAACCGAAGGGCGTTAAGGCTCTTTCGGAGGAAGAAATTAAAAAGGCAGACAGCTTTTGCGATGGTTACAAAAAGTTTCTTGATAACTCACCCGTTGAGCGTGAGGCTGTTCGCTATACTGTTGAGCTTGCCAAAAAAGCAGGTTTTGCAGAGTATGAGCAGGACAAAGAATATAAGGCCGGTGACAGGCTTTATTATGTAAACCGTGACAAGGCTATTGCTCTTGTTGTAATCGGTAAAAACGGTGTTAAGAACGGTGCAAGGCTTGCAATCGCTCATATTGATTCCCCGAGAGTTGACCTCAAACCGAATCCTCTTTTTGAGGCAAACAATCTTGCTTTCTTTAAGACTCATTACTATGGCGGTCTTAAAAAATATCAGTGGACAACAATTCCGCTTTCACTTCACGGTTCGGTTGTAAAGCTTGACGGTACAAGAGTTGACATCTGCTGGGGCGATGATGAGAACGAAAGCTGTTTCTGCATTACAGACCTTCTTCCGCACCTTGCAAGAGAGCAGGCGTCAAAGCCAATGGCAAAGGCAATTGAGGGCGAAAACCTCAATGTTATCCTCGGCTCTCGTCCGTATGATGCAGACAGCGACGAAAAAGACCTTGTAAAGCTCAATGTAATGGCTGTACTCAATGAGAAGTACGGTATCTGCGAGGGCGACTTCCTTTCGGCTGAGCTCTGCCTTATCCCGTCTTTCAAGTCAAGAGATATCGGTTTTGACAGAAGCATGATCGGCGGTTACGGTCACGATGATAAGGTTTGTGCTTATCCGGCTGTTATGGCGGCTCTTGATGTTGAAATGCCCGAGCAGACTTGTATCACATACCTTACAGACAAAGAAGAAACAGGCAGTGACGGCAACACAGGTATGCAGAGCGACTTCCTCCGCTTCTTCATCTATGACCTTGCAAAACAGGACGGTGTTGACGGATACCGTGTTCTTTCAAAAAGCACCTGTCTTTCTGCCGATGTAAATGCCGCATTTGATCCGACTTATGCGTCTGCATATGAGGCTAACAACTGCTCATACATTAACAACGGTGTAATTATTTCAAAATACACAGGTCACGGCGGAAAGTATGACACATCAGATGCGTCTGCCGAATATATGGGAAAAATCAGAGCTATGCTTGAGAACAACGATATTCTCTGGCAGGTCGGTGAACTCGGCAAGGTTGACGGCGGCGGCGGCGGAACAATCGCAAAGTATGTTGCCAATATGAATGTCGATGTTGTTGATCTCGGCGTTCCCGTGCTTTCAATGCATGCTCCGTTTGAAATTGTTTCCAAGACAGATGTTTATATGGCATACAGAGCATTTTTCACTTTTTTTGATACAAAAGATTAATTTCGGAAAAAATGCAAAAAACACTTGATTTTTGCACCGAGTTGTGATATCATACTACTTGCGGCTGATAAAAGGCCGCATATGCGCCGGTAGCTCAGCTGGATAGAGTGTCTGACTACGAATCAGAAGGTCGGGAGTTCGAGTCTCTTCCGGCGCACCAAGGTCACTTGCATTTGCAAGTGACCTTTTTTTGTTTATTAGCATCATTCTTTACGCAATTCAGTTGTTTTTTCTTCTCTTATACGCTATAATGGATGTAATATGCACCTTTACCTACATTAGGAGCCTCACCATGACTGATTATATCCGCCACAATCTGTTCGACAAGTTTGAATTTCATAACTATGGGCATGCACTGGAAATTCTCTCTGAGGCTTTTCCTCAGGAATGGAACGACATTCAGGATTGCCTATCCACTCTGCATATTTCAAAAAGCGATTTAACAAATTCCGGCGGTAACGAAACCGCTATTCCCAAAAAATTTGATGATGTTCTTTCCATATAATCTTCATTTTGACTCAAATGACGATTTTGGACAGGGAATGATATATGCAGTTGATGGAATAAATACTGCTTTTAAGGGGCTTTTTCAATATCGAAAGAGTATCTTGCCAGAGTCTGATACCTATGTTTCATTCATCTACGAAAAAGAAAACTTTGTAATAACCAAATGGACAGTAGATAAACTTGAATTTGTTGAAATGATACCAGTTTATAAGAGTTCGCTATATTGTGAATTGTGGCATATAGCGGAAGGATAAATTGCAGGAGGAATTGAAATGTCCTTTTTCAATATCGTTGCGGCTACCAATGAAGATACCGTTGTTGCCACCTATGAGCCTTCCAAGGTGCGCTCTGACAGCTACCAGAGCGAGGCAGAGCTGGAAAAAGAATTTATCCGGCTGCTGTGCGAGCAGGGCTATACCTATCTGCCGCTGCATACCGAAGATGAACTGATTGCCAACCTCCGCAGTCAGTTGGAAGAGCTGAACCACTACCAGTTTTCCGATACGGAGTGGCGGCAGTTTTTCAGTGATGTAATTGCCAACCCCAACGAGCATATTCCCGAAAAGACCCGGAAGATTCAGGAAGACAATGTGCAGGTATTGCACCGGGATGATGGCAGCTCCAAAAATATCACGCTGATCGACAAGAAGAACATCCATAACAACCGCCTGCAGGTCATCAACCAGTATGAGGTAAAACAAGCAGACGGCGCACGGCATGATAACCGCTACGATGTGACGATTCTGGTCAACGGCTTTCCGCTGGTTCATGTGGAACTGAAGCGGCGCGGGGTGGCCATCCGGGAGGCGTTCAACCAGATCAACCGCTACCAGCGGGATTCGTTCTGGGCGGGCTGCGGCTTATATGAGTATGTGCAGATTTTTGTGATCTCCAACGGCACAAATACCAAGTACTACTCCAACAGCACCCGCTACAATGCCATCAAGGACGCCAAACACGGCAAGACGAAAAAGGAAAAGACCAGCAACAGCTTTGAATTTACCTCCTACTGGGCTGATGCGAACAACCGCGTGCTGACGGATCTGATCGACTTTACCCGGACATTCTTTGCAAAGCACACGATCCTGAGCGTGCTGACCCGGTACTGCATCTTTACCTCAGAAAAGATGCTGATGGTGATGCGCCCATATCAGATCACGGCAACCGAGAGGATATTGAACCGCATCGAGATCGCCAACAACTACAAAAAGTATGGCACCATCGAGGGCGGCGGCTACATCTGGCACACCACTGGCTCCGGCAAGACGCTGACTTCCTTCAAAACGGCACGGCTGGCATCGAAGCTGCCCTACATCGACAAGGTGCTGTTTGTGGTAGACCGCAAGGACTTGGACTACCAAACTATGAAAGAGTATGACCGCTTCGAGAAGGGTGCAGCAAACTCCAACACCAGCACCACGATTCTGAAACGCCAGTTGGAAAACCCGGAAGCGCATATCATCATTACCACCATCCAGAAGTTGGCGACCTTCATCAAGAAGAATCCGGGACACGAAGTTTACCAGAAGCACGTTGTGATCATCTTTGACGAGTGCCACCGCAGCCAGTTCGGTGATATGCACAAGGCCATTGTCCACAATTTCAAAAAGTACCACCTGTTCGGCTTTACAGGAACGCCGATTTTTGCAGTCAACGCAGGAAGCTCCACTGATCCACGCTATTTCACCACAGCGCAGACGTTCGGTGACCAACTGCACACCTACACCATCGTGGATGCCATCAACGACAAGAATGTGCTGCCGTTCCGGGTGGACTACATCAAAACGATGGACACAGAGCCAGACATGGACGATAAACAGGTTTGGGATATCGACCGGGAAAAGGCGTTCATGGCACCCAAGCGTATTTCTCTGGTGACAAAGTACATCCTCGACCACTTCGACCAGAAAACCTATCGGGGAGACAAATCGTATGAGTTTAATCTGCTGACGAATGTGGCAGAGGTGGCCTCTGCCCAGCGTGGTGCGGTGGAGGAAATCAAGCAAAAACAGCGCGTCAGCGGTTTTAATTCGATTTTCTGCGTGGCTTCTGTGCCGATGGCAAAGCTGTATTATCAGGAGTTCAAAAAGCAGATGGCGGCAGACCCAACCAAGCGGCTGCGCATTGCTACCATTTACAGCTATGGAGCCAATGAAGCGGAAACGGATGGCATTCTGGACGAGGAAAACCCGGAAGATACCTCCAACCTTGACCAGAGCAGCCGGGATTTTCTGGACGCAGCCATTCAGGATTACAACGAGATGTTCCACACGAACTACTCGACCGATGGCGAACGGTTCCAGAATTACTACAAAGATGTATCGCTCCGCATGAAGAATAAAGAGCTTGACCTGCTGATCGTGGTCAATATGTTCCTGACGGGCTTCGATGCCACCACGCTGAACACCCTTTGGGTGGACAAAAACCTGAAGATGCACGGTCTGATTCAGGCGTTCAGCCGGACAAACCGTATCCTGAACAGCATCAAGACCTTTGGCAATATCGTCTGCTTCCGCAATTTACAAAAGCGGGTGGATGCGGCAATTTCGCTGTTTGGAGATAAAAATGAGGGCGGCATCGTTCTGTTGCGCAAATATGCGGACTACTACCACGGTTATATGGACGAGCAGGGAAAATACCATCAGGGTTATACAGACATGATCGATGACCTGACGCAGAAGTTCCCGCTGACAGAGCCGCAGATCGTCGGAGAGCAGAACCAGAAGGACTTTATCGTGCTGTTTGGCGCACTGCTGCGGATGCGGAACTTGCTGTCCTCCTTTGATGATTTCAAGGGCAACGAGATGATCTCGGAACGGGATTTACAGGACTATTTGGGCCGCTATCAGGATTTGCGGGATGAATGGCGTAACAAGAAGCACGATGAAACCAAAGAGGATATCACGGATGATGTGGTGTTCGAGGTGGAGCTGATTCGGCAGGTCGAAATTAACATTGACTACATTCTGATGCTGGTCAAAAAGTACCATGACACCCATTGCGATGACAAAGAGGTGCTCATCACGATTCGCAAGGCGATTGATGCCAGCCCGGAACTGCGCAGCAAAAAGCAACTGATTGAAACCTTTATTGCAGGGGTCAACGATGTGGATGATGTGATGGCAGAGTGGAACACTTATGTGTCCGAACAGCGGGAGAAAGAGCTTGCAAAGATCATCCAAGAGGAAAAGCTGAAGGAGCCGGAAACGCGCAAATATCTGGCCAATGCGTTCCGTGATGGTGAGATCAAAACTGTGGGCACTGATATTGACAAACTGATGCCGCCTGTTTCCCGCTTTGGCGGCGGTGGCCGTGCGCAGAAGAAGCAAGGTGTGATTGACAAGCTGAAAGGTTTCTTTGATAAGTTCTTTGGAATTGGCGGGGTGGCAAAAGAATAAATTGCAACTTATAAAATGGTATAGAGGATAGTACTATAACGGTAACATCGATAATGGTGAGTAGAGAAAAATGGATATTTTTTCAACCAGAGAATTGGCAACGGCTTTTTGGGCCGGTGCGATTTTGATAGCTGTAGGAATGGCTATAGTTACCAAAAAAGATAAGGCAGGGGTTTATAGGAGTTCTGAAATGCTTCTTCAACAGGAAGCTAAGGAAATTATGGGGAATATATTTCTTGTACATCGGAATAATCACGATGATGTTTTCAAGGTTTCCAATATGGAAAAATATATATTTAAAAGATATTATTCTTTGGACGCTTTTTTCTGGATTGACTATTTGTATGAATGCAGTCGCTGGCGAAGCTGACGAAAAGTATATATCTAAAGTCCTTAAAGACAATATCAGATTTACTGTAGTCACGGAATTTCTATTGAGCACTTTTACATTCATAACCAATAAATGTATCCTCCGTTTATT
>OQWM01002396.1_pt1 | contig 12734 bp, 8 predicted proteins | sample 1691531 | NCBI WGS metagenome assembly OQWM01 (sample SAMN03418257, study PRJEB22391) | human gut metagenome | biome: human-gut; feature: organic feature; material: feces | host: Homo sapiens | place: Tanzania | collected 2013-01 | reverse complement strand
TACAACGATGTTCACAGGATTCAAGAATACATTATCACGAATCTGGACCGCAGCATCTCAGGCAGCATCAAAAGCCTGGACCTCTATTAAGAATTTTGTTGTAAACGCTGCAGAAAATTTAAAAGAAAGAGCGTCGGACTCAATCCAGACTCTGAGAGAGCACGCGTCAGAATACTGGGATAACATCAGATCGAACACTTCGGAAACCTGGCAGAATGTTAAGGAAACAGTTATAGACTACGCAAGAAATATGAAAAACTCAGCAGTCGAAACATTCAGAAGCGTGGTGTCAGGAATATCCGGCGCGTTGTCTGGCGTATATTCGGCAGTCGTGAACGGATTCTCCGGAGCAATAAGCTATATTACGAGTCTGCCGGGACAGGCAATCAGATGGGGGCAGGATTTCGTAAACGGAATCGCAAATGGAATCCGCAGCTGTATAGGAAACGTAACATCTGCAGTATCAAGCGTAGCCAATACGATCAGATCCTGGTTGCATTTCTCAAGACCGGATGAGGGACCGCTACATTACTATGAAGACTGGATGCCAGACTTTATGCAGGGACTTGCAACCGGCATTGAAAAGAGCCGGGGACTGGTAACGGATGCAATGAAAGACGTACAGATGAGCCTCCAACTGGATACAAGCTCACTGAAAGATGCAAGTGATCCGAGCAAAACAGACCTTGCCGGAATAACCGGTATGTTAACGCAGCTTATTCAGGTGATGAGCGAGGGACAGGATATTTATTTTGACAACCGTGAGTGGGCTGGAAAACTTGCACCGGCAATCAATAATGAACTTGGAAGAATAGCAAAGGAGGCAGCTTACAGATGAATAATGTATTGACAATAAAAGCAACAATCACTGTTGAAAACTCTGGGAAAGTCATAGATACATTAGCAGACTGGGGCTGCGCAATTGGCAATAATGATTATATCGGGGAACCAGAGGTAGAGACGTATTTCATTGACGTCCCAGGCGCTGACGGTTTTCTGGATGGATCAGAAGCAATCACCGGCAGACCAGTATATAAATCAAGAGAAATTGATATTCTTTTCGGAGGTAAGAAGCCACGCGAAGACTGGGACAGTTTTATTTCGAATATTCGAAACAGACTGCATGGTAAAAACATAAGGATAACATTTTCAAACGATCCAGCATATTACTGGACCGGAAGAGCGTACATAACAGATTTTGACCGGTCAAGAGAGATCGGTCAATTTCATTTAAGCGTTCCGAAAGCAGATCCTTATAAATATTCGCTTGCTGACTCAACGGAGGAATGGCTCTGGGATCCGTTCGACTTCGAAACCGGAGTGATAGATCAGGGAGCCGGGATCACAATATCTGGATCAGGATCATATACAGTATATTCTGGAGATGTAGCAATCGTTCCGGTGCTGAATGTAAAAAGTATTGGATCAACAGGACTAAAGGTGACAGCGTGCGGAGAAACCTACACTCTGACACTGGGGAGAAATCGCTTTCCAGATATTGTTGTATACGGATCTGACGTAACACTTGAATTTGCCGGATCCGGAACACTGGATATTGTTTACAGGAGGGGATCATTGTGATTTATAAAATTAAATTAGATGGAAAAGTCCTGTATTATCCAGGGGACCGGCAGGCAGCAGTTATCAATCCGGAACTGGATTTACAGACTGGATATGCGGGGGAGCTTACTTTAAAGGTTCCGCCGTTAAATCCGCTATACGGGGAAATCCACAACAGAAAAAGCATGGTTTCTGTATACAGAGGAAATACAGAAATCTTTTATGGAGAAGTCCGCACAAGAGAAAAAGACCGGTTTAAAAATCAACCGATTAAAGCAACCGGAGCGTTGTCGTTCCTGGCAGATACGATTCTGCCGCAGCAGGAATGGCACGACATGTCGCCCAGGGAAATGTTAGACGCGTGGCTGCAGCTGCACAATAATCAGGTTGAGGACAGAAAGAAAATCTATATCGGGGTTGTTACGATCCATGACAGCAATGACTCTCTGTACAGGATAACTGACAGAGAAAACACCCTTGAAGCGATCAGGGAGAAACTGGTTGATCGCCTGGGCGGATACCTGAGACTCAGACACGAAGACGACAAGCTATACCTTGACTGGATAAATATACAGGAATACGGCAAGTATTGCGAACAACCAATTCAATTCGGAGAGAACCTGCTTGATTACTCAGAGACAATGACTGCCGACGATGTTATCACAGCTCTGATCCCGCTGGGGGCAGCAATCGAACAGGAAACAGACGAAAACGCATCCGAATTTGAACGCCTTGAAAAGAATGTAGACATTACATCCGTAAACGACGGAAAAGACTACATATACAGCAAAGAGGCAGTAGAAAGTTTTGGCTGGGTATGGGCCACTGAAAAATGGGATGACGTAGGAACACCAGCAAACCTCCTGAAAAAAGCAACAGAATATCTGACGACGCAGCAGTATGAGAATCTTGTTATTTCCCTGATTGCCGTGGATCTGTCGTTGTTTGGCCAGGATTATGATTCTTTTGACATAGGAGACCGTGTGCTTTGCAATGCGATCCCATATGGAATGAAAAAAGTATTGCCGGTTATGGAAATGAAAATCCCATTGCAGCAACCAGATCAGGCACAATTGACACTGGGAGAAAATCTGCAACAGTCTTTCACGGATCAGACGACTGGGACGTTTACCCAGATCAGGCAGGAGACAACAGAAGCCGGAAGAGTTCAAACATCCTGGATGAAATCCGCAATTGACAACCTCACGAAACAAATGACGGGAGCAAAAGGCGGATACAAACTCACAGAATTTGATGAAAACGGTCTCTGGCTCCGGGATCTGTACATGGATGCACCGGATAAAGACCAGGCAACAAATATACTGCAGATAAATAAAAACGGAATCGGCGGTTCTCATAATGGATATAACGGCCCGTACACGATAGGAATGACACTGGACGGTACGATCATAGGAGAGAGAATCCTTGCCGGTTCTATTAAAACAGAAGCACTTTCAACAGAATGCAAAAACTACATTGAAACAAAAATATCAGACGGAGATTCCGCGAACAAAACAGCGATCCTGAAAGAGGTCACAACATCCCTAGAAGCTATGGACGGAAAGATAACTCTTTCTGTTTCAAGTTTAGAGCAACAGCTGGAGAGAAAATCCGGAAACTGGTACGGGAATTATGAACCGACATCTGAAAACAATCCAGCGTCTGCCTGGACAACAGATGAATTGCGGCAGGAACACGAAAGAGATCTCTTTTTCAATACCACAACCGGCTATGCTTATCAGTATCAGAAAAATGACAGTAATGAGTATGGATGGGTAAGGGTAAAAGACAAGGATATTGAAGCAGCTCAGAGCACAGCAGAATCTGCACTTTCAAAAATCGAGGTCCAGGAGGGACTTATAACCGCGGAGGTGTCCAGGGCAAAAGGGGAAGAGGAAAAGCTCAGATCAGCGATCACAATGACTGAGACAAGTATTCTTTCGACGGTATCGAAAACATATACAACGCAAGAGATGGCAAACAAGCTCTACGCAGATGCAGTCCAGGAGGGCCAGACAGCTGCAGATAATGCGGAAAAGAATGCAAAAGACGATACCGATACAAAACTGAAAAACTATTCCACAACAGTTGAAATGAATAGTGCGATCAGTCAGGCAGCAGACAGCATTACGCTGGAAGTGTCTAAAACATACGCCACAACTGGACAGCTAGAAGAAAAGTACATGGACGCGGTAAAAACCGGTCAGACGGCAGCAGACACCGCTGAAAGCAATGCCATGAAAGCCGGCCAGACTGCCGCAGATCAGGCAGAAAAGAACGCAAAAGCTGACACCGATACGAAGCTGTTGAACTATTCAACCACATTGGAGATGAACAGCGCAATCAAACAGGCAGCGGACAACATTTCTCTGGAAGTATCAAAAACATATACAACAACCGTGGAAACAGAAGAAAAATACAATGCAGCGGTAAAAGCTGGCCAGGATGCTGCAAACACCGCGGAAAGCAATGCCACAAAAGCCGGCCAGACAGCTGCAGATAATGCGGAAAAGAATGCAAAAGCCGATACAGATGAAAAGCTGAAAAGTTATTCCACAACAGAACAAATGACGGCAGCTATTAAAATGGCGACAGATAATATTACTCTTGAAGTAACTACGGTACGCCAGGCAGTGTCGGAGAAAAACGGTAATTTCTACGGGAGTAAAATACCGACAACATCAAATGAACCAGCGTCCTCCTGGACAAGCGACGATTTAAAGTTGCTGCACATAGGAGATATTTACTATGATATCACAACCGGATATGCGTACAGATATACATATAAGGTTCCTGGATTAAAGATCACATTTTCATCAGACTCCAGAACGGAAAGCGTAAATTATGATTATGTAAAGATTTATTACAGTGATAACGGAACAATGAAACTTGCAGCGAAGCTGGGAGGAACTGACATTGCTGGTGCATCTGTTTTTGTTCCATCCTCAGAATTTTATGTGTACTGGCATACAGACGGTTCAAGCGATAGCTTCTACGGTTTCGCTATAGCGTCAGTTACCGGAACAACCGGAGAAACATCAGGAGCAACAATTGAGAGTTTGCCGAGTTACACTGCAACTGAACTGACAAAAGGGACATATCCAGAAAGTCCGAATCATGGAAGCTACGGAAACAATATAAATCTGCTATGGAAATGCTCCGGAACAACATCAGGAAGCAAAACGGCATCCTGGGAAAGAATCCAGGATCAGGACATTAGTGTTGCAAAAGCCCAGGCAGATGCAGCACAGACAACAGCAAACACTGCAAAGAATACAGCAAACACTGCAAAGAATACAGCTGACACCGCAAAAAGTACGGCCGAAACTGCAATATCCAGGATCACAGTTGCAGAAAACTCGATCACGTCAGAGGTTTCCCGTGCGAAAGGTGCGGAAAGTACTCTCAGCTCCCGAATCACGCAGACAGAGACGGAAATAGAGTCGAAAGTATCTGCTGGAGAAATTGCATCATCAATCAACCAGACTGCACAGTCGGTAAAGATTAATGCGTCGAAAATAGATTTCAACGGAATTGTAACGGCGAACAGTTATTTTAAAATTTTGACAGATGGTTCAATGGAATGCATTAGCGGCAAAATAGGCGGATTTTGGATTGATTCAACTAGCCTGTATGCATATGCAACAGGAAACTACAAAATGGAAATAAATTCGTCTGAAAAGAAACTGAAAATATCAGACGGTTCAGTTTGCCAGATTGCACACAAAGGAACAAATAGAAATACGGTAGTAATTGGAGGAGCTACTACAACAGCACTGTTTGGCGATATTGATTGCGGTGACGCTGCTTTTGACAGCATAAAGACGCGATCGATAACAGCCACAACAGCATCAAGCTTCAACGCTATTTCATCATCATCAACCATAACTGCAAGCGGAAAGATAAAGTCGAGTTCACATATCGAAGCGTCAGGACATTTCTATAACATTGGATCCGGAAATGATCTTTCGGACTTGAGTGTAAGAGGAACTAAGAAAAGAATATTTGATACAAAAGATTATGGAATGCAGGCGTTCTATTGCTACGAAATGGCGTCGCCTATTTTTGGAGACATCGGAAAAGCTACGATATCAGATGACGGAACTTGCCTGATTGACCTTGATGATATTTTCCAGGAATCCGTAAATGCAGAGATTACATATTATGTATTTCTGCAGAAAGAAAGTAACGGGGACTGCTGGGTGGAAGAAAAAGAACCGACTCATTTTGTGGTAAAAGGCACGCCAGGGTTAAAATTTAGTTTCGAGATAAAAGCGATGCAAACAAATTATGAACACATGAGATTTGCAGATGCAAGCGAAACAGCATACGACAGAGCTGTCGAGGAACTTGATTTTGATTATGCAGCGGAAGAGATAGAAATATCCGAGCCGGATTATGAAACCGAACTAGAAAATGACAGAGTAACCATCATTAATCAAATGGAGGCAGCAGCATGAAAAAAGTACTGACAAGTTTTATGAATTTATCAACCGGAGAGGGCAGCAGAATCGCATTCACTTATTCCGAAGTTGACGAAGATACCGGAAACATTATTAGCCAGAATAACAAAGGAAACTTTCTGGTGATGAACACAGAAGTACAGGGTCACTTGGATGCAATTAAAGAATATATTGCAACAGCACATTTGAAATAGGGAGGGACAAAAAATGAGCGAAGTTAGCAAAGAAACAGAAAGAAGCATGAAAGAAGATACACCAGAAGAGAAAAAGGTGTCCGATTCGGACACCTCAGAAGTACTTCCGCTTGGAGCAATCCTGGACAAGAAAACAGAAGAACTTCGGAGCGTGATATTTAAAGAAATGGTGCAGGGCGGAATCCCTGCCTCATTAATGGATTATATGCTCACATCTATTCTTGCAGAGGTAAGAGATCTTAAAGCAAAGGAATACTCAAAACGCATTATCGGTAAGGAGGAGTAAACGTGGCTGATGTAAAGAAATATACGGATCAGATCGCAAAGGCCCAGAAAGGCAGAGACGTCCGTGATTCAATCGTCAATGCGATCAATGCGGTATCAGACGAAAACAACGAATACAACCAGGTAAAAGCGGATATTCTTGCAGCACAGTCCGATATTGCAGAAAAAGTGGCAGAGAACAAACAGACAGAGCAGACATTCGCAGCAGATGTAAAAAAAGCGGAAGAGTTAAAACAGGGGCTTGATACAGACATCACCCAGGGAACGACTCTCAAGAGCCAGCTGGACGCAGCAGTTAAAACAGCAGACACCAGCAAAAAGAATCTGGACGCATCAAACACAACTGCCGGACAGACAAAAACCGCTTTAGATGGATCAGTCAGCACCGCGCAGACTTTAAAGCAGGGACTCGACTCAGATATTACTCAGGGGACAACACTGAAAACCGGTTTAGAATCTGACATCACCCAGGGAACGGATCTCAAGAGCCAACTGGACACCACTGTTTCTACTGCGAACACAACAAAGAAAAGTTTAGATGATTCTAACACGGCAGCAGGCAAAACCAAGACCGCCCTGGATACAGCAAACACAACAGCAACCAAGACCAAAACAGATCTGGACGCAACAACTAAGACCGCAACCGAAACAGATGCAACATTGAAAAAAACAATTGCTGATATGGATGATCCGCAGACGGAAGTGGGCGCGATCATAGAGTCCGCAAAAACCGAAGCTAAAAAAGCAACGGAAGCCGCAGATGCTGCGACAGCTGCGACAAAAGCCTTGACAGCGCAGACAAATCACATAACATTTCAGATGAACTCCGAGGACGGAGGGCTTGACATTGTTTATACAGAATAATTAGAACTTGCAGCAAACCTGCAGGTTCTTTTTATATACAAAATAAAGGAGGAACAAACAGAAATGGCAACAGGAGACCAGACACTCATTAATTTCCCACGGGAATCTACAATGCAGGAAATTTCCCAGGCATTGCAGACAATGGCACTCACCCAGGCGGCAAACATGGAGAATTTATCAGACTGGGCGAAATTCAGCGGACTTTCCAGAAACGGGATGATTCCAAAGGTTTTAAATTATGGAGATCAGATTCTCGAAAAATGGACAGACACTGCAGCAAGTAAAGAATACGATTTCCCGTGGCAGTACACACACTCTGAAAACGTAGAACTGGAGGACGGAGAAGTCATTCCAGGAACATTCCTGGAAGCACATTATACAACCCCGTTCGGATTACAGTTTAGTAACCGCGCATTCTTACGTTGTCCAGATGGACTGGCAGCAGGAACTTATCATTTGATGCTGCAGCAGAACTGGGGAAATAATGCAAAAGCAAACACATATTGGCAGTTTACTTTAACTAAAGACGTACCAGCAGGCGGATCAGTATATGGATTCACACAAATGCCGGACGTTGCACCGAGTAACTGGAAAGCAACCTCTTACGCTGCCGATGGAATCACAACGATTGAAACCGTGGCAGTTACATCCGGATCAGACGGAACAGATCTGGGAACTATGCAGTACGCAACCAGAAACGGGAACCTTAATAGTATGCAGGAATCAGCATACGGCTGGAATCGCTGGAAATACTCAGCGGCCCGTCAGTGGCTCAATTCTACACAACCAAAAGGGAAATGGTGGACAAAACAGGACGACTGGGATATTGCACCGAGCCAGCTGGCCACAAAAGATGGATTCCTCTGCGGAATGCCTGCTGATATGCTGGCAGCATTAAAGACGGTCAAAGTAACCACCCTTGCGAATACCGTCAATGATGGTGGCGTGACAGACATCACATACGACAGAGTGTTCCTTGCGTCCATGTCTCAGATGAACGTCAACATGAGCAAAGAGGAGGGAGCAGTTCACGAATACTGGCAGCGGAGAACAAATTCCAAAACACCAATTGAACCATGGAAAACCTATCCGATTATGATTAGATATTCAGCTGCGAACCACACATCACCTCAGTTTGTGTTTTCTCGTTCAGCTGACCGTGGCTACGCTAACTACGTCATGTTTGTGCACACCAGCGGCAGCGTCGGCAACACGTCCGCATGGTACTCGAATGTTTATGCCCCGCTTGTCGTCGTATAATCAGCAATCAAATAATCCTTGCACCCACGGATGCAGGGATAGAAAGGAAAAGAAATGGCAGTTAAAGCAGGTGAGAGAAATGTACCGGACACACCGCAGAATAGACAGTTAAATGCAGTATGGTACGCAAGAGAGCTGGCGGTCTACACGATTCAGATCTGCAAGAATAAAAAGGTATTTCTTCCGGAATATCAATCCGCACTCACGGACGATATCATCCGGACCGCGAAAGACATTTATATAAATGCCTGGACCGCAAACAACATCCGGGTAACAGAAAAGAATAAGAAAGAACTATGGGCCTGGAGAAGCAAACTGCAGCGTCAGGCAATCCTGGACTGCAACAACTTACTTGCACTGATCGGACTCGCACACCCTCTCTTTCACCTGAAAGGCAAAAGGATAGAATACTGGTCAGAACAGACTCTCAAAGTCAGAAACTACATCAAAAAATGGCGAGAGTCCGATATAGATCGGTATTCATAAATATATGGGACGTAGGCTATCACCTCAGAATGTGTTTTCTCGTTCAGCTAACCGTGGCAACGCTAACAACGTCATGAATGTGAACACCAGCGGCAACGTCAACAACACGAACGCATGGAACTCGAATGTTTATGCCCCGATTGTCTTCCTAAAAGCATTATGGTTATTGCATAGCAATGATCGCCTTGAAGATATAGACAAGGAGCCGAAATCCCTGGCATAAGCCTAAACAATACCGCGGATAATCGAAAGAGACAGCGCGTGACTCACATATGAGCCTGCCAGCGCTGAGAAACTGCGGAATACAAAAGATGAAAGACTATATAACAAGTTATGACAGCTTGTACGAATCCATGATGAAGTGTAAGAAAGGAGTAACCTGGAAGCCCTCTGTTAAATCATTTGTATTGAACGGAGAGGAAAACATACTCCGCATGAAACACCAGCATCAGGATGGAACCTGGAAAAATGGAAAGCCTACAATCATACATATTTGCTTCGGGAAAGGATCAGACTGTGATCTTCAGAGCAGAGGTGTAACCGCTCCAGTTCTGGTACTTCACTCTGTTCTTCACCGCATCGCCGGCATCGACCTTATCGTTGCGGTTCATGTCTGCCGCCTCCAGCTCCACGCCGCTGAGGAGGTCTGTGCCGAAGTAGTGGTTCCGCATCTTCACGGCATCGCCCGCATCGGTCTTGCCGTTGCAGTTGGTGTCGCCCATGATGATGACGGTGTAGCTGCCGGCGTTGCTGCCGGTCACATAGACGCTGGCGCCGTTGGCCACCAGGCCGGAAGCCGTCAGGCCGCTGTTCACGGACACCGTCGCGCCGCTGTCATTGAAGTACTTGCGGACCGCGGTCTGCAGCTGGCTCTTGTTGATGCCGGAGGGCTTCACATCCAGATAGATGTAGTTGCCGGTCCAGCCGCCGCCACCGCCGCCGCCGGAGGTCTTCTCCTTGACGGAGTAGGTGGTCATGCCGTTGTCCGTGTGCTTCACCAGCGTGTACTTGCCGGTGAGGCCCAGCTCCACGTTCAGGGACGCAGAGTCGGCGATCAGCTTGGAGCTCACATCGTTCAGCAGGAACTGATAGCTGCCCTGCGCGATCTTGGCAGCGCCCTTGATGGTCAGGGTCATACCGCCGATGTTCACGTTGCCGCTCATGGTCACATTGCTGTTGACGGTGATGGTGGCGCCGTTGGACGCACTGGCCACCGCCTCCTCCAGCGTGTGGAAGTAGCTGTTGGCGCCGTTCTTCGTCAGCGTGACCTCCCAGGCCTTCAGCGTGTAGGTGAAGGTGCCGTTGGAGGACTCCGCCAGCACGTAGCTGGCCGCCTCGCCGCTCACCACGGTCAGCGCGCCGTCAGCGACGAGCTTGCTGCCGTTGCTGAGCTGGAACTTGTGATCGTTGGTCACGATGTACTGCACGCCCCTGATGGTCAGGGTCTTGCCGCTGACCGCCACATCAGCCGTCATCCGCACCAGACCGTTGACGGTGATGGCCGCGCCGTCCTCAGCTGCCGCAGCAGCCTCCTCCACCGTGTGGTAGTAAGCCAGACTGCCGTTGGCCTGCGCCAGCGTGACCTCGCAGGCCACCAGCTCATAGAGGTAGTGGCCGCTGGCCTTCACATAGTAGGCCGCATCCGCGGACATGACGCTCAGCGTACTGTCGGCATGGATGCTGCCGCCCAGACCCAGTGCCAGAGAGAAGCTGCCCTGCGTCAGCTTGTCGGCATTGACGACGGTCACAGCCTTCGTGATGGCATCCACGGGCCCCGTCATGGTGACGGGCTTGTGGAAGGTCAGCTTCACGCCGCCGTTGTTGACCTGTGCGATGGCGTCATTCAGATTGTCACCATTGTACAGGCGCTTGCCGTTGCTGTCCGTGACCAGAATGGCGTTGTCCTCTGCGAACAGCTTCAGCGTCACGGTGGCGCTGGTCAGGTTCAGCGTACCCTCGGCCTCCCAGCCGCGGACGGGACCCAGCGTTCTGGTGAATGTGCCTCTCTTGGTGAACACATACGCGCCGTACTCACCGCTGTCGCGGTCATTCAGCGTCGCATTATTGCCGTTCATGCCCAGACGGTTCAGCACCCAGCCGGCAACGGCCATTCCGCCGCGATAAGCTACCAGCGCGCCGTAGTCGTTGGTGATCTCTGTCACAGCCGCCGCAGACACGCCGGCCTCGCGGGCCAGCACGCCGAAGTTGGTACGCAGGCCGATGGTCTTCAGTGCCGCAAACACCTGGGCGCAGGTGACCTTCTCCATGGCGGTCTTCAGCGCCGCCGTGTCGTTCAGTGCATAGTAGGCATCCACCGCCTCGACCAGCTCGGTCTTCAGCGCGCCATCAGACAGGCTGTGGGCCACGGCCACCGCCATCATCACAGCATAGGTGGGATCGGTGCTCATGTCGATGGTCAGCACACCGCTGCCGGTGGCCTCCGCCGTCACGGTACCCTTGTTGGGCACGCTGATGTCGTTCAGCGCCAGCGTCAGCTGCTTGCCGGTGACCAGCGTATCCAGCTGCTCCAGAGCCTGCTTCAGCTTGTTGATACTCTGCATTCTAGAATACAGATTCGTCTGGACGTGAGTAAAGGTGTTGTCCAGTTCCGAGCGGATGCTGCTGGCGTGATGATCCCACAAATCAACCTGTTCATTGATGAGATGTGCAAAGCCGTCGGTCGGATCTTTCAAGAACTCAGAAAGGGTATAGGGGCCATAGTTCAAATTGGTCGCATATTCCTTAACCAAATCCTGGAAGCGGGTGTAAAGCTGCTTGACCTCGTCATAAGCGTATTTCTTGGCCTCCAGTTGACAATCGTGCTGCCAGTTCTGATACCAAGTGCCATGGATCGGTTCGCTTTCGAAAACTGTTCTGGGCGTCCAGGACGGATCGGAGAAAATGTCCAGATCAGGGCAAACGGAAGCAAAACCGCTGAAATAATCCACATTGGTCGGCAGAAAGCGATCCATAAATTCCGTTCCCGCCCGCTGTCCCAGCAAAGGCGCAGCATGGCGGCTGCCGTCGATCTGCAGCTTATCGACCGTTTCCAGATCATGAATGCGGTCGAAAGTCAGTTTGGTTTCGTAAGTGACCATCGCTTCCTGCTGAGAATCGCTGACGGCCGCGCCCACGGTCATATAGGTGTAGTTGGAGGGAAATTCTTTTTCTAGAAATTGCTGCTCCGCAGTCACATTGGCCAAGTGGGAACTCAACGCAAGCTGTCCGTTAGTGCCGATATTCTCGTGAGCAAAGAAGTTGACCACGGATTCGCTCAGCACATCCAGACAATTATCATAGGCGTTAACAATCAAGGTACCGTCCAATTTGGCGTTGCCCATTAAAACAACGTTATCAAATGGTTTACGATCCCATATCGTCTTGATGCTGGCGCTGTACTGCTGTTCAAAATGATAGTGATGAGTATCATAGTTCATCCAAAAATCCAGTTCCTTGCATAAAAATCTGGTAACCAACAAGATCCACCAGCAACATCAACACATTTTGTCCTATAACCTGCTTTGTCCTATACTCGGGATTGATAGTTATTTAAATATGAACACATTGTGAATTTTGTATAAAGATTTAGAAGTTCCGTGCATTTCCTTCTGCATTGTGATAT
>OQWM01002395.1_pt1 | contig 12737 bp, 11 predicted proteins | sample 1691531 | NCBI WGS metagenome assembly OQWM01 (sample SAMN03418257, study PRJEB22391) | human gut metagenome | biome: human-gut; feature: organic feature; material: feces | host: Homo sapiens | place: Tanzania | collected 2013-01 | reverse complement strand
TCATCTTTAGCGATGCGCTCCAGAAACCGTTCTACGGTTTTCGAACTGACCATCAACTTGTTCTGCTTGTTGATTCTTGTTATAGTAAACTTCATATTTCTGCTAATTTGTTGATAGGACGATGCTGAAGAAAAAGCTCTCCTTTAGAGTTGAACACATGCAGATGGACAACGGGGTGAAGTATCTTCGATCCGTTATGTGCTTCTGATCGCAATATGGAGCCGATGGTTTTGCCATCCATATCTACAACGGGGAACAGTTCGTTCTTATTATCCATATCTTATGTATATATTTTGTCTTTATACCGTCATTACGTATGTGCGGCATCCTTCAAAGATTCTCTCTGCATTTTCTTGGCTTATCTTTGCGTCGGGGCTGAATATGCCGAACACCGAGCTGCCGCTACCGCTCATCTGAGCATAAAGTGCTCCTTCCTCATACAGGCGTTCTTTTATGGTTCCCACTTCAGGATATAGTCCGAAGACGCTTTCTTCGAAGTCGTTGGTCAGCATCGTCTTCCATTCCTCTACGGGACGTGCCACAACGTCTCGACAGCAATACTGTGGGGTGTGAGGCTTGATGCGTGAGAACGCCTCCTTTGTGGATACGGCTACAGTAGGTTTTACCACCACCATTTTATATCCCTTGAGATTGTCTCCGTAAATCTTTACTGGCGACAGTATTTCGCCTATGCCCTCTGCGTAAGCCGGTTCTGCGGTTATGAAGAAGGGACAGTCTGCTCCCAGTCTTGCTGCGTATGCCTCCATAACGGCGTTTCCCATATCCAGGTTGAAGCGTTCGTCAAGGAGCCTGATCATGTAAGCGGCGTCGCTCGAACCGCCTCCCATTCCAGCCTGCATGGGGATATGCTTATAAAGGTGGGCATGTACACGTGGAATGGCTCGTTCCGAGGCAATAAGGTTGTACGCCTTTACCACAAGGTTGTCTGCTTCGTCGCAGTTTGCATTCTCTCCCGTTACCTTCAGGTCGCAGTTGGATACGGAAGGAAACTTCGGGTCCATCAACTTTATCTCCAGAGCATCGCATATTGGGATAGGGAAGAAGACTGTCTGAAGGTTGTGATATCCGTCAGCACGTCGTTCTACTATGTTGAGTCCAAGATTTATCTTGGCACAAGGAAAGTCTATCATGATTTGGTTGTAGGGTAAAGGTTTTATATGATTTAAAATGAGAGGGTGTGCCAAAAAAAATCCATTTTGACACACCCTCACTTGAATGTTCTGAATTATTAAATAGTGTCCTGCTTCTTTATCTTATCCACGTAGGCGTCGATAGCAGCCACGGCTGTGATGTTCACGATGTCGCGTACAGAGCTCTCGAAGTCTGTGAAGTGGATAGGCTTGTTCAGACCCATCTGAATCGGGCCGATAATCTCGGCGTCCTGATCAATGGCTTGCAGCAACTTGTAGCTTGCCTGTGCACTACTCATGTTCGGGAATACGAGAGTGTTAACGTCCTTACCCTTGAGGCGTGTGAAAGGATACTTGTCGTCACGCAGCTCCTTGTTTAGGGCGAAGTTCACCTGCATCTCACCGTCGATGATAAGGTCAGGATACTGGTTCTGCAGCTGCTCCACAGCCTCATGCACACAGACTGGGCTTCCCACCTCGTCGGTTCCGAAGTTAGAGTAGCTTATCATAGCCATGCGTGGTTCCTCATTGAAGAATTTTACGGTATGGGCAGTCAGCTTGGCAATGTCCACAAGCACGCTCTTGTCTGGATGACGGTTTATAAGAGTATCGGCAAGATAGAATACGCCCTTGCTGGTGTTAAGGATATGCATAGTGGCGAAGGTGTTATATTCCTTGCGGATGCCGATAACCTCTTTTGCAACCTTGATGGTGTTCGAGTATTTGGTGTAAAGACCGGTGATAAAGGCGTCAGCATCGCCCGTTTCCACCATCATCATGCCAAAGTAGTTGCGTTCGTACATTTTGTCGTATGCCTCTTCGAAGGTATAACCCTGACGTGCACGCTTCTTGGCAAGGTGCTTGGCGTAAGTGGCGCGACGTCCCTGTTCCTGGTCGGCACGCATGTCTATCAGTTCTATGCCGTCAAGGTTGAGCTTTAGGCGCTCAGCTACACGACGTAGACGGTCGGGATTTCCAAGCAGAATAGGGAAGCAGATGCCCTCTGTCTTTGCCTGTACAGCAGCCTTCATCATTGATGGGTGAGCACCCTCAGCGAAGACGATGCGCTGTGGATGCATGCGGGCGGTATTGTGGAGGTTGCGTGTAAGCTTTGTCTCCTGACCGAGCAACACCATGAGGTTCTTCTTGTATGCGTCCCAGTCTGTAATGGTCTTGCGTGCTACGCCACTCTCGATTGCAGCCTTGGCAACTGCTGCACTCACTTCCGTGATGAGTCGCGGATCCACGGGTTTCGGTATGAAGTATTTCGGTCCGAAAGCGAGGTCGTTAACATGATAAACCTCATTAACGATATCGGGTACGGGCTGCTTTGCAAGGTCAGCGATAGCGTGCACGGCTGCCATCTTCATCTCCTCGTTGATAGCCTTGGCGTGTACGTCAAGCGCACCTCTGAATATATATGGGAAACCGATGACGTTGTTTATCTGGTTGGGATAGTCGCTACGTCCGGTAGACATCAGTACGTCGGGGCGGCTTGCCATGGCGTCCTCATAGCTGATTTCCGGTACCGGATTGGCGAGAGCGAAGACGATAGGGTTTTCTGCCATAGAGCGAATCATAGCCTGCGACAGCACGTTGCCCTTCGAGAGTCCTACGAAGACATCAGCACCGTTAATAGCCTCTTCCAAGGTGTGTACGTCAGTACGAGTCGTAGCGAACATCTTCTTCTGTTCGGTAAGGTTGGGACGGTCGGCTGTTATTACGCCCTTTGAGTCGAGCATGATGATATTCTCCACCTTGGCTCCAAGTGCCACGTATAGTTTGGTGCAGCTGATGGCAGCGGCTCCTGCGCCGTTCACAACAATCTTCACCTTGTCGATATCCTTACCTGCTACCTCAAGGGCATTCTTCAGTCCAGCTGCCGAAATGATGGCTGTACCATGCTGGTCATCGTGCATGACAGGAATGTCGAGAGTGCGCTTCAGACGCTCCTCTATGTAGAAACACTCAGGAGCTTTGATGTCCTCAAGGTTGATGCCGCCGAATGTAGGGGCAATCTTCTCCACAGTCTCGCAGAACTTCTCAGGGTCTTTTTCTGCCACCTCTATATCGAAAACGTCAATGCCTCCGTAGATCTTGAAGAGCAGGCCTTTGCCCTCCATCACGGGTTTGCCGCTCATCGCGCCGATGTCGCCAAGTCCTAAGACTGCCGTACCGTTGGAGATTACGGCCACGAGGTTGCCCTTGTCCGTGTACTTATACACATCGTCCGCATTCTGCTGAATCTCCAGGCATGGAAATGCCACACCAGGCGAGTAAGCCAGACTGAGGTCGGTTTGTGTTTGGTAAGGCTTTGTCGGCTTCACCTCAATTTTTCCGGGGCGTCCGCTCTGATGATAATGGAGAGCGCTTTCTTTTGTTATCTTTACCATTTCTTCGAGATTATATAGGTTTCTTCTGAATTTCTCTATATTAGGGGATGTTTGTATATACCTCGCAAAGTTACTCTTTTTCGTTTAAATATTTCATAATTTCACGAAAAACTATTGCGGACTCATTAGTTTTTTGTACTTTTGCGTTCAGTATAGAAGTCAAGAAAGTTAAAAGAAGTTTAGAATTAATAAATAGAAGTTTATAATATATAAATGTATAAGGACAATCCCCAGACCGCATACAAGCAGGAACTCAAGGAAAAGATTCTTACGAGTTCCATGCATGAGTTTCTCATCCACGGTGTCAAGTCGGTGAGAATGGACGATATTGCCAATTCTCTCGGTATCTCCAAACGTACTCTTTACGAAATCTATAGCAATAAGGAAGAATTGCTTTTGGAGGGGGTGCGTCTCAAGGAAGAGGAGTATGACTGTCATATGACTGCTTACTCTCTTGACTCTTCACATACCGTTATCGACATCATTATCGAGTTTTACAAGCGCCAGGTGGGTTACCTTTCCAGCGCTTCCCCTATGTTCTTATCTCGACAGGCTGCATGCCGTACGTCGTTCATATGCCCTCGACTTCTTCACGAGAGGCGTACGTGAGGGATATTTCCGTGCTGATGTCGACTATAATATAATGTTGCGTCTTGGAAGTGCTGCTATGGAGACAGTCATGAAGGAGCAGATGTATAATGAATACGACCTCAAGCATATTTTCCATAACGTCATACTCCTCAACATCCGCGGTCTGTGTACTACGGAAGGCATTAAGTTGCTTGACCATTTTCTTGATAACGAACCCCGAACACAATAAAAAGAGATTCCTTGTTTTTTATTTTTATGTTCTGATGTAATAAAAGCTGTATTGTTACGTTAAGAATATATAATGGAAAAACCCAACGTTTATTCACATATTCTCAAGTCTACCATCGTCTTTGGCGGAATGCAGGGCTTCAATGTGCTGATAGGACTTTTGCGCAACAAGTTTGTAGCGCTCTTCATTGGTCCTGCCGGCATGGGACTTGTGGCTCTTTTCACATCCACCATAAAACTCCTTGGCGATATCACCAATCTTGGACTGCCCGTCAGCGCCGTCCGAGAACTATCGAAGGCGTACGAAGATACAGACCGTTCAGTTCTTGAGCGTCTTGTTTCTGTGTTCCGTCGTTGGACGCTCTGTACGGCTTTGGTGGGCATGATGCTGTGTATAGTTCTCAGTTCCTTCATCAGCCAGCTGGCTTTTTCTTCCAGCGAATACACATGGCATATCGTTATGTTGTCGCCAGCCGTAGCATTCGCCACTCTTGCTGCGGGCGAGACAGCTCTTCTTAAAGCCACGCGTAAGATTCACAAGCTCGTCAAGTCGTCTGTCTACAGCCTTATTGCCTCGCTTATCATCACGGTTCCGCTATATTATTTTTATGGCATGAGTGGTGTTGTTCCCGTGCTGGTGCTTGTGGCATTGGCTCAGGCAGCCATCGTGCTCTTCTATTCTTTCCGTGAATATCCCTGGCGCTTTCGTGGTATGTTCAGCGAGGGTTATCGCTTCGTGCGCCTTGGCATCGCCTTTATAGCGGGTGGCGTCATCGGTAGTATTACGGAGTTTGCCATCCGTTCCAGCCTCAGCGCTATGTCTGACGTTGAGACTGTTGGTCTCTATAATGCCGCATACATGATTCTCGTCACTTATGCTGGCACCGTATTTACGTCTATGGAGACAGATTATTATCCGCGTCTTTCGGCAGTTCCTGAATTGGGCCGTCAGTTTAATGCTGTTGTCAATCGTCAGATTGAGGTTTCTGTGCTCCTGCTTTCGCCGTTGCTCGTAGCCTTTATTGTATTTGTGCCAGTATTATTACCACTTCTCTTCAGTTCCAAGTTCCTTCCTGTTCTACGGATGCTGCAGGTGGCTGTGCTCTCTCTTTATGCTCGTGTGCTTTTTATTCCCGTAGAATATATATCATTGTCGCGTAAAGATTCGATTGCTTATATTACTGTAGAGACGCTCAGTTATGCCATGCTCTTCGTCTCGATAGTCGTAGGATATTGTCTTGGCGGACTCTTCGGTATAGGCGTAGGAATGACCGTAGCCAATGTAGCAGAACTTCTTCTTGTGGTGTGTTTTTATCGGGCACGCTTCCGTTACGCCTTTTCACGTAAGGTTGTGAGGATTGTCTCCGTGCAGATACTGCTTGGCATTATTGCTTACGCCTGTACATGGATAGATAATCTCTTTGGATATTGGGTATCCGGCCTCATCGCCTTTGCACTTTCTGCATCTTTTTCAATGAGATTGTTGAGAAAAAAATCGGATATCATTGATGGTTTAAAGAAGAAATTTAAATAAAAAATCCGCATTTCGTAATTGAAATGCGGATTTTTATTTGATAGTTTATTTTTTAATATAATCTCTCTACCGACTTCACGCCTCTTACCGTGCGCAGCTTCTTCAGCAGCGCCTCCAGCTTCAGCGTGTCGTCGATAAGCACATCCAGATTGCCACTGAACAGCCCGTCGTGGCTGTCAATGTTTATCGACCTCATCACAATCTTCTCCTCCTTCGATATGATATTGGTGATATTGTTCACGATGCCGATATCATCGTTGCCCACTATGCGGAGCGAAATCTGATACTTAGATTGTCCCTTGCCGCTCCAGCGAGCCTTCACGATGCGATAGCCGAAGCGCTTGCGCATCTCTGGAGCATTGGGGCAGTTCTGGCAATGCACCTTAATGCCACCCGAAACCGTAACGAAGCCGAAGATTGGGTCGCCGTATATCGGGTTGCAGCACTTAGCGAGCGAGAAGTCCACGCCCTTCAGGTTCTGGCCAATCACCAACTCATCGTCCGAGGCATGGAAACCGCTTCCCTCTGCGTTCTGCCCTCCGAGGCTGAATCCTTCCGCGCTACGCACCACGCCAGCATACTTGAGGTTAGCCTCATGATCGCGCTCCTCTATGTATTTGTCCACGATGTCGTTAGCGTCCAGCTTCTCGTCCACAATCTGACGGTAGAAGTCAGACATCTCCTTAAAGCCCAGACGCTTCACAAGGTGCGACATCACGCTGTCTTCCATCTCCACCTTGCGGTTTCTGAACTTACGTTCAAGAATTTCCTTGGCGTACAGACCGTCCTTTATCTGAAGCTCCTTCAGCGACTGGCGTATCTTCGCCCTTGCACGTCCAGTCTTCACGATGTTTGTCCAGTCCGCTTTCGGCGTCTGGTTACTCTGCGTCAGTATCTCCACCGTATCTCCCGAATGGAGCACCTCACGTATGGGCACATTCTTGCCGTTTATCTTGCCGCCCACACACTTGTTGCCCACACCAGAATGGATGTGGTAGGCGAAGTCGAGAATGGTGGCACCCTTCGGAAACTTCAGCAAGTCGCCCTTCGGCGTAAACACGAACACCTCATCCTCGTAAAGGTCCATCTTGAACTGGTCCATAAGTTGCAGGTTGTCGTTGTTCTCCAGCGCAGCTCTGATGTTCTTCAGCCAGTCGTCCAGTCCCGATTCGCTCTTGATGCCCTTATATCTCCAGTGCGCAGCCAGGCCCTTCTCGGCTATCTCGTCCATGCGCTCCGTCCTTATCTGCACCTCCACCCACTTGTTCTCGGGTCCGAGCACCGTGATGTGCAAGCTCTCGTAGCCGTTCGACTTCGGCACCGAAAGCCAGTCTCTCAGTCGCTTCGGGTTAGGCTGATACATGTCCGTGATGAGCGAGTAAGCCTGCCAGCATTGCATTTTCTCTTCGCTCAGCGGCGAGTCAATGATGATACGGATGGCAAAGAGATCGTAAATGCCGTTAAATCCGCACTTCTGCTTCTTCATCTTCTGCCATATCGAGTGGATGCTCTTCGTACGTCCCTTTATGTGGCACTTTATGCCCATGCCCGCCAACTTCTCGCCCAGCGGAGCTATGAACTTCTCTATATATGCGTCGCGTGACCGCTTTGTGGCGTTGAGGTTTTCCTTGATCATATAGTAGGCGTCATGCTCCAGATACTTCAGACTCAAGTCCTCCAACTCGCTCTTCAGCTTATACAGTCCCAGCTTATGTGCTAACGGGGCATACAGATAGCTGGCCTCCTCTGCCGCGCGGGTCTTCGCCTCCGTGTTCTGCGTGTCGCGAATCTGTCGCATAAGGTTCACGCGGTCCGCAATCATTATCAGCACCACGCGCATGTCCTCCGCGAACGACAGCAGCAGACTGCGGAAGTTCTCGCTCTCTATGACCGGTCTTGTGGTGTAAAGCTCATGAATGCGCACCAAGCCGTGGATGATCTGCGCCACGCTCTTGCCGAACATCTTCTCCGCATCCTCCACGGTCATATTGCCGCAGATCACGCTGTTATATAGGAGTATGGCAAGCACGCAGTCGCGCTTCATGCCAATTTCATTCACCTCCAGCTCGGCAGCCTGAAAACTGAGAAGTATAGGATTTTGCCCGAAAACGTCTCTTCTTATCTTATTGCCGTCAATCTCTTCCTCCAGTTGCTTACGCACCTTCGCTTCGTCCTCATCACTTATCTCGTCGCCGACGAGAACCTTGAGACGTTGGGTTATCTCCCCCAGCTCACGACGTTCTTCCAATGTAAATTCGAACTTTTCTTCCATAATTCACACCTTTAATTATTAATTTGCAAGACAAAGGTACAAAAATTCCGTATAACATTTCTTTTTTCACAAAAAAGTCTTTACATTTGTAGGGTAATTAGACAATTTATGTAACCATAAAATCAAATATTATGTTATCCAAACAAGATTTAAACCAAATTTCTGCAAGAGGCATCTCTGAGGAAATGGTGGAGCACCAGCTCCAGGACTTCAAGCAGGGTTTCCCATTCCTTAAGATTGAGGCTGCCGCCGCCATCGGCAACGGCATCTTCAAGCCCACAGAGGAGGAAGTTGCGAAGTACGTGGCAGACTGGACAGACTATCTCTCTTCTGACCACAGTGTCGTAAAGTTCGTGCCGGCAAGCGGTGCCGCCAGCAGAATGTTCAAGGATCTCTTCGCTTTCCTCAGCGCTCCATACGACGTACCCACCACCGACTTTGAGAAGACTTTCTTCGACAATATAAAGAAATTCGCCTTTAAGAAGGCTCTCTGTGCCGAGTGCAAGAAGAACGACGGCGGTTGCGTATGCGACCTTACCAAGGCTGGCAACTATAAGGCTGTCGTGGCTAACCTCCTCGAGGCTAAGGGCCTCAATTACGGTCAGCTGCCCAAGGGCCTCCTCCTCTTCCATCAGTATGAGGACGGACCGCGCACTCCTATGGAGGAGCATCTCGTAGAGGCTGCTCTCTATGCCAGCTCCAACGGCAATGCCAACATCCATTTCACCGTCTCTCACGACCATCTGGAACTGTTCAAGAAGAAGGTGGCTGAAAAGATTGCTTACTATGAGCAGAAGTTCGGCATCAAGTATAATGTCAGCTTCTCTGAGCAGAAGCCCAGCACGGACACCATCGCTGCCAATCCTGACAACACGCCGTTCCGCAATGAGGACGGTTCATTGCTCTTCCGCCCGGGCGGTCACGGAGCGCTTATCCAGAACCTTAACGAGATTGACGCTGACGTTGTGTTCGTGAAGAACATCGACAACGTGGTTCCTGACCGCATCAAGGACGAGACAGTTCTCTATAAGAAACTCATCGCCGGCATCCTTGTTGACACGCAGAAGCAGGTGTTCGCTTATCTCCGCCTCCTCGAGAGCGGCGCTTATACGGACGCTCAGCTCGAAGAGATGGTCAGCTTCCTCGAAGGCAGACTCTGCTGCCACAAGCATGACGTCAAGAGCCTCTCTCGTGAGCAGCTTGCCGATTATCTCCGCACCAAGTTCTCTCGTCCTATCCGTGTCTGCGGCGTCGTTAAGAACGTGGGCGAGCCGGGGGGCGGCCCGTTCCTCTGCTACAATCAGGACGGCACAGTCAGCCCACAGATTCTCGAGTCAAGCCAAATCGACAAGAACAACGCTGAGTATATGGAGATGTTCAAGAACGGCACGCACTTCAATCCCGTTGACCTCGTTTGCGCCACAAAGGACAAGGACGGCAACCACTTCCTGCTCCCCGACTTCGTTGACAAGAACACGGGCTTCATCAGCTCGAAGAGCAAGAACGGCAAGGAACTGAAGGCACTCGAGCTTCCAGGTCTTTGGAACGGTGCCATGAGCAACTGGAACACCATCTTCGTGGAAGTTCCAATAGGAACATTCAACCCCGTTAAGACCGTAAACGACCTGCTCAGAGAACAGCACCAGTAATATATACTTAAACTATTAGTAATATACTTGTAGTTTCGCCACGGATTCCACGGAACTAACGAATGATGTTATTTCTGAATTTCATCATTCCGTAATTCCGCGGAATCCGTGTTTTTTGTGTTTTGTCAGAAATCTCAAATAAAATCATTAACTTTGCAACCTTAAAAATGTACGTTTAACAAAACCTTAAAAACGACTATACAAATGAAGAAAATCTTTCTTACTCTTGGGTTGGCGCTTGCCTGCTCGGCTTCTTGGGCACAGACCTTGCTCTGGCAGACCGACACCACGCGTCACCAATATTATCGTATACCTGCCATCGTTGCTAACGGCAAAAACGTCATAGCCTTTGCTGACAACCGTTCGGGTGTTACGGACGCCACCAGTTGGGGCGACGTGGGATCCGTGGGCAACATCAGCATAGAGGTGCGCCACAGCAAGGACGGAGGACGTACATGGACTTCGCCTAAGTGTGCCGTAAAGGGATTCGGCAACGGAGGCTACGACCAGAGTCATGGTGATGCTGCCGTGGTGCGTGACCGCGAGACAGGACGCATGCTCATAATGACGGGTTCGGGCGATGTGGGCTACGGACGGTCGAAGGTTACCGTTCCGGGCGACTATAGCGAAGCTCTGAAGGTTGGTCGCTACTATAGCGATGACAACGGAAACATATGGAACGGAGGAGAGGTGACCTCTCAGATTTACGACCTCTATCGTGGTCATGGCAACATTTTCCGCCTTTTCTTCACAAGCGGTCGTATCTGTCAGAGCCGCATGATAAAGCGTGGAGAATATTATCGCATCTATTCGGCTGTGGTGACCAATGAGGGTAGCTTGGTGGTCTATTCGGACGACTTCGGCGATACTTGGACTCCACTTGGTGGTGCAGACGCACGTCCTGCTCCTGAGGGCGACGAGGCGAAGCTGGAGGAACTTCCTGACGGCCGTGTGCTGCTGAGCTGCCGTCGTAGCGGAAAGGACGGCAGATGGTTTAATGTCTTCAGCTATGGGGACAACAGTTATGGTCAGGGCAGCTGGGCACAGCCTGTGGCTTCAGAGAATCCTGACGGAGGAACAGCCACCATCAACAATAACTGCAACGGCGAAATACTCCTCATCCCGGCTCAAAGCACCAACGGCAACCGTGTTTATGTAGCGTTACAGTCAGTCCCCCGCGGCACCCCCGGCAACCATCCCACCAATCTGGAGCGTCGCAGCCATGTCTCCATCTATTGGAAAGCGTTCGACACGCCCGACAGCTGGAGCACTCCCGACAAATGGGTTGATGGCTGGCAACGCCATGAGATTACCGATGGCTATTCGGCTTATTCGTCAATGGCAATCGGAGACAAAGGCAACATCTGCTTCATCTATGAGGACCATGGTGTGCGTTTCCGACTCGGCAGCCAGTCAACTGAGATGTATAGCATCTTCTATCGCAACCTCACTCTGAAGGAGATAACCGGCGGCAAGTATAAGTATAGCAAGATAAAGTAAAAAAATCACTAAAAAATACAATTTTTCAGACAAGTGTATATAGGAATAGCAGGAAATATCGGTAGTGGTAAGACCACGCTTACGGAGATGCTTGCCAAGCATTACCAATGGGAACCGCGCTACGAGAAAGTCGTCGACAATCCTTATATGAACGACTATTACAAGGACTTACATCGATGGTCGTTTGCCTTGGAGGTGTTCTTCCTGAAGGAGCGCTTCAAGGATGTTCTTCAGATTTCAGAATCGGAGAGCAACATCATCCAGGACCGTACCCTTCATGAAGGCGTCTTCGTCTTTGCCGCCAACAATTACGCGCAGGGCAACATCAGCGACCGCGACTTCGAGACTTACATGGAGCTTTACGAGATTATGGTGGAGAAGGTGAAGCTGCCTGACCTCATGATTTATCTGAGGTCTTCCGTGCCGCACCTCGTGGAGAACATCCAGAAGCGAGGACGTGTGTATGAGCAGAAAATCCCCATCGAGTATCTGCAAGGACTGAACGACAGATACGATGACTTCATCCGTAACAAATATAAGGGTAAGGTGCTGGTCATCGATGTGGACAAACTCGACTATAAGACGCGCCCCGAAGACCTGAAGCTGATAACGGACCAGATAGACTCCGTATTATCCATTTAATCTTACCCAATCCAATAAAAACAAAAGAATAAATGCACATAGCAATAGCCGGTAACATTGGCAGCGGCAAGACCACCCTGACCAAGATGTTGGCAAAGAGATACAACTGGTCACCACGTTTTGAACCTGTGGAGCACAACCCCTATCTTGACGACTTCTATAAGGACATGTCGAGATGGTCGTTCAACCTGCAGATCTATTTCCTCAACAAGCGCTTTAAGGAGGTGGTGGAGATAAGCCAGAGCGACAAGGACATCATTCAGGACCGCACGATCTTTGAGGATGCCTGCATCTTTGCGCCAAACCTTCACGGACAGGGCTACATGTCGGACCGCGACTTCAACAACTATTCGGACCTCTTCAAGACCATGATGACGCTTGTGAAGCTGCCCGACCTCATGATCTACATTCGCTCGTCGGTGCCAAACCTCATCAACCAGATCGGAAAGCGCGGACGCGAGTGTGAACAGACCATACGCATCGACTATCTTACGGGTCTGAACGACCGTTACGAGGCGTGGATAAAAGACTATAAGGGCAAGCTGATCATCGTGGACGGCGACACTCAAAAGTTTGAGTCGGACACAGAGGCCTTCAGACGCATTACTGACAAAATTGACGCAACACTCTTCGGATTGTTCAAATAAAAAAAACTGGTAGGCCTGACACGCGAAAGGGCTAAGAAAAAATATCTCAAGCAAGCGTTGCCGCGCTCTAATTCGTAGCTTGCCAGAGCGTCGCCGAAGGCGGCGAATATCCATAACCGCTGGTTGAGCT
>OQWM01002392.1_pt1 | contig 12741 bp, 5 predicted proteins | sample 1691531 | NCBI WGS metagenome assembly OQWM01 (sample SAMN03418257, study PRJEB22391) | human gut metagenome | biome: human-gut; feature: organic feature; material: feces | host: Homo sapiens | place: Tanzania | collected 2013-01 | reverse complement strand
CATAATTCTGAAGTTCATTGTTCACCCAGCCCGACTTCTGCACCTCATGACGCCAGTCTGTACTATTCAACTCTGAGCCATCATTAAACTCATCATTCCAGACCAGTCTGTAACCTTCCGGAATCACCATTTCGCCCCCTTCAATAGGAGTAACCTGTTTTCCAGCCTGATGCACTGGCACCGATACCTTCTTATCCTCTAATGAAATCTCGACACTTCCGTCAAGAGCTACAGACGATTTATTCTCTTCCACATCTACAGTTACCATACCCGTAGCTTTGTTATTACCACTGGCACTCACTTTAAACCAAGGGTGTATATCTGCAGCAGAACCTACACCAGGGAAGGAAGTTCTCGCCTCCCAACCACCAGCAGATGCCACTACCATGATAGTATAAGTACCGCCCCTAGCAGGAACATCGATGCTCGTAGGCGAACAGTTTATCTTCAGTTCCCTATCAGCATCTGAAGAGCTACTGCTGCAAGAAAGCAGCATAAGCGAGAGAAGGAAGGAAAATATTTTCAAGAATTTCATGTCATTTAAAATTTAGAAAGGGAGCCACTCCTACTTATTCATAGGAGCAGTCCCTGTATAATTCTATATAAACCTATGAAACCTAAAGCCTATTTCACTATCAAAACAATATCACTAATGGTAATCTCTGTATCAACAGGCGCGCCAGCGAAGTCCATAACAAGCTTCACTTTCTCCATATCACCTGCCTTACTACCTTGGATAGTCGCATTGTCATAACGAACCACATATTCACCATTAACGTTCTGATACATATCAGCAAACAAATAGCTGTCATCATTACCTGTGTCACACAACTTAAATGTTGCTAAAGGCAACTTAGCTGTAGTAGTAACCTTGCAAGAGAAATCCACCTTCTGGCCCATCTTAATAGATATAGGAGCCTCTGTTAATGCCCACTGTGCATGCCATTGTTCAGCTGGAGTTTCAACTGGGATAACAATTGTATGCTTACTGCCCTTATGGGTGATAACCGGAGAACAATCTATAGCTCCCCAACCTGCATCGCCAAACCAATTGGTATTTACAAACGATTGAGCCTCATCCACAGCCTTCCAAAGATTTCCTGCTGTATTGTAATCGAAAGGCACCTTGATTTCCTCTGGTACTTCCGTTCCGTCATCATTGGCATGGTCTTTCAATACAAGACTCTCTATCATGATTTCATCGCCAGCTTTGTTGCCACCAAAATCGAAGACAATCTTCAAGTTTGAGATGTCCACACCGTCGAGGTCAGAGCCGAAGAGACATTTTGGTTCACCTGCCTCCAACTTTATTTCTTTTTCCATCAAGATAGCTTTATCATCGTCTGTTTGGCAGAGCTTAACCTTCACACCACCATGACCCAAGTTTGATGTCAAGATGACAGAGAAATCGTAGTGCTTGTCGGCAGAAGTAGAGATACCTAAGTTGGTGAAAGGAACCTGAGCTTGCCAACGCTCGGTAGTTGCCTCAGGGAGCTTCAATGTATAGCATCCCTTGCTGTAGCTACAAACCGGGTCAGCAATTTGGGTCCATCCTGGAGCATAATAGCCAGCAGAAGGTTTTTCAGGGAAGGTAATTGTCTTGAAGAGATTAAACTCACTATCCTCTACGAAACCTGCGAAACCATTCATCTTAGTCTTTTCGATATTGAATTGCTTCTTCACAGACTCCTTACTGATACCATTGCGATTCTTCACAAAGCACTCCACATCATAAGTACCCTTCTTGCGATAATACTTGCTCAATGTATAGTCTGAAGAATAAGCACCATCAATTACCCAAACTGGGGTGATGCCCTCTGCTGAGTTAAAACTGAAATTAGCTGTATTGATGTCTTGATCAACACTGATATTGAAGTTGTCAGCATAATCAGCAATGTTAGGCAATTCGCCATTGGCACCGCTAAAATCTTCTGGGGAGCATGCTCCTAGCAGAAAGACTGCTAGGAATGCAAATGCTGAATGATATAATATCTTTTTCATATTCGTTACCATTTTAATGTATTAGTAATTGTTTTGTACCAATGCTGGGTCTGAGTCAAGCTCTGCCTGAGCGATTGGGATATACTTCTTAGATTCTGTCCAAGAATTGGTACGATAGCCATACTCATCTGGTACCAATACGCTGGCAGCCTTGCCTGTACGAACCAAGTCGAAGTAACGCTTGCCCTCACCTACGAACTCCAAATGGCGCTCGTTGATGACATCGTCCACTGTCACTGCACCAAGTTCTGCAATGCCGGCACGGCGACGAATAACATTCACGTAATCCTTAGCCTTGGTTGCATCTCCACCAGTTTCAAGCAACAACTCTGCTGCATTGAGGTAAGCCTCAGCTACACGATACACACGGAGATTATTGTTGTAGTTCAAGTCCTTATCACCAGAAGTAGCATTATTCTCTGTATATGGACGATACTTACCAAGCCAGAAGCCTGTGTCTTGATAACGCTTGGTATATTCTACACCACGGCAATCCCAAACGGTTGCATCACGACGCTTGTCATTAGATGCGAACATATTATAAGTCTCAGTTCTAACAGGCATGAATCCCCAGCCGTTAGCACCTGCGTCCCAGCCCTCGCCACCAGGCCATGAGTTTGGAGAAATCAAGGTAGGAAGTACTGTTCCACCAATACCTTGTGGATTGCTCCAAGAACGCTCACTGAAACCTATCTCATAGTTCACCTCCCAGATGCTCTCCTTGCACCATTCGCCACTGTTCTTCCAGATAGAAGCAAAGTCGTCCATGATGCCATACTCGTTCTTGTCATCGATGATTTCCTGCATATACTTCAAAGCTGTAGCATAACGTGAAGTATCCTTCTGATACATTACCATCTCGGCATACATCATATAGCACATCGCCTGTGACATTCTGCCACAATTGACATCATCCCAACGCATAGGCAATACATTAGAGTTGATGACTGACTCCAACTCAGTAATCAAGTTGTTGTATACCTCATCAGCGCTCAACTGAGGAGCGGTATATGGAGAAGAGAGGTTTTCCAAATAGAAAGGAATGTTTCCGAAGTAGTGCCACAAGTTATTGTAGTAATACACACGGAGGGCTCTGCCCTGCATTTCGTAAGATGCCTTGTTAACAGCGGTGAGGTTAGCCTCTGCCCAACCCAAGTACTTCAAGAGGTCATTGCAACGCTTGATGCCTGAATAGTCCACTGTCCAAAGTGAGCTAAGGGTATTGCTGGAATTTGCCTCATAGTTAGAAAGCATGTGCCAGTTCTGCATATCGGTTTTGTTAGAACCGCCTACCCAGAAGTCATCACCCATAATCTCGGCATCAATATTGAGGGCATTATACTGTCCCAAAGCCCAGTCTGGCCAATGGGTAGGATCGTAAGCCGCATTCAGAGCCTCATTGATGTGGGCATCTGTGGTATAATATTCCTCGAGGTTTTCACCTGATGGGTTCTCCACCTCTAGGAAGCTATCGCTGCAGGATGTGGTTGCCAATGTGATGCTGGCTGCCAACATACCAAAAGCTATATATATCTTTGTTTTCATAATTGTCAATGTTTTAAGAGGTTATTGATGTTAGAATGAAAGATTGAAACCGATGGTATAGGTGCGAGCCTGTGGATATACACCATAGTCTACACCGAGAGAGGTACCACCTGATGAAATCTCTGGGTCGAAGCCCCAGTACTTGGTCCATGTGATGAGGTTTTCTGCCATCACGTAGAAGCGCAAGCGGCTGATAGAGAGTTTCTGGGTCAACTGCTTTGGCAAGGTGTAACCCAAAGAGATATTCTTCAATCTCAAGTAAGAGCCATCGCAAAGATAGAGGTCTGAAACCTGCCAGTTGGTCGCATCGCCATTCTTCAGGATAGGATACTTATTGGAGGTACCCTCGCCAGTCCATCGATCGAGCATCCAAGTAGGGAAGTTGCCAGAGAACACATCTGTACGATAGGTTGCATCAAATACCTTATTGCCCGTTACGCCCTGCAAGAAGAGATTGAGGTCGAAGCCCTTCCACTCTGCATTGAAGTTGAAACCGAAGGTCCATGAAGGTGTACCATTACCGATGTTGGTGCGGTCGTCTGGATCGATTTTACCATCACCATTGACATCAACAAAGCGTACATCACCAGGTTTGGCATCAGGCATGATCAAATTTCCATCTGCATTGGTATAAGCATTAACCTCTGCCATATTCTGGAACACACCGGCTGTCTTATAACCATAGAAGTATGGGAAAGGCTGACCGTTAGACCCACGAGTGCCACCACCAGAGATACCCTGGAAGCTATCGAGGTCGATGTAACCGGTATCATTACCGAGGTTGGTCAACTCATTGTGCAGATAGGTAACATTAGCCTTGGCATTGAAGCGAGCATCAGAGACATGCCACTTATAACCGAGCTCAAACTCAAGACCAGAGTTCTTCATATCACCCACGTTGCCGATTGGCTTGGTCTCACCTACGTAGCTTGGGATAGGCATAGTAATCAACATACCGTTGGTCTTCTTTACATAATAGTCAGCTGAGAATGTCAGCGCACTGCCGAAGAATCCGAAGTCGAAACCGATATCAGTCTGCTCACTCTCCTCCCACTTCAAGTCTTCATTGGCTGTGGCATTCGCCTTAGAACCATTAAACTTGACTGCATTCTTTCCGAAGAGCACGTTGTTGCCCATAGCGGTCAATACGGTATAGCGGAAGTCACCGATGTTATCATTACCATTCTTACCCCAGCTAGCACGGAACTTCAAGTTGCTCAACCAGTCGCGAGTGCTCTCCATGAATTTCTCGTTCATAATGTTCCATCCGATAGAGGCAGATGGGAAGGTACCATACTTATGAGTTGGTCCGAAGCGGCTAGAACCATCTCGACGGATAGTAGCCTGAAGCATGTACTTCTCATCATAGTTATAGCTCAATCGACCGAAGAGAGAAGATATTGCATGCACTACATTATTGCCACCTGATACACCATGCTCAATGGTTGGAGCACCTACAGAGATGATATTGCCATCCTTGTCCTTTGTGATGGTCTGTGTATAGTTTCCTGTTGCATAGTCGATGGAAGGCTTGTTTACATTCACAAGATTCCAACGGCTGCCGTTCAGATAATCACTCTTATTCTTCATTGCACTCTGACCCAAGACAACAGCAAAACTGTGCTTGCCAATAGTCTTATCGTATGTCAATGTGTTCTCCACCTGCCAGTTGATACCCTTGTCAGAGCTCTTGTAAGCTGAGGTATGTGTAGAATAGTTATTACCAGAGAGGTAATACTTGGATGCGGTGTAGCTATCTGTACCCCAGAAGCTGAGGTCTGCACTATAGGTGAAATGATACTTCAAGTTGTCCCAGAGCTGGAGGTCGATAGAGAACTTAGGCACAAACTTATGTGACCAGTTCTTACCTGCTGGGCGCGCCATCATGGCAAGAGGATTGTTCATCTCCTGATAGGTACCTCCCATACCTGGGATAGTATAATAGTTGCCATTGGCATCACGAAGAAGCTCGTAAGTATCACGAGTACCGTTCACTTTACCATTAGCATCGTATGTGTTAGGATCCTCGTAGGCATCATAATACTTCTTCGCCACATTGCTATTGGTTACCGTAGGAGCCAATGTTGGAGCAAGATAGAGGGCACTACCCAATACTGAGCCATAGATACTATTAGCATCAATACCAGTGCTCTTTACTCGGGTATAAGCCATGTTGACAGTAACATCCAGCTTGTTGAGGAAGTTGCGATCCTTGCTGGCATCCAATACATTATAAATGTTGTTGCTACGCATAGAGAGACGCTCATAGTTGCTATGTCCGTAGTTACCACCTACGATACCTTCCTGCTTGTAGTAGCCCATAGAGAGATAGTAGTTGATTTTTTCAGAGGCACCACTGATGCTCACCTCATGATTCTGCACTGGCGCATTGTCGTTGAATACCAAGTCCTGCCAATCAGTACCAAATCCATTGATAGCATTACCATTGGAGTCGGTCAGTTTGTATGGATCAGCATAGATAGGAGCCTGACCACCATTCACTGCACGCTCATTCTGAAGGATGGCGTAGTCAGTAGCGCTGGTTACATCACGCTTCTTCCATGCGCTCTGCCAACCGTATGAGAAGTTATAGTTGATCTGTGCTTTTCCAATCTTACCCTTCTTGGTGGTAACGAGAACTACACCGTTGGCAGCACGGGCACCATAGATGGCACCAGAAGCAGCATCCTTCAACACCTCGATGCTCTCGATATCGCTTGGATTCAAATAGTCCAAACCACCCTCAATAGGCATACCATCCACGATGTAGAGAGGGTCGCTATTATTGATGGTACCAGTACCACGGATGCGCACCTTAGGTGATGCACCTGGCTGACCAGATGATGAGGTAACATTAACACCGGCTGCCAAACCCTTCAGGGCGTTGTCTACACGCACAGGGCTTTTGCCTGCCAAATCCTCAGAGCCAACCTTGGCGATGGCTGCTGTTACGACGCTCTTCTTCTGAACACCATAACCCACAACAACCACCTCGTCGAGGGTCTTGTCGTCTTGTTTCAGGGTAATGCGCATGTTGGCAGAAGGCTTCACCTCGGTTTCCTTAAAACCGATATAGGTGATGACGAGGGTAGACTTAGCATCGGTATCGATGATAAAGTTACCGTCCAGGTCAGTGATGGCACCAGCGCCCTTCTGACCCTTCACCTGAATAGTTGCTCCGATCACAGGTTCTCCCTGATCGTCCAACACAACACCCTTGAAGGTGTTCTTTTGCGCGAACGCTGACGCTGACATTAATAATGCAGACGCCAGCAAGATACTTTTTGTTTTCATATCTTCGGTTGTTAGTTTAGAAATTATTATATTCTATTGTTTATTCTTTCCAGTTTTTGTTGTTTATTCACTTTCGGCCCGCCTCATTATATATAATAATGTATAAAGCCTGTGTAGCAGTGCATCTTTAAAATGCGTTAAGCTTTGTTTTCGGTTGCAAATATAATATGATTTTTCGATATTTACAAGACTTTTCAAGAGATAAGTGGATATTTTTTGCCCACAAAAGGAATATTACTGTTGATTATCAGCATTTTACATCTTTACATATTGGACATGAAAGTGGACGGGATAAAGATATCCATAAAGAGTTTCACACCATGGTTTCCTTGGGATAATTGGGAATCTGACACTTTTTCAAGATTCATTTTCATCCACTTTTCAATCTATCTTCAAATTACTTATAAGCCTATTCTTCAAGCACTTGCATCATGTACCACTTTTACACTCATCCACTTTCGCCGCACATAGGGTTGTTTCATCACCTATTATTTATTACTTTTGCAAGAGAAAATGTCAAAATAGAATTTCCTAACACAAATTTAACAATCAACTAACATAGAGTATGAAACATTTGATTATGACGTGTGTGCTTTGTGCATCAGCAATGACCACCACAATGGCACAGCAATCACAGCAGCAATTGCCTCTCTATCTCGATCAGAGCAAGCCCATGGAGCAACGCATCGATGATGCTATCGCCCGCATGACCTTGCAGGAGAAGATTCGCATCATCCATGCCCAGAGCAAGTTCTCATCAGCTGGAGTTCCTCGCTTGGGATTCCCTGACTTCTGGACCGACGATGGACCTCACGGTGTACGCCCCGACGTACTCTGGGATGAGTGGGAACAGGCAGGACAGACCAATGACTCCTGCGTAGCCTTCCCTGCCCTCACCTGCCTAGCCGCATCTTGGAATCCACAAATGAGCCGCATCTATGGTGAGGCGCTTGGCGAGGAAGCTCTGTATCGTGGCAAGGACATGATACTGGGTCCGGGCGTGAATATCTATCGTACTCCGCTCAATGGCCGCAACTTCGAGTACATGGGCGAAGATCCTTATCTTGCCAGCATCATGGTGGTACCTTATATACAGGGACTACAGAGCAAGGGCGTATCAGCCTGCGTCAAGCATTACTGCCTGAACAACGATGAGGAATATCGCCACTTGGTAAATGTGAAGGTGAGCGACCGCGCCCTGCACGAGATTTATCTGCCAGCCTTCAAGGCCGCCGTAGAGAAGGGCAAGACATGGGCCATCATGGGTGCTTACAACCTGTACAAGGATGAGCACAACTGCCACAACCAGTGGACACTCAATAAGATACTGAAGGGCGACTGGAAGTTTGACGGCGTAGTGGTGAGCGACTGGGGTGGAGCCCACAATACCGACCAATCCGTAAAGAATGGGCTTGACATGGAGTTTGGCTCCTGGACCAACGGACTCTCTTGGGGAGCCAGCAATGCCTACGACAATTACTATCTCGCCACACCTTATATAAAAGGTATACAAGAGGGCAAATATTCTACCAAGGAGCTGGATGAGAAAGTGCGCCGCGTATTGCGCCTCTTCTATCGTACCACGATGAATCCTAACAAGCCTCACGGATTCCTCTGCTCCGACCAGCATTATGCCACAGCCAAGCTGATAGCCGAAGAGGGCATCGTACTCTTGCAAAACAAGAAGAACGTACTGCCTATCGACATGAAGAAGGCTAAGAAGGTGCTCGTGGTGGGCGAGAATGCCATCAAGATGATGACCGTGGGCGGCGGTAGTTCTTCGCTCAAGGTGCAGAAGGAGATTTCTCCTCTCGATGGCTTAAAGGCTCGACTCAGCAAGGAGGGCATCAGCGTGGACTATGCCCGTGGATATGTGGGAGATGTAACAGGCGACTATAATGGTGTGACCACCGGACAGAACCTGAAGGATGAGCGCCCAGAGGCAGAGCTAATAGCCGAGGCAGTGAAGAAAGCCAAGGATGCCGACTATGTGGTGATGTTTGGCGGACTGAACAAGAGCGACTACCAGGACTGCGAGGGTCACGACCGCAAACAGTATGAATTGCCTTACGCCCAAAACAAACTCATTGAGGCTTTGGCAAAAGCTAACAAGAATTTCATCTACGTCAATATCTCAGGCAATGCCGTGGCTATGCCTTGGAAGGAGCAGGTTCCTGCCATCGTTCAGGGCTGGTTTATCGGCTCGGAGAGTGGCGAGGCATTGGCAAGCATCCTCAGTGGCGATGCCAATCCTAGCGGAAAGATGCCATTCACCTGGTATGAATCACTGAAGCAAGTGGGTGCCCATGCCCTAGACACTTATCCTGGCACATGGCGCAAGGAAGGTGGCGACAAGACCGAGGGCAACATCATCGATGAAGAATACAAAGAGGGTATCTACGTGGGGTATCGCTGGATCGACAAGCAGCAACAGAAGCCTTCCTTCAGCTTTGGTCATGGACTGAGCTACACCCAGTTCCAACTGAGCAATCTACGCAGCGACAAGGCTCAGATGAATGCAGATGGCAGCATCACATTCACCGTCAATGTGAAGAATGTGGGCAAGCGAGCTGGTGCCGAGGTGGTACAGCTCTACATCCACGACGTGAAGTCATCCATTGACCGTCCTTACAAGGAGCTGAAGGGATTCAAAAAGGTATACTTGCAGCCTGGCGAGAGCAAGGATGTGAACATCACCATCCAGAAGGATGCCCTGAGCTACTATGACGAAGCCACTGCATCTTGGAAGGCAGAGGCAGGACAATTTGAGGCGCTCGTAGGTAATGCCGCAGATAACCTGAAGCTCAAGAAAGCATTTGAACTGAAATAAAAAAACTCCGTGTAATCTGTGCCTAATATTTTTAGAGGAACGGATTACACGGAATTTTCATTTATATTCCGAACAGAATTCTTAATTATTAATTCTTAATTACTTCATTCCTATCATCTTCACTTTATTCTCAAATTCCTCCCTATCGCAGAGGACACCATTCTTTACCTTGGCTCTATAATTATAGATAGTATTCACTGAATAGTGCAAGAACTCGGCTATCTTGGAGCTATCCTCTATGCCCAGACGGATGAGAGCGAAGATGCGAATGGTGGTAGAGAGCTTGCGGTCATCCTCTAGCACGATGCGCTCCTCTGGCTTCAAGAGAGCATTGAATTCCTCCACAAAGTTAGGGAAGAGCTTGAGGAAGGCTGAGTCGAAATGGTCGTATAGCTCGCCCACATACTCATGGTCGGTCTGCATCATGGTGAGCAACTTGGTGAGCTCACGTGCCTTCACCAGTTTGATGACTCGCTTGCGCATGGTCTCTATCTTATCCACGTATACGGCGCAGAGACGCAGGAATCTGCCTATATACACCTCCTTCATCTTATTGCTCTCGTTCAGATCCTCGTTCACCTGGTTCAAGCTCTCGTTGGCAGCATTGAGCTGCTCATTGGCGGCATTGAGTTGCTGCACAGCCTTCTCCAGTCTCTCGTTGGCATTCTGAAGTTCTCGGTTGGTGAGTTTCTGCTTATGGTGGGCAGCTGCTATGCGCTGGCGCTGCTTGTTCACATAGAAGAGCAAGCCCAGTACCAAGAGCACCAGCAAGACGGTCCAACAGATGGCTATCTTCAGATTGCGATTGGTGGTGGCAAGCTGCTTCTGATAACTTTCCTCTATAGTGGTGAGCACAGGCATAATCTGACGGCTGCGGATAGGCGTATTGAAGATGGTGGCAGACTGCCAGGCAAACTTGATGTAGTCGTAAGAGCGAGCCAACTGCTGCTCATTAGCCTTAGCAGCCACACCCAGCAGATTGGCTAGTTCCCAGAGCGAACCTTGGTCCATCACAGCCAACTTCACATCGCTGATAGCTGAAAGGAGGAGATAATGACAGGCATCTTCTGTCCGATTGTACACCTTATAGATAATGGCACGATAAAAAGTAACGATGGCATACTCGTGAGACCCTGGTACAGCGAGTGCCAATCGCTTATCGTTAATTTTCAGAGCTTCCTTCATATTGCCACTTTCACGCAGTCTAGTTTCCTGGAGTTGCAGATAGCGGTCGTCTGTGGGCTGTAGCAGGCTTTCTGCCATCTGGATATAGCCCTCATATTTCTCACGATAATACTTTCTAAGGAAATCTACGTTGGCATAATAGGTCATCTCGCCATAGAGATGCTGATAAGCCCAGTAGTAATTGCGCAGTCCGGCGGAGTCCAGCTGCTGAGGGTCGATGGTCTTGAGTACGTTGTAAGATTCGGCATAATCGCCCGTGGTGGATTCCTGAAAGGCGAGCAGAGCCTTGGCATTGCCCTCCTGTTGTGGATTGCCACTCTTATGGGCTATGTCGATGCATCGGTTGATATACTTCATGGCTAGGTCGTTCTTGTAGGAGCGATATTCCACGAAGAGCGCATAGGCCAGGTCATACTGAGCCTTAGGGGAGCGAGCCTTCTTCAGCTTGCCCTCCAGCTGGGCTATGCGCACCTCTCTCTGCTTCACATACTGAGCTGTCTGGGCAATGGCATTGTCCAGACTATCGTAGAGAGCCTCGGTCTCCTTGTTTTCGCCTGCTCTGAGGGCATTTTCGCTAGCCAGCAGTGCAGGTGCCAAGAGCAGCATGCACATGAGGCATATCATTTTCATTGCTTTAATCATAGAATATTATCTTGGTTTTCAAATGTTCTTAATTGTTTATCGGATGCAAAAGTAATAAATAATATCGAAATTGCCAAACTTCCGTAGATAGAAATCAAGAAAATCTTTCATTTTGAGTCCACTTTTTCTAGAGATGCATTTTTCCTTAAATATCTAGCTAGCAGAAGCATCGTCTTTTCTCCCCTCCACTTTTCCCCACATTTTAACACTTCACATCACCAACTTATCGAAAATATTAGTATCTTTGCAAAGAATTAGGAATAAACAATAACATATATAATAAGGTATGAAGAAAAAGACAATCTTAGCAACACTCGTGGTAGCTATGCTGACGATAAGTCCGGCTATGGCTACGAAAATCAAGCCAATGAAGGAATTCGTGGACGAACTGATGGCGAAGATGACCCTGCAGGAGAAGATAGGACAGCTGAACCTGATGGTGGCTGGCGACATCACTACCGGCGGAGCACTCAACACCCAAGTGGGCGGCGACATAGCAGCAGGCAATATGGGTGGTGTGTTCAACATCAAGGGCATCGACAAGATCAAGGCATTGCAAGACATCGCCATCAAGAAGAGCCGACTGGGCATACCATTGCTCGTGGGTATGGACGTGATTCATGGTTATGAGACCATGTTCCCTATCCCTCTCGCCCTCTCCTGCTCTTGGGACACCGAGGCTATGAAGCAGGTGGGCGCCGTATCTGCCAAGGAAGCTACTGCCGATGGTATCAACTGGACTTTCTCACCTATGGTAGACGTGGCTCTCGATGCCCGTTGGGGACGCATCTCCGAAGGCAATGGCGAGGATCCATACCTAAGTGGCATCCTGGGAGCAGCCATGACCCAGGGATACCAGGGCGAAACCGCCTCCAAAATGTGGGCAGAGGGCACAGGATACATCGCCGAGAGCAACAAGATGATGGCTTGCCTCAAGCACTTCGCACTATATGGAGCCGTGGAGAGCGGCAAGGAATATAACACCACCGACATGAGTCGCGTGCGCATGTTCAATCAGTATCTGCCTCCATATGAAGCTGTGGTGAAGGCAGGCGTAGGCAGCGTGATGTCATCTTTCAATCTCATCGACTACGTGCCAGCCACCGCCAACCGATGGATGATGACCGATGTATTGAGAAATCGATGGGGATTTCAGGGACTCTTGGTAACCGATTACGCCAGCATAGCAGAGATATTGAGCCACGGCACAGCCCTAGACCTGAAGCAGGCTGGCGAACAAGCCC
>OQWM01002390.1_pt1 | contig 12746 bp, 9 predicted proteins | sample 1691531 | NCBI WGS metagenome assembly OQWM01 (sample SAMN03418257, study PRJEB22391) | human gut metagenome | biome: human-gut; feature: organic feature; material: feces | host: Homo sapiens | place: Tanzania | collected 2013-01 | reverse complement strand
GATGCCAGCCTGGGCATCGGCTTGACATGCGGCTGTCCGTCCCGCTTGCCGCGTGCCTTGATGGTGAAGTCGTGCCCGCCTGCCAGATGCAGCGTGGCCTCGGTGAAGAGCGGGGTGCCGATGACGTACTCGGCCGAGCCTGCGTTGAAGGGATAGAAGCCCAGCGAGGAGAAGATGTACCAGGCCGACATCTGTCCGCAGTCGTCGTTGCCCGCGTATCCGCAAGGTACACGGTGTGGTGGCTCGGCTCGTTGCCGTGGGCATATTGCCCGATGAAGCCGCTGGCGTTGCCGTTGCGCTCGCCGCTGGTGGCCGTCAGCGTGAAGTTCTCGTCCAGTTTCTTGAGGAAAGCCTCGCGCCCGCCCATCAGGCTGATAAGCCCCTGCGGGTCCTGTGGCACAAACCACATGTACTGCCAGGCGTTGCCCTCGATGAAGCACGGTTGCTCGTAGCTGAGCGGGTCAAAGGGCTCTATCCAGCGGCCCTGGTCGTCCTTGGGGCGGAAGAAGCCCGTGTGCGGGTCGTAGAGGTTCTTGTAGAACATGGCCCTGCGGGCGAACCGCTCGTAGTCGTCCATGTGCCCCAGCCGCTTGGCCACCTGCGCCACGCACCAGTCGTCGAAGGCCTGCTCCAGGGTGATGCTCACGCTGGTGCCCTGCAGGTTCTGCGGCATGTAGCCATACTTTTCCCACAGGCCAAAGGGACTGTTGGCATGGGGGCGCGTGCTGCTCTCCACCATGGCGCGGTAGGTGGCTTCCTGGTCGATGCCGGGCAGTCCTGCCAGGATGGCGTCGGAGAGCACCGGGATGGCGTGGTTGCCTATCATGCAGTAGTTCTCCTGTCCCCACAGGTCCCAGATGGGGAGGTATCCGTAGGACTGCTGGTGCCGCACCATGTCGCGCACAAACTGGGCAGCCACGTCGGGGCAGAGCAGCGTGTAGAGCGGGTGTGCCGCGCGGAAGGTGTCCCACAGGCTGAAGGTGCTGTGGTACTGCTCGCCCTGGGGCATCTGGCACACCTCATAGTTGGTGTTGCGGTAGCGGCCGTCCACGTCGCTGATGACGTTTGGCTGCATCAGCACATGGTACAGGCCGGTGTAGAAGATGGTCTTCTGCTCGTCGGTGCCCTGGATGTCGATGCGCCCCAGTTCGCGCTCCCAGGCATCGTGCGCCAGGGTCACATAGTGGTCGAAGTCCCACGACTGCGCCTCGGCCAGCATGTTCTGCCTGGCCCCCTTGCTGTCCACGGCCGAGATGGACACCTTCACCGTGAGTGGCTGTGCGCTCTCCCCGTCAAACTGCAGCAGGGCCTTCAGCGCGCGCCCGTTCATCACGTCCACATCGTCGAGCAGCCTCTGGCCGTCCATCATCACCCTGCCCGTGATGGGCTGCGAGAACTCGGCACGGAAATATACGTGCCGCAGCTTGGCCCATCCCGTCATGATGCGGTAGCCCTCGATGGTCGTGCTGTCCACCACGCGCATCTGGCTCTGCAGGATATTGTAGCCGCGCTTCCCTATGTAGTAGGCATCGTCGCCACGGTAGGTGCTGCGGTTCAGGTCGAGGATGACCTGCCGCCTGGCTCCCTGGGGGTAGGTGTAGCGGTGTATGCCCGCATGCACCGTGGCCGACAGTTCGGCCCTCACGCCGCTCTCCCGCAGCAGCACCGAGTAGAAGCCTGGCTTGGCCACCTCCTCGTCGTGCGAGAAGTGCTGCGGGAACTCCCCCCGGGCCAGCATGCCGGTGCTCACCTCGCCTGTCCACGGCATCAGGCTTACGTCGATGAGGTCGGTACACCCTGTGCCGCTCAGGTGCGTGTGTGTGAAGCCGTATATCTGGTCCTTGTCATAGTCATACCCGCAGCAGGGGTCCCACGTCACCATCTGCTCGGTCTCGGGGCTCAGCTGCACCATGCCCTGCGGCATGGTGGGACCTGGGAAGGTGCTGCCACTCAGGGCACCCGTGGAGTCGGTCTGCGTGCCGATGAGCGGGTTCACATATTGGGTGTAGTCTGTTGCTTGTGCGGCCAGGGCAAGGAGCATGGCCATGGGGAATAGAAGTCTCCGTCTCATGTGAATAAAGTGTAAAAGTCAATTTGAACGTCCTGCAAAGTTCGTCAATTCTTTTGTCCCCTGCAAAAGAAGTGGTAATTTTGTGGTCTATGAAGCATTGCCGCCCTTACCTCATCACGCTCCTCGCGTGCCTCCTGCTGCCCATGATGGCCAGTGGGGGCGCGGCGCATGGCCTGGCGCAGGCCGCCGCGCAGGCTCCCGCAGCGGCATGCGCCGGCCAGGACAGCACGGTGCGTGACACCCTGCAGGCCGACACTCTGCGCGAGGTGGTGGTACGCCCCGACTCGGTGCTGCCCGTTGTGCGGGTTCTGGAAAAGACGGTGGGGCGCAGCCGCGGCCCTCGGTCCGTGTCGCTGGGCGACGTCATCGAGAAGGTGGCACCGGACAAGATGCTGCACCCCTTTGCCATCAAGCAACGCAAGTCGGAGCGAAGGAAGAAGAAGATGCGCCGCGTGCTGGAGAACTATGACAGGCAGAAGACATTCAACGAACTGCTTGATGAGGCCGTCAAGCGTCAGCAGATGGAGGACGAACGCGCCAAACGCGAGGCAGAAAGGGGCTACTGAGCCGCGCGCCTGCATCCCCCGCGTCAGATATTTGCCTCATTCGCCGAAAAGCCGTAATTTTGCAGACGCAACATTTATACATTATTATATATACACATAAGACAACGATGACAGACCAGATAGTGAAGGCCGTGGAGGCCGGTATAATGGAGATGTATGGGCAGAGCGCGCCACAGGGCTCTGTGGTTCTGCAGGAGACACGCGAGGGATTCGAGGGTGAGCTCACACTGGTGGTGTTCCCCTTCCTGCGCATCAGCCGCAAGAAGCCAGAGGACACCGCCCAGGACCTGGGCCAGTATCTGGTGGCCAACCTCCCTGGTGTGGTGCGTGGGTTCAATGTGGTGAAGGGATTCCTCAACCTCAGTATCCAGCCCGCCTGTTGGATAAGCCTGCTGCAGGATATCTGGCACAATCCCCGCTATGGCTTCACTCCTGTCACCGAGTCATCGCCCCTGGTGATGATAGAGTATAGCAGCCCCAATACCAACAAGCCCCTTCATCTGGGCCACGTGAGGAACAACCTTCTGGGTTGGGCCTTGGCAAACATCATGGAGGCCAACGGTAACAAGGTGGTGAAGACCAATATCGTGAACGACCGAGGCATACACATCTGCAAGAGCATGCTGGCCTGGCTGCGCTGGGGAAACGGCGAGACACCCCAGTCGAGCGGCAAGAAGGGCGACCATCTCATCGGTGACTACTACGTGGCATTCGACAAGCATTACCGCGAAGAGGTGAAGGAACTCAAAGCCCAGTACATGGCCGGAGGCATGGCAGAGGAGCAGGCCGAGGAAAAGGCCAAGCAGGAGGCACCGCTCATCCGCGAAGCACACGAGATGCTGGTGAAGTGGGAGCAGGGCGATGCCGAGGTGCGCGCACTCTGGAAGAAGATGAACGAGTGGGTGTATGAGGGCTTCGACGAGACCTACAAGGCATTGGGCGTGTCTTTTGACAAGATATACTACGAAAGCCAGACCTACCTCGAAGGTAAGGAGAAGGTGGAGGAGGGACTCCGGAAAGGCTTCTTCTACCGCCGTCCCGACGGCTCTGTGTGGGCCGACCTCACCAAGGAGGGACTCGACGAGAAGCTCTTGCTGCGCTCCGACGGTACCAGCGTGTATATGACCCAGGACATTGGCACAGCCAAGCTGCGCTTCCAGGACTTCCCCATCGACAAGATGATCTACGTGGTGGGAAACGAACAGAACTACCACTTCCAGGTGCTCTCTATCCTGCTTGACAAGCTTGGCTTCAAGTGGGGAAAGGACCTCGTGCACTTCTCCTACGGCATGGTGGAGCTGCCCAACGGCAAGATGAAGAGCCGCGAAGGCACCGTGGTGGATGCCGACGACCTCATCGAGAGCATGGTGGAGAACGCCGCACAGATGAGCGCAGACAAGGTGAACCGCCTGGAGAACATCACGCCCGAGGAGGCTCACGAGATAGCACGTCGTGTGGGACTGGGTGCACTCAAGTACTTCATACTGAAGGTGGATGCCCGCAAGAATATGCTCTTCAATCCCGAAGAGAGCATCGACTTCAATGGCAACACTGGTCCTTTCATCCAGTATACCTATGCTCGTATCCACCTTCAGTATGAAGTACTTAAGTGCCCTGAGCGTGCTGCGCGAGCCTGACCAGGACAAGAAGGTGTTCCGTCTGGCCCTCTCGGCTGCCGTGAGCCAGGTGGTGAAGAATGGTATGGGTCTGCTGGGCATCGAGGTGCCCGAGCGCATGTAATCCGCTCTCCGCTCCAATCAACAGCATCGGATGGCAGGCAAGAACAAGTTCTATGTCGTGTGGGTAGGCGTCTCCCCGGGTATTTTCACCACGTGGGAGGAATGCCTGCAACACGTCAAGGGGTACAAGGGAGCACGCTACAAGTCCTTTGCCACACGTGCTGAGGCAGAGCGTGCACTGGCCTCCCCCGAGGACTATCAGACACCTGCCGCTGTGCGCAAAGCACCGTCTGCCCCCAAGGCATTGCCCGAGAATATCGACTACAATGCCATTGCGGTGGATGCCGCATGCAGCGGCAACCCCGGTCCCATGGAGTATCAGGGGGTGTATCTGGGCAATAACCAGCAACTCTTCCACTATGGACCCGTGCACGGAACCAATAACATCGGGGAGTTTCTGGCCATTGTCCATGCTCTTGCACTTATCTGCCAGAAGGGTTGGAACATGAAAATCTATAGCGACAGCCGCAATGCCATCAACTGGGTAAAGGGCGGCAAGTGCAAGACCAAGCTGGAGAGGAATGCCCGCACAGAGCCCCTCTACGCCCTGATTGCAAGGGCAGAGGAGTGGTTGCACCAGCATCCTCACCATGCACAAGTAATCAAGTGGGAGACCGCCCAGTGGGGTGAGATTCCCGCCGACTTCGGTCGGAAGTAACACACAAGCCTATCATGAGGGAATTCTTCCGTACAATGGGCGGCTACCTTGCCCGTTACAAACGTTTTATCGCCGGCACTTTTCTGATGAATGTGCTGGCTGCGTTCTTCAACGTATTCTCCTTCTCCATCCTTCTTCCCATACTGCAGATACTCTTCAAGGTCAATGACGAGCATTTCGCATTCATACCTTGGGGCACCGGGGGGTGGGGTGCATTTGTCGATGTAGCCAAGAACAATGGCTACTTCTACTCGCAGGAACTGATCGAACGCTACGGTCCATCCACCACCTTGCTGCTGCTCGGACTCGTGCTCTGCGTGCTCACCTTCTTCAAGACAGCCACTTACTTTGGCGGTTCGGCCATGCTCATGCCGCTGCGCACGGGTGTCATCCGTGACATCCGGGCCGATATCTACCGTAAGATCATCAGCCTGCCCCTGAGCTTCTTCTCTGATGAACGTAAGGGTGACATACTGACGCGCGTATCGACGGACGTCAATGAGGTGGATGCCAGTATAAGCAGCTCGCTCGATATGATAGTGAAGAACCCCATCTTCATAGTGGTCTATCTGGTGACGCTCATCTGCATCAGTTGGCAGCTTACGCTCTTCACGCTGCTCGTGGTACCCCTCCTGGCATGGGGTATAGGCTCTGTGGGCAGGAGGCTCAAGGCTCGTTCGCTGCTCATGCAATCGCGCTTGAGCGACAGTATGAGCCAGATAGAGGAGACTCTGGGAGGCCTGCGCATCATCAAGGCCTTCATTGCGGAGAAGAAGATGATGCGCCGTTTTACGGCCGTCAATGACGATTACAGGCGCATAGCCACCCGCGTGGCCATGCGACAGAGCGCCGCTCATCCTGTGAGCGAATTCCTTGGCACCGTGATGATTGCCATCGTGCTGTGGTTCGGCGGATGGCTTATCTTCACCGGAGCAAGCAGCATCGATGCCAATCTCTTCATCTATTATCTGGTCATCCTATACACTACCCTGCAGCCAGTCAAGGACTTGAGCAAGGCCGGTTATGCCATTCAGAAGGGTATGGCCAGCATGGAGCGCATAGAGAAGATACTGCATGCCGAGAATCCCATCAAGGAGGTGGAGCACCCTGTGCAGATAGCTGGCCTGAAGCGCGAGATATGCTTCCACGACGTGAGTTTCTGCTATCAGGACGACCGCGAAGTGATCTCCCACATCAATCTCACCATTCCTGTGGGCCGCAGCATAGCCCTTGTGGGGCAGTCGGGCAGCGGCAAGAGTACGCTGGTCGATCTCATTCCCCGCTATCATGACATACAGCAGGGCAGCATCACCATCGACGGTGTGGATATCCGCTCACTCTCCATCCATTCCCTGCGCAGCCTGATAGGCAATGTCAACCAGGAGGCTATCCTGTTCAATGATACCATCTTCAATAATATAGCCTTCGGCGTGGAAGGTGCCACGCAGGAGCAGGTGGAGGCCGCGGCACGCGTTGCCAACGCCCACGAATTCATTATGCAGACCGAATCGGGCTACCTGACCATGGTGGGCGACCGCGGTTGCCGGCTCAGCGGAGGCCAGCGTCAGCGCATCAGCATAGCGCGTGCCATACTGAAGAACCCGCCCATCCTTATCCTCGATGAGGCCACCAGCGCTCTCGACACTGAGAGTGAGCACCTGGTGCAGGAGGCTCTGGAGCGCCTGATGAAGAGCCGCACCACCATCAGCATCGCGCATCGCCTGAGCACCATACGCAATTCCGACGAGATATATGTGCTGCACGAGGGACGTATCGTGGAGCATGGTACGCACGACGAACTGCTTGCATTGGGCGGATATTACAAGCGCCTCACCGAGTTGCAGCAGCTCTGAGCCACTTCGCATCAAGATTACTTTGTGATGAAACAGCATTTGCATTTCCTGGAGATACTCTTCTGCCACCTCCTGCTGGTCTTTCTGGTGGGCAGGTTAGGCTTCATCGTCTATAATCGTCATATCGAGGCACTCTCGCTGGGCGACATTTTCGGAGCCTGTCATATGGGCTTGCTGGCCCACGACTTCTCGGTGGCGGCTCTGTTCCTGTTGCCTGTGGCGCTGCTTGCATTCGTTGCCTCGCGCCGTCCGGGCTTGCCCCTGCGCGCTGTGCTTGCTCCTTATTATATTATAGCAGGCTTCTGTGTGGCAGCCATCATCGTGGCCGATGCGGTCATGTATGAGTTCTGGCAATTCAAGCTCAGCGCTGTGGTGCTCAGTTATGCAGCCTCTCCCGAGGGCGCTTCCAACAGCGTGAGCCCCTGGTTCCTCATCTCTCGTGTCATTACCGCAGTGCTCATGGTGCTGTGGGTGGTGGTGCCTTGTGTGATGCTCACACCGCGTCGCTTGCCGCAGTCGGCCGTATGGCAGGGCTGGATGCGCAACATGCTGATTATCGTGGGAGCCTTCTCCGCCATCAGTCTGGCCTGCACGCATGTGGGCGACAGCTACAGTGAGGGGAAGAGCCTGTTCCGCAATCATGCATCCGTCAATCCCGTATATGCCTTTGTCTCCTCCTTTCCCTGGACCACCGAACCAGCCCGCCGCTTCGATTATCTGAGCGAGGAGGAGCGTGCCAAGACCTTTGACGGCCTTTATCCACAGGATACCGAGGATATTCAGGACACCCTGCTTCGCACCGGGCGCCCTAATGTGCTCGTCGTGCTGATAGAGAGCTTCGGAGGTCGCTTCATAGAGGAACTGGACGGCCTGCCTGATGTGGCGCCCAACTGGAGCCGCCTCATTCCCCAAGGCATCTTCTGGGACAACTACTACAGTTGCAGTTTCCGCACCGACCGAGGCACTGTGAGCACCTATAGCGGCATGCTTGCCTACCCCGATGTGTGCCTTATGAAGGAGACTTGGCTGCACCCGCACTTGCCATCGCTGGCGCATAGTCTGGCCCGTGAAGGCTACAGCACCACCTACCTCTATCCCGGTGCGATGACCAACATGGGCAAGCACGACTACCTGCAGAACATGGGTTTCGAGGAGCTGATGGACAACTCCGCTTTCACTCCCGACGAGATGAACAGCACCTGGGGAGCCAATGACAGCACTTCGGCAATGAAGACCTTCCACCGTATCGCCCGCCGTGATACGGCCAGCCAATGGTTTATGGCCTATCAGACTGTGTCGAGCCATGAGCCTTGGAAGGTGCCTTACCACCGCCTGGAGGACGAGAAGCTCAATGCCTTTGCCTATACCGACCACTGCCTGGGGCAGTTGATAGACAGCCTGCAGACTCTTCCCCAGTGGGACAACATGCTGGTCATCATGATACCCGACCACGGTTTCCTCTACAAGCAAAGCTATGAGGATCCCGAGTTCTTCCATTCACCTATGCTCTGGCTGGGCGGTGCCATTCGTGAGCCACGCCGCATGAGCGTACTGATGAATCAGAGCGACCTGGCTGCCACACTGCTCAGCCAGATGGGTGTACCGCACCAGGATTATCCCTGGAGCCGCAATGTGCTCAGCCGCAACTACGTCAACCCCTTTGTGTATAGCGACTTCCCTGCCGGTATCATGTGGAAGGACCACATCGGTGTGTCGCTCTTCGACATCACTGCCAACAGCCTGGTAACCGATGAGGGAGCTGGTGGCGAGGAACGTGTACGCAAGGCAAAGGCGGTGTTGCAGACCAGTTACGACTGGCTCTCGGTGCAGAAGCACGAGGCAGGCAAGGTACCTGCCCAGCAGTGAAATTCCATTCCTAAATCCCAGAAAACATGTCACGTATCCTGTATCTGCTGCGCTTGTGGCTCAGCCTGCTCCTCCTCTTTGCCCTGGGCAAGATGGTGTTTCTGATGTACAATGCCGATGTTTCGCCCTTTGGATGTGCCGATGCCTGGCAGGTGTGGTGGCATGGGCTTACCATGGATATCAGTACGGCGGGATATGTGACCGCCCTGCCTCTGCTGCTTGCACTCGTATCGGTGTGGTGGCGCAACCTGCCTCTGCGATGGGTGCTTTGGCCCTACCTCACGGTGGTGGCTGTATTGCTGGCCGTCATCATAGGCGGTGATACGGTGCTCTATGAGTTCTGGAAGTTCAAGCTCAATGCCGCCATCTTCGGTTACATGCAGAATCCCGAGGGCGCCACCAGCAGTGTCAGCCCCCTGTTCATCATTACCCGTGTGGGCGGCATACTGCTTTTGGCGGTGCTGGCAGGATGGTTGCTCCTGCGCCGCACGCCCAAGCACTTCCCCGCTGTGCGCCGCAGACTGGTGCACACATTGCTGCTCATCCTGTGTGGCGGCGCACTCTTCGTGGGCATACGAGGCGGTGTGCAGCAGGGAGTGATGAATGTGGGTGTAGCCTATTACAGCCCTTCGCTCTTCCTCAATCATGCTGCCGTGAACCCCGCATTCAGCCTGCTCTCTTCGTTGAGCAAGACCAAGGACTTCGGCGGACAGTTCAACTGGCAGGACGACAAGTCGCTGGCCCGGTCCTTCGAGGGACTTTACCCCGGTGAGACAGAAGATATCCAGGATACCCTCTTGCGGGTGAAGCGCCCCAATGTGCTGGTTGTCCTGATGGAGAGTTTCGGCAGCAAGTTCGTGCACGAGCTGGGAGGATTGCCCGATGTGGCTCCTGGCATGAGCCGCCTGATACCCCAGAGCATCTTCTGGACCCACTTCTATTCCAACAGTTTCCGCACCGACCGTGGTACGGTGAGCGCCTTCAGCGGGTGGGTGAGCTATCCCACCGTGAGCCTGATGCGCCTTCCCGAGAAGCTCAATCACCTGCCCTCGCTGGCCCGCAGCCTGCAGCGCGAGGGCTACCATACGGGTTACCTCTACGGCGGAGACATCACCATCATGAACAAGAAAGGCTATCTGGTGGCCACGGGCTACCGTCAGCTCACCAGCGCAGCCGACTTCCCCAAGCGTGAGACCAGCGAGAGCAAGTGGGGAGCCAACGATAGTGTGACCGCACGCCGCACTTATGAGATGATAGCAGGCGGACAGATGCCCGAGCCTTGGCACATGACCTTCCAGACGCTCTCCAGCCATGAACCCTTCGAGGTGCCTTACCACAGGCTCAGCGACAAGAAGCTCAATGCCTTTGCCTTCACTGACCATTGCGTGACAACGCTCATCGACAGCCTGCGCAACACCCCTCAGTGGGACAATCTGCTGGTCATCCTCATCCCCGACCACGGCTTCCTCTACGATCTCACCTATGAGTCGCCCGAGTTCTTCCACGCTCCCATGCTGTGGTTGGGCGGTGCCATTCGTGAGCCTCGCCGTATGGAGGTGCTGATGAACCAGAGCGACCTGGCCGCCACACTGCTCAGCCAGATGGGTATCAGCCACACCGATTTCCCCTGGAGCCGCAATGTGTTGAGCCGTAATTATCGTTATCCCTTTGCCTACAGTTCCTTCCCCAGCGGCATCCTCTTTGCTGACAGCACCGGTGTGAGTGTGTTCGACATCACCAGCCGCAAGCCTATCACCGAGCAGCCATCCCCCTCGCCCGACCGCATCCACAAGGCCAAGACCATTCTGCAGATGAGTTACGACCGCCTGGAGCAACTGCGATAAGGCAGCAGGAGACTGTGTCCCCCAGGGGGAATGGAAAGCGTGAATAGAAATTCGGAAAAAGCTGTGCGGTGCCGTTCATCGCGCAGCTTTTTCGTTTGCTGCGGCATGACGGACGGCCGACTGTGGCTTGCAGTCAATGGTGAACGGTGAAGCCCCCGAAAAGGCAGTGCGCTACGATGCTTGATGCAGCGTGCTGCGATGACCGGTGCAGCGCGCTGCGATGGCCGGTGCAGCGCACTGCATCTTCTGCCCCGTCTTTCTGCCCCCGGCCTCCTGCCGCCTTGCCCTCCGCTTTCTATGGGAGAGAAAAGTCCTCTCCATGGAAGCGTAACTTCTTCCCCAAGGGACAGGGTGGCTTCCTGTATAGTTCTGTGGTGGTTTTTCTGTAGGAGTGAAACACATTTCCCGTTGGGCTGGAAATTCTCTTCTATAAGCAAGAACCCCATTCTCCATGGGGCTGCGTCATCTTCTTCATACGACAGAAGGACGGTTGGGAGCAAGGTCTTCATGGCTTCCCCGATGGCATGACGGAAGCCGGGCTTCGCGTAGAAGCCTATATATATAATGTATAGGAGAGGGGGTGGAACTGTGCTCCTACAGCATGCGCCTCCGCTTGGGGGAAGGGTGGGAGCAGTTTCTGCCTACAGTGCAGGAGCGTCTTGCGGGGTGGTGCTGGGCGTTCCGCCTGCCACCGACGGCCAGCCATCCTGGTCCCAGAGCAAGCGGTCGAGCAGGAGCACACGGCCCTTGGAGGGGTCTTGAGCATCGAAGGCGTGGTAGAGCAACCACGTCTGTCCTTTCTTGTCAGTGATTATCTCGCTGTTGTGACCCGGACCGCGCCAGCGGTCGTTGCCCTTTATGACCGTCTCGTAATGATTGTCCAGCATGCGTCCTCCCTGCCTATCTACATATGGGCCAGCCAGCCGGCATGAGCGTCCCACCACGGTGCGGTAGGTGCTTCGCTCGCCTTCGCAGCATGTGCCTACGCTGGCAAACAGGTAATAATATCCGCCCCGCTTGAAAATCATGGCTCCTTCGAAGGCCTTGCCTGCCAGCTGGGTCAACTCGTTGGGGCGCTTCAGCTGCTTGCCGTCCTTGCTCAGCTGCCCCATGTAGAGTCCGCTGAAGCTGCCCCACACAAGGTATTTCCGGCGTCCTTCCTCCACATAGCAGGGGTCGATGCTGTTCTGTACTCCAATCTCTGTACTGCGGAACATGCGTCCACAGTCGGTAAAGTGTGTGGGTGAAGTGCCTTCTGCCACTCCCAGGCCCGTGCGTGTCTCATTGCCCCAAAAGGCTGATGCGTAATACACCAGATACCTGTCCTTCTTCACCCGGCTTACGTCGAGAGCCCACAGACTGAAGCGCATGGGGTGCTGCTTGCCGTTCTTGTCGGTCCGCACAGAGTCGTTCCATGTGGGACGCTCCAGCGCTACACCCTCGTCGGTCCAGTGCACCAGGTCGGTGCTCTTGCGGCAGGTACCGCCTGTGCCATAGGCATAGAAGGTGCCGTCAGGCGCCTGCACCACGGTGGGGTCGGGCGTGTTTTGGTCAAAGACAGGGTTTGTGTATTTCTGCTGAGCCTGGAGCGATGCCAGTGAGAGTGTGCCGAGCAGTGCGGCAAGGAGTCTTTTGCACATGAGGTATGGTTTATGAATTTCCCCACGAAGTTACTCATAATTTTCCACATGGCATGGTGGCAGGTGCGGGAAAATGGCTAACTTTGCCTTGGAAGGCCGCTTCCGGCCCCATTATAAACCCAAAGGAAGAGATGAAACGGCAATATGACTATCTGATTGTAGGCTCCGGACTGATGGGAGCCACCTTTGCCCATCTGGCCACCCAGGCAGGCAAGCGCTGTCTGGTGGTGGAGCGCAGGCAGCACACAGGCGGCAATATCCATTGCGAGCAGATGGCTGGCATCAATGTGCATCAGTATGGAGCGCACATCCTGCACACGGCTGACGAGCGCGTGTGGCGGTTTGTCAACCGCCTGGCACCCTGCAACCGCTACACCAACAGTCCTGTGGCCAACTGGCGGGGACAGCTCTACAACCTTCCCTTCAATATGAACACGTTCGCCCGGATGTGGGGTGTGACCACTCCCGATGAGGCTCGCTCGCGCATCGAAGAGCAGCGGGCCGAAGTG
>OQWM01002389.1_pt1 | contig 12750 bp, 13 predicted proteins | sample 1691531 | NCBI WGS metagenome assembly OQWM01 (sample SAMN03418257, study PRJEB22391) | human gut metagenome | biome: human-gut; feature: organic feature; material: feces | host: Homo sapiens | place: Tanzania | collected 2013-01 | reverse complement strand
CTGCGATATCACCGGAGTAAACTTGTTCAATTTCTTCACGGTGGTTAGCATGCATTTGCAGGATACGACCGATACGCTCACGTTTACCTTTAGTGGAGTTATATACATAAGAACCAGCAGTCAAGGTACCGGAGTATACACGGAAGAATGCCAGCTTACCAACAAACGGGTCGGTAGCAATTTTGAATGCCAATGCGGAGAACGGAGCTTCGTCGCTGGACGGGCGCTCGTCTTCTTCGCCGGTTTCAGGGTTTACACCTTTGATGTTAGGAACATCGGTCGGTGCAGGCATGAATTGGATTACAGCGTCCAGCATCGGTTGAACGCCTTTGTTTTTGTAGGAAGAACCGCAGCAAACCGGAGTCATTTTGCAAGCGATGGTTGCTTTACGGATGCCAGCCATGATTTCTTCCTCAGTCAGCTCTTCGCCTTCGAGGTATTTCATCATCAGCTCGTCATCGGATTCAGCAACTGCTTCAACCAATGCTGCACGGTATTCGTCAGCTTTCTCTTTCATGTCAGCCGGAATTTCTACGAACTCTTCTTCTTTACCGAGTGCATCATCATAAACGATTGCTCTCATTTTGATCAGGTCGATCATGCCTTGGAAAGTATCTTCAAAGCCGATAGGCAATTGAATAGGTACTGCATTAGCATTCAGACGAGTCTTCATCATGTCAATTACACGATAGAAGTCTGCACCGGTAATATCCATTTTATTTACATATGCCATACGGGGTACATGGTATTTGTCAGCCTGACGCCATACGGTTTCGGACTGAGGCTCAACACCGCCCTTAGCACAGAAAACTGCAACGGAACCATCAAGTACACGCAGGGAGCGTTCAACTTCTACAGTGAAGTCAACGTGGCCCGGGGTATCAATGATGTTGATACGATGTTTATCGAATTGGTGCTCGGAACCTTCCCAGTAGCAGGTGGTTGCAGCAGAGGTGATGGTAATACCACGCTCTTGTTCCTGAACCATCCAGTCCATGGTAGCAGCACCTTCATGGGTTTCACCAATCTTATGTACTCTGCCGGTATAGAACAGAATACGTTCGGTGGTGGTGGTTTTACCAGCATCGATGTGAGCCATGATGCCGATATTTCTAGTTCTCTCAAGCGGAATTAATCTGCCCACTTCTTTATCCTCCTCAAATTAACTGAGACAGGTCATTACCAGCGGTAATGAGCAAATGCTTTGTTTGCTTCTGCCATCTTGTGGGTATCTTCGCGTTTCTTAACAGCTGCGCCAGTGCCATTGGAAGCGTCCATGATTTCACCAGCTACACGCTCGTACATGGTACGCTCACCACGCAGACGAGAGTAGTTTACCAGCCAACGGATACCCAGGGTGGTTTTGCGGTCAGCACGTACTTCAACAGGTACTTGGTAGTTTGCACCACCAACACGACGGGCACGAACTTCCAGCAGCGGCATTACGTTCTGCATAGCAGCATCGAACACTTCCAAAGGATCTTTGCCAGTCTTTGCGCGAACCAGGTCGAATGCATCGTATACAATACGTTCTGCAACGCCTTTTTTGCCGTCGAGCATAATTTTATTGATAAATCTAGTTAAAAGCTTAGAACCGTACACCGGATCCGGCAGTACGTCTCTTTTAGTTACAGGGCCTTTTCTCGGCATGTGTTTCCCTCCTTAGGATTAAATCATTCTTAATGTTTTCTTGAAATTATTTCTTTGCTTTAGCACGTTTTGCACCGTACTTGGAGCGAGATTGGTTGCGGTTAGCAACGCCTGCAGTATCAAGAGCACCACGAATGATATGGTAACGCACACCAGGAAGGTCCTTGACTCTTCCGCCTCTGATCAGAACAACACTGTGTTCCTGAAGATTATGGCCGATACCCGGGATATAAGCAGTAACTTCGATGCCGTTGGTCAAACGTACACGAGCTACTTTACGAAGTGCAGAGTTAGGTTTCTTCGGGGTAGTGGTGTAAACACGAGTGCAGACGCCACGTTTTTGCGGGCATTCTTTCAATGCCGGAGCAGTAGATTTGCTTTTCAGAACCTCTCTACCTTTACGAACCAATTGGTTAATTGTAGGCATATCGGCACCTCCTTTCCAAACAATTAGATTTTAATGATTATAAAAACTCGGCTCACGCCAAGCCCTTATCAGCTTTAAGTACCGCTGCCGCTGCTGCCTTGACGTTGATGTTGCAGGCTCTGCCGATTTCCAGCATCGTTTCTGTGTTTTCAACCGGTACTGAATTTTCCCGACACAGTTGCATCAGCCTGCCGGTAACTCTCTCGTCCGCATCACTTGCGATATAGACGACAGCGGCAACTTGTCTTACTACAGCTTTTTCTGTCTGCTTAACGCCTACAGTATGCTTTTCAGCTTGCTTTAAAGCTTCAAGTGCCATCATGTTACCTCCTTCATCGAGCGCATAGCTCTCCCGCGATACTTGTATATTGTAACATCTCATGCACAAGCTGTCAACACTTTTTAGCAACTTTTTTAAAAAATTTAGTAGTGCTTTCTGCCGTGTTAATGCGCTTCTTTCTTTACACGCAGCCAAGTGTTTCATTGACTTTTTCTTCATACATAAAGTACACTCAAGGAGTACTTTTTCAGCAAAGCTTTCACCTGAAATATCGCATAAAAAAAGAGCTGCCAATGCTTATGACAGCTCATATGTATATTATTTTGCAACGCCCGGGAAGGAAGAAACGTATTTGATTTTTATATCAGGAAAACTATCAACAAACTGAACTCTGAAATCTTCACCATACTCAACAAATTGCCACTCGCCTATATTATTGGGAAAACTTTGGACAACCTTTACTTTTAAATCAGGGAAGCTGTCGACAACCTTTACCTTAATATCAGGAAAACTGTCAACAATTTTCACTTTACCGCACAGCTTGATATTTTTATAGTAGCCTGCGCTGTTGATAGGAGTAGCAGCTCCCGCGATACAGGGAAATGCAGCAATCAGCAGCAGACTTAAGCAAAGAACAGTTTTTTTCAGCATTCCTCTTCCCCCTTTCGTTAAGGACGCTTTTATTTTACGTAAAATACACGGTTTGCTTTACGCGGAGCAGCCTGAGGCACAGGTCCGTCAGCATAACCGAGGATGCAGTGCCCTACGCCTTCATACTCTCCCTCAACGCCCCATTCCTTCAGCAGCTGTTTGCCTTCTTCGGAAGCAAATTCTTCCTTAGCACGGTTAATCCAGCAGCTGCCAAGTCCAACAGCATGAGCTGCCTGCATCAGGTTGCCCATGATAAGGCTTGCGTCATAAATAGCATTCTTGTTGCTCTTCGGTGCCAGCACAATCAAAACAACAGGAGCACCATAAAACGTATCACTCTTCGTACCCATGATAGCACGGTTCATCTGCGACAGCTTGTCACGCACCTCTTTATTCGTAACCGCAACAATAATCGAATCCTGCTCGCCATGACCGCTGGCAGCATAAAGACCGACTTCAATAACCTGGTCAATCAACTCCTGCGGCACCATGTCTGCCTTATATTTGCGAACGCTTCTGCGTTCCTTTAATGCTTGTAATTCTGCATTCACTTTATGTCAGCTCCTTATCGTTAATAAAATAAAATTTTAGGCTTTTACACTACACTAATTTATTCTTGCCTGCGCCGTTATTATCCTGCCGGGAAATGCAACAAAAATGTTAATTTCTCCGCAGCTTTACTTGTACAGCAGATAAGGCTTTACCTGCTGCTCAAAGGCCGCACATTCCTGCTGCCAACGCGCAAAAGCTTTTTCTGCTGCTTCGCCCTCACGCAGGCTGCTTTCGCCCAAAGCTATATCAAGCTTATAGCCCTTACTACCATAGCCACGCTCCGGCGTTTTAATCTGCTCAGGATATAGGCTTTTAAATGTAGAAAACAAAATATAATCCAGCTCAGGCAGATTAACTCTGCGTACATCAGTAAGATAAATTTCAACACCCTGCACCAGCTCATCTTGATAAGCGCCATAGCGCGGTGTAAAGCGCGCCGCCCTAAAAGCTACGCCTGCAAGCTGCCTTGCATCTAATGCTGCCTTCACTGCATCTGCATCAGCAAAGGGTGCTCCCACAAAGTAAAATGGCTTAGCTGTACCAACGCCAACAGATAAGTTACTGTCGCCACACACACCGGTAACACCATACAGCAGCGCTGTTTCCGGCGTAGGAATCAATGGTGACGTCTGCACCCAGGGCAAGCCTGTATCCTGCCACAGCTGTCTGCGATGCCAGCCCTTCATAGGTATAACTTTCAAATTACAGTCAATATGCTGCGTACTATTGATAAAGCTGGCAAATTCACCAATTGTCAGCCCATGGCGCAATGGTAGCTCATAAAGACCTATAAAGGTTTTATATTCAGGCTTGAGCACAGGTCCCTGGATTGTTCCGCCTAAAGGATTGGGGCGGTCCAAAACGATAACCTGCTTCTTTTCTTTGGCGCATTCTTCAATTATATACGCAAGCGAAGAAAAATATGTATAGTGACGAATGCCGACATCCTGAATATCAACGACCATTGCATCAATCTGCGCCAGCATTTCCGGTGTCGGCCTACGCGTTGCTCCATATAAGCTGTGCACCGGGATATGTTTATAGCTGTGGCTTGCAAAGGTTTCTCCTGCAGCTACAGCGCCAAAAAGACCATGCTCCGGCACAAACAACGCCGTAAGATTATATTTTTCCTGCAGCAAAGCCACACTGCTGCGTAGCCTGCTGTCCACACCGCTCTGATTCGTAAACAACCCTAACCTTTTTCCTGCAAGCTGCTCCTGCACAAACGGCTCATCAATGCGTTCAATCCCTAGTGTGACTCTGTTTTCTTTGGCTGCTGCTGTCATTGTCAACAGCATTATTAATAAACTGCATAATATGCCTATCAGCTTCTTCATGAAATCCCTCCCAAAACAACTACATATATATTTTAGCACATTTACCGCTCATATGATGGCAAAGTATGTTTCATTGTCAAGCAAGAAAGCAGACAGACCATTAGCGTAAAGTCTGCCTGCTTATCTTTAGATTATTTCTGTATTAAAATTTTTCAGATACGGACAAATTACTTAGCCTGCATTACAGCTTCTCGTCATATTCAGCAGCTTTAAAGCCAACAAGCACACCGCCGTCATAAATTACCAGCGGACGTTTCACAAGCATACCATCGCTCGCAAGCAGCTGCAGCTGCTCGTCCTCGCTCATTGTCGGCAGCTTGTCCTTCAGTCCCATCTGCTTATACAAAATGCCGCTGGTATTGAAGAAACGTTTCAGCGGCAGGCCGCTGGCTTCATGCCAGGTACGCAGCTCGTCAACCGTCGGATTGTCAGTCTTAATATCACGCACAGTAAAGCTCAGGCCCTTAGCCTGCAGATACTGCTCTGCCTTCTTACAGGTGGAGCATTTAGGGTAACAAACAAATAACATTTTTATACCTCCTTACTGCAGCTGCTGCAGCAAATAATCCTCTGCTGCCTTCAGCTGAACATCAACGGTAGCGTCATCTGGCAGCTCCACCTTCACATCAGGCTCAATGCCTACATTATGAATAGAAACACCGGACGGAGTATAATATTTCGCCACCGTAATTTTCACTGCAGTGTTATTGTCCAGGCGATATACAGACTGCACACTGCCCTTGCCAAAGGTTTTTACACCAAACAGCTTGCCGCTCTTGGTATCCTTAATTGCACCGGCAACAATTTCAGACGCGCTGGCACTGCCATGGTCGACAAGCACAGCCAAAGGATATTTTACCTTTTCCAGGCTTGATGTTTCTTCATACTTGTTGCCGTTTTTATCTATAACAGAAACAATCGGTCCCTTAGGCACCAGCATTTTGGCAACATCAACACCTGCATTCAAAATACCGCCAGGATTTTCACGCAAATCAAGTACTAAGGCCTGCATGCCCTGCTTTTCCAGCTCAGCATATTTTTTGGCAAAGTCATCACCAGTGTTTTCATTAAACATGGCAATTCTTATATAACCGATTTTGGTATTCGCCAGCAACTGTCCTGCAACAGACGGATTTTTGATTTCAGCTCGTACAACATTTACCTTACGCAGCTTTCCCTCTTTATCCTTGAGCTCCAGCGTGACTGTTGTTCCGTATTTACCGCGGATTTTATTGGCTACCTGCTCCATATTCATCTCACGCGTAGACTTATCATCAATAGCAGTAATAATATCACCGCTCTTAATGCCTGCCTTCGCACCAGGGTTATCTTCCAAAGCAGAAATAACTACATAGTCATTACCGCGCTTACCAAAAACAATACCAATGCCGCCAAAACTGCCAACTGTCATTTCGCTCAGCTGCTGAAAATCCTTCTTGTTCAGATAAACCGTATAAGGGTCGCCAACAGACTCTACCATGCCTTTAATTGCACCATCAAACAGCTGGTGATTGTCTACCTCGCCGTTATAATTGCGCTTCAAAAGCTTCATGGTGCGCAAAAAGCGCACTGATTCCGAAACACTGCCAGTCAACCTGTTTAACAGCACAGCTTCAGTTCCTACGATTGCTGCAGTAGTCAACACCGCTGTCAGCAGGCAGCAGGCTGCGAGCTGCCATCTTCTTTTTCCAAACAATTCTATTGCCTCCGTTTTCTGTCTATCATGGCAAATAATTTAACGGCTCTGTAAGCTCACCATGCAAACGCACCTCAAAATGACAGTGCGGACCGGTAGAATAACCGGTGCTGCCTGCATAAGCAACAACCGTGCCCTTGCTCACATATTGCCCCTCACCAACATTTAAAGCCGAATTATGAGCATACAAAGTAACAAGACCACCGCCATGGTCAATCATAATGCAGTTACCATAACCGCCCAGCCAGCCACTGTAAACTACAGTGCCGCTGTCAGCAGCATGAATCGGCGTTCCCGAATCAACGGCAATATCCATGCCGCTATGATACTTAGTCGTACCGAAAATCGGATGCGTTCTCCAGCCATAGTAGGAGGTAATCGGACCATTGCAAGGCCACATAAACTGACCTGTACCGCCTTGTCCTGCAGGTGCACCACCGCCACCTGCTTCCATATTACGCAGCATAGAGGCGATATTTTCCGAAATAGCCAACAGACGCTCATATTCCTCCTGGCTGGACTGTTCCTCCTCCTGTGCCTTGTAAAGCATATAGGCACGCTGCTCGCGCAGCTTATTGACCTTAGCCTTTTTAGCCTCCAGCTCAGTCTGCGTAGCCTTAATTTCCTTCATTTCAGCTGCCAGCTGCTCCTTACGGCTATTGATTTCCGCAGCATCCTGCTTCAGCTTTTCCAACAGCTCCAGGTCGCGGCTGATGATTTTCTGCAGCAAATACATGCGCGAGGAAAAATCACTGAAATCCTTGGCACCCAAAAGCACATCAAGATAATTGATCTGGCCGTTGATATAAATATCACGCAGACGCTTGCGGTAAATCAGCATCCGCTCCTGCATCTCCTGTTGCTTTTTTTCCAGCTTAGCCTGGTTATCATTGATTTTTCCCTGCAGAGCATCGCTTTTTTTCTGCAGATTATTTGCCTGTGCCTGCAGTTCGTTAAGACTGCCCATAACCTCACTCAGCTCCGCGCTGGCACTTTCAGCCTTCCTGCGCGCCTGCTCCTTGCGCGTCTGCATACGCTCCATACGCTGGCGCACATCGTTCAGCTCCGCACGCTTGTCGTCAGCAGTATCAGCAAAGCACAAAGCACTATAAATCGGCAGCACCGCCAACCACAAGGCCAGCAGCAAGCCGCCAAGCTTCTTTTTCTCCATCACATCTGCCTCCCTTAAACGCGCAAAAACTTACGCAAGGAGATATAGCTGCCCAAGGCACCGATACCGGTACCGGCTGCCAGCAAAAACATTGTTACATAAAACAATAAGGGAGATGTCGGCAGCAATGGCAAAAAGGCCAATGTAGCATGGATTCTTTCCAATAGACCGGCATAAATACTGTTAATACAAAGAGAAGCAATTACCGCACCGAAAAAGCCTAAGGTCATACCCTCCAGCAAAAACGGCCAACGGATAAACCAGTCGGTAGCACCAACATATTTCATAATAACAACTTCCTTGCGGCGGGCAAATACCGTCAGACGGATAGTATTAGAAATGATAAACAAAGTTGCCATAGCCAAAAAAACAACCAGGATGATGCCGCCAAAACGCAGTATTTTAGTCAGCGAGAATAAATGCTCCACAACCTCCTGACCGAATTTTGCTGTCTCCACCTTGGGCAGCTGTCCGATAGAAGGCGTAATCACCTTAATGCGCTCAGGATTATCAACCTGCACCTCAAAGGAATTAGGAAAGGGATTCTCCTTCCCCAGGCTGTTCAGCAGCTGCTCCTGATCGCCAAGACGTTCCTTGAAGCGAGCTAAGGCCTGCTGCTTGCTGACAGGTGTAACCTTTACCACTCCTGGCATCTTCTTCAGCTTCGCCTCTACTGCCTGCAGCTCCTCCGCCGAAGCACTGTCCTGCATGTAGACTGACACTTGTACCTGACTTTCCAGATACTGCGCCAAATTGTTGGTGTTGAGGAAAATCAAAAGAAACATCCCCAGCACTAACAGCGAAACTGCCACTGTTGAAATAGAAGCAAAGCTCATAAAGCCATTACGCCTGATGGATTTATAGGTTTCCTTGATAAAATATTCTTTTGTACTAAAGCTCATAGCCATATACCCCGCTTGCCTCATCACGTACGATCTTTCCGTCTTCAATGGCTATAACACGCTTGCCCATAGCATCAACTATTTCCTTATCATGAGTTGCCATGACAATCGTAGTTCCTTCAGCATTGATTTCCTTAAAGATTTCCATAATATCCCAGCTTGTTTCCGGGTCAAGGTTGCCTGTAGGTTCGTCAGCTATTACAAAAACGGGATCATTTACAATAGCGCGGGCAATGGCAATACGCTGCTGCTCGCCGCCGCTCAGCTCGTTAGGATAAGCATTACAGCGATGACGCAAACCAACAAGGTCTAATACATTAAGTACTCTGCGCTTGATTTTGCGGCGCGGAGTTTCGATTACCTCCATAGCAAAAGCCACGTTTTCATAAACAGTACGGTCCGGAAGCAGACGATAATCCTGGAATATAATTCCCAGCTGACGCCTCATATACGGAATCTCCTTGGGTGTCAGCGATAAAATATCCACGCCATTAACAAAAATGCTGCCCGTGGTCGGCAGAACCTCACGGAACAGCATTTTGATAAAGGTAGATTTACCAGCGCCGCTCGGTCCTACAACAAAGACGAATTCGCCTGGTTCAATATGAATATTGACTTTCTGCAAGGCAACAGAACCACCGGGGTATACCTTGCTTACATCAGTCATTTTCAGCACTACCTTCAGTCTCCTCTCAATTTAATAAATCAAAGGCCTCCTTCGCATTCAAAAAAGCCTTCTCCCTCAGTGTATCCAGGAGTCCATGAGCAGCCTTGGCAGAAGCCAGCGCCTTACGGGCAGACGCAACTACCTGCACAGCCTGCAGCGTTGCCACATCACCGGCACTGATGCCGTTGATATCCTTGACAAAGCCATCAATTTTAGGATCATAGGATACAGCAACAAAGGGCAGCTCCATAACTGCAGCAAAAATCAGTGCATGCAGCCGCATGCCGATAAGCAGATCAAAGTTACCCATCAGCGACAAAAACTGCTCGGTATCACAACCAGTTTCCAACACGGTACTGTCTGCCTTGCTCCTCATAAAGTGCTGTAATCTGTTGCAGGCAGCCACATCCACAGGATATTGCAGCGGCAGCAGCACAATATGTGCCTTATATTCCTTAGCCAGAATATCTGCAGCCTTAGCCAGCTCCAGCAGGTACTTGTCATCCTCCTGCCATTTACGTACGCTGATTGCTATCAGCATTTTGTTTTCAGGAATGTTAAACTGCTGCAGCAATTCAAGACCTTTTTCCTTACTTTCCTGCGGCAGCGTCAGCACAGAATCTGCTGTAAGCTGCACCTTTTCCGCCGGCACACCGATGCGACGCAGTTCATAAAGCGAATCCTGGTCACGCACGGTTATCAGATTCACCCTGCTGCAGATAAACTTAGTCAGCCTGCGCATCAGCCTGTTATGAATAGGTCCTATCCCCTGGCCAAAAAGCATGACCTTCTTTTTGAGCAGCAGGCCCAAAGCCAGGATGAAAAGATAATATAACAGACTGCGCTTACTGGTAACATCCTGAAGCAGACTGCCACCGCCGCTGAGCAGCAGGTCACAGTCCATCAGGGCAGCAAAAATTTTGCAAAAGCTGAAACGATGAAGAGAATTCACCTTGTGTTTTGCAGCAGTAGCGGGCGGATTGCCCGAGATAACCGTCAGCTCCACGGTCTTTTCTGTACTGCGCAAAGCCTTAATGATCGCGGTCAGCATAGCTTCATCTCCGGCATTAGCAAATCCATAGTATCCGGAAATCACGATCTTACTCATCCTTCAAGGTATCTCCTTCTAAACTTCACAACTAAGGGCAACAGCATGCCAAGCACCAATACAGCGATTACGCCGAATACTACGCCAACAGCATAGCCGTCAAGAGCACGCACAAAGCTCATTACAACCGGTGTACGCATATGACAGAAGGTCTGCACCAGACTGCCTTGTCCGATAACTGCTGCACAGGTAAGCACAAACTGCCACCAGCGCGGAGCACAGCGATAAACAGCAAGCACTGCAACGAAAAATGCCGGATGCCCGATCATAAATTCTTTTTCGCGCGGACGTGCATACATCAGCTGCTCTAAGAAAGCACGCATCTTCAATTCAATTGCCGGTACAGGCACACCACCGGTGTGACCGCTGCGGCCGACAAAATAATAAGCAATAAACAGCAGCACCGCAAGCACTGCTACATGACGGAAGGTAATCCCTGTATCAAGCAAACCGTTCAGGCGCTCCCACAGAGTTTTCAAGCCCTTGCCCACAACCTGCAGCAGGTCATAGCGCTTCATAAAGAGAACAGCTGTCAGCATAACCGGCAGAATAAAGGTTAATTTTACGCCGCGGTAGATGTCTATCTCCAACAGGAAACGGCTGTCTGTCAAAATAGCCGACAGGAAGGCTGCACCAACCAAAGACAAAGCAATAGCCAGCGCCAGCTGCCAGATACCGTTCCAGCAGATAGCAAGCAGGCTGTGCTTATCACTCGTATTTTTATCCCAGATATTAAAGATAACATTCATTGAAAGCACCGGGAACACACTTGCTGCCGCCAAAGCCAGCAGCTGACGCGTAAACAGGCCGCGGCCGATAAACAGCAGTGCCAGAGCACCTGCAGAACAAACTGCCCACAGTGCTATTTGTTGCTTGCTACCCAAGTTAAAGAGCAGCGCAAGATACAGCACTACGCCTGCGGCAATCGCCAGTACAATAGGAATAAAGCTTACCTTTGCAGGGAAGTATGGTGCAAAGCCTTCTTTGTTTTCAGCACTGAAGACACCTGCTTCGCCGATAGTATAGCCACGCTCCTCAACGCTGGCCTTGATATCACGCACATATTTCAGGTTAGTCTTCATAATATCCTGACCACCCTCAGGCATCAGGAAGGGACGGATGTAGTTCACACGGATATTGCGCTCCTCGTCCGTCAGCGCCCAACGGCGCAGAGCCTCGCCCACACTGATTTTCTTCTGCTCGGTCGGGTCGATAACATAGGAACGGGCAGCCTTGTAGTCATTGAACTCAGCCAAAGGCAACAGTCCGTCGATTTTGGCAAACTGCAGCTGGGTGTAATGCTCCAGCATTACCAGCGTCATGTTGTTTTCCTGCATGCGCTCGCCCAAATGCTTCATTTTATTAGGATAGCCAACAACCTCGGTGCCGCAGGGCATCAGAGCATCAACCGGTACACCGGCTTCTTTAATGCGGGCAAAAATGCCGTCAATCTGCTCATCCGTTACATCCACATAATTTTGCGGACGTACGATAATTTTGAAGCCCAGGGCAGCAACCTTGCGCATATCCTGCACCGGCAGTCCCAAAGGAGCCTGCAGCAGTCCCTGAGGCTCATCGTATTTGCCCTCAGGCAGAGGCGTAGTGCTGCCCTTGATTTTGATAATACGCGGATTTTCGCTTACAACCTTCACACGGTCAGCACCGTAGCGCAGGCACAAATCCTGCTCCACATCATCTAAGACCGACTGCTTGTCGGTCGCAGCAACGTAAGCAGCATTTTCCTCAACATCGCCGGCACCTACATTAGCAAAAACACCCATACCGGAACCAAGCGCAGCTGCCTGACGCAGCTCGCCGCCGGTTACCGTCTGGATTTCACCGTTGTTAGTCAGGCGTTCCAGCGTAGTATCAAAAATCATCAGCGAGTTGATGCCTGCATCCTTAAACTGGCGCAGTACATCCTCTTCAGGCAATCCCTGCAAGGCAGCCAGTCTACGTAAGCCCTCGTACTCCATAGCCATTTCTACAGTATTGTTTTTTTGTTCAACATCGTGACGGACAACGTTCAGCCATAAGGCACAAGCCAGACCGATTACGATTACTGCCAAAAGCAAAGGATTATATCGGCTTTTCATAAAATTCACCTGTCCAGACCTCGCTTTATTAAACCTTCTTCTGCTGGCTACGCAGATATGCTTCTACGAACGGCATCAGATCACCATCCATAACAGCCTGGATGTTACCGGTTTCGCAGCCTGTACGATGGTCCTTAACCATAGTATAAGGCTGGAATACATAGGAACGGATCTGGCTGCCCCATTCGATATTCTGGTAATCACCGGCAATAT
>OQWM01002388.1_pt1 | contig 12752 bp, 15 predicted proteins | sample 1691531 | NCBI WGS metagenome assembly OQWM01 (sample SAMN03418257, study PRJEB22391) | human gut metagenome | biome: human-gut; feature: organic feature; material: feces | host: Homo sapiens | place: Tanzania | collected 2013-01 | reverse complement strand
GATGATTTCTCCTCTTTGCGGAGCATTCAACAGCTCCTTTGTTGTTTGTGTGTCCATAATTGTAACGATTTTGATTACAAAAAAAGGCCATACAGCATTTGCCGTATGACCATATCATATTTCCAAGTTATATAAGTTCAGTAAAACGTTAGTCAGAGAACATATTCAGGATGAGAACCCCATCCAAGTTCTCTATCTATACTTTGGTGGATATTTTTGAAAAAACAAAAAAGCGACATCAGTACGACTATACCAATATCGCGTTGTGGAACTCCAAACGATCCACGGCATTCAGACTTTCCTTGCAAAGATGACTATATTTTTTGAATATAGCAACTTTTAGTAACTATTATCGAACTATTATCGAACTATTATCGAATTGTGAATGTCTCTATATCAAACGAATGGCGAATATAAACGCTATTGGTTGCCATCCAGATAGTCGGTGTAGAGGATTCCGTTGAGGTGGTCGCATTCATGCTGGAAGATCACGGCGGTGAAGCCTTTGATGCTTTCGGTCGTGTCGCGCAAGGTTTTGAGCGAGGTGTAGTTGATGTCGATGTCCTGATAGCGCTCAACATTTCCGCGCTTCCCAGGAATGCTGAGACATCCTTCAGGTCCAAGGGCTTTTTCGCCTCTGAGACAAGTGATCCGGATGTTTGGATAGACCTCGAACGGCTCGCCATCCTTATCGAACCTCTGAACGGCCACGACACGGCGTGATATTCCCACCTGCGGCCCGGCTATGCCGACTCCATCCTGTTCCGGAGAGGTCACTGTGGCCACCATCTTCTCAGCCAGGATCTTATATTCATCACTCGTCAGTTCCTTCGTGCTGATTCCGGAGCACTCCGTCCGCAGCACCAGCGAGTCCGCCTTGTCATAAATCGTCAGCACGCGCATAGCTTCGCCATCACCCTTTATGAGACTCTTCTCGGCATTGGTCCAGCTTTCATCATTCCGGCACGCCACAACAGACAGCATAAGTACAGCGGTGAGAATATTCCTTCGTGTTTTCATATTCCTCATATCAATTATTGTTTGTTTTTATCGCCTTGCATAGGTGTTCGCCAGTATCGTGACAACGATAGCTATAATTATCATAGAAATCATTGATGACCAAAATATTATGTCGGACATCTCAGCCAAAGGAAGCAGACCGGTCGGTAAGCATGTGAGCAGCAAACCGTAGCCGCTAACTTTTCTCAGCCTTCCGATGTCATATTTCGCCCTTTCTTCTTTGCTCGCTGTGTTGTAGCCGGCGATAAGATCGTCCCCTTTGCCGATGAGGATAAAGATGGAGAATGTGATGAGCATAAGAATCACAATTCCGACTATGATGAAGTTTGCCAACAGCATATTAGGGACTATCTGTTTTGATCTTGACAAAGATAAGTTTTCTGATCAGAAATCCAATATATTTTTCTGATATCTGTATATTCATATTGCCGTACATATCTTCGCAATCGGTTAAGGATCAATTTATTCAGGATATAATCAGACGTACGGCATTGGATCTCCAATATTTCCCCTGCTTTGTAAATATGGCGGCATATATGTCCTGTACAGAATATTGTGAGAGGCTTGTTAATATGCCGCCTATGCTTTTAGGGAACATAGGCGGCATATCAGCACACAATACGCAGGCGTGGAATTATGATTCTGTGCCGGTATTTTATACCTTGCGGAGTGCCCTTGGGAGCATTGTACTATTATTGAACTAAAAACATTATCTTTACCTGAAAAATTAATGAATATGACAAAAGAGGAAAAATATCTTGCGCTATTGCCTCAGATTCATGCTCTTCTTGCCGGGGAGACTGACGAGGTGGCGAGGATGTCGAATATAGTTGCGATGCTTAATAGTGAGTTCGGCTTCTGGTGGACAGGTTTTTACCGTGTGGCATCATCCGAGGAACTTGTGCTCGGGCCGTTCCAAGGACCTGTGGCATGCATGCGCATCGCAAAGGGCAGGGGAGTGTGCGGCACATCATGGAACGAGGAGCGCACTGTCATTGTCCCCGATGTCGAGCTGTTCCCCGGTCACATAGCCTGCTCAAGCGAGAGCCGCAGCGAGATTGTTGTACCTTGCTGGAAACGTGGCCGGATAGCCGCCGTCCTTGACATCGACAGCAAGGATCTGAACACGTTCGATGAAGTTGACAGAAAGTATCTTGAGGAGGTTACCTCCTTACTCTACGGCAAGGAAAGAGACATCTGGTTCGCCGCCGGCTGCTTCTGGGGAGCGCAGAAGTTTTTCAAACTCGTGGACGGAGTAGTCTTCACGGAAGTCGGCTTCGCGAACGGTTGGGAAATCGACCCGACCTACAAACAAGTCTATACCGACGAGACCGGTCACGCCGAATGCGTCCACGTCCGCTACGATCCCGAGAAAGTGTCTTTGGAGCGTCTTGTCAATCTATTCCTGAATATGATCGACCCGTTCAGCCTGAACAAACAAGGTGAGGACGAAGGCACAAGGTACCGCACCGGCGTCTATTACGATAACGTCGAGGATAGGGAAGTGATCGAAACTGTACTCGGCTCCTTTGAGAACAAAGCCGGCAGGAAATCCGCCGTCGAGCTACAGCCCCTCCGCTGTTTCTACAAAGCCGAGGAGTACCACCAAAACTACCTCGACAAGAATCCCGGCGGCTACTGCCACCTTTCCCCGGCAATCTTTGAACTCGCCCGGATGAAGCCTCATGAGTAAGAGGAATTCCGTACCTCAGAAGCCCTGTTTCTGTACCAAAGACAAGTCTATTTGCCTTTCGTACACCAGAGCCCCTTCTCCTGTACCATTCCAAACAAGCTTCTATCCCAAAGCAACGGCCTCCACTGACGCCTCTTCGCAGAAAGCCTTGCGAAGTGCATCAAGCGAGGTTGTCCCTTTGTCGAACGCGAACCAGATGAAAGGCGCGCCCTCCGGATGGTACATCTTGCCGATATATTCCTCAAAATGAGCCTTTACGAAATCCTTGACTGAAATCAAAATACACTTTTTATTCAATCAAGCCATTCTCTCAGACAATAGAGGAATTCGTCAAACAAAATTTCTATCTTCTCCACGGAAAGATTTATAATAAGCCCGATGGTACTCTGATACTAGCACTTGAGAATGGATATCTGGAGAATGACGGACTCCTGGAGAAGTTACGCAAAGTGTCGCATGTAACAATTTTTCACTAACTTTACAATTCGAAATCAGGCACTATCGGTGTGCACTGTAAGATTGTAATTTGCTTATGAACAAAATATCAATCCGTTTCTTCGACGACCGAGAGGTCCGGGCTATTTGGGATGAGGGGAATTCCAAGTGGTGGTACAGTGTGCTTGACATTGTCGGTGTGCTTAATGCGCAGGATGACTATGCCAAGAACAGGAACTATTGGAAGTATCTGAAGAGCAAGTTGAAGAAGGATGGGGTTGAACTGGTTAGTGACACTAACCAGTTCAAACTGCGAGCACCAGACGGGAAGATGAGATTGACAGATGTCCTTGATGCTTCTGGAGTTATCGAGTTGGCGAAGAATATGCCGAACAACAAGGCATCGCGATTCATTGAGTGGTTTACTTATGGTGAGGATACCATTGATGGGAAGAGTAAGGCGAAGGCTTACACCTTGTTCGAGAGTTCTTTGCTTGACAGCGTTGAAGTCGGGACGGTGAAAGGACTTCAGCAGATTCACGCATATCTGTTTGGCGGATTGTATGACTTTGCCGGTCAGATTCGTTCGGTGAATATTTCCAAAGGCGGATTCACGTTTGCTCCGGTGGCATTTCTTTCTCAGACATTACAGAACATTGAGCAGATGCAGGAAGGGTCTTTTGATGAAATTGCAGACAAGTATGTGGAAATGAATGTGGCGCATCCGTTCCGTGAAGGCAATGGACGTACCACGAGGATTTGGTTGGATCTGATCCTGAAGAAGAGGCTTGGGAAATGCGTTGATTGGAGTCAAATTGATAAATATGCCTATCTTGCTGCAATGGAAAGGAGTGTGGCTGATAGTACAGAAATCAAACGACTTCTGAAAAATGCGCTGACGGATAAGGTGAATGACAGGGAGATGTTTATGAAAGGGATTGATTATTCGTATTATTATGAGGAACAGTAGAGTGAGTATCTAGAAAAGGGACGCACTGCGTACCCAAATTTCGTGTTATGAAAATGTCGATTCCATTTGCGCAGGATTGTTTTGCGCGTTTTAATGATTTGTGTTTCAATGGGATGTTGCCGGTGGTGCCGATGGTTCTGACGAGTGCGACGAGTTTTCTCGGGAAGTTGCGCTATTCGAAAGTGGGGCGAAGGTTGACGGGGACGAGAAATGTTGATTTCCAGATTCGTTTGAGTTCGGAATTTGATTTGACTGCGGAGGAGTGGGAGGATGTCATCATTCACGAGATGATACACCTTTATATCGCAAGTGGGAATATGAAGGATTCGTCGTCGCACGGGAGGATTTTTCGGACGATGATGAACGAAATCAATTCCAAATATGACCGGCATATCGTTGTAAGTCATCGCATTAAGCCTTCGGATGATTCTCCTCGTCTCACACGTTCGCGATTACATTCCATTTTTGTCTCGACGTTTCCGGACGGAGAGAGGGGAGTGACGGTTTGTTCTGCGACGATGGCGCAGCGAATCTGTTTCGGCCTGCGGAAATCCTATGCTTTGACCTCCATCCGGTGGTATGTGAGCGACGATGCCTTTTTCAACCGTTTCCCTCATTCGCGTTTGCCAAGAATCTATAGGATTTCCCCCGAAGAACTTGATGCCCATCTTGGCTCGGCCATTGAAATCTATGATATTCAGCCATAGGGTACCTATATAGTTTTCCACGCCAGCGTTCCTTGTGAGTTCGGTCAAAAATCAGAAAAGTATATAATTATCGGATCTCCTTGAATTCCATGATGTCAAGCATTTTAGCCATAGTCAACTATTTTTACAAAAATACGGCTAATTTTAAAAAGAGCAGTAGTTTTTTTGCGATTCTTGAAACAAACCTAAAGATTGCGGAATCAATGATTTCGCAATCTTTGTATGTCAAGGAGAACTGACTTAGAAAATGCTAGACAAGCAACAGTAGAAAAACTATGCCTACCACGAGATTCTATCTGCAATAGGTGGAATGACAAATTCACCACTTTGATTTATCACGCCCCATTTTTCATTGGATTTCACAAGGGCAAATCCCTTACTGAAAGGCCACGCGGCATCATAGACACACGGGATAACCATCTTCCCTTTTGTATCAATGAAGCCCAATTTATCATTGGATTTCACACTGGCAAATCCTTCACTGAAATCCCCCGCGTTATCATAGACACACGGGATAACCATCTTTCCTTTTGTATCAATAAAACCATATTTATCATTGGAATTCACACTTGCAAATCCTTCACAGAAATACCCCGCGTAATCATAGACAAACGGGATAACCATCTTCCCCTTTGTATCAATGAATCCCCATTTATCATTGGATTTCACGCCGGCAAATCCCTCACTGAAATCCTGCGCGTCATCATAGACACACGGGATAACCATCTTTCCTTTTGCATCAATGAAGCCACATTTATTAATGACGCCCCATTTAGCATGGAATTCCACCCTGGCAAACCCTTCACTGAAAGGCCACGCGTAATCATAGACACACGGGATAACTATCTCCCCTTTTGTATCAATGAAGCCCCATTTATCATTGGATCTCACCATGGCAAATCCCTCTCTGAAAGGGTCCGCGTAATCGAATTGCCTACCCAAAAGCATAACGCCATTTTCGTCAGCAAAGTACGAAACACCATCTGCTCTAACACAAAAAATGACCGATTCCGATTTCTTTAATTTTGACCCTGCACAACTTGAAATCAAAATCAAAAAGGCCATACAAATTCCAAAAGATCTAAAAAGTTTCATAATATTGGATTTAATATTAGTGATTGTCGTTTAATGTTTTCAATATTTTTCTTTATATATTCTTTTTTATGTCTTAAATCAGCTCAGTCATATATACCGGTACGCAAGTGGTCTGCCCGTCTTTACGCAAATCTTTTGTGTAGAGCAGGTAACGGGCTCCTATTCTTGATGAGAATTTTTCGCAGAATGCATCCAGGGACTTGTGGGTGGTATAGCCGGAGCTCTTCACCTCGATAGGGCATAATTTTGTGCCACGGGAGAGGAGGAAATCTATTTCGTAGTTGTGCTTGCGGTTTTCTGTGGGCCAGGTGTGGTAGAACAGCTCGTTGCCGCTTGCCTTGAGCATTTGGGCCACAAGATTCTCATAGACATAGCCTAGATTGACTGGAAGTTTGTCCGTGAGGAGTTTATGATATATTTCGTTTTCGGTCACGGACTTGTCCCAGAAGGCCATAGTGATCATCAGTCCTGTGTCTGCCACATACATCTTGAACTGCTCGATGTCTCTGTGCAGTGAAAGTCCTACGGACGGATCGTTGGCGTGGCGGGAGATGAGAACAACCATCGAGTCCTCCATATCCTGAAGCGTTTCGCTGAGCCGGTCTACTTTGCTTTCTTCCACGACGCTGCTGACCTGGTATCTGGCGGCATTGCCGGTGAGTTGTGCCGGAATTGCGTAGAATAGGCTGGAGGCTTTGCCGGAGGTGTCAATCTTTCGGAAGTCGTCGGCGTAGAGCTCGATGATTTCTCTTTTCACGGCATCTACCATACTCAGATTGTTCGTCTCAAGATAGGAATCTACGGCCTGCGGCATTCCTCCGACGAGCATATATAGCCGTAGGTCATCCATTATCTTGCGATTGACAGCGTCTCCTAAAGATGTCTTTTTGTTCCACGCATCTCGGAGCATAGGGAGCGTGATTTCGTTTCCTCTTGCCCAATAGAATTCCTCGAAGTCCATCGGATAGAGCGTAAGCCTTGTCTCTTCACTTGGAATCCTTATGTCTTTGATGTTCTTTTTTATGCTCAAGAGACTTCCGGTCTCGATGTAGTCGTATCTGCCGTCTTTCACGAGTTTCTTGATGGCCTGCCTTGCAGAAGGGCAGTTCTGGACTTCGTCGAAGATGATGACGGATTTCCTTTCTTTCAGTTGGACATCATATAAAAATTGCAGACGGAAGAAGAGTTTGTTCAGATCTGATATGTCGATGAATAGGTCTTTGACTTCGGGCTTACATTCGACGAAGTCTATCAAGATGTAGCTTTCATATTCATTTTTAGCGAATTCTTCCGCAAGTGTGGATTTCCCGACGCGCCGTGCGCCCTTGATGAGCAAGGCGGTGGAGCCGTTTCGTTCCGATTTCCATTTCAGCATCGTGTCGTAAAGCTTGCGTTTGAATATTCTTTCACTCATATCGTTTTTGTTTTGCGAGTAAAAGTAGCACTAATTTTCGGTGTCCCCAAATTATTTTCATTAAAAATGCCGAAATTCTCAGTTTTTATTTACGGTGTTATGCCGAAATTCTCAAATTGTGGGGTATTTTCAAAAACTCGCTAGCTATAGTGATACTTAGATTATTTCCCAAACCAGAGATTCAATACCGATGAACCTCAACGAGGCAACTTTCGTGGGCGAGGTCGTTGGGATTGGTGCCTGGGGTGCCTTGGGGGATTTCTTCGCCGAGGGTGGAGAAGAGATCGGTCCAGAATTGGGGGAATGTTCCGTCGGGGGAGAGGAAGTTCATCGGGCGGGATTGGAAGATGTGGTCGCCGGCGGGGTTGAGGTAGGATTCATAGATTAGTTCGGAGCAATAGAGCTTGTTGTTGTCGGGGAGGTAGGACCAGTCGTAGGGGAGTCCGAGCATTGATTCCGCGCGGTGTACTGCCTCTTTGACGCTGAAATCGCAATTAACTCTCATCACCACGACTCCGGCGCCTTTCCCACCGGCAGAGTTCCCGTTTTCTCCTCCCAAACGCCTTCTTCCCTTTGTCCAAAGCCCCTTCTTTCCTCCACAAAAACTTCTACTCTCCGTGGCTTTGTTTTTCACGGAGAGTCTCTCTGCTAAAAACTCCTCGAGCGAAATTCGTCGCACTCCATCTTTGGGGCAGGCTTCAATCACAAATGGCTTCCCGTTGTCGAAACAGACCATTGCCACGTGGTCGTATGAGAGGGAGTCCGGGGTGGAGGTGGCCTCAGAGATGGCTTCACTCATCGGGGAATCTCCGGAGATGCAGAAAAGAAGGTCTCCTTCTTTTGGGGCGAATGTCTTTGGGTGACAGGCGCTTAGTGACACGATTGTGATAAGTGATGTGATTGCGATAAGTGTCACGGAAGTCAGCGTCCTTTGCCACCACATTGTGGGTTTGTCGAAAATTTTTTCTTGCATATTCTTTTTCGAGGATTCTGGGGCGGAGATGCAAATCAACGGAAGTCCGAGATGAGGATACGCCTGCGGAAGCGAGAGACAGGGTAGCTGTCTTCGCGGATGACTTCTTTGTCCTTGTCGGGCATTTCCCGGATTGTGACTGTGCTGTCGCGGCTCACCGGGTCGTAGCGGGTCCATTCGACAGGCACATCGTGGAAGCGGCCGTCTCCTCCATAGACACTCACATAATCCACCATTGGGGTGCCGGAGAAACCGTTGGCAGTGACCACGATGCCTTTCTCTCCTTTGTCGTTGTCGCTTAACTCGCTTGTTTTCAAAATGTTCTCTGTGATTGAGTCGGGGTGGGCGAAACGGGCGTCGCCTTGGTAGTTTGCGAGTGATTCCCACTCCCAGAAGGAAGAGTTTTGCAGAAGCTTTGCACCATAGATTTCTTTGCGGGTGCGGGTCTGCTGGTAGAGCGGAATCGCCAGAAGGGGAGCGAAAGCGAAGTAGATTTGACGGAAGTAGTCTTCGTTGGTGCTGATGAAGTTTTGCCTCACCGTCTCAAGACATATCCCTTTAAATTGTTGAGGGTCGGTGTCTATGTTGAAAACCTGGAGATGTTGTGGAAAAACGACATTAATCATCTTTTCTTTCACAACGGAGAAGTCGTCGCCATAGCCGATGCTGCGGTCGCGCATCAGTTTCAGTATGTTGCTTTGTGCGAGCGGGGTGAAGAGGAGGCGGAATTCGACTTCGTTGTTGCGGTCTTTGGTGTTGAACATCACTTCGAATTCCTGGTTGGACATCATCGTGTAGTCGCTATCGTCGTCGAGTTTGCGGGAGAATTTCTCCAGATTCCGCTTTTTGATACTTTTGCGTATGCCGGTTATCATCGAATCTCCGTCGAGGCCTTCGGGAGTTCGGGTGAAGCGGAGATTTGGTGCCGCTTCATTCGCATATATAATGAATGTCCTGTTGCCGTATTCAGGGCAAGGCTTTTGGACGCAGGCTGTGAGAGTTTCGCTGCGGGTCACAGGGTAGCTGTTTCCTTTGTCGTCCCGTTCATATTCGGTCCAAAAGATTGTCTTGTAGCCGGTGTAGGTCTTCATACCCATTGAAAACTTCTTGACTGTGGCTATGACGAAGGGGTTGCCTTTGATTTCTCCGCTATGGGCGAAGAGAACAGAGGAATCGTTGTTGAGAAAGCCGGTGTAGCCGAATTCTTTGCAGAGCTGTTTGAGGCGGGCTGCGTTGAAGTAGGGATCGAAGTGGATGTTTGGGACAGTCTTTTCGATAAGTTTGGTGGGCATATCCCAACTGAAGAGTTCGTTGAGGGAAGCCATCTGGCGTGTGGCCTCATCGCGCATTTCTTTCACTTTGTTTTCAAGCTCTTCGAGCATAGATTTCATTACCCCGATTTTCTTTCGGACGATGGTGAATGCGAGGACAATGAGCGTGATTCCCACAGCCACTGCGCTGACTATGAGAGCGATGAGGTAGCCCGTCTCGAATCCTGTGGAAGCCCAGAATACGGAGAGCTCGTCTAAGAAAAACGGCGGCACGAACGATGCCACACCAATCAGAATCATCAGCACCATCAGCGTCTTCATTCCGAGGAGTTTGCTGTTGTGGCTTTCGATTTCCCTGATTGTGTGGGCAATATCGTCGCATAGTTTTTTGTTGGCGGCGGCGTCAATCCCGGCTTTGGCCTCCATCTGCGCGAAAGTTTCCTCGGCTTTTGCGCGGAATGCGGCTTTCAGCTGGTCGCGATATAGCTCCAGGGGTTCATATATGTCTTCCATAAATTTGGCTTCTTTTTGGTCCATATTCACTTCCTCATCAGTCGAGTACTCCAGTACACTCCTTCTTAGGAAGTGAATCTGCCCTCAAAAATAATCTCAAATCGAATCTCAAATCTTAGAAGAACACCTGTCTTGCGCGTTCCTTGGTTTGAGCTGAGGCGGTGAACGGAATCCTTGTGGTGTAGCCTTCTTTTGCGGCGACAATCATCTTGGTCGGCCAGTCGTAGATGTCTCTGTTCCACTGGAATACGCTGTCGTTGTAGAGCGCACGTGCAGCAGTGATTTCCTTCTGGAGATAGGAGTTCTGTTGCATCGCGTCGGCAATGGCTGCGTGTGCTTTGAGTTCAGGGTAGGCTTCGACCTGCGGGAAGAGGCGGGCGTAGGCGTTGTCGATGTTTTGCGCCACGGTGTTCCTGTCGGCTTGAGGATTGATGCCTCCACGGTAGGCGGAAATGGTCTTCATCACATCTTTGTCCAGCTCAAGGGCCTTTTCGAGCAACGGAGCCACATTTTGGAGAATCTGCACTCTCTGTTCAAGGTAGTTGTCGATGTTGGATGCCTCTGCCTGAATCTTTTGCTGAAGCTGCTGGAAGTAGTTCTTGGCCTTGATTTTCATAATCTGGAAGATGACTCCCGGCAAAATACCGCACACCCACAGACATATTTCAAAAATCACGGAGCCCACTCCTGTCTTGACCGGGAGTTGCTTTTCAATGACGTTCACATCACGTCCGGCTTCATTCACAACCGGATTCATTTCGTCCAATTCGTTTGCCATAGTTTTTAGGATTTTTCAATTGTTTATGATTACAAATATAATTAATTATTTTTCCATCTGTTGTAGACGAAACGGCCGGCTGCAAACAGCAGCATCGGACCGAGTCCGGAGTAGAACGATGCGATGAATTCGTCGGGGATTCCCGGTATGAACTTGAGCGCCATTCCAAGCCCCAGCATAAAGATAATCAAAAGCCATCCGCGAACCGGGAATGTCTTGAGTGGATTGGTCTTTTCACTCTGTGAGGCGATGTGGGCGGAGTATTTGTCGACGGCTCCCCGGAACATAAAAAAGAATCCGATGAGGACAAATACTGTGATGAGCAGCAGCCACCACAGTTTCTCCGTAGGCATAGTCAGATATGCCCGAACCCCTTTGACGCTGATGATGACTCCCGGAATGCCCCAAAGCACCGCAGCGATGTAGTATAGATCGTTTTTCTTCATATCAAGACTATTTACCAACAAATTTAGTAAATTTACAGCGAATTCCTATAGCTGTTCGTTTTTTTGGGGCGTATATTAATTGGAAAGAAAAAGTGCGTGGGGTTTAACTCCTAAGGAGATAAATAAACCTATATGCATAAACTAAAGTAATATAAATCAATGATTTAGGATATGAAAAAGTTAATCGTCGCAATCATTTTTTGTCTGTGTGCGTTCTTTGGAGCGAAGGCCCAGACAATCTACAGCTGTCAGTATCGGAGCGATGCGGACGTGAAGGTCTATGTCACGAATTACAAAAGCGAGGCGGATTTGGTGGTGTATAGATGCGACTACCGCAGCGACGCCAACGGGAATGACGGTCTGTGGTATTTCGTGAAGTATAAAAGTGACGCGAAGAAAAGAATTTATTTCGTCAACTACCGCAGCGAGGCCGACGTAGTCATCTATTTCACTTCCTACCGCAGTGAAGCGGGCTGGCGGGACAAGAGCAAGCAGTATTTGTTCTATTGATTCTGTTCCGGTCGTAGACTTCAACTAATTGTCCCTGTCCGACTTCCACAGGATGTAGCTGGTCACCCTCTTTGAATGACAGTGGCTTGTGTAGCCAAAGCGTAAAAAATGCATTATGAAGAAAAAGATAGTAATATTGTCAGGCGCGGGCATTAGTGCCGAGAGCGGTATTTCAACATTCAGAGACAGTGACGGTCTTTGGGAGAACCACGATGTGATGGAGGTCGCCTCTATCTTCGGGTGGCAGCAGAATCCCTCGCTGGTGCTTGATTTCTACAATCAGAGGCGCGCACAGCTCAAAGAAGTGAAACCGAATAAGGCACACCTTGATATCGCATCTCTCGAGAAAGAGTATGACGTAGTGGTGATTACCCAAAATGTGGACAACCTCCACGAGATGGCAGGCAGCACTAAAGTAATTCATCTCCACGGAGAACTCACAAAGGTGCGCCCGGAAGACTCATACACGGAGGAGGACGGCTTCGATGAATCAAGGATTAAGGATGTGAATTTCGGGCCGGTCAGCATTGGAGATACGGATGACCGTGGCGTTCAATACCGTCCGCATATCGTATTCTTCGGTGAGGCTGTCCCTAAGATGACGGATGCAATCGCAGAACTTGCAGAAGCTGATTTTATGATTATCGTCGGGACATCGCTTGTAGTTCAACCTGCTGCAAGTTTATGGAAATACACTCCGGTTGACTGTCCCGTTTTTGTGGTCGACCCCAAGGATACGCCTATCGACAATGAGGAGGGGGTTGTCCACATCAAGGAAAAAGCCACTGTCGGAGTAGCCGAAGCGATAAGGATGATTTCTGAAATGTCCTGCGAATAGCTGTGTTGCTCTGGCAGTCCTTTATGTCTTGCAAATATGTGGTTTTTCGCAAAAATAGCGTATTTCCGGACTATGTTTTATCAAAAATA